>Ga0157378_10002754_pt1 | contig 15665 bp, 10 predicted proteins | sample M65metaG_FD_115309 | JGI IMG/M metagenome (GOLD analysis project Ga0157378, IMG submission 115309) | Miscanthus rhizosphere microbial communities from Kellogg Biological Station, Michigan, USA - M6-5 metaG | ecosystem: Host-associated > Plants > Roots > Rhizosphere > Soil | place: USA: Michigan...
AGCCATCGGTTCGAGTCGATTTCACGCGGAATAAGGCCAAGGTCCAGCAGGCGCTCGGGGTGATTGTCTTTTCCTCAATTCCACGAAGCCGGCCTGTTCGACGCCTTGTTCGATACCTTGGACCAGCTGGAGCGCGTGAAGGGAAAAACTTCGATCCTTCTCGTTGGCACGGGCATCAACACGATGAGCCAAAACTCACTGGACGACACACTCAAGCGAATCAGGAGGAGCGACCCTACAATATTTTCCGTGGGAGTAGCGGAGGCCGAGTATCAATCGGCCGAGTCGCAGCTCACCGGAGGAAGTTCAGTTTCGTACCTTCAGTCCAAGAACCAGCTGCAGGCTTTTGCAAAATTGAGTGGTGGCACCGCATGGTTTCCGCGTTTTGAAGGGGAAATCCATGACATCTTCAGGAGTGTGGCCACATTTCTTCGCAGCCAGTACAGGATTAGGTTTACACCCACGAAACTCGTGCACGACGGCAAGTATCACAAGTTGAAGGTTGAAATCGTTCGTCCGGATGGTGGTCCGCTGATCGTTACAATTCCCAAGGGCAGACAGCGGAAGGTCGAGGTTTACGCGCGTGAAGGATATACCGTGCCTGGCCGGAGCTCCGACAGGTAGAAGAAATCAGGGATTGAATCCATAGGGTCACTCCGCGACCTGAGGATGAGAAGGGGGGTTGAAGTGAAATATCTAATTCGGAAGTCGGTCGCTATCCTGCTTTGCCCGGTGTTAAGTGTGCTGCCAATTTTGGCGGAAGGCTTAGCTTACGCACAACAAGCGCCAGCGCGGACGGCGCAGACACTTAAGTTGCGGGACTATCTACAGAAATCCTATGTGGAACTGTTCGAGCTAGCCCCGAAGCTCGAGTTCACCGCCGGAGAATTCGAATCGCAGCGCAACGCGCTCAAGAGCGGCAAGGACCTCTGCGTTGACCGATTCAAAACGCATTCCAAGCGGTACGGGAGTCAAATTGACGCTGCCCGCAAGAGTCTAAAGAAAGATACGGCGACGCTCAACGATGAGCAACGCAAGCAGGCCCATTGCACCATTCAGAATCTCGATCTGTTAAAGGGCGAAGCGGATATTCTTGCTGGTCAGGCAATCCCCACTGCATATGACAATCTGTACGCGAAATTGGATGTGATCCAGCAATGGCCCGCCCAGCACAAGCAAATCCAGCAGTAGCTCGCGAGCGGCACATATCACACGCGGCGATGGGGCGATGTGAAGGATATCGGATTCCGGGAGATTGAGCCGAGCCAGCAGGACGACATCAAACGAGGCGCGCAATCCGTTGAGGAAATGAAACGCCTCGGTCTTATGCCGCCCGAAGTCGAAGACAAATCTATCCAAGAATACGTGCGGTCGGTAGGAGAGAAAATTGCCAAGCACTCCGACCTGAAAATCCCTCTTCACATCACGGTTCTCCAATCTCGCGAAATCAACGCGTTTGCGCTACCCGGGGGGTATTTATTCATCGAGCGCGGCCTGCTGGAAGCAGCCGACGATGAGTCCGAGCTCGCGGGCGTGATCGCTCATGAAATCTCGCACGACACGGCCCGTCACGCGAACAAGCTGATGAAAAGCTCCACAATCGCCGCCATTTTTTATCAGGCGGCGCAAGTCGCTGCGATCGTCCTGACGAGCGGCGTGGCGGGCATCGGCATGTATTACGCGCTGCAGTATGGATTTTATGGGTTGGGGCTGGTGCTCAATCTGAAGTTGCTTGGCGTCAGCCGCGACTACGAACTTGAAGCCGATCAACTCGGCGTGCAGTACGCCTGGAATGCCGGATACGATCCTACCGGCTTCATCCGCTTCTTTGACAAGATGGCAACGAAGAAGGGCTACGTGAACGGCGTAAGTTGGTTCCGGACCCATCCACCCTTCTACCAGAGGATGGTTGCAACACAGCGCGAGATCACCTTCCTTGGGCAAAAGCCGGACGCGATTGTCCAGACGTCCGCATTTGATCAGATGAAAAAAGAACTGGCCCCGATTGCAGCCAAAGCCGAACAAGAAGAGATCGGGAAGCCGAGCCTGCTGATTACGAAAGAAGAGGGCTGCGCGCCGCCCAAGAAGCTTGAATACAAACCGGACCAGCCGGTTGAGGAGCTGTGCGCTGCCCCGTTGCAAACTCTGGATATTCCGGCTAAGTGAGCTGAGCTAGGATTTGATATCACACTGATGCTTTCATAACAGCAACGTCGGTCCGGCGGACTACGACGAGTTTTGTTCCCGCGACGATAGTTTTGTCCCCTGGTTTTGTTCCCCATAAACTCACGTCAGACGACTACTTATGTGTCAATTATGACACGCCGGTGGTTTTAGGCCCACGTGCCCGTGCCCCCGCGCGTCGCGAAAGAGCTTTCCAGAACAAAAATACATGCCCATATCGGGTATACATAAATATGCAGTCGATTACATATTTATGCGTAACTACAAAATCGTATCATGTAACGTCAGCTTCCATCGTGGAAGCACGGAGTTGTCCTCTACCGCAAATACCTTAGTCAATAAAATGAATAGGTTTGAAATTATCTCAAGGCGTGAACATATCCAGACGGGAACGCACGCTTAGTGTGAAGCTTCCGGCTTTCTCAAGCCGGTGATAATTAAACCGTTTCCCACGAATTGCTCTGTGACGTCCACAATGTGGCTTCCGATCAGGCGCTCTTTGAGGAATTCCATGCCTACCGTAGGTACAGAATCTGGCAGTCCCTCGCCTTTGGAGCATTTCTTGCTCCGACAAGAGGCCACAGAACAACTCCGCGTTAGCCTGCGTAAAATCGACCAGATGATCGCTCTGAAATTGTTAACGGTTGTACGGCTGGGTCGCAAGGTGCGGATCGCCTCCTCTATTTAATACACATGGCAGAGGAACGTACAAATACAGTAGCTTCTTGGGCTGCGAGAGGAAACGCAGTCCGTCTCTGTACGGTGCGCGCTTACCAGATTCAACTAGCGGTTCCTTTGCGATAAGAGTTTCTGGCGCAAAGACCCTTCCGGCTTGTCAATCAGGCGGTGATGTATTGCATAAAGCATTAATTCTATGCGGTCAGAAACGCCGACCTTGTCAAAGATATTGTGCAGGTGATTCTTTACAGTCTGTTTGCTGACGAGGAGCTTTTCACTGATTTCTATGTTTTGAAAGCCCTGAGCGATTAACTGAACAACTTCCGTCTCGCGTTCGCTGAGGAGCGGTCTTTCTCTGCGCCCACCGGACGCCGACGATACAGAGAAGGCATGGACCACATCGGCAGTAAGACGCTTGTCCAACCAAATCTCACCCTCATGCACTCGATGTATGCATTTAACGAGAAGATCGATGGCGGACGCTTTCGGGACCACGCCTCGGGCACCAAGACGCATCGCGTGAACCATGTCGCGATTATCTTCGGCTGCCGTAAGCACAATAACGCGAGTCCGAAGCGTATTGAAATTTACCTCCTCAAGCACGGCTAAACCGTTCATGTCTGGCATACGAATATCGAGGAGCAGAATGTCAGGTTTTAACTCCCCGAGCTTTTGAATGCAGTCGGTGCCGCTACGAGCTTCGCCAACAATCTTAATTTCATCGTCCGACTCCAGCAGTTTGCGGAGGGCCTCACGAAAGATTGCGTGGTCGTCTGCAATCAATAATTTGATCTGTTTTGATCGGATTCTAGTCATGCTGCTTAGCCGAGTTCCTTTGTGCATTTGCTCCGAGTTCCATCCTTCTGCTGTACAAGAAATTGTAATGACGTTCTTCGCATTTAAGACAGCGGAATGGACGCAGTAGAAAAATGGGTAGGACCACTTTTTCGAAAATGTCGTGGCGGCTGGAGCGCGCGACGTCGTGGCTTCCGCAAAATGGGCAACGCCGAATTTGTGACAAAATCATTCCTCCTCTCGGCTGGTGGGATTCGAGTTTTCTGGCGGAAACGTGAGTCTCCAGAACTGTGGTGAAGGGCTAACGAAACTTACCTTCACGTGGGACGATCCATTCTCACCGGTTACACGGATTGCCACACGACCGATAATGTTTTCCTCGGTCTTCACATTCGTCAGCAGAAGGAGTTGCTCATTCCCGACGGGCGTCCTGAGCTTAATTAGGCAGCCATTACCGCTGACTATGACTGTGTAGGTATATTCGTTGAACGGCGCGCCCGACTCGCTATACCCAGAAACAACGACTGGGGTTGCGAGGTGCACTTCCGAATTCTGAGAATGGGCACGGTCTATCCTCGCCATGACTTGGACCCCTCCTTTGAACGGCTCATCTGACTGGAATTGTTTGGATCGTTGTTTGCAGCGGAGGTTGGGGCAAGTTGCTAGATGAATAAAACGGGGGGTGATCGGTGTTGCTGCGAAATGGTCACGCTGAGCGAATACAAATGAACAAAGGACGTGAATTCGAGATGCCGCACGACGTGGAGTTGGGGTTGCGTCGGCACGGGAAAAAACACCGTACCCACTGGCAAAGGGGTGTGCAATATCGGCCCGTGTGCCACCGTCGCCTTACTGGCGTCGATCAAATAGTGACTGTGATCGGAGGGCGAAAGGTACCAGCCTCTCCTCGCCATTGCGGAAAGAATCGGGACCGCCAGTACCAAAAGCAGTGCGATCACCCGCGATGACCGAGAAAATGAAGATCTACAATGCATAGATTAAGTCCGACGATACTCCGGCTCGATTTCCGAGTGCAATTGGGATGTTCCGAGGAGTCACATAATGAGTAACTGTGCTTAGAAAATTCGTTGATCCAGCGCGCAATTTCGAGCAAACACCAATTGCAGAAATGATAGTCCTTAGTTGCAAAAATTAAGTCTGCTCAAAGTGGCTTGGCTGTCTCGATGTTCAAATTTTGCAAACCAGCATCTGACAACAACCGCCTTTGCATGGTTAGAGCACACTAAGAAACGCGATCAAATCCAGCTTCTCTTGCTCTGTAAAACCGATCTTGAAACGCTCGTCGTAGAATACGAGGACATCCGCCAGGCTTCCGGCAGAGCCGTTGTGAAAATAAGGCGCGCGGCTGGCGAGCCCACGAAGAATGGGGCCTTTAGCTTTTCCAATGTCCGCCCATTTTCCTGTAATGAGTGCACGTCCCGGATCGGTAGTCTTCACCGTCTTGTGTGTGATGTTGTTCTTCAAAGTGAACACTGGAAGGTAGCTGAGATCGAGCGGGTTCTTCACGTCCGCTACACCAATGTTCAATGGCGCAGAAACGGAATGGTTGCCAACATTTGGACTATCATGGCATGTCCCACATGTTCCGGAAAACGATTCTGGTAGTCCTTCCACATCATTTATGCCTGCGACACCAGAAATGGTAATCGGTTTCGAGTTGAATACCGCCTGACCTCGGGCGATGCTCGCTCGCCTGCCTAGCGAGTTCGCCCAAGCCGTAAACAAGTTGAAAATATTGGGATCAAATGGCGCTCCGCTGGGGTTCAACCCAAAGCTCGAAGGGAAGGAATCATTAATGCCGATAAAGAACTGCTGTGAGGCAAGCGCAACGGGTCCACCGGATGCTCCGTTCTCATTCAGAAAACCCGCGACGTAGTCGATCGCCTGCGCAGTCCGCAAGGACGTCTCGAAACTCACGATGTCTTGGACCTGCGCGTCAGTGGGAACAGGACCTTGCGCGTGTCCCGTTGTGGCGTCTATGGCCTGGTGAGCCAAGTCTGCCAGCAACGAAGTGTCAGGGTCCGGATATGTGATTTTCTGGGTGCTCGGTGGCGTAGATTCGCGCCCATCCGACATCACGGTGCTGAGGAACTTGAGGTTTGTTGCTGGCAAAGGACGGCGGTACATCGAGAGCGTAGAGGCATCACTGCACCCATATGGGTTACTAACCTTTTGCACCGTAAATTCGGCGTTGGCAGGCACTGGTAAGGCAACGCGAATCAGGCCCCTGCTGAGTAACAGGCTGTAGGCCTTACGCCGTCCTTCCAGCGTCGATGTGTCAATGTTTTGGTCGCAGTTCGAACCGTCGTTGGTGCGAAAGATGGGATCCAAACCTTGGGTCAGCAGGAAACGAGCCTGAACTTCGGTTGCGGAAACGCTCCAGCCCTCCGTGGGTAAGTGGCAGGAGGAGCAGGACCGCCCGTTGGTTCCTAGCGATTGGAAAAACACTCCGGTCAAACTAATCGGAGCATTATTGATGTTGTAAGTTTCCAGGAATCCGCTACCGTTTGGAAGCGGGGCCTGGTTGGGGAGTGATTGCGCGCTTGCGGGCGTCCCCATCATCACACCCAAGAGCACGACGAGGAGCACAATTGCCACTACGAATGTACGAGCGAGTGGGTTGACCCTCAAGATGCGGGATTTCATCGTAAAACCCCTTTCCCGTGGACTAATCGACGATTCCGTTGGATAGTACAGTCTCGGTGAGCGAGCGAAGAAACCGACGACCAATATGACATGGGCATATATTAGATTGTGCTAACGCCGTCAAGTAAAATGTTGGGTACCAATAGTACTGAATATTGAGCAAATTCCAGCTTGCTACTCGGGATGTGAGCAATTTTCAAATCGCGCTAATGAGAGCATGCCAAAAGTTGATCCAGAGCGCGTTCGTACTCGAAGATACCTTTTGTATTGTTAATTTCAAAATATACTTCATCATCTTCGCTAACAGATTCAAACCGTATGCCTGGTTGATATGATTCGGCGTCTTTCGTCATGTGGCTTTTGGGACGCCCTGCAGCGGCCCACTAACGGTCAGCCTGCGCCGAGCGCTCTTTCAAGAGTCTCCCTAACCACGTCTGATTTGGCGTCGGCATAGTTCTGCACTTACTTCCATCTACGGACCGCCAATTCCTGCTTTGTTCGCTCGTATAGTTTCTTGTCTTCATTGTTGGCTCGCAGCCAATCGCGAAAAGCCAGCATACGGCCAATCTCCTCGCACTCCTGCGCGTGTTTTGCCACACTGACCTGCTGTGGTAGTTTGCCGCTCATTGGGCAGAATCAGGTGGACCTAGGCGACGGAAAGATTCCTTTGCTGTGCCCATACACCTTTCCGCGCCCAAAGATATACAAACGGAGTCCGAATCCGCAGGTAATCAGTCCCTTAATTTGACTTTGCTTCAGCGCGGTGCTAACTTTTCCGCCATGTGTGTGTTCTAGATAACAGATTCTGAAATCTTTTATGGGGTCGTGTTGGATGTTTCGAAAGAAACAACCGAACAAGAAAAACCATGCGAGCGGGGACTGAGCAAGTTGCCAGACGCAACTCTTCAGGTGCACTCGTAAAGGTGTTCCCCATCCAGAATCGAACCGGTACAAGATTTGACCTCAAATTTTGGTTTAGTATTTGCGTTGTGTCGGAACGGCAGTACAGGTACCAGGGGTGCGTTGAAGGGGCAGGGTAGGGCAGCCGTCCCAAGCGGTGGTCCCAAGTTTTGGGGTGTTTAGAGACGAACGGAGGAGAATCTATGGCATTTCGCAGTAGCTTCAGAAGTATTTCGATGCTAGTTCTTTGTGCGGTTATGGTGCTCGGCACGTGCGGCGCTGTGCGCTTGAATGCGCAAGCGGTTGGCGCAACATTGTCAGGCACCGTCACAGACCCATCCGGTAGCGTAATTCCAAACGCCGAAGTCGCAATCCTCAACACCGCGACCGGCGAAACTCGCAGCGTATCAGCCAATGCCGATGGACTTTACTCGGCGCCGAACCTTCAACCAGGCACTTATACCGTAACGATTACGGCCGCGGGATTCTCGAAGGCCGTGCAGAACAACGTCACACTGTCCGTCGGCGGTTCCCAGGTGCTGAATGTGGCGATGCAGGTCGGACAGGCCAGCCAGACGGTTGAAGTCACCGCCGAAGCCCCGCAGGTCAACCTGACCAACGCGGAAATCGGCGCCCTGACCACGGAAGCCGCCATTAAGGAATTGCCGCTCAATGGCCGCTCCTGGAGCGATCTCGCGAACCTGACCACCGGCGTGTATCAGCTTCACACACAGCCAAACCTCGAATCGCGCGACCGGTTTACACGCGGCTACGGGTTGCAACTCTCGATTTCCGGTTCGCGTCCCCAGCAGAATAACTACCGCGTGGACGGCGTGAGCATTAATGACCCAGGAAACGGCGGACCCGGCAGCGTCCTGGGCACCAATTCGGGCGTCGACGCCATCGCGGAATTTTCCGTTCTGACCACCAACTACTCCACCGAATACGGCCGCGCCTCGGGCGGCATCATCAACGCCACCACCAAGTCCGGAACCAACCAGTTCCACGGAACCGGGTACGAGTTCCTGCGCAATAGCTGGCTGGATGCTCCCAATTTCTTTGACCCGAATGGCGTTACACCGCCGTTCCGGCGCAACCAGTTCGGCGCCTCCGCGGGAGGACCGATCATCAAGAACAAGACGTTCGTCTTCGGCGATTACGAAGGCTTGCGCCAGGCGCTAGGTATTTCCAAGGTCAGCCAGGTTCCCACGGTGACCGCTGCCGCCACTGCGGATCCAAAAGTTGCGCCATATCTAGCCGCCCTATTCCCAATCGGTGGGACCATCAATGGTAAGCAAGTCTGCACAATCACACCCGGTGACGCTTTCCATGATAATTGTTCGTTCGGTGCGAACCAGGTCAGCACGGAAAACTATTATATTATCCGCGCCGATCACAACATCTCAGACAAGGATCGTCTTAGCGGCACTTTCTTCCGAGACAAAGCCAGCACCGGTACTCCTGACAACTACAACAACCAAGTAGTGGATACAGCAACGAGCGAAACCTTTGCTACAGTTGCTGAGACGCACTCCTTCGGTTCAAGCGTCGTCAATTCTGCTCGATTTGGATTTAACCGTGTTACCCAGGGGGGACCCGCAGGTTCTACCGCAGTCAATCCAGCTGCTGGAGATGCTGCTTTCGGAATATTTCCGGGACTCGATGCTCCCCAGGTCGCAATCGGCAACGCAAATGCGATCAAGTTCTCCGGTGGGTTGACTTCAAACAGCCCTCAAAAGAACAACTGGAACTCTTACCAGGTTTACGACGATGCTTTTTGGACTAGGGGTAAACATTCTATAAAGATTGGTGCGAGCTTTGAGCGAATGCAACTCAACGTGCTGCGGTCTCCTCGTCCAGGCGGAATCTTCGCCTACAGGTCGTGGGCCGCGTTTTTGGATAACTGCGGTGCCCAAGCAGTTGGAGCTTGTGCATTATTGGGCGGCCAGGGCACTGCCAGCATCACCACTGACATCCCTGGCGCACTTGCACCCGAAGAGATGCGTGAGTCCGTCTTCGGTGTCTACATCCAGGATGACTGGCGTATCCGTCCGAACCTGACGATCAACATGGGCCTTCGATACGAGCCAACAACCGTGCCCAGCGATCCAAAAGGCAGAAACGCTACGCTCTCTGCAATCACCGACCCCGGTCTCCCTCTTTGCGGGGTGCTATTCACGGATGCCAACGGCAATCCCACCTGTAATTCGCGAAACGGCCCGCTATTCAAGAACAACACACTGCATGATTTCGATCCGCGTGTTGGCTTCGCATGGGATCCTCAGGGTAACGGAAAGATGTCCATCCGCGGCGGCGCAGGCATCTACGACCAGCTTCCTTTACTAGCCTTTATGGGAAGCACGTCCAATGGCAATACGGCACCATTCCTTGTGTCTGGTAGCAGCAGCAACTTGGCGACGGGTTCCTTTGGACAATCTGGTTCCTTTGGGCCCTGCCCGGCAGCGCCTCCATCCGGCACCGCTTGGCCAGTAGGCACTTCTACGGCGTGTCAAGTTAGCGCGGCAGGTTCAAGCCGAGTTGCCTTCATTGATCGAACGCCCAAACGTGCTTACGTAATCCAGTACAACTTGAGCGTTCAGCGTCAGATCTTCCCCAACACCACGGTCCTGGTCGGTTATGTAGGCTCACACGGCCTGCACGGGACCACACAGGTCGATGACGTCAACCAGGTATTGCCGAAGCTCATCGGTGGAAACTATTACTACCCTTGCGAAAAGCCCGGTTCGCTCTTCACGGGCGGAAACAGCAACGATTGCCCAGCATTAGGGTCGGGGACCGTGCTCAACAGCGGCTGGGGCCGTTTGCCGTCCACGTTCTTCAGAAATTCCTCTCTCTATAATGGTTTGCAGGTACAAGTGAACAAATCCATGAGTCATGGATTTCAGGTGTCAGGAGGATTTACCTGGCAGAAGTCTATCGACACGGCTTCCGGAGCAGTAATTTCCGACTCCGTTATCACTGCAATCTCGACCCAGCAATGGTTCGATCCCAAGTTGACTCGTGCGGTGTCTGATTTCAACACTGCCAAGGTCTTCACCTTGAACTATCTATGGGATATCCCGACGCCGAAGTCCTGGAACGGGTTTGCCCAGGCGGCCGCTGGCGGATGGGAACTGGGAGGTATTTTTTCGGCCTCGACCGGTGAGCCCTTTACGCCGCTCCTTTCAGAAGGAGACGTACTTGGGCAGAACAACTCCGATCCGTTCGCTTACCCGGATCGCCTACCCTCTTGCGGCAACAACCTTACCAATTCCGGTAATGTCGCGAATTACATCAAGCTCAATTGCTTTGTGATTCCGGCAGTGGCGAATGTTAACGGCACCAACTATATCCGGGTTGGCAATGTGGGTCGCAACATCCTTACCGGTCCCGGACTGGTTGACTTCGATTTCTCGGTGGTCAAGAACACCAAGATCGCCAAGATCTCCGAGGCCTTCAATGTCCAACTCCGGTTGGACGTTTTCAACCTCTTTAACCGAGCCAACTTCAATCCGCCAGTCACCAACATGTTCATCTTTGATCCGACCACCGTTGGAAAAGGTGTGGTAGCTGGACCGGGCCCGGCGGGTGGATGCGTAAATGGCAACGAAAACAACAGCGGATGCAATCCAAACGCCGGCGCTCTTGACGGCGGAGACGGCACTGCTACAACTTCCAGACAGATGCAGGTTTCCCTGAAGATCATCTGGTAATGCACTGCTTAAAAGTCACTCTGGTGCCGGAATCACTTTCCGGCACCAGAGTGACTACGGGCTGTGGAGAGTCTTAAAATCGGAAGGTTAGCCGGGCCAGGGACAGTATTAAGAGCGACGCGAAGGCGGGATCAAATTGAAAGGATAGGAAGCCAACGGTCGGATGCTTCTTTGGCGGTGGCTTCCTATCCTGAGTATGGCATTGCAATATTGGACGCGGCCCATCGCTCGCAGGTTCCAACCGACTCTAATCTTGCTAGGGACACGACACTTCTTTCACTCGACGTCGTTATCGCCTCTTTGGTTTATACAGACCTCGAGTCGATGCCATGCTCAATCGGCGGGGCTCTGCGCGGCCCGCAGGCAGTGGCCTGATCGGAGGAACGTTCAAAGAGGCAAGCATCATCTTTTCTGTGTCAATCAGGTCAACGGACCAAGCCAAATTGCAGGCCCTCGTAACCGAGATAAAACACAACCTGAAGTAATCCGAACAATTTGGAGCACCGAGTCCTAAGCTCCACCGAGTGAATGCCACTGCTTCTATCGGATCGTCCAGTGTCTCCAAGGCGTGAGAAATGGGCTTATCGGAATATGGCTCGACTCCACAAACTCAGTTTTGATCCCACTGCCAACTCGGCGATTTGTGTCTCAATGACAAGGGAGTAATCGCCTGTTACATTTCTGGCCAGAGTCTGAAGTTTTAGGCGTCGCCTTCTTTACAGTTCGGGGGTTCTGATGACTAGACGCAAGTTTCAGTGTGCGCTCACCACATTCGCAATTGTTACATTTAACTTTCTGATTTTGGCACATGGTTTGGCCCAGGACACGCCGGCCCATGCCCGCACCACCTTCGATCTTCAAACAGCAACCGTGGCCGATATGAACGCTGCCATAGACGCCGGGGCGCTATCTTCGGAAAAGTTGGTCCGCCTGTATCTCAATCGTATCGAAGCTTACGATAAGAAAGGACCAAAGATAAATTCCGTCATTACTTTGAATCCGAAAGCGCTAGAAGAGGCGCGGGCGCTGGACGCTGAGCGTAAGGCAAAGGGCCGGCGCTCCCCCCTGCACGGAATTCCGATCGTCGTGAAGGATCTCATCGACGTCGCCGGGCTTCCAACAACCGCGGCATTCAAGCCATTTGGCGCGCCTATACCCGAGCGGGACGCGGCGATCGTCACTCGCCTAAAGGCTGCCGGTGCAATTATCCTTGCAAAGGTTTCCGCGGAGAACTGGTTCGGCTCTGACGGTTTTGGAGCATCACACCCAATCGGAGCAACGCTGAATCCCTATAACGTTGAATACTCCCCCGGCGGATCGAGCAATGGTCCGGGTGCGTCATTGGCGAGTTGGTTTGCGACTGTTGGCGTTGGTACCGATACCGGCGGCTCACTGCAGATGCCGGCTTCCTACAATAGTCTTGTCGGAATGGTTGCGACTCAGGGGCTAGTCAGCCGCGCCGGTATTGTTCCACGTTCGCTTACACAGGATCGCGCCGGTCCATTGGGACGCAGCGTGTATGACGTAGCCGTAATGCTTGACGTCATGGCAGGTTTCGATCCCGAAGACCTCGACACGCGGCAAGGGCTAGGCCACTATCCCCAAGGGACGTGGGCGGGCCAGGTGGCCGTGCCTGACCTCAAGAAATTTCGTATTGGCGTCTTGCGCGAAGCGATGAGTACCTTGCCCCCCAACGCCGAGGCGCAGGGGCTTTTCGACGATGCGCTCGAAGACATGCGCAATGCCGGCGCGCAAGTTCTGGATCCCGTAGTGAGTGGCATTGATCTCGCACGACAGAGCGACAGCTCGTCGATCGGTGTCTGGCCCTACGAAGTGATTATCGCCGGAGACGTTTACCTCAAACGGTTGGGACCGAAGCGGCCCTTCAAGACGATGAAGGAGATGATCGAGACGGTCGGTCCCGACAAGTTCGTCGACTCCTACCCATTGGCGCTATCCTATCCGCCCATTGAAGCGGACCCGGGATTCATGCGGCGATATCGTGGGCGTCAGGCAATTCGAGACTTGGTTGAAAGTCTTCTGTCTCGCTACGACCTAGATGCGTTTGTTATTCAGTATGTCTCGACGCCTCCATTGGCGAGAAATGTTTCTGGCGCCGCGGCTCCTGCTGGGGGCCGCGATTCACGCGCCATTCGCGGCGGTGGGATTGTATCTTCCACCGGCCTTCCCGGTATCGTTGTTCCCGCGGGATATACGAAGGAGAATCTGCCGATTGGGATTGAGTTCATCGGAAAATCCTTCGATGATCTCCGCTTACTGCAAGTAGCCTACGGTTACGAACATGCCACGAAGAAGCGTAAGTCGCCGCAGATCACGCCTTCGCTGCCCGGCGAGAATTTCGATTACTGAATTGGGCGAGAATCAAGTTCTATCAAGTGCCGATCCAGGGCTTCCGCCTGCTAGATAGTACAAGGGAAGAACATTCTCAATCAAATAATTGCCGCGGCGACGCCCAGCCATAGAATCGATATCTCGCGGCTAGCGCACTTTCATTGTTTCGGTCCACCGGTTCACTTGAGGCCCTTCCCTAATGGCCCATTCGTCCAGCAACTTGATTCTCTGTGTCGCGCGTACGCAACGCGCTGCAAGTCGGTGTTTGTCCCTACTCATTCAGTTGGTCTTACGCTCGGCGAACGGATCGTCACTGAAGGCACGAACTGGCTTAACCTGCGATTCGTAACGCCGCTCGACATCGCGCTGCGCATGGGTGCACCGTTCCTCATCGAGTGCGGCATCGATCCGTCCGAAGATGGTCTCGGTTCTGCGCTCATGATGCGTCTCCTTCTTGATCTTCCACTGGAGCGCGCTTACTTTCGTCCGCTCGCTAATCACCTGACTATGGCGCAAAGCACTGTGGACAACCGTGCGCGAGCTGCGCATGGCAGGCGTTCGTGCTGAGGGATTGAAATCCGAAGTGTTCTCGTCACCGGCTAAGCATGCTGAGTTCATTGCACTGGTCTTCTATCCTTTGCGGTCGTCTTTCCTTGTGTTTCTTAAGCGAAAGAGGTTCACGCCCACCAAATCTACGCCAGTTTGCTGATTTTATCGCTGAGATGCAAGATAGAAATCGGCTAGCACACCGTCTTGAATAGATTCGCCAACTCATGGGAAACGAGATTATCGGAATATGGGAATTTGACCGTAGGAAGCCCCAAAAGTTACATTCCGAGAAAATGACTTAGCTTTGGAGTACTGTACTATTGTGGGAACGTGCCCAGGTAAACTGCAGGCAAAGCACGCAAAAGTCACCTTCCGATAAGACGAAGTAGTGGCCATTTTGGTAGCACCCGCATGCTTTCATGTTGTATCGTTACACGATAGACGGAACATATAGAAAATGAGGAAGCCACGATCTAGCGTTCGCCAATGTCCCGAATGTGGCAGTTTTGATGTACACCGCCACCGAGGTGGCGGCTCAATCAAGCGCCTCGTGCTGCAATTGGTCCTTGTGCGCCGTTACTCCTGCACGGACTGTAATTGCCGATATTATGGTTATGCTCTGAGCAGGAGGAAAGCAGTACAGGCAGAAACGAGCAATTGATCGGGCAATGGCTGGGCTATTTCCTGGTTTCGTTGGAATCGAAATCTTTATGACCAGAGTCCGATCAAGGAAAAAGATTAAGTTGTTAATCGCTGATGACCACGCAATCTTGCGTGAAGCAGGGCCGACTCCCAAGCTTTCTGATCCGCACCGGTTTGGCATAAGAATATCTAGGAGCTACTGGAGTCGGACTATGACTTAAGATTATTGGCGAAGCTCGTAGCGGCACCGAATGCACGTAAAGCTGCAAGAGATCGTTGCGGGTAAACTGATTCTGGTTTGGTCGCCGGAACAGGTTTCCGGATGGCTGAAGAGTGAGTATCCGAGAACGAGAGCATGCGCGTGTCGCACGAAACCATTTATCGCAGCCTGTTCATTCAAGCTCGCGGAGCGCTGAAAAAGGCTGGCGGTAAATGTGATAACGTCCAACTGACAGGAGAAAACGATTGGGCAAATCGATCTTACTTTTAGTTTCCGACTCGCTTATGCTCTCGGTCATGCGGGAAACACTAGAGCGCGAAGGATATCTGGTTTTTCCCGCAGGCGAGCTGGGAACGGCGGTAAAGTGGTTGAACGACTCCACGCCTGATCTGTTGATTACCCGCACCTACGTTTCGGGCATGCCCGGGCATGAAGCAGCAAAGTATCTGCGCAACAAATGCCCACACATGCGCGTACTGATGGTGGGCGGTCTTCTCGAGGATGATCGGCTTAAATATCGGATGGCGCTTGAACGTTTTGAGGTCTTCCCGAAGCCGTATACTTCAGCTCAACTAATTGAAAAAGTCAAAGAAGTGCTGGGCAAAGTTGATGGAAAGACCCAATGAGAAACTCGGGAGCAGGATACTTTCCAAAGTTTATGAATGACCATCATGGCAAAGCTCGTATTTTGGCGTCTGGCAACCGTCGAGCAGCCTACAGTCTCTAAGCTAGCAATCCAGCAGAACACGACGGGTAACGCAGTTTGCAATTAGTTGCCGCCAAGTCCTGAAGTCGGCTTCTCGTCATCTGGCCGTCGCTTAATTCCCACATGACGATAACGCCTGCCGGCTCAACCGGTCGATGCAACACCATCTGCTATAAGTCATTTCTTTAAAGGTGGTGTTTATGACATTTAGGAGGCGGTTCAAGCTTTCTGAGCAGCAGCGGAATGACATGTGGAGGCG
>Ga0157378_10002756_pt1 | contig 15654 bp, 13 predicted proteins | sample M65metaG_FD_115309 | JGI IMG/M metagenome (GOLD analysis project Ga0157378, IMG submission 115309) | Miscanthus rhizosphere microbial communities from Kellogg Biological Station, Michigan, USA - M6-5 metaG | ecosystem: Host-associated > Plants > Roots > Rhizosphere > Soil | place: USA: Michigan...
TGGATCCTCGTTGTCTGAAAGCAGACGGTAGCCATCGACCGGAGCGCGAATTTTTCAGTCGAGTGAAACTACCATAGACGTGTAGCGCGTTCAAGACGTCAGGCGATAAATCACCGCCCTTCAAGGGCCTGCAGCCCGCCACATTCGCCCCGGTTGGCGACGGCTTTACCGTTCAGAGGGGGTTTGCTAGGCTGATGGGCATGGCTCGTCCCGCAGGTGTGCAGGCAACAAAAACAAACCGAGGCAACGCCGGCGTCATTACGAGCCGAGAAAATCGCTGGCTAAAGCGGTTTCGGGGCGCGCTTTCCGGCGCTTGCGATGACGATGGGATTGTCGGCGTTGAGGGTGTTCGCCAGGTGGAAGCGGCTCTCGGCTCAAACTTGCGGGTCGACGCGGTTCTGGTGAGCGATTCCGGGGCACGCCACCTTCCGCGCGTCGCACACCGACTCGCGGACGGCGTGGCGGTCTTTCGAACATCCGACAAACTATTTTCCAGCGTTGCGGATACTCAGACGCCTCAGGGGATCGCCGCCCTGGTTCGGCCTCGCCGGGTCTCGATTGAGGAAATGTGCCGGGGCACGGCGCTTGTGGTGGCGCTCGTCGGTGTGCAGGATCCGGGAAACGTTGGCACGATTATCAGGGCGGCCGAAGCGTTTGGGGCGACCGGCGCGGCTGCCTGCGCGGCCGATGGTACGGGGACGGCCGATCCATTCTCTCCCAAAGCTCTACGGTCGTCCGCGGGATCCGCGTTACGTCTCCCGATTGCCCGCGGCGTTTCGGCGGCTGCACTTCTCGCCCAACTGCAACGAGCCGGGATAAAGGTGTACGCGGCGGTTGCAGTTCCATCTGGCCACGGAATAAAGAATCAAAGTTTGGAAAACGCTTCCCCGCCCTGTCTTCCGTGGGAAATCGATTGGAAGAGATCGGCGGCGATTCTGATCGGAAATGAAGGCTCGGGCCTGCCAGATGAAATCGTCAGCGCCGCTGATGCACGCGTTTTTATTCCTCAGGCGGCGGCAAGCGCGCCTGTTGGCATTGAATCTCTCAATGCAGCGATGGCCGCCAGTGTTTTGCTGTACGAAGCAATGAGACAGAGAAATGGCGCGCGGCGGGCCAACCCATGAGTCTTTTTGCAAAGATCGAACCTGCAGATGATTCCGGAGCCGGAAAACAACCGCTCGCGGAGCGGATGCGGCCGCGTACCCTGGACGAATTTACTGGGCAGGAGGCGCTGCTCGGGCCGGGAAAACCGCTGCGCACGCAGATCGAACACGATGATATTGGTTCGATGATTCTGTGGGGGCCCCCGGGGTGCGGAAAAACGACGCTTGCACGGCTGATTGCGCGCCTGACGCACGCGGAGTTCGCCTCTTTCAGCGCGGTGCTGACCGGGATCAAGGAAATCAAAGATGTGATGGCCGCAGCCGAGCATTCGCGACGGGCAGGTCGCAGAACCATTGTGTTCATCGACGAGGTGCATCGCTTCAACAAGGCGCAGCAGGACGCGTTCCTGCCTCATGTGGAGGCGGGAAATATTACGCTGATCGGCGCGACGACCGAAAATCCGTCGTTTGAAGTGATCGCTCCGCTGCTTTCGAGGACGCGGGTGTACGTGCTGCAGGCGCTGACAACGGAGCAGATTGAGGGTTTGTTGCGGCGCGCGCTGGCCGATGCGGTGCGTGGCCTCGGAAAAGAAAAAATATCCATCGGAGCCGAAGCGATTCAGCACATTGCTGTGTTCTCGGGTGGCGACGCGCGGGCTGCCTACAACACGCTGGAGGCAGGAGTGCGCGCCGCGCAAACGGACGCTTCGGGAACGCGCACGATCACCAAGGAATTGCTGGCGGCGTTACTGCAGAAGAAGTTTTTGCTGTACGACAAATCCGGCGAAGAACATTACAACCTCATTTCGGCGTTGCATAAATCCGTGCGCAATTCCGATCCCGATGCATCTTTGTACTGGGTGGTGCGGATGTTGGAATCGGGCGAGGATCCACGGTACGTCGCGCGGCGACTCGTACGGATGGCCAGCGAAGATATCGGACTGGCCGAGCCGAGCGCACTGGCGGTGACGATCGCGGCGATGCAGGCGGCCGATTTTGTGGGGCCGCCGGAAGGAAATTTAGCGCTGGCTCAGGCTGCCGTTTATCTTGCGCTCGCACCAAAATCGAATGCTCTTTATAAGGGTTACGGCTCGGTGGTCTCGGACTTGGAAAATACACGGACGGAACCGGTGCCGCTGCATTTGCGCAATGCTCCCACCGGGCTGATGAAGAGCATCGGATACGGGAAGGGATATCAGTACGCGCACGACGTGGAAGAGAAAGTGGCGGACATGGAGTGCTTGCCAGAATCGCTGGCGGGCAAAACCTATTACCAGCCGACGGACCAGGGGTTTGAGGCTCGGTTGCGGCAGCGCATCGAAGAGATTCGGCGGATTAAGAACCAGAAAAAAGCGCAGTAGACGTGCAGTTGCGTATTTGTGGATTCCGATCAAGTCAGCGGGTAAACAGGTTGCGGGAAAAAGTCAAACCACTGTCATTCTGAGCGAAGCGAAGAATGACAGAACCAAAGATTTTTTCGAAGGCTCGCGAAGATTTGCGAAGATTGACCCGGATTCGGTGGTCAAAGGTGGCTCGGAAGGAACTATTTGCGGCGTTTGTAGATTTCTTTGGCGATGCAGTTGTCCATGATTACGAAGAGGCCGGCGCGGCGGGCGCGTTCGGCGGATTTTTTGTCCTCCACTCCTTCTTGCATCCAGATTGCGCGGGCGCCAATGCGGATTGCGGCATCAACAATCTCAGGAACGAACTCCGGGCGGCGAAAAATATCCACGATGTCGATTTTTTCGGGAATGTCTTCGAGGCGCGCGTAACACTTTTCTCCCAGAACCTCGGCTTCATTCGGATTCACGGGAATGACGCGGTAGCCCGATTCGAGAAGCGTTTCGCTTACGCCGAAGCTTGCGCGATAACGCTTTGCGGACAGTCCAACGACCGCAATCGTTTTGGAAGAATTCAGAATCTCGGTAATGGCGGCGTCGCTTGGGATGGCCATTGGAAAAAACCCTCTCAGCGATGCGGTGATTTGAATCTAGGCTTAGGTTTTGATCCGGAACTAGATCTGCGTCCAGCGTTGGATTTCGATCCGGATTTAAATTTGGGTCGAGAGCTTGGCCTTGGGCCCGAGTTGGACTTGGGACGGAAGCTGGACTTGGTTCCCGAGTTAGGTCTGGCTGCAGAGTTCGGCCGGGAAGCAAAGTTAGGCTTGAATCCTGACGCTGACTTAAATTCAGAGACCTGCTTCGATCCGGATTGCAACACGTCGCGCCTGGGACGCCAGGCTCGCCGCGCGCTTTTCGGCAACAAAGCGGGTTTGGGCTGCGCCAGGGCGTAATCCACGGCGCGAATGAGCCTGGCAATTTCGGGCGCGCTCAGTTGGCGATAATGCCCTTCCGGCACAGTGTCCGCATCGAGCGAAGCCAGCTTCATGCGCCTCAGTTTTTCAACGGGGTGCCCAATCGCCAGCAAATTGCTGCGCAACAGGTCGCGCCGAACGTCGGTAATTTGCGCTTCATACCAGGGATTAGGAGCATTTTTTCCGGCAGCGTGCGGCGCGCGCAACGGAAAAATCTTTCCGTGCAGTATATGCGCGAGGCTCTTGAGCTGGGTCTCATTGAGTCGGCCCTTCACCTTCACCCAATACGTCTGCGGCAGCGAAACAGAAGCTTTCAGCATGCGGCTGGCGAATTCGCCATCGTTCGTGAGAAAAACGGCTCCAGCGGCAGCGTAGTCGAGACGCCCGACCGGAAAGACACGCTCGGATACACCCACGAGGAAATTCCGTAAGGTACGGCGGCCTTCCGGATCTGCGAGAGTGGAAACCACTTCCGGTGGCTTGTTCATCAGAAGATAGACGCGTGCGTCAGAGACCTTCGCAACCTGTCCAGCCGCTTCGACACGATCGCGCTCCGGGTCTGCTTTGGCGCCGAGTTCGGTTATGACAACACCATTGACGCGGACTTGTCCACTGCGGATCAGGTCTTCCGCATGACGGCGCGACGCAATACCTGCGCGCGAGATGATTTTCTGAAGGCGTTCGAGCATGAGATTTTTACGAAGCGCTTTCTGCCTTGGATTCTTCGGCGGGCTGCGCTTCCGTCTGCCCGGACTCCGGCGTTTCCTGGGGCTCTTGCGAATGAATTTCGGGGCTTGCGACACTTTCAATTGCGTCGTTTGTTTCGGGTGCGTCGCCGGCGTGTGTCGATTCTACCGACTCAACTCCCTCTTGTGTCTCAAGTGTCTCCAACGGCTCTACGGCGGCGGCTGGACCTTCGAGCGATTGCGCGAATTCGGCGTCTTCCGGTTCGATCGGCGCGATGCCTTCGTCTGAACCGAGTGCTGCGCGCGCGAGTTGCTCGAACTCCTTCAAGCTGGGTAATTCTTCGAGATCAGACAGCCCGAAGCGCATCAAGAATTCTTTCGACGAGCGGTACATAATAGGCCGGCCCATGACAGCTTTGCGGCCGGCCGTGACGATTAGACGCTTTTCGAGCAGCGTCTTGATTACGCCCGAGACGTTCACCCCGCGAATTTCCTGAATCTCCGGGCCCGTGACCGGTTGACGATAGGCGATGACGGCCAGAGTTTCGAGCGCGGGCATGGTGAGGCGCAGCGGCGGTCGCAGGCTTTTGATGAAGCGGCGCACCACTTCGTGATGCTGCGGCTTGGTGTAAAACTTGTAGCCACCCGCGACGGCGCGTATTTCCACGCCGCGATCCTCGGACACGTAGGAGGCGATCATTTCATCCAGCGTGGCGCGCACCAGGGCTTTTTCTTCGCCAACGGCGTTGGCGATCTGCTCGAGCGTGGCGGGCTCGTCAGCAGCATAGATGATGGCCTCAAGCGCGCCTTTTAATTCCATGGGATTCATTGTCATTGATATTGTTCGTCAATTCCCCGAAGCGGCTCGGCCGGCGTGTCTGATATCGATTCGCCTCCGGCAAAGACCACGTCGAACATTTTATGCTTTCGCAGCCAGATCTTTGAGAACAATTCCTGCTGGACGAGGACGATGGCCTGCAGGCGCGTGAGCTCGAGAACGGCGAGCAGCGCGACGATCATGGCGTGGCGTGAGGGGCAAGACTCGAAGAAACCGATCAGATCGACGCCATCCTCGCCTGCGATCAGTTGCTGGCGCAGCAAATCCATCATCTGCGCGACCGTGAATTGCTGGTGGTGCAGCTCGATCTTGACCACTTCCTTGCGGCGCTCCAGAACTTGCTGGAAAACTTTTACGAGATCGACGAGGGAGACGATCAGTTCGCCTTCAGATTCCTCACCCTCGTATAGCGTCAGGTCCGGCTTGGACCACACGTGCTCTTCGATCTGCTGGCGCTGGTGGAGGAGTTGCGCGGCGCTCTTGAATTTTTCGTGTTCGACGAGGCGATGCACGAGATCGGAGCGCGGGTCTTCCAGTTCCTCGGGACCGGCCAGGGGATCGGGCGGCAGCAGCATTTTCGATTTGATGTAGATGAGCGTTGCGGCCATGTAAATGAAATCCGCCGAGATATCCATGTCCAGTTGCTCGAGCTTGTGGAGATATTCGAGGTACTGGCCCGTGATCTTTGCGATCGGAATGTTGTGGATGTCGATTTCCTGCTTTTTAATCAGATCGAGCAGGAGATCGAGCGGGCCGTCGTACGTGTCGAGATGAATTTTGTAGGGTGACGCCATTTTTGTTGCCTCGCCGTTCAGTTTATCGGTTGTTCCGGTCATTGTCGCTTACGCTGAACGAAAATCCACGGATCTGAAGACCCGTGCTACAGCAGTTTTTCCGTGGTGACGGCAGTCAATCCGTCTGGCCCATCACGCGCGGCGCGCTGAGTTCTGCACGCTTTTCTTTCCAGTTGAATACGGCTTCACGGACGCGGTGCATCGTTTTCTGTGCCACTTCGCGCGCTTTCGCTGAGCCGTCGTCAAGGATCTGCAAAACCTTGTCCGGATGCGCCGCGTATTCTTCGCGACGGGCGCGGACCGGCTCAATCCACTTGATCAGATTATCGGCCATGGCCATTTTACACTCGATGCATCCGATTCCGGCGCTGCGGCAGCCTTCCGCGGACCATTTCAGCGTTTCCGGCGGGGAAAAAAGTTTGTGCCAGTCGTACACGGGACAAACGTCGGGATGGCCGGGATCGGTGCGGCGCTTGCGGGCCGGGTCCGTGATCATGGCGCGCGATTTCGTGCGGATAGAATCGTCCGACTCACTCAGCGAAATGAAATTGCCGTAGCTTTTGGACATTTTGCGGCCATCGGTGCCGGGAATGCGCGGCGTCCGGGTCAGTAGCGAGCCGGGTTCGCGAAGAATGGCGGAGCGGCTGAATAAATGTCCGTACTCTTTCAGCGAATCCAAGAAATTTTCCACGCCTTGCTCCAACGCTTGCTTTCGGAGAAGGTCGGCCACTTCCCTTTTTTGATCGTCCGTGAACGGTTTTCCGTTCGAGGGCAGGATTTTAGGGTCATGCACGCGCTGTGCGAGGAATTGAAGATTTGCGGGCGAGAATAAATCCGGCATGATTCTGAATCCGTAGAAGAAATCGAAACGCCGAACAATTTCCCGGGAGAGCTCGATATGCGCTACCTGATCTTCGCCGACCGGTACGAGGTCAGCATCGTAAATGACGATGTCCGCGGATTGCAGCACAGGATATCCAAGAAATCCGTAGGTGTGCAGGTCTTTATCTTTCACGTTGTCGAGAGCTTCTTTGTAGGTGGGTACTCGCTCGAGCCATCCGAGCGGGGTCACCATCGAAAGCAGCAGCTGAAGCTCGGCGTGTTCCGGGACGGAGGACTGGATGAACATTGTGGATTTCGCCGGATCGAGGCCGGAAGCGAGCCAGTCTGTGGCGATTTCGATTGTGTTCTGCGCGACCTGGGATGTGTCGGCGTAATCCGAGGTCAGGGCGTGCCAATCGGCGACGAAGAAAAAGCATTCGTATTGCGGATCGTTCTGGAGCTTGACCCAGTTTTCGAGTGCGCCGAAGAAGTGACCGATGTGAAGGCGCCCGGTGGGGCGCATGCCGCTCAGGACTCTTTTCTTTTGCTCCACGCTAACAGTTTCTCCTGAAATTCATTGAGTGCTGTAGCCCGGGTCTTCAGACCCGGGATTTTTCAGTCCCGCGGCTACGCTTGCGTATCATCGGCGAAAAATCCGCGCCTCTGACCCTTCGTTCTCTCCCAGGTCAAGAGAGGCGGACTACAACGTACTACTTAACAAATCGCGCGCGATGATCATGCGCTGGACTTCGCTCGTGCCTTCGTAAATCGTTATGACGCGGGCATCGCGGTACATTCGTTCCACATCGGATTCACGCGAGTAGCCGAGACTGCCGTGAATCTGTACGGCTTTGTACACCACGCGATTCACCATCTCGCCGGCGTACAGTTTTGCGCGAGAGGCGCAGGGGCCGACGCGCGGCGCGCCCGTGTCACGCATCCACGCGGCACGGTGAACCAGGGCTCGCGCGGCTTCAATTTCCGTCTGCATGTCGGCGAGCATCCATTGTACAGCCTGGAACTCGCCAATTGTTTTGCCGAATGCGCGGCGCTCTTTCGCATAGGCGATCGCCGCTTCAAAAGCGCCCTGCGCGATTCCGACGGCTTGCGCTGCGATTCCGACGCGGCCTCCGTCCAGAAGTTCGAGCGCAATTTTCAGGCCCTGGCCTTCTTCCCCGAGGCGATTGGCTTCGGGGACTTCGCAATCGACGAAAGCGATTTCCGCGGTGCGCGAAGTGCGTAGACCCATCTTATCCTCGTGACGTGCCACTCGAAAACCGGGAAATGTAGGTTCGACGAGAAATGCGGTCACGCCCTTCGCTCCAGCCGTGTCGGTCTTTGCAAAGACAACGTAGACGCCCGCCTCGCCACCGTTCGTGACCCAGGATTTTGTTCCGTTCAGGTGGTAGACGTCGCCATGGCGATTGGCGGACGTGGTGATGGCGGCGGCGTCGGAACCCGCTTGCGGCTCGGTGAGACAAAACGCGCCGAGAACTTCTCCGTGTGCCAATCCGGACAGATATTTGTGCTTTTGTGATTCGGTTCCGTATTTGAATACCGGGTAGACGGCGAGCGAATTCGTGACGCTCAGCGCGACGGCCATGGCGGCGTCCACCCGGGCGACTTCTTCGAGCATCAGGACATAGGAAATGGTGTCGGCACCGAGGCCTCCCCAGGATTCCGGGATTAACATGCAGCAGCAGCCCAGCTCACCGAGCTTGCGCAGTTCGTCGGCGGCGAATTTTTCTTCTTTGTCGCGCGTGCGGATGGACGGACGGACTTCGGCTTCCATGAACTGACGGATGGTTTCTCGAATCAGGCGCTGGTCGTCGGTGAGGGAAAAGTCCATGGCTTAGCAGGCTGCAGCGATGCTAGCACATGGGAGGGAATTCTTTAGTAGGACAGGTTTTTGGGCTGCCTGATTTTGATGTTTGAAGAGTTAGCGAACGTCAAAACCACACAGACTGAGGTCTGTGCTACTTGAACCTACATTTTCAGGAGTTCGCGAAGGTGTTTGGTTTGGGCGCGGCTTACGGGAACTTCGGAGCCGCGCTTGTCATTCATTTTTAGCATGTAGCTGGATTTGAACCATGGGACCACTTCTTTGATGTGGTTAATGTTTACGAGATAGGAGCGGTGGGCCCGCCAGAAGACGTCCGACTCCAGTGTAGATTGCAACTCTTCGATCGTTCGATAGTTGGACGTGCCCTCGACTTCGTGCGCCACGACTGTAATTGTGCCGTCTTCGATAGATGCGAAGATGACGTCTTCGGCGTCCACCAGAAACAGGCGCTGCTGCGTCTTTACCAGCAATTTGACGGGGGGAGCCTTGGTTGATCCGATTTGCTGGACCAGCGTTTCGAGGCGCTCGCTCGGCGACGCTTCGGCTTCCAGGGCTTTTTTGGCGCGCTGAATGGCGCGTGCCAGCCGATGTTTTTCGATCGGCTTGAGGACATAGTCAATCGCGTTCACTTCGAAGGCCTGCACGGCATAATTGTCAAATGCTGTCGCAAATACAATCTGGGGAAGCTTTCCTTTGCGGTCCATCAATTTTTTGATCACTCCGAAGCCGTTGAGGCCGGGCATCTGGACGTCGAGAAATACGAGATCCGGAGAATGCTCCTTGATAAGCGCGAGGGCCTCGACACCATTTTTTCCCTGGCCCACGAGGTGCACATCAGGAAAACTCTTCAGAAGAAATGCCAATTCGTCGCGCGCGGGTTTCTCATCGTCGACGATCAGTGTGTTGATGGTCATATGATGGATTGACGAGCTTCAGTATATGCAACCGCGATATCCCATTCAACTTCTGTAAGCTTCCCTGCTAGAATCCGGGAACCTGCCCGCCTGAAGGCGGGCGCTACATCATTACAGAACGCAAACCGGGGGCACCATTGGCGACAAAATCCGCCAGAATTCTTTCCAGTGAAGTTCTTTATCAAGGCAAGGTATTCGGGTTGCGGCGCGAGACGGTCATTGAGCCGGGTGGCGTGCAGGTCGAGCGCGATATCATCGTGCATCCGGGTTCCGTCGTCGTGCTTCCCATTTTTCCGGACGGGCGCATCCTTCTGATCCGGCAATACCGTCACTCCGTCGGTGAATTTTTATGGGAACTCGTAGCGGGGCGCAAGGAACCGGGCGAGAATCCCGTGAATGGCGCGCGGAGAGAACTTCTGGAGGAAACGGGGTACTCGGCAAAACGATTCCGCAGGTTGATGCGCGTCGTTCCGACGCCCGGATTTGTGAACGAGTGGATGTGGATCTTTGCGGCGGAGGGGTTGACGGAGGGGCCCGCGCAGCCCGAGGAAGATGAAAAGATCACGCCGCGGATTTTTACTTGGAAGCAGGCGGAGAGGATGATCGAGCGTGGAACATTGCGTGACGCCAAATCCATTTGCGGAATTCTTTACTACCTGCGATTTATGAAGCGCGCCCGCTAAATTCGGCGGATCTGCTTCTTGTATTATCTCCGCGCGTTTTACTTTTTCATCAAACCATTCACAGCTTCACTGCGCCGGAATATTTTTCGTATATCGTGTTCTTCGCTTGAAACATGGCCGCGTGTAGCATAGGATTTGCGCAAGAAATATATTCTCCGTAAAAACAGATCGGAGAAAAAGGCGGACATGAGCGTACGAGACTTCGTCAAGCACCAATTCCGGCACTTCAATGCAGCGGTTGTGGTGGACGCTTCGGAGGCGTATATCGCGCATCTGGCGCGAGGCGGAAAGATGTTCCTGACGATGGCGGGGGCGATGAGCACGGCGGAACTGGGAATCTCGCTCGCCGAAATGATTCGCCAGGGAAAAGTGCACGGCATCTGCACGACGGGAGCGAATCTCGAAGAAGATATTTTCAATCTGGTCGCGCACGACCATTACAAGCGCGTGCCCAACTATCGAAATTTGAGCGACGAGGAAGAAGTGGCCCTGCGCGATCGCGGAATGAACCGCGTCACCGATACCTGCATTCCGGAAGAAGAGGCCATGCGCCGCATCGAGCGCCAGGTTCTGAAACTGTGGCAGAAGGCCGACAGGGAAAAGCAACGCTACTTCCCCTTCGAATACATGTACCAACTAATTCGCGGAGGCATGATCAAAGAGTCCTATCAGATCGACCCGAAGGATTCCTGGGTGATCGCGGCATGCGAAAAGAATTTGCCCATTTTTACGCCGGGGTGGGAAGACTCTACGTTGGGCAATATTTTCGTTGCCAATGTGGTTCGCGGCGACGTTTCCAATTTTCAAGTTGTCAAATCGGGCGTCGAACAGATGGCGTGCCTGATCGACTGGTATCGTCAGAACACCAAAGACGAATCGCTTGGATTTTTTCAGATTGGCGGCGGTATCGCGGGAGATTTTCCGATTTGCGTCGTGCCGCTGATCACCCAGGATCTGCGCGAGAAGTGCCGGCTTTGGGGCTATTTCTGCCAAATTTCCGACAGCACCACCTCGTACGGCTCGTACAGCGGCGCGGTGCCCAATGAAAAAATTACGTGGGGAAAACTGGAAGCCGCTACGCCGCGATTTGTGATCGAATCGGACGCTTCCATTGTGGCGCCCCTGATGTTCGCGTACATCCTCGGTCAGTGAAGAGGCGTTTAACATACTGAATTTCGCCGGGACGTTGTAGCGTCAACCTTCAAGTTGACACTTTTGGACTGGCGCGGATGCCCGCCTGAAAGCGTGCGCTACAAACCTGAAGCCGACACCCACAGCCTGGAATGCCTTATGGAAAATCGTGAAGTTGCTCGAATTTTGCAGGAAACCGCTGACCTGCTGCAGATCGACGGCGCCATCATCGGGCGCTATCGGACGTATGAGCGTGCCGCGGAACTGATCGGCTCGCTGGCGGAATCCGTCGAGGAATTGGCGAAGGACCGCGAAAAACTGCTGGAATTGCCGGGGATCGGAGAAGGCATGGCCGATCATATCGAGGAAATTCTCAAGACCGGCGGCTATTCCCTGCGCAGCAAGCTGCTGAAAAAATATCCTCCCTCGATTCTTTCGCTTCTTGATTTACAGTCGCTTGGACCGAAAAAAGTTGCGTTCTTGTGGAGCACGTTCAAAGCCAGCACGATTGAAGAGGTGGAGAAACTGGCGCGCGAAAACAAGCTGCGCGATCTCCCCGGCTTCGGTGAAAAAAGCGAAGAGAATATTCTGAAAGCCATAGAAGTAAACAAGAAAACTGCCGGCCGTTTTCATATCCACGTGGCGGAGGAAACGGCCGACCGGCTCACGGCGCACATTCAAGAGTTTGGCAAACCGATTGAGGCCATCACATCAGCAGGATCGCTGCGGCGCGGCAAGGCAACCATCAGCGACCACGATCTGCTCGTGACGTTGACTTCAAAAAAACATACTCCCGAAACGGTTGAAGCAATTTCGCTGCATATCTTGCAGTTCCCCGAAATTGAACAGAAATTGGCGCACGGTGAAAACAAAGTCAGCTTTATTTTGAAGAGCGGGCTGCAGGTTGACGTTCGTATCCTTCAAAAGGAAAGTTTCGGTGCGGCGCTCCTGTACTTCACGGGATCGAAAGAACACAACGTCACGCTGCGCGGACGCGCCAACAAAATGGGTTTCACATTAAACGAATATGTCCTGGCGACCTTGAAGGACGAGAAGCCAGTGGCCCGGGCCACGGAAGAAGAAATCTACGCCAAGCTTGGGCTCAAATACATTCCGCCGGAACTGCGTGAGAATACCGGCGAAATCAGCGACGTTCCCGACTCCCGGCTGCCTGAACTCGTGCAACTGAAGGACATTCGCGGCGATCTGCAGATGCACACCACCGCGAGCGATGGCCGTAACACGATCGAAGAGATGGCGCGAGCCGCGAAGGATCTGGGCTACGAATACATTGCGCTGACCGATCACAGCAAGGCCGTCACGGTGGCGAACGGGCTGGACGAAAAGCGCACGCTTGAACAGATCAAGAAAATCCGCGACGCCAATGCGAAGAGTCCCGGGATTCGCATCCTGGCCAGCAGCGAAGTCGACGTTTTGAAAAATGGCAAGCTGGACATGGACAGTGAAGTGCTCGCGCAGCTCGATGTCGTGCTCGTGTCGATACACTCGTACATGACGCTGGAGCGAGCGGAAATGACCGACAGAATTCTGGCGGCCATCGAAAATCCTTACACGCAGATTGTCGGGCATCCCACCGGGCGCCTGCTGCTTCGGCGCGACGCTTACGCATATGATATGGAACGAATTTTGGATACTGCCAGGAAACACCGCGTGGTGATGGAGTGCAACGCGTCTCCCGAGCGTCTCGATCTGAAAGACACGCATCTGCGCATGGCAAAAGACCGCGGCGTAAAAATTGTAATCTCGACCGACGCGCATTCCACCCGTGGGCTGCTTACGATGCGCTACGGAGTGCAGATGGCTCGGCGCGGGTGGCTGGAGAAAGGCGACGTGATCAACACTCTGCCTCTCGAAGAGTTTCTGGCGGGGTTGAGGGTGAGGCCCGCTGCCACCGGCGCAAGTAAGTCGCGTGCCGCAGGCGCGGCGTCACCCGCTGCCGCGAGGGCGCGCAAAGCGCGCTGATTCTCACAGGTTCCGCGTTGCAAAACTTCGCGCGAACGCGCATGATACGTTGTTTGCGCACAACGAATCGCGGCAAGTGTGCCGCGTGAAAAAGAGATCGCGCTGCATCCGGGTTCCACACACTTGAAGACTACAGGAGAATTACGAATGCGCAAGTCCGCGGGCATTGCCTTGCCGAAGGGAAAGCTGGGAGTCCTCACCGTCGGCATGGGTGCGGTCGCCACCACGTTCATGGCCGGAGTGGATTTGATCCGGCGGAAGAAATCGCTGCCTATCGGATCGCTGACGCAGATGGGCACGATCCGCCTCGGCAAACGCACCGAGGGGCGCGCACCGGCGATCAAGGACTTTGTGCCCCTGGCAACGCTTGAAGACATCGTATTCGGCGGATGGGATATTTTTCCGGACAGCGCCTATGAAGCGGCCAAGAACGCGGCGGTGCTCAGCCATGAGCATCTGGCCGAGGTTCGCAAATTTTTGAGCAAGATTCGCCCGATGAAGGCTGCGTTCGACCAGAACTACGTCAAGAAACTTTCCGGCACGCATGTGAAGAAGGGCCGCACCAAATACGATCTGGCGATGCAGATCAAGGACGACATCCAGAAATTCCAGAAGAAAAACAAAGTTTCGCGCACCGTGGTGATCTGGTGCGGCTCGACAGAAATTTTCCTGAAGTCTCACGCCGTCTACGAGACGCCCGAGAAATTTGTAGCCGCGATGAAGGAGAATCATCCGGCGATTGCGCCTTCGATGCTTTACGCCTGGGCGGCCATCACGAGCGGCGTGCCGTTTGCCAATGGCGCTCCCAACCTGACCGTGGATATTCCTGCAATCGTGGCTCTCGCCAAACAGCACGGCGTGCCCATCTGCGGCAAGGATTTCAAGACCGGACAGACACTGATGAAGACGATCCTCGCGCCCGGCTTTAAGGCGCGCCTGCTGGGAATGGACGGCTGGTTCTCGACGAACATTCTCGGAAATCGCGATGGCGAAGTGCTGGACGACCCGGAGTCATTCAAGACCAAGGAAGAATCAAAACTCGGCGTGCTCGAATACATTCTCCAGCCGAAGCTGTATCCCGACCTCTACGGGCATATACACCACAAGGTCCGCATCAATTACTACCCGCCGCGAGGTGACAATAAGGAGGGCTGGGATAACATCGACATCTTCGGCTGGCTGGGCTATCAGATGCAGATCAAGGTCGATTTCCTATGCCGCGACTCGATTTTGGCTGCGCCCATCGTGCTTGACCTGATCCTTTTTCTTGATCTTGCCAAGCGCGCCGGCATGCGCGGCATTCAGGAATGGCTGAGCTTCTACTTCAAGTCCCCGATGTGCGCGCCGGAGCTCTATCCCGAGCATGACCTATTTATCCAATCGATGAAACTGAAGAACACGCTGCGCTGGATGATGGGCGAGGATTTAATCACTCACCTGGGCCAGGAATACTACGATTAGGCCCGAAACCGCACCCCGCAGAATTGTTTTGCGCCGTCATTCTGAGCGAAGCGAAGAATCTCTCCACGGTTTTTGTCGTACACTCAATCGAAGAGAGATTCTTCGCTTGGCTCGGAATGACAAAATCTTAGGATTTTCTCCCACCCGGTGGCATCAATAATTCATAAAGATTCCAGATATAAGAAATCCAAATTTTCTTCATTCAAAAACTTGACTGTCTCGCGACGCTTCCGTTAGATTCGCGCTTCAATCCCCTGGAGGCCATCCCCAACAAATTCAGTCCGTCATCAAGGAGAGCGAATGGAAGCCAAAGGCGTATTGGAATTCGCGAAAAAACACGGTGCGAAGATCCTTGATCTTCGCTTCATCGACGTTCCTGGTATCTGGCAGCACGTCAGCTATCCCATCGGCGAACTTTCAGAAAGCTCCTTCAAGGAAGGATTTGGATTCGATGCCAGTTCCATCCGTGGGTGGGCTTCCATTCACGAATCGGACATGCTTCTGATTCCCGATCCGAACACTGCGTTCATGGACCCATACCGCGCGGTCCCGACTCTCGTGATGATCGGCGATGCCACCGATCCACCGTCCCAGAAACCCTACCATCGCGACCCGCGCCACGTCGCCAAGCGCGCCGAAGCGTACGTGAAGTCATCGGGTGTCGCGGATACGGCTTACTTTGGCGCGGAGGCTGAGTTTTTTATTTTTGACAGCGTGCGTTTCGATCAGGCGCCGCAGCACGGCTTCTATTTCATCGATTCCGATGAAGGGCGCTGGAACTCGGGGCGCGAGAGCGACGGCGAATATAAGAACCTCGGTTACCGGCCGCGTTACAAGGAAGGCTACTTCCCCGTGCCTCCCGCGGATCATTATCAGGATCTGCGCTCTGAGATGGTTCTGAAGATGATCGAGATCGGCATGGATGTCGAATGCCAGCACCACGAAGTGGCCACGGCGGGCCAGGCGGAAATCGACTTGCGTTTCAATACGCTGGTGAATTCTGCCGACAACATGATGAAGTACAAGTACATCATCAAGAATACGGCCGTGCAGCACGGCAAGACGGTCACCTTCATGCCCAA
>Ga0157378_10002763_pt1 | contig 15640 bp, 18 predicted proteins | sample M65metaG_FD_115309 | JGI IMG/M metagenome (GOLD analysis project Ga0157378, IMG submission 115309) | Miscanthus rhizosphere microbial communities from Kellogg Biological Station, Michigan, USA - M6-5 metaG | ecosystem: Host-associated > Plants > Roots > Rhizosphere > Soil | place: USA: Michigan...
AAGCAGCTGGCACACGCGGAACTGGTCGAATCCTTCCGCGGCGTCAACGGCGGCTACAAGCTGGCGCGCGCTCCGGAGCGCATCACGATTGCCGCGATCGTCACTGCGATGGAAGGGCCGATCGGCATGACCGAATGCAGCGCGCAGGCCGGCCTGTGCGGGCACGAACCGCATTGCGGCGTGCGCGTGAACTGGCAGCGCATCAACCAGGCGATCGCGCAGGCGCTGGCGAGCATCACGCTCGCCGACATGGTCAAGCCGCCGCCGAAGCGGCCCAGCATTCCGTTGAAGTTGGCTACCGCATGAACGGCGAAGACCTCCAGCGCGTGGCGGAATTGCCGGGCAACGAGGCGGTGGCCGCGGCGATCAACCGCCGTTACTCGGCCGGTTTCGTCACCGACATCGAAAGCGAGAGCCTGCCGCCGGGTTTGAGCGAAGACGTCGTGCGCGCGATCTCGGCGCGCAAGCAGGAGCCGGCGTGGATGACCGACTGGCGCCTGGCCGCGTATCGGCATTGGCTGACGATGCAAAGTCCGCGCTGGGCCAAGCTGCAGATCGCACCGATCGACTTCCAGGCGATCAGCTATTTCTCGCGGCCGAAGAACCGGCCCAAGTCGCTCGACGAGGTCGATCCGAAGCTGCTCGAGACCTACGACAAGCTCGGCGTGCCGCTGCACGAACGCGCGCGCCTGGCCGGCGTGGCGGTCGACGCGGTGTTCGATTCCGTATCGGTCGGCACGACGTTCCGCAAGGAGCTGGCCGAGGCCGGCGTGATCTTCTGCTCGATGTCGGAAGCCGTGCGCGAGTATCCGGAGCTGGTGCGCAAGTACCTGGGCTCGGTCGTGCCGCAGGGCGACAACTATTTCGCCGCGCTCAATTCCGCGGTGTTCTCCGACGGCAGCTTCGTGTTCGTGCCGAAGGGCGTGCGCTGCCCGATGGAGCTGTCGACGTATTTCCGCATCAACGCGCGCGACACCGGCCAGTTCGAACGCACGCTGCTGATCGCCGAGGAAGGCGCCAGCGTGTCGTACCTGGAAGGCTGCACCGCGCCGATGCGCGACGAGAACCAGCTGCACGCCGCAGTGGTCGAGCTGGTCGCGTTGGACGACGCGACGATCAAGTATTCGACCGTGCAGAACTGGTATCCGGGCGACGAGAACGGCGTCGGCGGCATCTTCAACTTCGTGACCAAGCGCGGCGACTGCCGCGGCGCGCGCAGCAAGATCTCCTGGACCCAGGTCGAGACCGGTTCGGCGATCACCTGGAAGTATCCGAGCTGCGTGCTGCGCGGCGACGATTCGGTCGGCGAATTCAACTCGGTCGCGCTGACGCACCACCGCCAGCAAGCCGACACCGGCACGAAGATGATCCACATTGGCAAAAATACCAAAAGCAAGATTGTCTCGAAGGGGATCTCCGCCGGACGTGGCCAGAACACCTACCGCGGCCTGGTCAAGGTCGAGAAAGGCGCCGACGGGGCGCGCAACTACACGCAGTGCGACAGCTTGCTGATCGGCAAGAAATGCGGCGCGCACACCTTCCCCTACATCGAGGTGAAAAACCCGCAGGCGATCGTCGAGCACGAGGCGACCACCTCGAAGATCTCCGACGACCAGCTGTTCTACTGCCGCGCGCGCGGCATCGCCGCGGAAGATGCGGTATCGATGATCGTCGACGGCTTCTGCAAGCAGGTGTTCAAGGAATTGCCGATGGAATTCGCGGTGGAAGCCAAGAAGCTGCTCGAGGTCTCGCTCGAAGGCGCGGTCGGATGAGCGCCTCCGTGCGGATGGGATCCTGGCCGCTGTTCGCGATCCCGGCGGCGATCGTGCTGGCGTTCGCCGGCGTGATCGTGACCGCGCTGCAGCACGCGCAGATCGCCGTATCCCTGCCGTTGCAGGGCGTGATTGGCGCGAGCATCGTCGCGGCGCTGGTCGGCGCGATCGGCGGGCTGGTGCTGGCCAATACGCGGCGCAACGTGATGTGGATCCTGGCCGTGGCACTGGCGACGACAGCCTTGCTGGCGCAGCTCGCGCTCGTGCTCGCCTCGCTGGCGGTGTAGAACGCAATGAACGAGGCCCTGCGCGAACATTGGCAGACGGTTTATCGCGACAAGGGCGAGGCGCAGACGAGCTGGTTCCGCGCGCACCTGGACGAGTCGTTGCGCCTGATCGACGCGCTGGCCCTGGCGGCCAGCACGCCGATTATCGACGTCGGTGCCGGACGCAGTACGCTGGTCGACGACTTGCTCGCGCGCGGCTTCAGCCAGATCACGGCGCTCGACATCGCCGAACCGGCGCTCGCCGCAGCGCGTGCGCGGCTCGGCGAGCAGGCGGCGCGCGTGCACTGGCTCGTGACCGACGTGCTCGAGGCCGAGTTCGCGCCGGCGCAGTTCGGCTTGTGGCACGACCGCGCGGTGTTTCATTTTCTGGTCGACGCCGGCGCACGGCAGAGCTATGTCGAGCAGTGCGCACGCGCTGTGCGCGGCGGCGGCTATGCAATCGTGGCGACGTTTGCCGCGGACGGCCCGCAGCGCTGCAGCGCCTTGCCGGTGCAGCGCTACGATGCGGACGCGCTGGCAGCGGCATTCGCGCCGCATTTCGCGCTGCGCGACCGTAGCGCCGAGACGCACCGCACGCCGTGGGACGCCGCGCAGGCGTTCACCTATGTGGTTTTGCAACGCAATTGATATGCCGGAATAACCCGCAAGAGAGAGCAGCATGCTGAACATCGACGACCTGCACGTGCGTGTCGCAGGCAAGGAAATCCTCAAGGGCCTCTCGCTGCGCGTGAACGCGGGCGAGGTGCACGCGATCATGGGGCCGAACGGCGCCGGCAAGTCCACGCTCGGCAACGTGCTGGCCGGACGCGAGGGCTATGAAGTTACGCATGGCGGCGTTGTATACAATGGCGCAAATCTCCTGGCGCTCGAACCGGAACAGCGCGCCGCGCAGGGCCTGTTCCTGGCGTTTCAGTATCCGGTCGAAATCCCGGGCGTCAACAACACGTATTTCCTCAAGGCCGCGCTGAACGCGCAGCGCAAGCAGCGCGGCGAGGGCGAGCTCGATTCGATGCAGTTCCTCAAGCTGGTACGCGAGAAGCTGCGCGTGCTGCACATCTCCGACGAACTGCTGCATCGCGCGGTCAACGCCGGCTTTTCCGGCGGCGAGAAGAAGCGCAACGAGATCTTCCAGATGGCGCTGCTCGAGCCGGTGCTAGCGATCCTGGACGAAACCGACTCGGGCCTCGATATCGACGCGCTGCGCATGGTCGCCGACGGCGTCAACGCGATGCGCGACGGAAAACGCGCGTTCGTCGTGATCACGCATTACCAGCGCCTGCTCGACTACATCGTGCCGGATTTCGTGCACGTCATGGTCGACGGGCGCATCGTCGAAAGCGGCGACCGTTCGCTCGCGCTCAAGCTCGAGGAGCACGGCTACGCGTGGATCGCGGAGCGCAAGCTCGCCGGTGCCGCGTGATGGACGCGGCCGCACTCGACGGACTGCTCGGCGCGGCGACGCCCGAACGCGAAGAGTCCTGGCGCTACAGCCGCAACGCGCTGCGCGCGTTGCTGCAGCAGGATTTCGTCGCGGCCGCGCCGCCGCCGCAGTTGCCGCCCGAGGCACTGGCGCTGATCGATGCGCTACCGGGGGCCGTGCGTCTGGTGTTCGTCAACGGCGTGTTGGCGCCGCTGCATTCCGACATGCGCATCGCCGCCGTCTTCGGAAACGACAGCGGCGTGATCGAGTTGCCGTCGGATCTGCCGCAGGCACTGCATGTCGCGTACCTCAGCGTGCCCGGTGCGGTGCCCAGCCACTGGCAAACCTCGCACACGATCCGTCTGGCGCAAGGCAAAGCCTGCGTCGTCGAGCATCATCTCGCGAGCGCCGGCGCGGAGACGTTTGCAGCACCGGCGTCAGAAATCCTGCTCGGCTCCGGTGCACAGCTCGATCTGGTGTGCATCAGCGAACTGCCGGCATCGGCCACGCTGTACCGGCGCCAGCGCGTGCGCGTGGACGTCGGCGCGCAGTTCGTCTGCACGCATGCGCTCGCGGGCGGACGGCTGCAGCGTTTCGATCTGGACTGCACACTGGGGCAGGCGCGGGCGCGCTGCAAGCAGCGCGGCGTGTTCGCGTTGCGCGGCCGCGAGCACCTCGACGTGCAGCTGGACGTGCGCCACGCCGCGGTCGATACCGCCAGCGACGTGTTGTGGCGCGGCGTGGCCGACCAGCGCGCGCGCGGCATCCTGCGCGGCGCGATCACGGTGGCCGCCGGCGCGGACGGCGCCGATGCGCAATTGCAGACCAAGAACGTGCTGCTCTCGCCGCATGCGGAAATCGATGCACAGCCGGTGCTGGAAATCCACGCCGATGAGGTCAAGGCCAGTCATGGCGCCACGGTCGGCCAACTCGACGAGCGCGCGCTGTTCTACCTGCGCTCGCGCGGCATCGACGCGACGACGGCGCGTGCGATGTTGATCGCCGGCTTCTGCCGCGAAGCGTTCGGCGCGGTCGAAGACGACGCGCTGCAGGCGCGGCTGGATGCTTGGCTCACGCGCCATCTGCCACTGGCCGGAGCCGACGCATGAGCGCGCTGGCGCAACCCGACGCGTTCGATGCGCTGCGCTACCGCGCCGACTTTCCGCTGCTGTCGCGCCAGGTGCACGGCAAGCCGCTGATCTATTTCGACAACGCGAATACGTCGCAGAAGCCGCGCGCGGTGATCGAGGCGGTGGATGATTTTTATCGCGCGCACAACGCGAATGTCGCGCGCGCCGTGCACACGCTGGGCGAGGAAGCCACCAGCGCGTACGAAGCCGCGCGCGACAAGCTGGCGCGTTTCGTCAATGCGTCGTCGCGCGACGAGGTGATCTTCACCAGCGGCACCACGCAGGCGATCAATACCGTCGCCTACAGTTATGCGCTGCCGCGCCTTGCACCCGGCGATGAAATCCTGGTCACGACGATGGAGCATCACGCCAACATCGTGCCGTGGCAGCTGGTGTGCGAACGCACCGGCGCGACGGTGAAGGCCGCGCCGATCACGCCGAGCGGCGAGCTGATCGTCGAGCGCTTCATCGAGATGCTCACGCCAAAAGTAAAGCTTGCCGCGGTCGGACACGTCTCGAACGTGCTCGGTACGGTCAACCCGGTGCGCGAACTGGCGCGCGCCTGCCGCGCGCGCAATATTCCGCTGTTGGTCGATGGCTCACAGGCAGCTCCGCACCAGCGTATCGACGTGCAGGCGCTCGGCTGCGACTTTTATGTGCTGACCGGACACAAGATGTTCGGCCCGACCGGCACCGGCATGCTGTGGGCGCGCAAGGAGCTGCTCGCCGCGATGCCGCCGTTCTTCGGCGGCGGCGAGATGATCAAGACGGTGAGTTTCGACGGCACCGTGTTCGCCGATGCGCCGCACCGTTTCGAGGCAGGTACGCCGAACATCGCCGGCTTCGTCGGCTTGAGCGCGGCAATCGACTACATCGAGTCGGTCGGGATCGAGCGCATCGGCGCGTACGAAGCGGAACTGCTCGCGTATGCCACGGCGGCGCTGCGCGCGGTGCCCGGACTGCGCCTGTTCGGCGAAGCGCCGCGCAAGGCGCCGGTGCTCGCGTTCCTGATCGATGGCGTGCATGCGCACGACCTGGCCACGCTGCTCGACCACGAAGGCGTGGCGGTGCGTTCCGGCCACCACTGCGCGCATCCGCTGATGCAGTTCTTCGGCGTGCCGGCAACGGCGCGCGCCTCGCTCGCGTTCTACAACACGCGCGACGAGATCGACCAGTTCGTCGCCGCGATCGCACGCGTGCGCAAGCTGCTCGGCTAGAATCCCCCGAAGTGTGAGAATGCAGGAAGGTACATGAGCGCCACCGTTGCCGAACTACAGACGAAATTCCGTGCCGCTACCGCCGGCGACGTCGCCGCGATCGTGGCGCTGGTCGAATCGGCCTATCGCGGCGATGTCAGCCGCAAGGGCTGGACCACCGAAGCGGACTTCCTCGACGGCCAGCGCACCGATCCGGCCGGGGTCGCGGCGCTCGTCGGCAAGCCCGGCAACCGCATCCTGCTGGCCGAGCGCGACGGCCGGCTGCTCGCCTGCTGTCATCTCGAGAAGCAGGGCGACGCGTGCTATTTCGGCATGTTCGCGGTCGAGCCGACGCTGCAGGCCGGTGGCGTCGGCAAGCAGATGATGGCCGAAGCGGAGCGCATCGCAGCGGGTGAGTGGAAATGTGCACAAATGGAAATGACGGTGATCACGATCCGCGCCGAGCTGATCGCGTGGTACGAGCGCCGCGGTTACCAGCGCAGCGGCGTGTTGAAGCCGTTCCCGTACGGCGACGAACGCTTTGGGATTCCAAAGCGCGACGACCTGCAGTTCGAGCTCTTGGTGAAACCGCTATGAACCGTCGCTGTTGCGTGGCCCCGGTCCGGGCATCCTGTCCGGCCGCTCGCCGACGCAAGATGCATTCCTTTGCATCGCGCGAAAGCCCGGCTCAGCCCAAGCGCGACGATCCGCGGTTCGAGTTGCTGACCAAGCCGCTGGTGTAGGGCTGGCATGAGCCGCTGGATCCGCGTCTGCGCGCAGTCCGAATTGCTGCCGGGCGAATACAAGCTCGCCTACGACGGCGACGTGCCGATTGCAGTGTTCAACATCGACGGCGATCTGTACGCGATCGAGGACGTGTGCACGCACGACGGCGGTGAGCTGACCGGGGGCGAACTGCACGGCTATGAAGTCGAATGTCCGCGTCACGGCGCGCGCTTCGATGTGCGCACCGGAGCGGCGCGCTGTCCGCCGGCGTACGAGCCGACCGCGGTGTTTCCGGTCAAGGTCGAGAACGGCAGCGTGTATACGCGCGACGATCGCTGGGACTAGCAGCGCGGCTTTCAGCACGTCTGAAAACGGATGGGTACCGGCTCGCGGGCGCTAGGGCGGGCGACCGATTGACTTCCATTCCCTCTTAAATGAGAATCGTTCTCACTTCGATTAACCCATTGCACCGATGCGCCAATCCATTTGCGGCCGGCCGCGAGATATTGCGGGCCGGTATGGCCGAATACTGTGTCTCGTCGCCCTGCTGGCCGGCCTGAACGCGACATCCGTCGCCGCCGCGCGCGGCGATGTGGCGGCAACCGCCGCGCCGACGCCGGCGAGTCTCGGCGCGCGCATTTTCCGCGACGCATCCCTGTCGGCTTCCGGCACGATGGCGTGTTCGACCTGCCACGATCCGGCGCAAGCGCATGCGCAGAACAACACGCTGGCGGTGCAGCGCGGCGGCGCCGCATCCGACGTGCCGGGGTTCCGCGCCACGCCGTCGCTGCGCTACCTGAATCTGAACCTGCCGTTCTTCTTCGCGAAGGACGGCACGCCGACCGGCGGGTTCACGCGTGACGGCAATGCACCGACGCTGCTGGCGCAGGCGCAGGTGCCGATGCTGGCTGGCCACGAGATGGCGAACGGCGATGCGGCCACCGTGGCGGCGCGCTTGAGCGCCGCCGTGTACGCGCAGGATTTCCGCCGCGTCTACGGCGACGATATTTTCGCCGACGCGGAGCTGGCGCTGACCGCCGCGCAGTATTCGCTCGCCGCGTACGAACAGTCCGCGCCGGAGTTCCATCCGTTCGACTCGAAGTTCGATGGCTTCCTGCGCGGAAAGTGGCAGCTGTCGCCGCAGGAGTTGCGCGGCTTCGCGCTATTCAACCGTCCCGACAAGGGCAACTGCGCCAGTTGTCACCCGAGCACGCGCCAAGCCGATGGCACGCCGCCGCTGTTCACCGACTACAGCTACGACAACCTCGGCGTGCCGCGCAATGCCGAGATTCCCGCCAACGCCGATGCGCAGTATTTCGACCTCGGCCTGTGCGGGCGCGAGGATCTGTCCGACCGCCGCGACCTGTGCGGCCAGTTCAAGGTGCCGACGCTGCGCAACGTCGCCACGCGTCGCGTGTTCTTCCACAACGGCTATTTCCATGCGCTGACCGAGGCGCTGCATTTCTACGTGCAGCGCGATACCAATCCCGAAAAATGGTATCCACTTGATGCACATGGCGAGGCGCAGAAGTTCAACGACGTGCCGGCGCCGTTGACGCGCAACGTCAACAGCGGCGAGGCGCCTTACAACCGCGGGCTGGGCGACCGCCCGGCGCTGTCCGACGCGGAGATCGACGACCTGATCGCGTTTCTCGGCACGCTCACCGACGGCTACGACCCGGCGACGGGTACGGCCGACCCCGCGCGCGATGTGCCTGAGCCGTGAGCAAGATGATAAAAGTGGAGAAAGCTAAAATGAAGCATCATTCGATCGCGCTGGCCGTGTTCGCGTTCGTCGCGCTCGGCGGTTCGCCGGCGCGTGCCGACGAAGCCGCATTGAAGGCCGAAGTCGAGACGCTGCGCGCCGAGGTCGCCGCGCTCAAGGACGCCGTGCATCAGATGCAGGCCGATCGAGGCGCAGCGCAGAAGCCCGCGCTAGTCGCGGCGCCTGCAAGCACAGCGCCGTCACCGGCTCCTGCACCGACGTCGCCGCTCGCCGCCGCGCCGGCGCCGGCCGTGCCGAGTGCGGGTATCGCGCTCGGCGAGGGCACCACGCTGTGGGGATACGGCCAGATCGACTACAACCATCCGACCGCGCGCGGTGCCGATGCGCAGGCGGATCTGACCCGCGCCGTGCTCGGCTTCAACCACGTGTTCGACGAGTCGACGCGCGTGTACGGCGAACTGGAATGGGAACATGCGATCGCCTCGGCCGACGACGCCGGCGAAACCGAGGTGGAGCAGCTCTATATCGAGCACGCGCTGACGCCGAACTACGGCGTGCGCGCCGGCCTGATGCTGATCCCGCTCGGCCTGCTCAACGAGCATCACGAGCCGACGCAGTTCTACGGCGTGGAGCGCAATTTCGTCGAGACCGCGATCATTCCGAGTACCTGGCGCGAGGGCGCGATTGCCGGCTACGGCAGCACCGACGCGGGCCTGAGCTGGAATGTCGGCATCGGTACCGGGCCGAACCTCGGCAAATGGGATCCGACATCCGAAGAAGGCCGTGCCTCGCCGCTCGGTAGCATTCATCAGGAATTGCAGCTGGCCAAGGCACACGATCCATCGCTGTTCGGCGCGATCAACTGGCAGGGTGTCCCCGGGCTCACTGTCGGTGGCGGCATCTTCACCGGCAAGATCGGCCAGGCCACGGCCAAGCAAGGCGACGGCGATGCGACATTCCCGGCGGACGACGCGCGCCTCGTATTGGGCGAAGCGCATGCGCGCTGGCAGACCGGACCGTTCGATTTTGCGGCATTGTATACTCGCGGCACGATCAGCGACACGCAGGCGCTCAACCTGAGCTTCCTCGGCCAACCCACGCCGGTACCGAAGAGCTTCTGGGGCAGCTACGTGCAGGGCGCGTGGCGCGCGCTGGAATGGAACCGCTCCGCGCTAGTACCGTTCGTGCGCTACGAGGCGTTCAATACCGCAGCGTCGTACGCGCCGCAGCCGCAAGGCCTCGGCACGCCGCCGCTGCCGACCGAACGCGTCTGGACGGTCGGCGCGAATTACTATTTGAACCCGAACGTGGTATTCAAGATCGACTACCAGGATTTCAATCGCGACGACTCGGCGCTCGGCTATGGCAATCGCTTCGATCTCGGCATCGGCTACCAGTTCTGAGGCCACGCGGTGCGCGCGCGCTGGCTGATCGGCGCCGGCACGTACGCGGCCGTGCTCGCGCCGGCGGCGTACGCCACGCAGTACTTGAGCGTGGAGCAGGCGCAGCGCGCGGCGTTTCCACAAGCCACACACTTCGATGCATTGCCTGCGCCGGATGCGTCGAGTGTCGCAGCGCTCGGCGCGCCGGCGGGTTGGGCGCCGCGTGTCTTCGCCGCACGTGGTGCGGACGGCGTCGCGCTGGGCTGGTTGATCGTCGATCAGGTGCTCGGCAAGAGTGAACTGATCACCTACGCCGTTGCGCTCGATGCGCGTGGCGCAATCATCTCGGTCGAAGTACTCGACTACCGCGAATCGCACGGCGGCGAAGTGCGCATGCCGGCGTGGCGCAAACAGTTCGCCGGCAAGACCGCCGCCGATGCGCCGGCGCTGGGCAGCGAGATCCGCAATATCTCCGGCGCGACGTTGTCGTGCCGGCATCTGACCGAAGGCGTGCAGCGCGTGCTGCGCCTGCACGCCACATTGCTCAAGACGCGGTCCGGCTGACATGACCGCACTACGACGCGCCCGCCCCAGCCTCGGCACGCTCGTGGAGATGCGCGTGGAAGGCTTGTGTGAGCGCGACGCGCTGCGCGCACTCGACGCGGCGTTTGCCGAAGTGCAGCAGGTGCATCGCTGCATGAGCTTCCACGCCGCGGACAGCGACCTGGCGCGCCTGCACGCCAGCGCGTGGGGAACCGCGCTGCGCGTCGACGCGCGCACGCACGCGGTGCTCGATGCAGCACAGGCGATGGCGCACGAGTCGCACGGCGTGTTCGATGTCAGCGTGGCCGCCGTGCTGGTGCAGCTCGGCCTGCTGCCGCGGCCGGTCTCGGCGTTTCAGCCCGATCCGGGCGCGGACTGGCGCGACATCGAGTTGCTCGACGACAACCGCGTGCGCCTGCGCCGGCCACTCTGGATCGACCTGGGTGGCATCGCCAAGGGGTACGCGGTGGATCGCGCGATCGAGGTCCTCGTCGCGCACGGCGCCAGCCATGCCTCGGTCAATGCCGGCGGCGACCTGCGCCTGCACGGCCCGCGCAGCGAAGCGGTGTTCCTGCGCGTCGGTCGCGGTCTGACGCGCATGCCGCAGCTCGAACTCGCCGACGCGGCGCTCGCCACCAGTGCGCGCGACGGCTATGACGATGCCGTGCGTCCGCACCTGCACGGCATCACGCGCATGCCGCTGCGCGGCGGGGCCAGCGCCAGCGTGGTCGCCGACCGCTGCATGGTGGCCGATGCGCTGACCAAGGTCGTGCTGGCGGCGGATGCGCAGCTGACCGAGCGCGTGCTGTGCGCGTTCGGCGCGGAAGCCTGCGTACTCGATCCGGCGCACGGCTGGCAGCGGCTCGGACGCGCCGCATGAACCGCCAGCCGCGCCCGACGCACCCGTTCGGCCTGGGTCTGCCGCACCGGCGCAAGAGCGCGCTGTACGCGGCGCTGGCCGTGCTTTTCGGCAGCGGCATGCTTTGGCTCGTCTTCCACTATTTCATGTTGCGCCAGGGCGAATTCGGCGCCGAACCGCATCCGCTCGAGGCGTGGTGGCTGCGCCTGCATGGCGCAGCCGCGTTCGTCGTGCTGTGGTTTGCCGGACTGCTCTGGGGCACGCATGCGCGGCCCGCGCTGCTGCAGCCGCGTTGGCGCGTCAGCGGCATCCTGATCCTCGTCGTGCTCGCGGTGCTGGCGCTCAGCGGCTACCTGCTGTACTACGCCAGCGACGACACGCTGCGCGACGGCGTGCGACTGGTGCACTGGCTGGCCGGATTTGCCTTGCTGGTGCCGCTGCTGGTTCACGTGATCGGGATCCGCCGCAGCAAGAAGCAGCGCAAGCAGGCCTGAGCGCGTCGCGCGTTCTGATCACGGTGCCGCGGCGGGCGTCGCCGCGGCCGCATCGGCACGCAGCAACTTCACCAGCACCAGTTCGCCGCCGCCGGTGAGCACCAGATTCTCCGCACCGCCGCCGCCGTCGAGCAGCAGCGAATCGCCGGCCCCGAGCGCCGCGGCGTCGCTGCGATTCTTGATCGCGGCGGTGCCGCCCGCGACGTAGATGAACCAACTCACGCCGGCCTCGGCAAAGAACACCATCGGTCCGACCAGCGGACGGTGCAGCACGTCGGCACGGACCGCGCCGCGGCGCACGATCACGTTGAAGTCGCGTACCGGGCCGCTGAGCAACTGGCCGTGCGTGTGCCATTCGCCGGCGAAGTGCACGAAGCGCAGCCGCTCGCGCAGTTCGGCCGGCTCGGCCGCGTCGAAGCGCAGATGCATGCCGACGCCCTCGAGCAGCGCGATATAGCGGTCGCAATCTGGAAAAGTGGAAAATGCGCCATCGCTCTCGATCTCGGCGATGCTGATGCGCCAATCGAATGCGCTGTCGCTCGCTTCGGGAAAACGTGCCAGCTCGGTGGTCCAGCCGCCGCCGTTGTTCCAGCGCATGCGCCGGTAGTCGGTCTGGCGCAGGATACGCGTGCGCATCAGTGCGGCGTCCACCAGCGCAGCACGGCGAGCGTCGCTGCGTAGCCGAGCGCGGTCGCCACGCAGCCGGCGATCAGGCTCTGCCAGAAGCCGACGCCGTGGCGCAGCAGCGGCGGCATCACGACGAACAGCAGCAGCGACGGCAGCACCAACCACAGGATGCCGCCGGCAAAATCGGCGATGCGCTCGGCCGGCGCGCCTTCCTGCCACAGCCAGACCAGCGCCAGGATCGAGGTCAGTGGCAGCGATACCAGCAGCGCGCCGGCGAGTGTGCTGCGCCGCGCCAGCTCGGACGCGCCCGCGATCAGCAGCGCCGACACCAGTACCTTGATCAGGAACTGCGTCATGCGCCGGCGCGCTCCATCAGCGCGTGCAGTTGCGCGGTCGACATCGCCAGGCTCTCGTGCCAGTCGTAGCCGACGATCGCGCGTCCCGTCAGCGCGTCGCGGAAATCCTCTTCCTGCCCGGGTGCGAGCAGGTGGCGGTAGTCGACCGTGATCTCGGTGCCTTCGGCCAAGTCGGTCAGCGCGAATACGAAGCCGAGATGCCACAAGCCGCACGGCGTGAACGAATGGTTGATGTAGCACTCGTCCGGCCACTCCGGCGTGATCGTGTAGCGGTCCTCGAACCAGCGCACGGTGGCGCCGAGCAGCTGCTGCGCATCCGGATGAGCCAACACCTCGCTCCATTTGTATACTTTGCGGATGTCGTCCGGTGCGGTGATCAGGCGCCCGCGGGCCACGTCTTCGTCGAGAAAGATGCCCTTGCCGGCTCCCGGAATGCCGGACGCGGCGACGTGGTAGCGGGGCAGGATCATGCGGCGGTTCCGAAGGCGGGAAATAGCGCGCAGTTTAGCAGCAGCGCGTGCCACGCCGCGCCGCAAGGGTGCAGCCGACCCGTCGGGCGCGGTACACTTGCCGGATTCTCTTTCCGCAGGTGGCGTAATGGAATTCTCCAATCAGACCCGCGATTCCATTTCCGGATTGTGGGACAGCCAGATCGTCCCGCAGCTGGTCGACTACATCAGGATTCCGAACAAGTCGCCGATGTTCGACAAGGACTGGGCGCGCCACGGCTACATGGATCAGGCGGTCGCGCTGATGGAAGCGTGGGCGAAGGCACAGCCGGTTGCCGGGATGACGGTCGAGGTGGTGCGCCTGGAAGGCCGCACGCCGCTGATCTTCATCGACATCCCCGCCACCGGCCAGGGCGACGATTGTGTACTTTTATACGGCCATCTGGACAAGCAGCCGGAGATGACCGGCTGGTCGGCGCATCTCGGGCCATGGAAGCCGGTGATCGAGGGCGATCGGCTGTACGGCCGCGGCGGCGCCGACGACGGTTATGCGCTGTTCGGTTCGCTCGCCGCGCTGCTCGCGTTGCAGGAGCACGGCGTGCCGCATTCGCGCTGCGTGGTGATGATCGAGGCGTGCGAGGAATCCGGCAGCTACGACCTGCCGTACTACGTCGATCATCTGGCCAAGCGCATCGGCAAGCCGTCGCTGGTGGTGTGCCTGGACTCCGGTTGCGGCAACTACGACCAGCTCTGGCTGACCACGTCGCTGCGCGGGCTCACCGGCGGCAACCTGTGCGTCAAGGTGCTGAACGAGGGCGTGCATTCCGGCGATGCGTCCGGCATCGTCGCGTCGAGCTTCCGTATCCTGCGCCAGTTGCTGTCGCGACTGGAGGACGAGGTAAGCGGCAAGATCAAGCCGCAGGAACTGTACGTCGAGGTTCCGGCGCAGCGCGTCGAACAGGCCAAGCGTACCGCGCAGGTGCTCGGCGATGCGGTGTATTCCAAATTTCCATTTGTGGACGGGATGCGGCCGCTCGAAGCCGATCTAGCCGAGCTAGTGCTCAACCGCACCTGGCGTCCGGCGCTATCGGTGACCGGTCTGGCCGGCATGCCGCCGCTGGAATCGGCCGGCAACGTGCTGCGTCCGTTCACCGCGGTGAAGCTGTCGCTGCGCATCCCGCCGACGCTCGACGGCGACGCCGCCGGACAGCTGGTCAAGCGCCTGCTCGAACGCGATCCGCCGTACGGCGCGCATGTCGAGTTCTCGCTGGAGAAGGCCTCGTCCGGATGGAACGCGCCGCAGCTCGCACCGTGGCTGGAGAATTCGATCGACGCAGCCTCGCGTCAGTTCTTCGGCGCACCGCCCGCTTACAACGGCGAGGGCGGCAGCATTCCGTTCATGGGCATGCTCGGCGAGAAATTTCCCGGCGCGCAATTCCTGATCACCGGTGTGCTCGGTCCGCACTCGAACGCGCACGGCCCGAACGAGTTCCTGCACATCCCGACCGGCAAGCGCGTGAGCATGTGCGTGGCGAAAGTCGTGGCCGACCACCACCAGGCCAGCCTGCAAGGGCTGACCACGGGCGTGGCGGCGAGTGCCGCGCACACGCACAAGGGCGAGCACGGCTGCTGCTGAAGCCATGAGTGCGGTAACGATCGTCGTTCGCGCCGCGCGCGCGCAGGATGCCGCGGCGCTGGCGGATTTGTCGACGCAGCTCGGCTATCCCGCCACGCCCGAAGCGATCACGCGGCGCCTGGCGCAGATCCACACACGTGGCGCCGGCGCGGTGCTGATTGCCGCCGACGCGTCCGGCCGCGTGCTCGGCTGGACCCACGTCGTGACGCGCGTTTCGCTGGAGCAGGATGCGCACGCGGAATTGGCCGGTCTCGTGGTCGATGCGTCCGCGCGCTGCGCCGGCATCGGCACGCAATTGCTCGCCGCCGCGGAGCAATGGACCCGCGCACAGGGCTTCGATCTCATGCGCGTGCGCAGCAACGTCGTGCGCGAACGCGCACATGGATTCTATCGGCGCGCAGGGTATGTCGAGCGCAAGCGCCAGGTGGTGTTCGAGAAGAGTCTAGGCTGACACGAGCCTGGCGGCATTTCTCGTTCCTTCTCGTTCCTTCTCGTTCCTTTTCGTCATTCCAGCGAAAGCTGGAATCCAGTTCTTTCTTTGGACCTTGTCTCTTGATCTTGCCTTCAGAGCCAAGGCCTCCAACTCTCAGAGCCAAGGCTTCCACTCCTCCTACGGAGGAGCGGGTAACTCTTTTCTTTACTCGTGTAAAGAAAAGAGTCACCAGAAAAGAAAGCACGTGCGAGCAGAGCGCGCCATGGGAGGAACCGTCCTGCACGTCTGCAATGTTCCGCACCGCCAAAAGCAACAGGGTGCGGCACAGAACTCGAGCTGGCTGCAAGTGACACCGCCGACAGGACGCCGCCATGCCACGCGACAGCAAACTGCCTGCAGGCCTTTACGCTGCCTCAACGAACACGTAATTGGGATCTGCGCAGGCTTTCCGACCTGAGCGGCGTCAAACCTAGGGCGGCTCAGATTCTAAAAGGCATTTCTTTGGTGACTTTCTTTGTGCCAGCAAAGAAAGTTACACGCTGGCCGAAGGACAGCGGAAGCTCTGGCTCTTAAACGGAAAGAAGAAAAAGCCAAAGAAAGAACT
>Ga0157378_10002764_pt1 | contig 15639 bp, 6 predicted proteins | sample M65metaG_FD_115309 | JGI IMG/M metagenome (GOLD analysis project Ga0157378, IMG submission 115309) | Miscanthus rhizosphere microbial communities from Kellogg Biological Station, Michigan, USA - M6-5 metaG | ecosystem: Host-associated > Plants > Roots > Rhizosphere > Soil | place: USA: Michigan...
CGCAGTTGAAGACATCGGTGCTCGAAGGCGACGTTGGACTGGCGATTTGACGGACTCACGGCGCTCGTTTCCATGGCGGCCGGCAAGGCTGCGGATCTGGTGGTCCTTGCCGGTAACCGGGCGAAGAACATCGACGACGTCGAGAGGGTGGAGACCGTCTTCAAAGACGGCGTCGGCTACGGCCCCAGGAAACTTATGCGTTCGGTCGAAGGACTGATGGTACCCTATCCAACGTTCTCAAAATTCGTTGCCAGCCAGGAGTTAGTGTCCCCCAACTGCGTAACATCTCACGTCCATTAAACGTCCATTAAGCGTTCTCGCGAGTCCTTCAAGTGCGGTAAAGCACTACCTATTCCGCTAAGCTCCGTTGAATTACAAGATGTCGCTTCTCTTTCACGGCGGCGACGAGGGTTCGACTCCCGTACGGGACGTCAGCATTCTAGAACTTTGTCGATCCGGAGACCAGTGGAAGTTTATCCCAGCTCAATAATCCATCCCTCATATCCCCGAGCAAAGGCCCATCCTTGATCGAAGCCGGGAATCGGTGTATTACCGTACAGCTTGCGTGGACAACCAAGGAGCTGGGGGAAATCCCGTCTTCTGTCACTCAACACGCTTCCTTTACTTCGAATAATCTCGCTTGGAACTTGTGAAGGTTCCCAGGATCTACCGACTCTATGGACGGGAAAAAAGTAAGACAAGTTCTAGCTATTGTTGTTCCCACTGTTGGTGGAGGATCAGCAGTTTACTTTGTTCTGAACCAGCAAGCTGGCAAAGCTCTTCTCTCATTTGCAATATCGTTCATCTGGGGAATCTTAGCCCTGAGCGGAAGATTTCTAAGGGAGCTACAGGATCAGATCGATCAAAGGTCAAAAGAGCGAGCGGCCGCTCTGGCGGAGTGGATTGTAAGCAATCTTGAAACCCGGCTCTTGAAACTGTGGTGGTATCTAACGGATCGATTTCAGGCCAAGTACTACAAGAGCATGGTCTACAAGTATCGAACTTACAGAACTGAAGGATTGAAAACAAAGGGGAGGTTTGCCTTTGACATGACTGAACTCTTTGTTCCTCTGCGGGTTGCCCCGCAGAGCCCGGATTTGATTTCTCAGCGCATGATTCAAGTTAAGGACAGGCAACCAAATCGTCTGGGGATTTGGAACTTCCTTGGTACTCCCGGCCAAGAGCGGAGATTTCGCCAGATTGCTGTAATCGGCGCTCCTGGTTGCGGAAAGACGACTTTGTTGGAGTATCTAGCCCTTACATACGCTCTTAACAATCAACGTCGGCAATATCGGAAGGCTCCTACACTGATTCCTATTCTTCTGTACCTCCGTGATATCCGCAATCAGATTACTGGCGAACAGCCTCCAAACTTGGCTCAGGTGATTGAGAATCAGGAGTTTGTGCGAAAACTGCGCCCACCACCAAACTGGTTTCATACCAAACTACAGCGCAACCGATGCCTAGTAATGCTTGATGGCTTGGATGAGGTTGCGGATGAACAACAACGAAACCAGGTTAGCAGGTGGATAAACCAGCAGATGCTGGACTATGCAGATAGTGCTTTTATTTTGACGTCAAGACCGTTCGGTTTCAAAAACGCACCGCTCGAACGGGTAGGCATAGTTTTGGAGGTTCAACCCTTCAGTCTTAGAGAAATAGAACGATTCATCCGTAATTGGTATTTGCAAAGCGAGGTAATGCGTCAGGTGCGAAAGGAAGACGCGGGAGTACGCGAACTTGCGAGCAAACAAGCGGAGGATCTAATCAATCGTGTCAAGAACAACCCCCCTTTAGCGGCAATGGCAGTAAACCCTTTGTTACTCACGATGATCGCAACGGTACACGACAACCGCGGCGCCCTCCCCGGCCGACGGGTCGAACTCTACGCTGAAATATGTGATGTCCTCCTCGGTCGTCGCCAAGAGGCAAAGAGTATTCCTGATCGTTTGACGGCCAAGCAAAAACAAGCAGTATTGCAGGTATTAGCGTTCGAATTGATGAAGAGAGAAACCCGTCAGTTCACTCTAGAGACGGGGGGCGTCCTTATAAACGATATTCTTGCAACCGTGGCAGGACAAGAGGCTTCCACAAACACCTTTTTGAGACTCACCTTGGATCTTAGTGGATTGATCATAGAGCGTGAGCTGGGTGTCTACGAATTCGCCCATAAGAGTATCCAAGAGTACCTCGCGGCAGCACAAGTGAAGGAAACTAACGACGAAAGTATTCTGCTGAGTAATATTAATCAGTCTTGGTGGCAAGAAACAATTCGTCTATATGCGGCGCAAAGTGATGCGACGAATCTGATTGAAGCCGCCTTGAATTTGGCATCTATCAATTCTCTATCGTTGGCCTATGACTGCGTCGAGGAAGGGGGTCGCGTTTCCCCTACGGTACGTCGAAGACTAGAAGAAAAGTTAGAAGCGGGCTTTGCATCTAGTGAGCCTGAAGTTGCGAGATTAGCTATCGAGGTAAGACTATCGCGTCGCATACATACCCTTTTGCGCATTGACGAACGTATCGAAATCGACACCAGCTTCCTCACGTGTGCTGAATATCAACTGTTTATTGATCAGAAACTTAAGGAGGATCAGTATCACCAACCAGATCATTGGCCAACCTATAGGTTTCCAGAAGGGACTGCCGCCGACCCAATAACCGGAATTCGTTCAACCGACGCAGTAGATTTTTGCGAATGGCTTAACCGTCAGTATCCACATCGCGACTTCAAGTACAGAATTCCCACTTTGGAGGAAGTGAAGGCGAATCCCAGTGCTAAACCTGAGGTCGGAAGTTGGTGCTCCATCAGCAATAAAAAGATCATTGCCGGTATTAACCAGGATTGTTGGCGAGGTTGGCAAGCGCGAGTCCGCGAGACGTTAAAAGCTGACGTGGCATTTGTACGCTCTGAGAATACCGATCGCGGCGACTCGCAGATGCCCTTCGCCGACCTTCCTCTGGACCGAGCCCTCGATGTAATGAGCATCGATAATAACTCGGTCTTCAGCAACCGCATTCGAGACAAGGATCTTAAACGCGCTCTCAATATGATTCTTACTCGTGATCAGAAAAGGGACGCGGTATTTCTAGAGGGTGTGCTCAGATCTCTCGCCTTCATTGTCGATGTTAATCTGCGTGAATGTAGCCCCGCACTTGCCTCGGCCCTAAAGTTCTTCTCCGCTATAGATGCAGTTTCAGCTTCGGCTTTAATTCGTCGCTGTCTTTTACTAGTCAGTGGCTTAATGAGCTTTTCGGAGCCAGCAGAATTCTTTCGACATCTCTCGCGAGGCCTTCATAATGACTACCCCACTAAAAGCCAAATGTCATTTAACTTCTATGTATTTTTATTGGTAGTTACGACAAGGCAACTGAATGATATTCCCGCTTGGGAAGGTATTCGAATCGTTAGGGAAAGAATAATCTGACTAGGTAGCTCGCCGCTCGCGTCCCAACGATTTGTCATGCCCCGGCCGCCGCTGGCGTTTCGCAGACGATAGCATCGGTATCGTACGAACACGAATTGGCCCCTGGGCAAGAAGCGTCAAGTAAGCCGACAAAGACCTTTCGTCGTAATTGATCAAGTCCGCAAAGAACGGATGCATCGCGACAAGAGAGACCTTGGCTGGCCTCAATCTCCGCATCGCGCTTCTAAATCAGCTTCCAAATAATGTCCATCGAGAACGTAAAAGATCAACGCTTCCGACTTCTCGTTGACGCTTTAGGCAGTGGGGAGTATGATGCGCTCGCTCGAACCTTCGTTACCGTGGGACTCACACCGCGTAAGCCTCTCGTCAACGATCTGTTTCAACCGGATTCTGTTTATGGCAGTCTCACCTGCTGCATCGACTTTCATTACCCGAACAGTTTTGTGCATGAAGGATCGCTACCCGCGGGCTGAGTTTCAAAAAATCTCTACTCGATTTGAAGTTAAGATTCGACGAATCTGATCTTAACAACTGCCTCAGGTCCTTTAACCGCACGTAAGTAATGAATACCTACTGTGCGGAACCATGCGGAACGATCTGTGTAACCCTGAGCCTGCAAACAGACAATCTTTCGATGATCGGGTTGGGCGTCCTCAACAACCAGCCGGCTAACTCGTATCAAGCTCCTCTCGTCGACGGAATACATTTGCGTTGGGGATTCCTGCGAGAGCTCGGTTTTCCCTGGTACGGCTTCTATCTCTTTCGCCGACCGGCCCAAGCTGGCCAGCCTTTATGCCTAAGCAATGTTACTGGCGGGATCGAGAAAGGAAGTTGGCCCGACAACAAACATTACACGGCGATTGGTGCGCTGAGCAGCGACGTCAATCTCGTATTCACTGACGAGTTCGCGCCGGTCAATCAAGTAGAGTTCGACCTCGCCGGTCGTAGCCGCCTTCGCTTCGAATTGCCCGAGGGCGAAGTGGCGCGCCGCATTGACTTGCGGATTGGTTTTCGCTGGTTAAGATGTTTGGATTTTGGAAAACTGATCGAACTACAGACTCCTGTCAATCCGAATCCGGGCAGAGGTGGACCACCTCAACCGAGCCTGACTCTTCCCAATCCAGTCAACATACTCAGCCAGGCGATCTTTGAGGTGAAGGATAGCCAGGGCAATCCAGCCGCGAACGCACAGTTCGATTCGATCAACACAAGTACGGGACCGCTCACCGGACTTGCTTGCGGATCGGGCTTAACGATCAAGTTGTCGAATCCATGCAATGCGGTGGAACTGCTGGTGACTCGCTTGCCGGCAATAGTACCCGTCGGTGCAATTTTCACTGTCGAGGCGTTTGACAGTTCGAATAATAAAGTTGCGACAGTCCAACTACAGAACCTGGCAAATCAGAGCGAAACCATAAACCTGATTGGTCAGCACATCATTCGCATCGAAGTTCCGTCCGTTGCAAATACGACTCGCTTGCACAAGGTCTGCGGCGACAACATCCAGGTCGGCGGCAATGCGTTCGTAAAAGGAACAGCTTTTTTCGGTACCGTTCCGGTTAGCGAGTTCAGCATTGACAGCAATGGCGGACAGATACATCACACCAGCATTGAGGCGGATGCGATTACAGCAATTGAAATTGGCTCTTGTGACGGTTCGTTGGTTGATCTCTGCTTTGTGCCGGTCACGCAAGGCGCGACGGACGGATGGCAACTCTTGCCTGGCTTCTCATATCCGATGGGCTTGCCCGTCACGCAGGCAGACTATTCGTGCAGTGTTCCCAACCCGCAATCGCTATTGACTCAGCGTGTACGTTACGCGTTGCCGCCGGAGTGGACACCAGCCACTTTCGCAGAATTGCACGACCAGTTGGTGGAGTTGGTTAAAGGCGGGCCGAGTACTACGCCGATGGATGACCGCATTTTTGACGCGCCTCCGGCTGTGTCGAATCCCCCCGACCCTAATCCGCCGAAGCTCAGCACGTTTTATATTCTCGACCTGCTGTTGCTCGGATCGCTGTATCCAGCATTGGCCCAATTGCTTGGTCTTTACTGGGTCGATCAAACTGCCGTTCCAGATGTCGCTTACGATTATCTGATCGTCGCCGATCACACAGGAGTGGGCCAGCTCAACGTCGCTACAGTACTCGCAACTATTCAATCGTCCGGCTTCGAACAACTCGACGGCTACATCCTCTTCAACCAGAGTCTATCTACGACGGCGGACTTAGATGCGCCGGTCGGTTTGCATACCTACGAATTACCAGGCGGCACATTTCCGAACGCTCAGGGGCAACTGCCTCAATGGAGTAATAACGCCGGCTTGCTTTGGGATGTCGGCTGGGACGACAGCGGTTCGTTGCTCCCGGGTCATGCCGTGATGTATCTGGTTTGGCGCGCCGATCTGGGGAATGCAGCCACGCCCGCGCCTGCGGGCAGTCACGACCTTGTTACTAAAATACCTCCTGATAAAGCCAAGCCCATTCTGGTAACTGAGCCGCGCATACCGAACGGACTCGTGCCGGAACGCTCGCCTGATTGGCCGCCGGTTCCCCTTCACTTCATCGATCGGAATTTGCCGGATGGTTGGTACAGCTATGAGGTGAGCGGCATAGATCTGTTTGGCCGTCATAGCCCGAACAGTGCCCCGGCTCAAATACTATTGCGAGATAAAATTCCACCACCGATGCCGGCGGCGGTTAAGGCGGATGCGCTTGATCCCGACGATCCGTATCTGCGAAAGGATGACGCTTACAACGAATGGTTCAGCAGTCTTGACCCCATTGCGCGAGAAACACTAATTGGTTTGCGAGTGGGCTGGAGATGGACGCCGGCACATCAACAGCAAGCGCCTGACGCCAGCGAGTTTCGGATCTACTTTCATCCCGGCCCAGTGCTTCCTCTCGATCGCGATCAAGCTACCAACTGGCAGGAGCGCTACTACGTTGTGGGTTACGACGAGAACTTCACCATTGATCCTGACAGCGGAGACCGTCTATACGAGATCTTTCTTCCGCCTCCGACAGATCCGCTGCTGACTTCGGTGCCGCTGAATCCATCGTTGGCCGAGCCCGTGGCCTACGCTCATATCGGCGTAAGCGCGGCGGACGACAAAACGCACACAGCGGATCACCGCACCACCGGCGGTTGGAGCAATCGTCCGGGCAACGAAGGCTTCGTCGGACCGGTTGCGAAAATCTATCGCGTCTGGCGAATTCGGCCCCCGGCGCCGGGCGATGTTTTTGCAGGTGAACGTCTCTATGCCTCGCCCGCCGATTACCACAACCAATCATTTTTTACTTATCGCTGGCAGCCGCAACCTTTGTTGAACCTGCACGTCCTTCGTGCGATGGACGATGCGATCTTCAAAGCGGACTGGTCACAACGCCCATCCGCACCACCGCTCGATGAATCGCAACTCGATCTCTTTCCTGCCGGATGGAACCAGGCCACGCGCCAAAGCGTTGCCGCCGCATTGAATCAACTAAATACCTTCGTCGGCGTTGAAGGTGGCACAGCGCAAGCAATGGCTTACTATCGCCAACTCTCCGACGGAGCGTTGCGCGTGCTGGCTGGACTGCCGAGCAGTGAAAACGCGTTTGTCCAATTAACGATTAACCCGCTCAAACCGAATGACCCTGCCAACAACAATCGCTTAGGCCCCGATAACCCTGACGATTTAGTTCTCGATCCGACCCAGAGCGCCTTCATCGACACGCTCGATGGACGCTCGACGAATTGTTACTTCTACCGAGCGGCGTTTGTTGATGACGCGCACAATCTCGGACCACTGGGATTGTCGAGCCCGCCGGTCTATCTACCGAAAGTATTTCCACCGAACACACCAGTGGTGACAAAGATCCGTGGCGGCGAACGACAGATCGAGTTGAGATGGGTTAGAAGCCGCGAAGCAGACTTGTCTGCCTACCGCGTCTATCGAACCAGTGACGCCGCAAACACCCGCGACATTAGAAAGATGGACCAGTTGAATGACCTGCCAGTCGACACGATCGATCCGAATCAGAATGAGGTAACCTGGATTGATCAGGCCGTGCCCGCCGGAATCGACTTCCACTATCGCGTAACCGCATTGGATTCGGAGACGTTGCCGAACGAATCGGCTCCATCGAAAGTGGTGATGGGGCGCGCTGTCGACACGCAACCGCCTGTTGCGCCAGAACTCATTAGCGCCGAGTGGGTGCTCTACGACGAGGCCGCGAACAACGAACATCCTTGGCCGGAAGCCGAGGAGATCGCGGCATCGCTAGTCCCCGTTATCAAAATCGTGGTTCAGGGGGCCGGAACGATCCAAGTCTCTCGACGGAACGACTCCGAACTGGCTTGGCACGTTGTGGGACACGTAACCGATCAGGCCGACCACCCCGTCAGCTTTTTTGATTTCGCAGCCGACCCGAACCTGATCACAAATTACAGGGTGAATGGAATTAACGACGCCAACCTGACGTCACCCTTCTCAGTGTCCAGGCAGGTGGCGGCGCGCGCCGGAACTCAGCTCTCACCTACCGACGAGGAAAACGAGAATGGCTAATGGTGTGCTAAACGATTTAATAAGTGTGACTCTAGGCCAAAACAATATCATCCGGCTTTACATTCAATTTGTCGTCGATACCAACATCCCATTCGTCGGCGGCGCCAGTACTAACCGCTTTCCGAACTGCCAGACCTTTCCCTTTTTAATTCAGAACGAACTTAATCATTTCGACTGTTTAGGCTTGGGCAGTATCAAGCTTAACCTCGTCCCGACCTCCGGGCCCCTTAGCCCCGCCTTAACACAATATAACTGGCACTTTGATCGCAACAACGCTGGCCCTAACCCATTTCAATCCATCGCAAACCCTCTGCCAGACGTTCCCTGGCAGGAGCAGAACATGTATGGCAATCCGCTTACGAATCCGGCTCCACCTATCCTCCCACTCATCCGCTTTTACATCGGCGACGGTGAGAGTCTGAATTCGGACGTCTTTGGTTTGCCTTCAGACGAGAAAATTGACCCAGCAAAGGCAACCGCCCGCCTTAATTACAATTTTTCTCAAGACTTTGCCCTGGTGATGCCCGATTTTCGGTTTCCGTATAGGTGCAGGACGTCGTTTTTCAGTCGAACGATCCGAGCCGGATATCTGTTTGTTGATGATCCCAAGGGGTTTCAAATCGTATTCATGCACGAATTGGCCCACGTCCTGGGACTTTCGGACAGGTATATCGAAGGGATCGATGATGCGGCGCCAGGCCATCCTTTCAGGTATGTCGGAACCGCATCCCGAGCGAATCCGCCCTTCTCCAACAAGCATATCAATTACGTTTTGAACGGCAGGACTGCTGGGCCAGCCATCGACGCGACCTACAATCCGCAATCAAATTTAATGAGTAGCCGTTCTTACGAGTTATCCCCATATCAAAGAGACCGAATACTGCAGCGACGCATCGAGACCGACTATGTTGACGAGGACGTTATCGTGCTGTTGTTCGACAATGCGGCCTGTAAGCGTATGGCGGCGCCGCCGTTCAGCACTGGCGGGTGTCGTTTTACCGAAACCGGCTACCGTCCCACGGATGTATTCACAAATACGACGACTGGTATCGACGAGGTCACGTTCGAGACTGCCTCAGGCGACGTTCACCATAACGCTTTTTTCAAACTACCGCCTGGCAGCCTGGGTGTACGGTGTCAACACGGTGGTAAGCGGGTCATAGATTACCTCATCAACAACGATGGACTCCATAGTGAAACAATGAAAATGGTCTTCGAGTACTTCAGACTACCCTGAACCAAACAAATGCCGACTTTACCGGACATTCTTACGCAGTATCACCTGGACAACACAGCGCTGTTTGATTTGGTGATGGGGGCGCTGTCGCTTAACGGCGTGGTCGGCCGCGGCATCGACGCCAGCGATGATGATCGCGTTTCCATCTTTGTAGAGCTGCCACGAGCGGCAGTCGTGGATAAAGAGTTGACTTTGGTTCCGGGAGTCCGTGCCAGGCTTGCAGCGGGGGCAGTTGAGTTAGGTCTGCGCAAGTCGCCAACAGAGTCGGAAATAAATCTACTCTTCGGCAAGTTTTCAATCTGGCTTGACACTCACACCCTTGAACCTTCAACGCCCGGCGACTCGCCTTCCTGCCTTTGCGAGTGGGATGGACATCTATCGCTCAATCAGGATTGGGAAATAAAGATCAGCGGCAATCTCATCCTCAAGAAAACCGATTACAGCTTCAAGCAAGGGCAAATACTAATCACCATTCAGGATGTAAAGTCCGGCGGGCTGCCAGCGTCCATTCCTGCAGCGGCCACTTCGTTCTTCGATCAAGCACCCTTCTTGTCTATTGAGGCTGACCTAACGGTTAACAAGTCGTTCGACATTCCTGCTTTACCCGACTGGAAAATTCGTCCCGGCGACGGCACGAATTCCCCTTTGCTCAGCGCGACTTTTGTTTTCTCACAAGAGCCCGGCCTTTTTGTGGCCAATCCCGTCTTTCGAGTCGAGCCGCCTGAAAAGTATCTAAAGCCGATGAAACTGCAAGACGGGCGCTGGGTTGAGGCGCTCGACGCGAGTGGCAAAAGCAGGCCGGCCAAAATCGTGGTGACAGGTGGCTCAGTTGCCCTCAGCACGAGCCGCGGGTTCGGTCTATTCGGTTCGCCGGCGATCGACATCGAGCCTGTCCAGATCGGATCTACGGGAATTGTTGTCACGTGCCTGGGCTTACGAGCATGTCTCACTGACTCCGATCCGCTTCCTGCTGGAATCCCGGCGGGCAGCCGAGGATTTGCCATAGATTCTGTGGAAGTGTTTCTTCCCGAATCTGTGAAAGGTTCTTTCGCGCCAGAAGAAATTATGGGTGAACAACTCTTCTTCGGCGGCGGAGGTTTCACCGGAAAGCTATCCGCCGAGTGGGCGATGGAAAAGCCTATCAAACTGGCTGGCATAGATTGCAAGCTGAAATCTCTAATGTTCGATTTCAAGCAGAACAGCCTGGTTGAATCGGAATTGATCTGCGAACTTAATCTTCCCTTCTTTGACCAACCTGCAAATCTGGATGTTTCTTTCTCCGGCGACGGATCGCTCCTGGCCTCGCTGTCAGCAGTTCAGCCCGAAGGCGTCGATTACGACGGAGGTCTGATCCATTTCGAAAAGGAAGGCCTCTTCAAGGCGACGATTGAAGGAATGTCGTTCGAGTTAAAGGACGGCGTTTCGACGCTGGGGATCAGCGGGGCAATCCAGCCGCTGTTCTTATCTAAAGGCGAGCAGGCAGCCGAAGAAGCGCCGACCTTTAAGATTCGCGAGCTGTCGATAGACTCCGAAGGAAACGTGAAGTTTGATGGCGGCTGGATGGAGTTGCCGAAGCAATTCAGTCTGGACTTCCACGGCTTCCACCTCGGCATTACCAAGCTGGGTTTCGGGAAAACCGATGACGGCGGAAAGTGGCTCGGTGTTTCAGGTGAACTCAAACTCGTCGACGGCCTCACGGCAGGCGCGTCCGTCGAAGGGTTGCGCGTCACCTGGTATGACGATGGCATTCGTGATCCTAAGGTCAGTTTCAACGGCATCGGCGTCGAATTTGAAATACCCGACGTGTTGACCTTCAAAGGAGACGTTGCCTACCGCGAACTCGAAGTGGACGGCGCGGCAGTGCGGCGTTTCGACGGCGACATAACCTTAAGTTTGATTTCGCTTGGGTTGGAGATTGACGCCAAGCTGGTCGTGGGTTCCGCCAGCGGTGGTCCGCAGGGCAACTACAATTTCTTCGCAATCTACCTGGGCGTTGAATTGCCGACAGGGATTCCGCTCAGTCCTACGCCGCTCGCACTCTTCGGCATCGCCGGATTATTCGCGTTGCAGATGGAGCCGAATAAGTTGCCGAACGAGGAATGGTACGAAGATTGGTTCAAAAAAGAAAAGGTAGGCGTCACCGATCTGGAATCGAAGTGGGTCAATCGTCGCGGCAGTATGGCCCTGGGATTTGGCGGCACATTTGGCACTTATTCCGATGACGGTTTCACCGTCGCGGTCAAAGCGTTACTGGTCCTTGTCTTTCCCGGCCCAATCATTCTGATCACCGGCAGAGCCAATCTACTCAAGGAACGCGCCAAGTTAAGTGATGAGGCATTGTTCGAAGCGCTCGCGGTATTGGACATGCGGCAGGGCCAGATTTTGATCGGCCTGGACGCGCAATACAAACAAGACGAACAGACCGGCAAAGTCATTGCCATCAAAGCCGGCGCGGAGGCTTTCTTTAAGGACCCCGGCAACTGGCACGTCTACATGGGCGAGAAAGAGCCGCGCGCCAAACGGATTCGCGCCCGCATCGTCAGCATCCTCGAAGCCAACTGCTATTTCATGATCGACCCCAAGCAGCTCGCAACCGGCGCCTGGGTTGGCTATGCAAAGCAGTGGCAGTTTGGACCAGTTGGACTGACGCTGGAAGCCTGGATTGAAGGCAACGTCATCGTAAACTGGACACCACTCCACTTCCATGGAGACTTGTGGCTGCATGGCAATGTCGAAGTGAAGGTTTTCGGCTTCGGACTGGGTTTGAGCGTTGATGCGCGTTTTGCGGCTGACGTTTTCGATCCGTTTCACGTGATTGCCAATTTCGAAGTGTCTTTCAGACTCCCCAGGCCTTTTAAGAAAAGTAAGCATTTTGAGATAACCCTGGAATGGGGGCCGCAGAAAGTCTGGCCTGCACTGCTTCCCTTGCCGCTTAAGGAAGTAGCAATTGAGCATTTCAAGACCACCACAACCTGGCCCTTGCCCAAGGATGGCAAAAACGGCTCACCGGCTTTGCTGGGCCCGAAATACGATTATGAAAAGGAAGGACTACGTAATTACGATCCGAACGCGCCGGTTTTCAACGAACCCCCGTTAAGCTCCTTACCGGTTGTGCCGCTTGATTGCCGCCCACGAATAGTCTTCGGTCGGCCCGTGCATGATGACGCGCTCGTGGGCGTTAACCCACAGCCACCGAATCCGACCTGGGAACGCATAGGCGATCCCTCCAAAGATGTAGGGCCGGTCCAGGTTCGTTATTCGCTAAAGCAGGTCGAACTCTCCCAGTGGGACAACCAGGCACAAGCATGGCGGACGGTCGCTGTCGCGGGCAGACCGCTCAACACTGGTGAGCGAACCTTGTTTGGTTCGTGGGCGCCAGTTCCCCAACTGCCGTCGGGCACTGGTCAAGGCGCAGTCGCAAATAACAAGTTGTGGCTTTGGTCCAAGACACCTTTCGATTATACGCGGCATGGCGGCAGCGGCGTCGATGATTGGTTCACCGCGAATTTCCCCACCTACCCGTGCGTGCCGCAGGACTTCCCGGATCGCGAAGTCTGCTGCGACTTTGAGCGATTGTCTCGATCACAGATTCTGGAAACGCCGTGGCGCTCGCCGGAACATCCCGAGATCAGTTTGAGCTGGCAATCCCGCGCGCAGCAGCGCGTAACCGTTCTGGAGGCTCCGGTCAACGGATTCACCCAGGCACTTTGCTTTGCTGTTCCTCCAGCCCCTCTCTCCAACTCAGTGACGATCCAGCTGTCCGCCCCGGCAAAAAGGGTGAAGTTGTTGATCGTAGAGAAAAACAAAGATCGAAAGGTCTGTCTCGACTTTCGCAAGCGGCAACCAGGCAACGTGACCCTGCCGATCGACGAACAGGGTGTGACTCTTGGCGCCGGAGGCGTCACAAACCTCGCTTCGGTTGCTACGACGATTGGTGATCTGAAGGGGTTGAAGCTTCCCTTTTCCAATCCAGGTACTCCGGAGATTGGCATGACGATTACCTTCGCGCGCGCCGCCTCAGTAGTTGAGTTAATGATGTCGTATTTATCGCCCGTTGCAGTTGAAAGAAACATCGTGGTTGCGGCATTCAATTCCCACGGCGAACAGGTTGCCTCCAAACTTATGACTAATCCTCAGCGGCAACCTGAGATCGTTCGCTTTGAAGGTGAAGATCTAAAGCAAATCAAGATCTCTTCCCCACGCGGCACTATCTATATTTATAAACTTTGTTTCGTTTGCCCGGTCACCACTCCCAGCGTGACGGCGACTGGATTTGACGACGAAGGCAACAGGACGGAATTGTTTGAGAACCGGGGCAACGAGCTTGAGCTTACCGGCAGGAACCTGACAAAGGTCGAGCTCAGCGGCGAACGCGAAATCTGCCTCCTGAATATTTGCGCTCTCTTCGGTCCGGACCCGGAAGAAGTGGCCCAGCGCGAAGAAATGGCTGCTCACTTGAACAGCGAGGTGGCGCGATGGCAGGACGAAGGCGAAGTGTTGGAGCCATTCTCTGCTTACCGGCTGACGGTGGTCACAAAGGTCAATGCCAGTGCCCCGAGCCTCAACCCCGGAAGCCGAGACCTGGACCAGGTCGAGCATGCTTATTTCCGCACCGAAGGCCCACCCGGATTGACGACGCTGTCGTTGCCGCCCGGACGCAAACCCGAGGACGCCGATAAGTTTGATAGTGGTCTCGAAGACTTGACCCGTTACGTACGCCAGACAATTCCCGCGACCGTTCCGGCAGTTGGCGAAAAACCCGTAATGCCAAAACCGTTCTATCGTGCCTACGACATCGGCCTGGAGTTCAACGAAGACTATGTTGACCTGATGTATCGAATCAGCGGACGCGACCTTGGTCTCTACATTTACGACAGCAACAACGAGCCAGCGCGCGATGTCGAAGGCCGGCTGCTGGTTCAAAGCGGAGATTGGGGAACAGTTGAAGAGCTGACGTTAACCGAAGGCGAGCAACGCTGGCTGGCGCTCTCTAATTCGGAAAACCGGTGCCTGCCGGTAATTAGCACCGAGACGATCGCGCATGACAAAAAACTAACTTCGGCAATTGCGGGACGCGTGCTCAAGCCGGATATGATCCATGAAGGGCGCTTGATTCCTCTGCTTCTGCGTGAGGGTTTCCAACGCTTTGCAGCGGGCACCGGCACAGCTGGACCAGTGGGCCAGCTGGGACGCTGGCAAGTGCGAGATGAGGGCGACATTAATCTTCCGTCACATTGGGAAATAGGCGAGACGGTCGCACCGGTAGCCAAATTCTTAACTCAAACCAGCGCTGTTACGCATAGCAATACCGACGCTAGTGATCCGCTGAAGCCGGGAACGACGCTGCTGTTTGGCCCTGACCCCACTTTGGATTTGGGTCACGAGGAACAACCGGCGAATTGGACGGACTACCGGTTCAGCGTTTATCTAAGCGCGGCCTCAGGCGGGGCAATGGGTCTGGTCTTTCGCCATCGTGACGACAATAACTACTACCGTTTCTCGATGGACCACCGGAACAGTTACCGCCGTCTCATCTGCGTCGCCGGTGGAATTACTACTGTCTTAGAGCAGGACGACTTCGCTTACGAACTACAAAAGGACTACCTCGTCACCATCGAAGCCATCAGTAACGGTTTGCGTGTTTACCAGGACGGCACGCTGATCTTCGATGTCACCGATGCGGCCCACGCGAAGGGCAGTATTGGGTTGTATTGCTACGACAATGCGGGCGCGCGTTTTAACGATGTGCGCGTTGATGATTTTCGGCAGTCGGCTCCCGTGGTCTACCGCTTCCAGTTCACTACCTCGCAGTTTGCCAACTTCTTCCACCAGCTACACAGTTTCCAGGACGAGACCTGGCCCATCGCCGTCGAGAATGTGCCGGACGCAGGTGTTGCTATGACCCACGCTGTGACTCCGACGACTCCTTTGAGTGACGGCGAAGCCCGGGCCTATGAAACCCTGGCCGGCATCGCACTTGGTCCCGCCGCCAGAAAAAATCCTCCTGAAGTACAAGTGTCTCAGGTGGCGATTGACGGCGCACCGTTGGCTCTGCTGGTGCAAAGCCCCGAGCCTATCGACTGGCTCCGAACGGAGATTGAGTTGTCGGGAACGAGTCCGGTCCGTACGGAACCGGCTCTGCCGGGTAAGGTTAAGCTCGCCGCGGTGAGCTTCGCAGCAAACAAGATCGACATTGAATCAGTGGTTCTGCTGCTCAGAGAGCCCGAGAATCTGACGTCGTATCAAATCGAAGGTCGCCTGGTGACGTGGCGGGTAAGTGCCGCGACTGGCGTCGTGATTGACGCGCTAACACTTCCCGGCGACGGACTAGCCGAGCAGCCGTGGGCGACATATCGCACATTCGGAGCAGAGAAAAAATTGCCGGCGGGTACAACTCTCGAGATTCAGGACGATAACGCCGCGCC
>Ga0157378_10002767_pt1 | contig 15621 bp, 15 predicted proteins | sample M65metaG_FD_115309 | JGI IMG/M metagenome (GOLD analysis project Ga0157378, IMG submission 115309) | Miscanthus rhizosphere microbial communities from Kellogg Biological Station, Michigan, USA - M6-5 metaG | ecosystem: Host-associated > Plants > Roots > Rhizosphere > Soil | place: USA: Michigan...
GGCCTGGGCGATTGGCTGGCGGATCGCTTGGTCGAAATCGGCGACACGCTGAAGGACGATGTTCCGCTGCGTATCGAAACCAGGCAGGATCCGTTTCTCGACGAGCGCCTAAGAGTCAAAAATCTTCCCGTTGAGCCGCAGAAGCTGACGGTGAAGAACGCGGTCTCAGGTCAAGAGAAGCAGATCGGGATCTCGCTGTTTCGCAAGCCGGGCGAAGTGGCCGGCACGCGCCGCTGCATTTCGGAAATCGTCAAGTGGATGAACTATGTCACCGAAAACCGCTTCCTGACCATCGCGGCGGACCTCTCGGAATCCATCAACCTGGAGCACGGCGGCTTCTGGGGCCACTACGATCCGGAAACGAATCCCCTGGGCACCCGGTTAAAAGCCGCCATCCAGGAAGCCGGGAACGCCTCCACCGCCATCGGACTGGTGGGTCAGAATGCGTCTCTCGATCCTGAAAAGTTCGCGGGAGTGTGGGCCATCAGCGGCACCTATGGAGCGTTTACTCCACTGATGTACACGCCCGCCCGCGTGTGGAGCCAGCAGAATCAGGACAGCAAATTCCGCATGGGTGTCCTTCATATTTTAGTGGCGCACTCGGGTCCCGAGACCGCCGCCGACGGGCGCACGCACTTCGGAATCTTCGCGCCGCAGGTATGGAAGCTCTTTCCGCGCGGCCATACAATTCACCTGAATTTCTGGGATTACAACGACGTCGCGCCCGCGTATTTCGCAGCCGCTGAAATTGCCGCACGCGAGCAGAAAGTCGGAATCATCACGCTGGAAGTGGCGCGTCCGGATTTCCCGGTGGCCGATCGGAGCAAGTTCGCCGATACCGATCTGCTCGCCGCCGCCAAGGGTTTTTATGTGATTCGCGATTTCACGCCCGGTAAGCCTCGGCACGGCTACGTGCTTAGCCAAGGATCGAGTTCCACCGTGAACCTGGTCAGCACGCTGCCGAAGCTGGAAGAAGCCGGGATCAACGTTAAGGTGGTCGCGGCCATCAGCGAGGAGTTGTTCGATCGCCAACCCGAGGCATACCGGAAAAGCGTTCTTCCCCCGGAGGCTTACTGCGATCTGATGGTGGTCAGCACCGGAACGCGTCGCGTCTGGCCGCTCCGCAACGTGGGCCCGCTCACCGACGAGTATTCGCTCACCTCCGATTGGGACAATCAGTGGCTTACCGGCGGCCTGGAAGCCGAGGTAATCGCCGAAGCGCACCTCGATCCCAAATCGATCTTTGCCGGCATCCAGCGATTCGCTAAAGATCGCGATGAGCGCATAAAGCGCCAAAGAAATTTGCTAGCCGATTGAGGCTTCTGCCGTCATCGCCAGATTACCGCCGGCATCTTTCGCCCACAGCGCGACGGTCTTATCTTCCGGTTTCCCGCACACCGTAAACGGCCCCGTGTCGAATAGCGGACTTACCGCCCGAAAACTGAATCGCATCACCTTCGCGCTGGCGTCGTTTCGCCGCAGTAAATCCATCAGCAATGTCGCGATCAGCGGACCGTGCACCACTAATCCCGGATAACCCTCAACCTCCGTCGCATAGCGGCGATCGTAATGGATCCGATGCGCGTTGAACGTCAGCGCGGAGTAGCGGAACAGCAAAACGTCGTCGGGCACGACCGTCCGTTCCCAGACTCCATCCGCCGGGGCGGGCTGCACCGGCCCTGCCGGCCCGTGATCCCGATACACGATATCGTGCTCCTCGGTGATCGCCAAGCCTCCTGCATTCGATATCTCGTGCCGGACGACGACAAACACCAGCGGCCCGCTGCGCCCCGACTTCTCCTTGATGTCGACGACACGGGTTTCCCGTGTCATCGGATCTCCGACGCGGACCGGATGATGAAATTCGAACCGGCTCCCCGCCCACATGCGCCTCGGCAGAGGAATCGGCGGAAGCAGCCCGCCCCGCCGCGCATGGCCATCCGGACCCAGCTCCGATTGCCGATGCCTATCCAGAAAATACAGCCAGTGCCATAGCGGCGGCAACACGTCGCCCGGCTGCGGCTCCGGATCCTCGCGATCCAGCGTCGCGGACAACGCCTCGATCGGTCCCGGCGTCACGATGTCGGACCTGACTTCCCTTTTCCCGATCCAATCGGTAAGGCTCATGCTAGACTGACCGGGACCGCAATGAGTCCGTACGCTCCAGGTTGGCGAATGTGGGTGGCGCCCACCACCATGATGCTGTGCACCCTGCTAGGGTACATCGACCGGCAGGTCCTGGCCGCATTGTCGCCCACCATCCTGGCCGACACCGGCATGACCGCGGGGGACTACGGCTGGGCCGTTTCGGCTTTCTCGGTCACCTACATGATCATGAATCCGGTGTTTGGGTCGTTTCTGGACCACATCGGATTGCGGCGCGGCATGGCGATCGCGGTGCTCATCTGGACCGTCGCCAGCGTGTCGCATGCCGGATTGAATGGCTTGATCGGATTCGCACTGGCTCGCGCACTGCTTGGTTTCGGCGAAGGCGCTGCGTTCCCCGGCGCGCTGCGGACCGCCGCCGAAGCGCTACCGGTGAACCGGCAATCGCGCGGGATGGCCCTGGGCTACAGCGGCGCTTCCATGGGGGCGCTGATCACTCCGCCGATCATCATCCCCATCGCGCAGCGATATGGCTGGAGGTTCGCGTTCGTGCTCACCGGTTTCCTGGGGGTACTCTGGCTCCTGCTGTGGTGGCGCGTGGCGCGCCCGCCGTTCTTGCCCGAGCAAAAATCCGTCGCCGGTGTTGGACCCCTGAAAATTCAATGGCCCGACTTGCGCGAGCGCCGGTTATGGATCATTGTTTCAAGTTTTGGATTAGGCGGCTTGGCGCTGGGTGTCGCGGCGTACCTGAGCCCGCTCTATTTGAATCGCGCGTTGGGCCTTTCCCAGGCCGAACTGGGTCACGTCTTGTGGATCCCAATGCTCGGTTGGGAGATCGGATATTTCTTCTGGGGTTGGGTGGCCGATAGGTTTGCGGCTAATGACGAACGGCCCGTGCGCATCTTCGTCCTGCTGACCATTCTCTCCCTGCCCACGGCCTTCATGACGCTGACCAACTCCTGGGTGATCGCGATCGCTTTGTTCACCTGGTCCACCTTCATCGCCGATGGCTTCGTCGTCATGTCTCTGCGCGTCGGCTCGCGCATCTTCCCTCCGGATCGGATCGGAATGGTGGCCGGAATCGGATCCGGGTCCTGGGGAGCCGTCCAGGCGGTCATCCAACCGGTCTACGGCGCGTGGTTCGACCGCCATTGGTACGCGGCGACGTTCATTTCGATGAGCCTGCTTCCGCTGGTGGGAACGTTGCTGTGGCTGTGGCTCAGCCGTCCGCGGGCGATTACTTCCGGCGCTGGTACATCTTCAACTGCTCCAGCTGTCCGCGGATGACTCCGTTGGTCGGATCCAGCTCCACGGCCTTTTCGAAATACGTGATCGCCGTGGGATCGTCATACTTACGCGTATACGCGTATCCGATCGCCCCGTAGGTCTTGCCCGACTGCGGATAGAATTCCAGATTCAGCTTGAGCAGCGCGATGGCGTCGTCCGGCCTTCCCGCCGCCAGCGGCTGCGCCACTCCAATGAGCGTGTCTTCGCCGAAATCGTAGGCAGCCCGCCCATAGAAGTTTTTGTGCAGATCGCGATACTGCTCGGCTGCGGCCGCCACACCCTTCTCGCGCAGCGTCTGCGCGACGATCTCGGAAAGCTGCTTGGGAATCGGCACGCCGCGATGGCAGGTCACGCACTTTACCTGCGCTGCCTCGGCAGCTTTGCCGGTAGCTGTCTGCACGCGCGTATTGATCTCGCGCGTCATGGCGATCATCTGCCGCGCGACGTCCTTCTTGGGTTCCGGCAACCCGCTGCCCCGCGCCGCCGAGTGGCAGTATTCGCACTGCACTCCCAGCGCCTGCACGATCTCCTGCATAAGCGGCATGATGTTCTGCGGCGGTGTCTGAGAAAACGCCACCGCGGGAACGCACAACGCGACTGTACCCGCCGCGGCAGTCCGCAGAGAAAAGGGCGCGGCGCGCACCATTGAGCGGCTCCAAGAAGCAATCGCGCCGCGATCCGTTTTGCGCGTCTCAATCATTCGACGATCGACTGCATGACCATATTCTCGAAATCCAGATTCACTTCCTGGTTCGACGTCTGGACCATCAGCACCCCGACCACTTGCTCCTTCGGATCCACAAAGAAATGCGTTCCGTAGACGCCCGACCATCCGTAGCTGCCATCCGACAGCAGCGTGCCCCGCTTGGCGTGGTCATTCACCACACGGACGCTCAGCCCGTAACCTTCTCCCGGCTGGCGGCCCGGCAGCGTGTCGGATACATGCACCGCCCGCATCATCTCCACCGTCTTGGGACTCAGCAGGCGTTTGCCGTTCAACTGCCCGCCGTTGGAGAGCATCACGCCCATCGGGATGTAGTCCTCGGCTGTGCTTATGAGTCCGCCCGAGCCCATGAAGTAAACCTGGCTGGACATCCCATTTGGATTCTGGTTCTTCTGCAAGCCGTTCGCTCCGCGGGCATAGACGCTCGCCACGCGCGGCCACTGCTGTTCGGATGGCCAGAAGGAAATATCCTTCATGCCTAGAGGATCGAAAATGCGCTGCCGGAAGAATTGATCCAGGGGCATGCCGGAAGCGATTTCGACGATCCGGCCCAGCGTGTCGAACCCCGCTTGGGCGCTATAGGCCCACCGCGATCCCGGCTGAAACTCGAGCGCCGATGCTCCCAGCCGCGGAATATAGTCCGCCAGCTTATCGGTCGCCGGCTTGCGCGCGATCGCGGGATTCTGGATCGAGCTGTTGCTCATGGTTCCGCTGGCCAGACCGGATACGTGAGTCAGCAGATCTTTGACCGTGACTTCCCGATCCGCCGGGACGGTGTAGAAATTCGGTGCAGGGCCGCGTCCCCCGGGAGCAGCCGGAGCGGGTGCTGCAGCCCCTCGTCCGCCGGCGTTCGGCTGTGCCACCGCCACTTTAAGATTCTTGAACTCCGGGATATACCGGGAAACCGGATCGTTCAGCCGGACCTTGCCCTCTTCGATCATCATCATGATCGCCAGGCCCGTGACCGGTTTGGTCATCGAAGCCACACGGAACATGCTGTCCTTCGCGACCGGCTTCTTCGATTCCAGATCCAGCACGCCCTGTGCATCCAGGTGCACGATCTTGCCCCTGCGCGCGACGATCGTTACCGCGCCCGACATTTCACCGGCGGCGATGCGGCGCTGGATCATCTGCGTGATGCGCTGCAGGCGCTCGGAGGAAACTCCAACGTCCTCGGGCTTGGCGGAAGGTACCGACGAGGCAGCACCCAGCGGCAGCGCAAGCAACAGGGCAACAAGAGCTTTTTGTGCGGCAATCTTCATGGCAATGCGCCTCCACGCGCGACGGTTCATCATATCTCATTCGCGCGCCGAGGTTGGAGGATATGAGGAGAAATGCCTAGTGTATGAAATACACTTTCATGGCTGCATCGATGCTGGCCTTGTCCATCCTGGGCGTGCGCTGAGCGAAGCTGGCCATTCCCGAGATGGTGCTGGCGATGTCCTCCGGATAGCAGGCGCGAAGCCCAGTGGTGGAGTGATTTGCGCAGGAGATGCGCAAGTACTCTTCGGCGCCCGGTTCGATCGGCAGGTTTTTTTGGCGGCACACCCTGCGCACCAGCTCGTCGAATAGCTCCGGTGGCATGGCCTCCATCTTGATCTTGTTCTTGAGGCGGCGCAGGAACGCTTCCTCGGCTAAATCAGTCAAGGTGAGGTTGGTGGCGAACACCACTACCAGCTCAAAGGGGATCTCGAAGCTCACGCCCGACCACATCGACATGATGTCTTTGCGGCGATCCAGCGGCACGATCCAGCGGTTCAGCAGTTCGCGCGGGGATACCCGCTGGCGTCCGAAATCGTCGATCAGCAGAATGCCGTTGTTGGCCTTCATCTGCAAAGGAGCCGTACAAATACGAGTGACGTCGTCCATGTGCGGATCCAGCATCTCCGAGCGCATCTCGCCGCCTACTTTTACCATCGGCCGCTGGCACAGAACCCAGCGTGGATCCCCGTGCGTCGATTCATCCTCCACGGCGACGTGCATCAGAGGATCGAAAACGGTGATGATCTGGCTGCCCACTTCGATGGCATACGGGATATACACGTAGTCTTCAAAAACCCGGTGCAGCCGCTCGGCGATGCTGGTCTTGCCGAGTCCCGTTTCCCCGTAGAGCATGATGGTTCCACCGGTGACCAGCGCCGTGCCCAGTTCCTGGATCACGTGATCGGGCAGCACCAGGTCGCTCATCGCACCGCGCAGCCGTTCGAGTGATGGCTTCAGCGGGATTCCCTGCTTTGCAACGGCCTGGTTATAAGCCGGCAGCGTCACCGGGGCTGGACCGGCGTATTGCCCTTTTTTGAGAGCGACATCCACCATGCCCCGGCCCTTATTTGTCAGGGAGATCTCGTAATCCTCGCCCACCATGCCGTGGGTTTCCACCAATTGTTCTTTTTGGAACTGGCGAAACAGCGCCAGAACCACTCCGGGGCTTAGCTTGGTCCGGTCGGCCAGCGTCCGCAGCAGAACCTGCCCCTCGAAGAAGATATGCTTTAGGCACAGCTCTGTCAGCATGCCGTTGGACAGGCCGGTTTCCTCGATCTTGTGGACCTCTCGCGGCTGGAACTGTTCCCGGGTCATGGCTGACAACATGTCCCCAGATTACAGCATTTCGGTCCAATTGACGCCGGGTATAGGCCCAGGGCCCAGGCCTACCGGTACTATGCGGATTGTACTGCTTGTGCTGCCGCCATCCTCGCGCGAGAATAAGCTATGGCTCGTCGGGGAGACTTCCAGATCTGGTGGATCGTGATTGCCGCCGGATTCTTCTGGGTGGTCATCTGGCAGCACGAATTCGTTTCGAAGTGGTCGCACACTGCTTTCACTGCGGCCGTCGCCGCGACTTCCGGCCTCCGCAAGCCCCCGCCGCCTCCTCCTGCTCCGGCTGAAGCCACCACTGGCTCCAAGCGGCCGCCCGGTAAGGTGACGCCCAAGGGCGCCAGTAACTCGACCGACGTCACGAAAGATTAATTGTCTTTCGGCAGTTCTTAGCGTTGCAGTGGCACGGAGTCGTTTCCTCGTTCTTCGAAAAGTGGTAGTCCACCGTGAGTTCCTCGCCTGCGCGGATCCTGCGCAGGCTCATGTAGAGGATGTGCCCCTTCATAATCCGGGATATCAGGTTGGGACCGCAGCTATGGTTGATGTATTCGGCCCCGCTGCCGCCCACCGATCCGTCCAGTACCCAATAACGGTCCAGTGAAAAGTAATACGTGCAGTCCCCGTGTCCACGCCGTTCGCAGGCGATCGCGCTGATGCGCTCCCCGGTGTATTCGATCACTTTACGGTTGGCGGGAATCGATTCCGCGGCGTAGACGCCTCGGCCATGTATTCCGGATTGGCGAATCTCCATCCGGTAGGCCACTGCAGGTCTTTCTTTAGGATCTAGTTTGATGATTTTCATTATTCCAACGGGTCTGCATCCAGCCGCACCACGGTGCCTTCCAAGCCGGGTTTCGCGGCCGGATAGCGTGTCATCACCAGAGGATCGTGGCCGGGGATGACGTGTCGTGGCGACTCGGCCAGTCTTTGTATTGTATCGAACCCTTCCAGCATTTCACCCACGTTGTAAAGAATCGGATACGGCCGCCCCTGGTCCATGTTGGCGTAGAAGTGGCTTGCATCCGATGCCACCACCACCCATCCGCGCCGCGTTCGCACCCGGACCACCTGCATACCCATCGAGTGTCCGCCTACGTGGTGCAGTGTCACGCCCGGAGCCAGTTCGTCGTCGCCATCGTGAAAGGCCACGCGGCCTTCAAAGACCCGCTGCACCATCGAAGTCACGTCGGAAGCCTCGAACGGGAACCGCGTCACGCCATGGCACATGTGTCGTCCCGTGCAGAACGCCATTTCGCGATCCTGCACGTGATAGCGCGCCGCTGGGAATTCGTCCAGGCATCCGGCGTGATCGTAGTGCATGTGAGTGACGATCACATCGCGCACTTTATCCGGCTCGACACCGATCATCTTCAGCCCTTCGGCGGGCGTTCGCAGCAGCTCGCGCTGGCGTTTGCGGGCCATCTCGCGATTAAATCCGGTGTCCACCACGAATGTTTGTTTCTGGCCCACAATGGCCCAGACGAAGAAGTCAATGGGCATGGGTCCGTCGTGCGGATCGCCTCCCAGAAAGTTCTCACTGGCCCGCCGGGCATGATGCGCGTAACGCACGGCATAGATTTCATAAGTATCCGGTTCCATCTTGTTATGATCTGACAATGGATAAAGCTTTGTATGAAGCCGGACTCGAAGTACGCAAGGCGACTCTTGGCAAAGAGTTCGTCGAAAACGCCATCGCCAGCGCGGACGATTTCAACCGTCCCCTGCAGGAATTCGTCACCGAATATTGCTGGGGCGCCTGCTGGACGCGTCCCGGGCTGCCGCGTAAAACCCGCAGCATGCTGAACCTGGCCATGCTCACGGCGCTCAACCGCCCGCATGAGCTGAAGATGCACATCAAGGGCGCGCTCACCAACGGCGTCACCCGAGCAGAAATTAGCGAAATCCTTCTCCAAACCGGTGTCTACTGCGGAGTCCCGGCTGCCGTGGACGCCTTCCGTTCGGCCAAAGAGGTTTTTGCGGAGCTGGACAAGAAGTAATGGCGAAAGAACGCTTAGGCTTCATCGGGGTCGGCCGCATGGGCGATCCGATGGCGCGCAATCTGCTCGCCGCCGGTTTCGAGCTGACCATTTACGACACCAACGCCGCCGCGATCGCGCCGCTTGCAGCCATGGGTGCGCAAGTCGCCAAGTCGCCCATGGAGGTGGCTTCGGCGGCCGAAGTCGTGCTGGTCAGCCTGCCCACGCCGGATATTGTGAAAAAGGTCGCGCTGGAGATTGCGTCCGCTCCACGGATGAAAATCTTCATTGACGTTTCCACCACCGGTCCTAAGGTCGCGGGGGAAATCGCCTCGGCGCTGGCGGCCAAGGGCATCACCGCTGTCGATGCTCCTGTCAGCGGGGGCGTGGGCGGCGCGCGCAAGGGGACTCTTGCGGTGATGCTCGCCTGTCCGAACGGGTTGGTGGAACGGGTGCGTCCGGTGCTCGAACCCATCGGCAAGATCTTCTTCCTGGGTGAGCGCCCTGGATCCGGCCAGTTGATGAAGCTGGCGAATAATATGTTGTCGGCGGCGGCGCTGGCCGTGACTTCCGAAGTAATGGTGATGGGCGCCAAAGGCGGTCTGGATCCGCACGTAATGCTGGACGTCATCAACTCCGGGACCGGTCGTAACAGCGCCTCGGTGGATAAGTTTCCCAAGTCGATCCTGCCGCGCACGTTCGATTTCGGCTTCGCCATCGGCCTGCTGTTGAAGGATGTGAAGCTGTGCACCGACGAAGCTGCGGGACTGGGTGTTCCCATGATCTGCGGCAACGCGATCCGCGAGCTGCTGGCGATCACCGCATTGCGCCAGGGTGGCGATGCCGACTTCACCACGATTGTCAAAACGGTGGAAGAATGGGCCGGAGTGGAGGTAAAAGCATGACGCCAATCTTTGTGGGGATTCATGGCGAGGCCATCGCTCTCGACCGTACGACGGGCCGGGAACTCTGGCACACCAAACTGGCGGGCGGCGATTTTGTGAATCTTCTGCTGGATCAGGATCGGATCATCGCCACCACCAAGGGTAAAGTCTTCTGCCTTGATGTGGCGACGGGCCACTTATTGTGGCGCAATGATCTGCCGGGTCTCGGCCTGGGACTGGCGAGTATCGCTACCGCCAACGGATCCACGCCCTCGGGACCGCCATCGGAAAAGCGCCGTCAGGACGCCGCCGCTGCGGCCAGCTAGCGCCGCCTCTTAAGGAACCGGACTCGCATTCGCCGCGTTCCCGCGGCGCACCGCCATCGCTTTATCCAAATCCACGTCCGGCGGAACCACCACGCCCACCCAGGCGAAGATCATCTCGTCCCAGCTCTGATCGCCCCACTTGATCGTCGCCTTGGGATCCGGATTCATGCGATTGTTCGCCGAATTATCCCAGTGCGCGTCCAGCTTGATCTTGGTGCCCTTGGGCAGCATCCGAGGTTTCTCTTCGTAGTAGACCAATTGCCAGTTGAAGTCGAAGCGTGGGACGCTTACCAGCATCTGCGATTCGCCGGTAGGATACTCCACGCGAATATCCATGTCTTTGCCGCGCAAATGCATGTGCGGCTGCGAATACACCAGCTCTACCGGCTGATTGAACTCCGCCTCGGCATGACCCGCATGGTTCGGATCGCCCGGTGGAATCGTGAAGCTCATGTCCGCCACCGGAACCGTCAGCAGCCGTTTCTCCGGAGCCTTCTTTGCCAGTACGAAGCCGACCTTGGACTGATCGATCCCGGCAGCCTTTCCGTTGGCCGTGTAATGCATCTCGAACACCAGGTCGGATCCCGCCGGAATCAGCTTGGCCGCACGATGGTCCTTGTCGAAATACTCGCCATGGACGCCCGGCACGTATCCCAGCAGCCACTCATTGCTCTGATTGCCCGCAGGCGGCGGAGCGCCCGGCGCGCTATGCGGCGGAACATACGGTTCGCCCGGCTTGGCGTCCTTCATCCACTGCGATCCCGGAGGACGCACATGCACGCTGGCATGATGCACCACCGAGCGATTGCTCGGCCGAACTTCGCCGTCGGTTACCCAGGTGTCCTTGGTAAATCCGCTCGGAATCACGAAGTAGGTGTACTCGATGGTCCCCGTCGCCGGCACGGTATAGGGTTTCGGGATCTCGAAAACCACATCCGGCTGGATAGTCCAGCCTTCGTGCCACTGAACCGGCGCTGGTTTGTTCTTCGCATCTCCTTCGGGCGCGCCCGCATCCGCCCACGCGGACAAGGTATTGACGTCGGCCTCGCTCAGCCGCCGGTCATTGGCGAAATGCCCATACTTCGGGTCGGCGAACCACGGCGGCATCTTCCGGGTGACCACCGCAGTCTTGATGGCCTTAGCCCATGGACGAGTCGAGTCATACGTGAGAAACGACGACGGTCCGATCTCGCCCGGCCGGTGGCAGCTCTGGCAATTCTTCTGCAGGATCGGGAGCACGTCCTTGTTGAACGTGACATCCGCCGCCACAACCGCGCTTCCCGCTAGCAGCCCAAGCATCAGGATTCGAAACATGCCCGAATGTTATCACGCATTTCCCTGGAGAATTACACCGCCGTGGCCGCACCAAATCCCGAGGGGGCTTTGCCTCATAACGAAATGGTTGCCACCCAGAAGAATGACCCTATCCAAGAGCTCCGGGAGGAACACGCCCGTCTAACTCGATCGCTGGCTGAGAAGGAGGTTCTGATCAAAGAAATTCATCACCGTGCGAAGAACAACCTCCAGATCGTCGCGAGCCTTCTGCGCTTGCAGGCCCAGGCCGCCACGGAGCAGGCCGCCACCGACGTTCTCCGGGAAAGCCAGCATCGCGTGGAAGCCATGGCGATGATTCACCAGCAGCTTTGTGGATCGGCCGGTTTCCGTGAGATAGAACTGGCGCCGCAGGCCCGCCTGTTGATGGGAAATCTGTTCAAGGCCTTCGGGGTCGATCCATCGCGCATCTGCGGGCAAGTCGTGGTCGATGCAGGGGTGGCCAATGCTGGGGTGGCCAATGCTGGGGTGGCCAATGCTGAGGATGACGGCTCTCCGGTTCTGAGCGTGGACCAGTCCATTCCCGTCCTGTTGATCCTGAATGAGTTAATTTCCAATGCCCTCAAGCACGCCTTCCCTGAGGAACGTTCCGGATCCATTCGCGTCGAGGCGCACAGCCGCAACCGCCGGATGGAATTATCCGTGATCGACGATGGCGTCGGTCTCCCTGAGGGCTTCGGCGACCCGCAAAACAAGACTCTGGGCCTCCAGATCGTTGAAATTCTTGCCCGCCAGCTGCGCGGCACCTGGGAACTGAAGCGCGAAGGCGGAACCATGTTTCACTTGTCGTTTCCGGAAAAGTAGCGGCGTGCAATCCGCGAATTCCTATCGGGTGCTGGTAGTCGAGGACGAAGGCTTGATCGCCCTTGATATCGCTACTCGCCTGGAGGCCCTGGGCCACCAGATCGTCGGAACGGTGGCGACCGCGGAGGAAGCCATCGCGCAGGCCGGCGCCGCCGACGTGGTTTTGATGGATATCCGTATCGACGGCCCGGACGATGGGATCGCGGCAGCCCGGGAGATTCGCGCCCGCCACCGCGTGCCCGTGGTGTTTCTGACGGCCCGCGCCGATCGCGCCACGCTCGAACGCGCCAAGGGTGCTGGCCCTTTCGGATATATCGTGAAACCACTCGGCCCGGCATCCCTGCATACCTCCATCGAGATGGCCGTGCATAGCCATCGGATGGAAAGCCAGCTGGAGCAACAGGAAGCCTGGCTGCGAACGACGCTGGCCTCTGTGGCGGATGCCATTGTTGTGTCCGATACCGGTGGCCGCGTCCGCATTCTGAACCACGCCGCGGAAACGCTCACGGGATGGAACACGGCCAATGGTATCGGCCAGCGCCTGGAATCCGTGGTTCGTCTGAAGGAAGAAGCATCTGGGAACGATCTGGGTGATCCCGCGCCTCTGGCCATTCTGCGAGGGGCCCCGGTGGCCTTGGATCGCGGACTCCGCCTGATCTCGAAGGATGGCCGCGAGATTGCCGTTGAGGGCACCGTCTCGCCGGTTCGCTCGCCATCGGAAGCCTTGGGCGTCGTGCTTACCCTGCGCGATGTCAGCGCGCGGCGATGGGAAGAACGCCAGCTGCGCCAGGCCCAGCGTATGGAAGCCGTGGGACGCCTGGCGGCCCGGGTCTCTACCGAATACGCCAGCCTGATCCAGACCATTCGCAGCCGGACGGGCCAGCTGGTTCAGCACCTCGGCGGATACTCTCCGGCCCAGTCGGCGCTCCGGGAAATTCGTGAGGCCGCAGTCACTGCGGAACAGGTCACCGAGAATCTGGCCGGCTTGGGAACCCGCCAGGCAGCCCAGCCGGAGATCCTGAGCCTCAACGCCCTACTGCGCCGCATGGCTCGTATGATCGAAACCATCGCGGGCCACCGCGTGGCAATCGCCATGCAACTGGCTCCCGAGGCCGGACGCATCAAAGCGGATCCTGCCCAAATGGAGCGGGCCATCATCAACCTGGTCCTGCACGCCTGCTCCATCCTTCCGGATGGCGGCCGGCTGCTGATTCAAACCAGCCGCACGGAAGCTCCCCAGCAGGGCGCCCCGGCTAGCTTCGCCGCCGTCAGTTTCGACTATGCCGCGCAGGAGCGCGACCTGGAACATCTCTTCGACCCGGCCGGCAACAGCCCGGCGAATACGGATGGCAACGGTCCGGATGCTTGGGCGCTGTCACTCACGCACTCGATTGCCACCGAGCACGGCGGTTATTTAACCGCGCGCGTGGTTCCCGGGGGGACCCGCATCGAACTTCTTCTGCCGCGCTACGCCGAGGAATTGTTTCTCTCAGATCACGCGTCTGCTCCCGGGCAGACTTCCACCATCCTGCTGGTGGATGGCCGCGACCACGTCCGTGCCCAGCTGCACAAGTTCTTCGAATCGGCGGGCTACAATCTGCTCGAAGCCTCGAACCGCGAGGAAGCCTCGGCCCTCGGGCAGTTGCATGATGGCGCGCTGGATCTGTTGATCGCGGATACGTCTGACGCGGCTCCTCTGCTGCAGGCGCTTCGAGAGCGGCACCCGGGTCTCGAAGCCTTGACCGTGGTGGATCGGCCGGAGTCGTCGCCGCGGGAAATCCGCCGGCCCTTTACCCAGCAAGATCTCCTGGAGCGCGTGGCGCAGCTTTTCAAGCAGCCCGCCGATTTGTAATCCGCTACTTCTTTTGCGGACGATCCGGCCTGGTTTCCGGATTCGGCACGGTAAACAGGGCGTCCGCCAGCCCCTGGTTCAAGCTGACCGATTCGGAAAAAATCTCGTAGGTCTTCTCGCCGTTCCTCTCCCGCAGCATTTGTTGAGGCCACTGGATCCCATTCGTCTCGCGATACCGTGAGAAACGCGTGACTTCTTCGTCGCGTTCCTTGGTCTGCGGGTCCCGCCACACCCATGACTGCCGCACGGGCAGCTTGGTCGTCTGGTGGAAATACACGCGCACCACCCGGTTCTGTGAATCCGTAATGTCCACTACGTCCACCGGCAGATTCTCGATCACGTCTGACCCGCGAGATTCGAAGATGAGTCCGGCCTCATGTAACCGCTGCCGCAGGATGTAGAAGAAATTGTTCAGCGTGGTATCGCGATAGCGCTGGACACGATCCTTTTCCAGCTCCTTGGGGCCGCGGAACGTGACCTCCCACGCGCCTTCATGGCGAAAGAGCACATAGTAGTCTTCTTTCTTTCCAAATGCCTGCCGTTCCTGGACTCCCAGGTCGATACCGGTGCGGTCCGGCGCAACCGGGATGTAGCGGGTGTAGATCCTGGCCACGGAAAGGCCGCTCAATTCGTCGTGAAAGAAGGAATACGCGCGCCCCGTCTCGATGCGGTCCTGCATGTTCAAGAACTTCTGGCCGCCTAGCGCGGCGAGCGCATCATCCACCACCTTGCGTCCGCGCGCCTCAACGCCTTGCGCAGTGACCAAGGCCGCCGTCGCCGCCAGCACGAATAGGATCTGCTTCATGGCCGTTTACTCAACTCCGCGGCTGCCAAGCCGGTGTTTATCTTGTACTCGGAGACCGACATTTCCAGCATCTTCATGCCGTTCTCCAGTTGGATTGCCTTAAAGGGCAATTTGATACTGGAAATTTCGCGCCAGTCCGAAAAAATATCGGTGGTTTGCGCCGGAGCGCCGCTCTGGCCCGGCTCCGTGTAGACTTCCCTGGCCGGCAAACCGCTTCCCGGATCGAACTCGATCCTGACGCTCATACCATTGGCGTCAGAGACTTCGACGGTATTATCCGCCACCGCGTTCACCGTCCGGGAAGGATCGCGGTCGGAAAGCATCAAGGCCGAAGGCTGCCGGAAAATAACGCCCTGCGTCTGCTTTAGAACCTCCGCCGGCATGGCCTGCACGCCTTGAGGCGTAGACAGCCATCCGGACTTGCCGTCGGAATAAACGATCACCTTGCCGAATGGAAGGGTCTGCTCTTGCCGGACCTGGTTGGGGGCGAGATACATGCTCACCTGCTGTACCTTGAATCCGCCCGCCGCGGGCTCGAGCGTGAGCTCAAGCGTTTGCGTCATATCCTTCACGGCAGCCAGTTTGTCCGCGCCGCCCATCGCCTGCTGGGCGCGTTGCAGCATTTGCTTGCCGCGCGCCAGACTGGCCGGATCCGCTTTGGCCAGCTCCTGCTTCGGCTCGGGAATCGTAAGGTCCAGCTCGCTGACTTTCCCCAGCGCCGTCAGCGGCTTGCCCAATTCCTTGGGATTCCCCACCATCACCACCGCCAACTCCTCGGGACGGATATGTTCCTTCGCCACGCGCAGCACGTCGGCGCGGGTTACAGCTGCGATGGCTTTCTGATACTGGAACAGGAAATCCTTGGGATAGCCGAAGTACTCATACCGCATCACGCGATTGAGCGTCTTGGCCGGACTGTCGAAAAAGAAC
>Ga0157378_10002768_pt1 | contig 15621 bp, 13 predicted proteins | sample M65metaG_FD_115309 | JGI IMG/M metagenome (GOLD analysis project Ga0157378, IMG submission 115309) | Miscanthus rhizosphere microbial communities from Kellogg Biological Station, Michigan, USA - M6-5 metaG | ecosystem: Host-associated > Plants > Roots > Rhizosphere > Soil | place: USA: Michigan...
CACGTCCAGCCAGCAAGCCGCCACGGCCGTGGAGCCGGGCCCGACGCCGGAGCCGCCCCCTCCGAAGCGCGGCCTGTTGCCGAACCGTTTCGAGCTGGATCGCGTGTCGGTGCAGGACGCGAATGTCGCCTTCGGCGAAATGGCGAACCTCCGCAACACCGCGCTCGTGATGCAGCCGGAAGGGAACGGCTGGGTCTTCGACGGCACGGGCGGCCGGCTGGAATTTCCCGCACGGCTGCCACTCGATGTGGGAACCTTCCGCGCACGGCTGCAGCAGGGCGTCGTCTATCTCACGGACGCGGCGCTGCGCCTCGGCGCGACGGGCGCGCTCACGGTCGCCGGAGAGGTCGGCGGTCCGCGCGGGCCGTTCGACCTGCAAATCCAATGGCAGAACGTCGATGCCGCCGACGTGCTCGACGCGACGTGGAAGCAACGGCTGAGCGGCACGATCTCCGGCGAGGCCGAAGTCCTGGGCCGCACCGGTCTGCCGCCGCTCACGAAGGGCAGGTTTTCCCTCGTGAATGGCCGGCTCGAGGGACTGCCCGTGCAAAAGGAGATCGCGAAATTCACGCGCTCGCCGCAATTCGACCGCATGCCGTTGAGCGAGCTTTCGGGCGATTACGCGATGGACGGCGTGACGACCACGGTCCGCAATTTTGTCGCCGAGTCGCCAGGGCTACTGCGCGTGGAGGGCGATTGCCGCATCGGCGTAAACGGAGCGATCGCCGGGCATTTTCGCGTCGGCGTAACCTCGCAATCCCTGCAATGGCTGCCCGGCTCCCAGGAAAAAGTCTTCACCGTCGCCGATCGCGGCTACCTGTGGACGGACGTCACGATCGGCGGCACGCTCGAGCGCCCGACCGAGGACCTCTCGTCGCGACTCGCCCGCGCGGTGGGCGAGCAGGCCATCGACACCGGCGTGCAACTCCTCCAGGGCACGCCGTCCGATGCGACCGACGCCGTGAAAAAAGCCGTCGATCTGCTCTCGCCGCTGATTCCATGAGCGCGGCGCGGCCGGATTTTCAAACGCTCGTCGATGCCCACTACGAGTCGCTCTACCGGTTCGCGCTCAGCCTTTCGCGGCGCGAGGCCGACGCCGCCGACCTCGTGCAGCAGACGTTTTCTCAATGGGCGCGCAAGGGACACCAGTTGCGCGATCCATCGCTGGCCAAGACGTGGCTATTCACGACGCTGCGCCGCGAATTTCTCGCCACGGTGCGAAAATCCGCCCGCTACTCCGACGCGCCACCCGAGGAAGCAGACGGTTGCCTCGAGCCGCACCAGGCGGAGTCCCTCGACGCCGCCGAGGTGATGGCCTGTCTCCAAAAACTCCCGCTGGAATATCGGGAGGCCCTGACTCTCTTCTATTTGAAGGACGTATCCTACCAGGAGATCGCCGCCGTGCTCGACGTGCCCATCGGCACCGTGATGTCGCGGCTGTCCCGCGGCAAGGCGCGTCTCCGCAAAATGCTAGCCGAAGACCATGCCTGACCGATTCGACGAAACCGACGCCGTGCTCGCGCGGAAGCTCGCGGAGATCACTCCGCCCGCCGACCTGCGCGTGCGCCTGCTCGCCCTCGAATCGCAGCCCGCGATCATCGAGCCCTCCCTTTTCGCGTGGTGGACACGCGGAATCACCGCACTGGCCGCCGCCGTGACGCTTGCTCTCGTCGTGCTGAGCATTTGGCCGCATTCCGGAGAGCCCCTCTCCGCCGCAACGGCCGACCTCTCAAATTTCCTCACGAATGGCTTCAATCTCCCGATGCGCACGCCCGACGTGAACCGCGTGCGAGGCTGGCTCGCGCAGAACAATCCCGGCCAGCGCATCGATCTGCCGACCGCGCTGGCGCGGAACCCCTCACTCGGTTGCCGCGAGCTCATGTGGCGCAATCATCGCGGCTCGCTCGCGTGCTTTTCGCTCGGCGGCGGCCGCGAGGCGCATCTGGCAATGTTTCCTTCCAGCACGTTCGCCGACGCCCCGGGCGCGACTCCAAAGATCGCGCAGGCCGGCAAGTGGACCCGCGCCGCGTGGTCGAAGGACGGGATGACGTATCTCCTCTTCGTTCCGGCGGGAATGGACCCGATGCGGGAGCTGGCGAGCTTCGTCGGGAATCAGTCGGCCGGAAAAATCGCGTCCAACAGCGCGCGGAGCACGGCATGGCCGGTGGTGAACGTCTCCGCCGGCGTCGCGAGAATCTCCTCTCCGCTCCGGACGTAGTTGGCCGGTTGCAGATCGGTGCCGAAGGCCTGGAGCCACGCGGCGAGGTCGTCACGCGTGACCTCGGGATGGAACTGCAACGCGAGGACTCGATCGCCGTGGAGAAATCCCTGGTTCACGCACGCCACGCTCGATGCGAGCAGCAACGCCCCGGCCGGAAACTCGAAGGTGTCGCCATGCCAGTGCGTGACCGGCAGCGACGCCGGCAAAAACGGGAAACGCGTCCGCGCCTCGGCCGTGAATTCGACCGGAAAGCAGCCGATCTCGACCTGCGGATTTTGGATGACGCGCGCACCCAATGCATCGGCGAGGAATTGCGAGCCAAGGCAAACGCCGATGGCCGGTTTGCCCGCGGCGATGTGCGCCGCAATGAAGGCGCGTTCGTCGCGCAGCCAGGGATGCTCGCGATCCTGGTAAATGTTCATCGGACCGCCCATCACGAGCAGGAAATCGACGGCGGCGGGATCCGGCAGCGGTTCGCCCCGATGGAGACGGTTCGTGACGAGCGACCACCCCCGGGCGAGCGCCCAATCAGCGATCGCGCCGGGGCCTTCGCAATCGACGTGTTGGAGGACGTGGACATTCATGCGCTTCTCCCCGGTTGCTTAAGTGCGGACTTGCCGGCCTCAGGCCCTTCCCCCGGTCGGATAACGGCGGGCGTTTTTTTCCGGTCGAGGCATTGGCGCACGGTGGCGCAGAGTGTCCGGGGCTGGTAGGGCTTCGGCAGATAGTCGATGTCTTCGTCGGAAAGGCCGTGATTGTCGACTTCGACGTTGTATCCGCTCGAGATAATCACCTTGAGATTCGGTTTGCCCTTGCGCAGGCGCCCGGCGAGTTCGAGCCCGGTGAAGCCGCGGGGCATGATCATGTCGGTCAGCAAAAGATCGATCCCGTCGCCGTGCTCGGTCCAGAGGGAAAGCGCATCCAGCCCATCGACGGCGGTGAGCACATGATAGCCCGCGGCGCGAAGAGAGGAGGCCACTTTTCCCCGGACGAGTGGATCGTCCTCCACGACCAGAATTGTTTCCGTTCCGCCGGAGACAGTCGGGACGAGCGGCGGCGATTCTTTTTCGCACAAGGGAGCGACGACATCCTGCGCGGGTAGGAAGACGGAAAAGAGGCTGCCCTGGCCGGGCTCGCTCACGGCTTCGACCCATCCGTGATGCTGCTCGACGATGCCATAGACAGTCGCAAGCCCCAGGCCGGAGCCCTTGCCGACTTCCTTCGTCGTGAAAAATGGCTGGAAGATTAACGGGAGCAGGGCCGGGGCGATGCCGTGACCCGTGTCCCGGACCGTAAGCCGGACGAAACGCCCTGCGCGGCCGCCCGGGTGCGCGCCGACTTCATCGTCGGAGATACTCAGGGCGTCGAGCTCGACGGTGAGGTGGCCTCCCTCGGGCATCGCGTCGCGGGCATTCACGGCGAGGTTGACCACAACCTGTTCGAGCATTCCCGCGTCGGCCACGATCCAAGGAATCCCCGGCGCGGAGCGAAATTCGACCCGGATACGCTCACCGAGAAGCGGACGCAGCAGTTTGAGAGCGCTCTCGACCATTGCCGCAACCCGGAGCGGACGAATCGTCATCACCGACTGACGACTGAAGGCGAGGAGCTGTCGCGTGAGATTCGCCGCGAGATCGACCTGCTCCTGAAGTTCCTGCAACGAAATGAGCACGGGCTTCGAAAGCTCCGGACGTTCGATCAGCTCACCAAGACTGAGGCTGATGGCGGTGAGGATGTTGTTGAAGTCGTGCGCGACGCCGCCGGCGAGCTGGCCGATGGCCTCCATTTTCTGGGATTGGCGGAGTTGCTCCTCGAGGCGACGATGGTCTGTAATATCGAGGCTGATCGAGGCAATCGACTTCGGCTGGCCAGTGGCGTCGAGCACGGGAAACTTTGTGACCACGTAATGCCGCGCACCTTTCGGTTCGGGCACGCTCGTCTCGTAGGTGGCCATGCGCAATGTCTGCAGCACGTCGGCGTCACTGCGTATCGATTCGTCGATCCAGCTACCGCACTCCAGCCCGGGCAAGGCCCTCTCGCCTCGAGTGAGTTCCTCGAGAGTTCGCCCGCGGAGGTCACCTTGCGAGCATTGAAAATCCTCCTCGTAGGCGCGGTTGGCGAGAATGATGCGGCCATCAAGGCCCTTCAACAGGATCGCCATCGGCGAATGGTCGAGCAACGCGTGAAGCTCGCCCTCGCTCTTGCGCAAGCGCGCGAGAAAGCTGCGCCGCTCCTCGCAGACGGCGCCAAGCAACAGCCCGGTAAGCGCAGTAGTCGTCAGAAAAAACTGGAACGCCATGAGGTCGTGCTTCAGCTCCCCGCTATGAAACGGCAGCGCGCCCCATTTTACTCCGCATAATGATTCGATGCCGAGCAGGAGAAGCACCGCAGTGACCCCTGGCAGTCCGAATCGCAACCCCGCCCAGATCACGCCCGGAAATGCAATGTAGGCCAGCACGCTCTGGAACGGCACGAGGAAGCGCGGCGTGAAAAAAAGGGCCGTCACCGTCACCGTCACCGCCAATCCCAGCAGCAACGCCTCGCGCAGTTGCCGCCGCTCGAAAAATCGCCGCCCTTGCGCCACGAACAGCAGAAACGGCGTGAGCAGCAGCACCGGGATGCCATCCGAAAACATGAAATACCAGAAGTCCCATGGCCGCTCGAAGGGATCCTGCGGATAAATGCCGAAAAGGTAATAAAACGAGACCCGGTGGATGACGTAGCTGCTCAGCGGAATCGCGAGCGCTCCGCAAACGATCAGCAGCACGACGTCGCGCGTTGACGCGAGCGCGGGGTCGAACCGCACCCGGTGGAGCAGCCAGCCCGCGAAAAGCACAGTGAGCGGCTCCTCGATGCCATAGGCGATCGATGACGGCAGCGAGACTCCCACCGAGAGAGCGGTAAAAAACTGCGCAAGGGTGATCCCGAGCCACACCGCCAGCAGCTCGATCCGGCCCCGATCCGCGAAAAGAATGACCGCCGCCAGGCCAACTCCGCCGAGCGGGCACATCGGGAATGGAATGCGACTCATCCCAAAAAAGAACATCGTGACGATGTAGGAAACCGCCAGAATCCCCATGCAGAGAGCCGCCGCCCGGAAAACGGTGCTCTTTTCGAAACGCGAATCGATAGATGTGGCCACAGAATTCTCCGCCGAAGGGTAAGACGCGGCTGAACAACGAGCAATGTCAGAAATGCCACCTCATTAAGTGGAGGCAAATGGATTCGTGTATGATTTTTTGGGCCGAATTTCCGCCGGGCGAAGATTAAATTCGCGCCGCCCCGCGCGTGGCGGCATCGGCTTGCGCGAGGTCCTCGATGCAACGGGTGACGAGCGCCGTCCAGCCCGTTTGGTGCGTCGCACCGAGACCGCGGCCGGTGTCGCCGTGGAAATATTCGTGAAAGAGGATGAGATCCTTCCAATGCGGATCGTTCGCGTAGCGGGCGTCGCCGCCGTGGCAGGGCCGCGCGCCGCTGGCGTCGGGCGTGAAGAGGCTGGTGAGCCGGCACGAAAGAAAGCTCGCGACTTCGCCGAGGTGCAGAAAAATCCCCGAGCCGCGCGGGCATTCGACCTTGAATCCGTCGCCGTAGTAGCGGTGGTAGCGCTCGAGCGCCTCGATGAGGAGGTAGTTGATGGGGAACCAGACCGGGCCGCGCCAGTTCGAGTTCCCTCCGAACATCCCGGAGGTCGATTCGCCCGGCGTGTAGGGGACGGTGAACTTTTCACCGGCGACCTCGAAGGTGAATGGCGCCTTCGCGTGGGCGGCGGAAAGCGAGCGGATCCCGTGCGGCGAGAGGAATTCCCCCTCGTCGAGCAGGCGGACGAGGATGCGCTCCAGACGTTCGCGCGAGGGCAGCGCGAGCAAGGAAATCTTCTGGTCGCTCGAGCGGTCGCACCACGACATGTGACGCGCGAGGTCGGGCCGGTTGACGAGAAACCACTCCATGCGCCGGCTGAAACCGGGGAGCTTCTGCACCTCGGCGAGATCGAGCAGTTCGACCGCGAGCATCGGGATGAGGCCGACCATCGAGCGCGTCTTCAGCACGTGGCGGCTGCCGTTCATTCGCAGATGATCGTAGTAAAATCCGTCCTCCTCGTTCCAGAGACCGGTGCCGTCGAAGTGATTGAGCGCGTCGGCGATGGCGATGAAGTGCTCGAAGAATTTCGAGGCCATGTCCTGATAGACGGGATTTTCCTTCGCGAGCTCGAGGGCCATCGCGAGCATCGTCACGCAATAGAAGCCCATCCACGCCGTGCCGTCGGCCTGGTGCAAATGCCCGCCGCCGGGTAGCGGCCGCGAGCGGTCGAAGACGCCGATGTTGTCGAGGCCGAGGAAGCCACCGGAGAAGAGATTCTGCCCGAGCTGGTCCTTGCGGTTCACCCACCAGGTGAAATTGAGAAGGAGCTTTTGGAACGTGCTCTCGAGGAACCCGCGGTCGCGGAAGCCGCGCGCGTCGGCGATCTTGTAAACGCGCCATGCGGCCCAGGCGTGAACGGGCGGATTCACATCGCCAAACTCCCATTCGTAGGCCGGCAGCTGGCCGTTTGGATGCATATACCACTCGCGCAGGAGCACGGTGAGCTGCTGCTTTGCAAAGACGGGATCGAGCCGCGCGAAGGGCACCATGTGGAACGCGAGATCCCACGCGGCGAACCACGGATACTCCCATTTGTCGGGCATCGAGAGCACGTCCTTGGCGAAAACGTGGCGCCATTGGCCATTGCGAATATTTTCCCGCCCGGGCGGCGGCGGCGGCTCGTAGGGATCGCCCTCGATCCAGTCGCCGATCACGTAGTGGTAGAATTGCTTCGTCCAGACGAGGCCGGCGTAGGCCTGGCGCGACACACGCGTTTGCTCGGCGTTGACGTTCGAGGGAATCAACTCCGCGTAAAAATCGTCGGCGTCCTGCTTGCGCTTCGCGAGCGTCTTCGCGAACCGCTCGGGATCGAATTCACCGAGGTCGTCGCCGCGCAGGCGGAGCTGAAATTGCAGCCGGGTCTCGCCGCCGGCCGGAATTTCCAGGCGGTAATGCGCGGCGGCTTTCGTGCCGAAATTACGCGGGTTCACGGCCCCCGTTTCGCCCGCGACGACATGGCGGTGAAAGGCGTCCTTCACCCACGGCGCGGCGTTCGGCTGTTTGTAGAGGCGGTCGGTGTTCGTCTCGTTGTCGGTGAAGAGCCAGGCGTCGGGCTTCCGGTCGGCAAGCCATTCGAAGTTCTGCAGCGACTCGTGCGCGGCGGCGATGCGGCGGGGATGCGTCTTCCAGAGGCGCGGCTTCAGCGTGCATCCCTCGTGGCGGCAGCCCCAGCTCCAGGTGTTGCGAAACCAGAGCGTTGGCAGGACGTCGAGGCGCGCGGCCTCGGGACCGCGATTGGCGATCGTGAGCTGGATGTAGGTATCGTCGGGCGCGGCCTTGATGTATTCGACGAACACGTCGAAGTAGCGGCTGTCGTCGAAAATGCCGGTATCCTCGAGCTCGAACTCCAGTGCGTCGCGGCCGCGTTTCGCATTTTCCTCGACGAGCTTCGCGTAGGGAAACGCGGCCTGCGGGTATTTGTAGAGCGCCTTCGCGTAGGAGGCGGTCGGCGTGGCCTCAAGGTAGTAGTAGCACTCCTTCACGTCCTCGCCGTGGTTGCCCTGGTTGTTCGTGAGGCCGAAGAGGCGCTCCTTGAGGATGGGATCCTTCCCGTTCCAGAGGGCGACGGCGAAGCAGAGTCGCGACTGACGGTCCGTCCAGCCGAGCAGGCCGTCCTCGCCCCAGCGATAGGCGCGCGAGCGGGCGTGGTCGTGCGGAAAACTGGCCCAGGCGTCGCCATTGCCCGAATAATCCTCGCGCACGGTGCCCCACTGTCGCTCGGACAGATACGGTCCCCATCGCTTCCAGTTTTTGTCCCGGTGCGCGTCTTCGATCACGCGCCGCATTTCGGCTGACTCCATAAGCCCGGCGGTCTTTTACGCCGGAAACGCGCGCCGGTCGATGCCGCGCTCGTGAAAAAATTCAGCGCCGCTCCGATCCCGGGATGGAGTTCCGACCGAGTCGATGGGCGTTCAAGGAATCTACGGATAAACCGTGGTGCGGATCGCGTAGGTGCTGCCGGAGTCCTGCCGCGTCTCCGTGCGCGTGATCGCGCCGCGTCTAAACCGGATAACGCCGCGGATTTTCAGCGCGCCGTCGCTTGAGCTGGCGGAATACGAGATCGTTTTCTCCGAGACGTGGGCGCGGCCCGTGAGTGTGACGAAAGTATCATTGCCGTTCGCGAGCGTGAAATTCGTCCGGAATTTGACGCGGCCGAGCGAGACCGCGATCTGGTCGGTGATTTCCACGGCGAACGGCGTGGAGCCGACGACGAGATTCGAGACGATGCGCCCGGTGGTGACGCTGAAACCCGTGATCGACTGCTGCGCGATGCCTCGGAACTGGCCGACATCGCCGGAAAGCAGCACGCGGCCGGAACCATGACCTGCAAGCGGGCTGGCGGCGCGAACGGTGGAGACAAGGACGAGCAGGGCGGATGCAAGGATGGGAAGCAGGCGGGGCATGGTGGATCCATACGCGCGCCGATGACACCGTGCAAAACCTCGCTTTAATCGCGCCGCGTTGACGACGGCGTGAATGTCACCGTCCGCCCGCTGGAGGCGAGGAGGTCCGTGAGACGCTTCTCGGCGGAGGCCCGCGCTTTCGCGAGAAGGTCGGATTCCCGCGCCCGCACCCCGACTCGCAACCGCAGCTCGCGAATCGCCGCCTCGCGATCCGCGGGCGTGAGCCGGTTCCACCAACCATCCTCCTCGTGGACGAACCGCACGTCGCCCAACTCCGCGGAGAGAATTTCCGTCGGTGGCAGCGTCACGCGGAGCGCTCCGGTGCCCGGATCGACCTCGATGACGAATGGCTGCGCGAGATCGAAGCCGGCGCGAATCACGAAGTCGGCCTCGATCTCGAGCGTCTTCGTGCTGTGCAGCCAGGATTCGTCCAGCCGCTGGCGCTCGGTGAAGGTTTCCTCGACGGTAACGAGCTTGAGCACGTCGCTGCGTTGCTCGACCACCGTCCTGCGGCCGACGACGACCTTCGGCTGCACCTGAAAAGCCGCCGCGACCTGGCCAGCGATCTCCCGGGCGGAAACCGCCGCGCCGCCCTCGATCCGCCGCGCGATTTCCGCGGGCAGATCCACCGCGACATAGCCAACGGTAAGCGCGCCGACCACGAGCAGCGCCACGCCCGCCAGGACGAGCGCAACGAACGAGCGTCCGCGTCCGCTCACCCCTACATCGGCCCCGCGCCGCCGGCCTCGGCGCTGATCTTGCGCATCAACGGCATGAATTCGCCGGACCACAGACCGAGCATCTTCCGGCTGTCTTCGAAGCCCGCCTGTCCGGCATTAGTCACGCGCGACACCCGGATCGTAAGCTGGAAATTATTCGTGCCGGGCACGGGCGTCATGACGAGCTTCGCGCGCATCGAGGTCGTCGTGCCGTAGCTGCCGTAGAGCAATTTTCCGAAGGCGCCGGCCGGCTTGTCGAAGCTGGCGGAATCGGGGTAGCTCATCGTGCTGGAGGTGTAGCCGTAGAGCGGAAAGACGTCGTTCGCCGCTGCGATGATCGCGTTCACGTTCGTGTTGGAAACCAGGACCGAGTTCATGCCGCCGCCCGCTCCTGAGGGAGTCGTGAGGCAGCCGGAGAGAAGAAGCAGGGCGAAGGCGCACGCGCTGAAGGGAAGGAGGAAACGTTTCACGCCCGCGAGCATGACGATTTTCAGGCAAACCGACAAGCCGGACGGCGTCCCCGCCTAGGCGGAATCAGCGAGGGTTTTTTCGTAGATGCACCAGGTCCGATGCTGCTCCGCGCCAACGAGCAGGGAATTTTCCAGGATTTCGGTGTTCGACTCCTCGATCCAGCCGAGCTCCGCATCGTGGTAGCGGGCCTTGGCGCAGACGAACTGCTCGTGAAGCAGCCAGGCGTGGAGGCCGCCGCGGTCGCGAAAGCGCGGCGAGATGCCATAGACGACCTGTCGCGCGGTGCGAATGCGGCGCGTTTTCATCAGCCATGCAACATGCGGCAGCCTCAGCCAGCGCGGGGTGCGGCGGGTGAGCGCGAGCAGCTCGTTGAAGTTCGGCAGCGAAAGCGCGACGCCGGCATTTTCGCCGTTCATCTCGGCGATCAGAATCATGGCGGGGTCCGCGATCGCCCGCATGTCATCGGCCGCGGAGAGCAAATCGTCCATCGTGATCGGCACGAAGCCCCAGTTCCGCTCGAGCGTCGCGTTATAGACCTCGTGAACGATCTCCAGCTCCTGCTCGAGCGCCCGCAGGTTGATCGGCCGCAGCTTCAACCGTGCCCGCGCCGCCGTGCGGGCGACGATCCGGCTCAACCTCGCGGGCGGCTCGAGCCGATGCAGCGGCAACTGCAGTCCGTATTTCTTGCGCACGGGGACGTGGCCCGCCGCCTCGACGAGCCGCTCGTAATACGGCGGATTCCATGTCAGCCCGATGAACGGCGCGACATCGTGCCCCTGCACGAGCAGGCCGCATTCGTCGTTGATGCTCGGGTTGTAGGGTCCGCGCATCGCCGTGCAACCCTTCGCGCGCAACGCTTCCTCGGCGGCCGCGAACAATGCGCGCGCCGTCGCGGGATCGTCCTCGCATTCAAAGAAGCCGAAGAAGCCCATACGATCGCCGTAGCGCTCGTTGTGGGTGCGATTCACGATCGCCGCGATGCGCCCGACCGCGCGCCCGTCACGCCGAGCAATGAAAGGCACGATCTCCCCGTGGCGACGACGGAACGCGGATTTCGGCGAGAGGTATTTCGCGACGCTGCCGGGAAACGGCGGCACGAAGGCCGGATGATTGCCGTGTAAATCCTCCGCGACTTCCTCGAAAGCCCGGAACTCCCTTCCTGTCGTGCAAACCGTGACCATCACCCGCAATCGCAACGCGATTTTTCTGCCTCAACCCATGGGCCGGAGTCAAAAAAAAGTGCATCGGGCAACTCGCGCAAAAAGTCACCGGGGAAGGCTTGCTCGGCAGGAGGTCCGGCGTTAAGAAGCGCGACAATCTCCTCTCCCATGCGCCCCTTTTCCCTGCTCGCCGCCCTTGTCCTGCTCGCATTCGCGGCCGGTTGCGCCACGAACGACGTCTCGAAGGAAAATCTCCTCACCCGCGCCGGCTTCCGCGTCTTCGCCGCGACGAAGCCGAAGCAAATCGCCCTCTACAAGACGCTGCCTCCCGGAAAGATCACCGCCGTCGAAAGTCATGGCCGCACCTATTTCCTCTTCGTCGATCCCAAGAGCGAGAACCGCATCTACGCCGGCGGGAAGAAGGAATACGCTGAATATGTGCGGCTGCGCACCTGGAAGAAACTCGAGGTCGATGCCGCGCTCGGCGGAGACATCAGCCAGTCGGGCTCGAAGTGGGACGATTGGGACGGCCTGAACGACGGCTGGTATTCGTTCTGAGCGCGCCCGCGTTTCGCCAGAGGGGAAAAGCCTTGCCCGCATTTTTCCGCGCCCGGTAGGCTCCCCCGATGAAGATTGTCGTCACCGGCGGGGCCGGATTCATCGGTTCGCACCTCGTCCGCCATCTGCTCGACGACGGCCACGAAGTCGCGGTGATCGATAATTTCACGGACTTCTACGACCCCGCGATCAAACGCGCGAACGTCGCCAGCTTCGGCGGCCGCGCGCGGATCATCGAGGCAAACATCGAGGACTTCGCTGCGATGCAGGCCGTGCTGGCCGAGGGCAAATTCGACACGATCGTCCACCTCGCGGCGCGCGCCGGCGTGCGGCCCTCCATCGAGAATCCCAAGGGCTACATCGATACGAACATCACCGGCACCTACAACCTCCTCGAAGGCGCCCGCGCCGCCGGCACGCGGCATTTCATCTTCGCCTCCAGCTCGTCCGTCTATGGCCTCGCGAAGGTCGTGCCCTTCTCCGAGGAGCTGCCGCTGCCGCAAACGCTCAGTCCCTACGCCGCGACGAAACTTTCCGGCGAGCAGCTTTGCGGCAATTTCTCGAATCTCTACGGTCTGCGCGTGGTCTGCCTGCGCTTTTTCACGGTCTATGGCCCCGGCCAGCGCCCCGATCTGGCGATCCACAAATTCACCGACATGATCGAGCGCGGGCAGGCGATCCCGAAGTTCGGCGACGGGAACACGCGGCGCGATTACACCTACATCGACGACATCGTGCATGGCGTTCGCGGCGCCATCGCCTACGCCCGGGACAGCGGGGAGAAGTTCGATATTTTCAACCTCGGCGAGAGCGAAACGACTACGCTCAACGAACTCATCGCCGCCCTTGAGGCCGCGCTCGGCAAGACGGCGGTCATCCAGCAACTGCCCGAGCAGAAAGGCGACATGCCGCTCACCTCGGCCGACATTTCCAAGGCACGCCGCCTGCTTGGTTACGAACCGCACACGAAGATCGCCGACGGCATCCCGAAGTTGGTCGCGTGGTATCGAAGCCTAAATAAATGATTTTCACAGGAGGAAACGGAGACCTTCCATTCCTTTCTGTTCTCTCTGTTTCCTCCTGTAAAAAACCTGCATGACCGCCACCGCATTGCTCCAGGAGCTGATCCGCATCCCGAGCGTGAACCCGGATGGCGATCCCGGCACCGATGGCATCGGCGAGAAGGAAATCGCGAAATTCATCGCCTCGTTCCTGCGCGATCTCGGTGCGGATGTGACCCTGTCCGAGGTGCTGCCCGACCGGCCAAACGTCCTGGGCCGGTTTCCTTCCGACCGGCCGAGCAAACCCCGCCTGCTCCTCGCTCCGCATACCGACACCGTGAGCGTGGGCGGCATGACGATTGATCCCTTCGGAGGCGAGCTTTGGGACGGCAAAATCTGGGGCCGCGGCGCGTCGGACACCAAGGGCTCGCTCGCCGCGATGCTCTGGGCGCTCAAGGAAAGCGACGCGCGCGCGCTCAGCCACGAGATTTGGTTCGCGGGCCTGATGGGCGAAGAGGCCGGCCTGCATGGCTCGAAGGCGCTCGCCGCGAACGAGACGTTCGACTTCGTGATCGTGGGCGAACCGACGGAGCTGCAGGTCGTTCATGCGACGAAGGGCTCCTCCTGGCACACGCTGCGCACCCGCGGCACGGCGGTGCATGCATCCATGCCCGAGCGCGGCGACAACGCGCTCTACAAAATGGCCGACGTCCTGCGCTGCATCCGCGACGAAATCGCGCCCGCGCTCGCGGCGCAACGCCACCCGGCGCTCGGTTCGCCGACGATCAGCGCCGGGACGATTCGCGGCGGCACGAAGGTGAACGTCGTGCCCGACGCGTGCGAACTGTGCGTCGATATGCGCACGATTCCCGGGCAGGATTTAGGTCCCGTGCTCGCGCGACTGCGGGAAGTCTGTCCCGATCTGGAAATCGAGAGCTGGAGCGCGCCGCCGATGTTCACGCAGCCCGATCACCCGCTGATCCACGCCCTCGAACGGGCGGGAGCGGGTTGCACGACAGCGGCGTGGTTTTGCGACGCAGCGTGTTTCGCCGAGCGAGGTGTTCCGGCGGTCGCGGTCGGCCCGGGCTCCATCGCGCAGGCGCATACGAAGGACGAGTTCCTGGCTGTCGCCGACCTCGAGGCCGGAGTGGAATTTTTCAAAAGGTTTTTCAAAGGTCTGGCGGCTCGGTAGATTCACCGGTCCCGTTATGTCCGAAAAAACCGCCATCTCACCCCGCCGCGACGAAGATTTTCCCGAGTGGTATCAACAGGTCGTCCGCGCCGCCGAGCTGGCCGAGAATTCCGAAGTGCGCGGTTGCATGGTCATCAAGCCCTGGGGCTACGCGCTCTGGGAGCAGATGCAGCGCGCGCTCGACGGGATGTTCAAGGCCACCGGCCACAAGAACGCCTACTTCCCGCTCTTCATCCCACTTTCGCATCTCCAGAAGGAGGCCGATCACGTCGAGGGCTTCGCCACGGAATGCGCGGTCGTCACGCATCACAAGCTCGAGAAAAACGCCGAGGGCAAACTCGTGCCCGCCGGCCCGCTGAATGAGCCGCTCATTGTCCGGCCAACATCGGAGACGATCATTGGCGCGACCTACGCGAAGTGGGTAAGCAGCTATCGCGACCTGCCGATCTTGATCAACCAGTGGGCAAACGTCGTGCGCTGGGAGATGCGGCCGCGCCTCTTCCTGCGGACGGCGGAATTCCTCTGGCAGGAAGGCCACACCGCGCACGAGACCGAGGCCGAAGCCGTCGAGGAAACCGAAAAGATGCTCGGCGTGTATGAGACGTTTGCACGCGACTGGCTCGCGATCCCCGTGCTCACCGGAGAGAAGAGCGAGAGCGAGCGATTTCCCGGCGCGGTGCGGACGTATTGCATCGAGGCCATGGTGCAGGATCGCAAGGCCATCCAGGCCGGCACGTCGCACTTCCTCGGGCAGAATTTTGCAAAGGCTTCGGACATCAAGTTCCAGGGCCGCGACGGCAAGGTCGAGCACGCCTGGACGACGAGCTGGGGTGTGAGCACGCGATTGATCGGCACGCTCATCATGGCGCACGGCGACGACGATGGTGTGATCATGCCGCCACGCGTGGCGCCGTCGCAGGTGATCATCATTCCGATCACGCCGAAGCCCGAGACGCGCGACGCGGTGCTCGAGGCGGCGCACAATCTTGCGGCCGACCTGCGCACGCAGAGTTTCCACGGCGAACCGCTGCGCGTGGAAATCGATGCGCGCGACATCGGCGGCGGCACGAAGAGCTGGGAGTGGATCAAGAAAGGCGCGCCGATTCGCATCGAGATCGGACCTCGCGACCTCGAGAGCGGCACGATCGCCCTTTCGCGCCGCGACCAGCCGCCGAAGCAGAAGGAATTCCTGCCGCAGTTCGAAGCGCTCGGCCGCGTGCCGGTGATCCTCGAAGAAATCCAGGAGAACCTCCTCGCGCGAGCGACGGCCTTCCGCGACGCCCAGACGCGCGTGATCGACTCGAAGGAGGATTTCTACGCGTATTTCACCGCAAAGAATGCCGACAAGCCGGAGATTCACGGCGGATTTGCCCTCGCGCATTGGAACGGCAGCGCGGAGGTCGAAGCGAAGATCAAGGAAGACCTCAAGGTGACGATCCGCTGCATTCCGTTCGAGACGAATCCCGAACCGGGCGTCTGCATTTTCTCGGGCGAGCCGAGCCGGCAGCGGGTGGTCTTTGCAAAATCTTATTAACCATGCATCTCGTCGGAATTGATCTGGGCGGCACGAAGATCGAGGGAGCAATCGTCGATCCCGCGAATCCTTCGGCGGCGCTTTTTCGCACGCGCGTGCCGACGGAATCCGCGGGCGGCTACGATCACATCATCGGCCAGGTCGGCAAACTCCTCGCCGAGCTGCGGGCGCATTATCCCGGCACGTTTCCGGCCGTGATCGGCATCGGCACGCCCGGCACGCG
>Ga0157378_10002769_pt1 | contig 15621 bp, 14 predicted proteins | sample M65metaG_FD_115309 | JGI IMG/M metagenome (GOLD analysis project Ga0157378, IMG submission 115309) | Miscanthus rhizosphere microbial communities from Kellogg Biological Station, Michigan, USA - M6-5 metaG | ecosystem: Host-associated > Plants > Roots > Rhizosphere > Soil | place: USA: Michigan...
AAGATCAAAACAAAATATTTGAAGCAATCAACTTATCAACCTTTTAACGGCTCTCGTATTCGAAAACAGCAAGCTCAATGCGCTTTATTGTTTCAACATATTGGCAGACAATAGTTGTTCCCCCATAATAAATTCTACATGATAGATACCGGCTAATAACGGATCAAGTGAATTGAGCGAAATGAGGTTTGAACCAGCGCGCACAAAGACAATTTTCCTGCTCACTACTTTACCCATCATATCGGTTATCTTTATCGATCCGGTTCCTTCTTTTGGCAATTGTATTAAAAGAGTAGCATTCTGATGAACAGGATTGGGTGTTATTTGCATTGAAGCGCCCGGATTTAACATGGTGACCACGATGATTTTGCTGTAATGCGAACTGCCGTCAATATCCACTTGCTTAATTCTGTAGCATTCTTTTTCAACTGCCGGCACAGCATCCTGCAGTGCGTACAAACCCGCCGCTGTGGAATTATAATTTACGCGGCCCGCTGCTTCAAAGTGACTGCAGTCAGCGCTTTTTTCTACTTCATAATAGCTAACATTTTGTTCATTTGACACTGTCCAGCGAATCATAACCGCAGAAAAGGTTTTTGTGCCGGTAACAGTCAAAAAACGGACAGGCAATGCCGCATTCACCGTTACATTTGAAGCGGCAGGACCCGAGCTGCAAACATTTAGCCCACTCAATGAGGTAGCTTTTATTGATACGTTATAAGTTCCGGAGGAAGAAAACGGTATGGTGGTAATGGACAAGCTGCCATTGGAGGCGGCCCAAACTCCGTTTGCGAGCGACATCCCTGAACTGGCATCAGCGATACCATAGAAATAACCGCTTACTGCATTAGTAATATTATAGGTGACGGCTTGATTGGCGGCAACGGTAAAATTGCTTGGACTAATAACCGGAGCCGTAGGCGATGACGCGCAGCCAACCGTAACCGTAGCTGAACAGCTTGTTTCCTGCAACCCAGTTTCCTGCAGGCCGATCGTTAAAATGCCATTGGGGTACAATGCGGTCGCAGAAACTGTAATCGTCCATGAACCGGTGCCAGTAGTGATATTACCTATATTAACTCCGTCTTCGTACAGGTTTACCAGGGTGCCGGCAACAGCGCCCGTAACTGTTCCGGACACCGTTGTTGTTCCCGCTGTTACAGGACCGGTTATCGTTCCGCAGCGGCTATTGCTGGTGGCCGTAGCTGCAGTTGCATTACCCGAAGCCGTGCTGATTCCACAACTACCCTTTTGCGCAATGGCGTAGTAAATGGTAGCGGCCACCGCGGTGTAGGTTGCAGGCGTAGTGCCCGCATTGCCTGTACTCCAGGTTCCGTTTGCCTGCACGCTGGTAGTAGCTACAAGTGCATTGGTTGAAGTATATACCCGGATAAGGGTTCCCGCCGCTTCGCCGGAAGTGCCGGTGATAGCAGCTCCTGCCGTTACCTGGCTGTTATTATCGGTATTGATGGCAGGCGGCGTTGTATAGCAACTCACCGTCATCTTAGCGGTTTGTGCTTCACATTTACTGGTAGTAACCGTACCGGTATTGTATTCCGAAACAATGTAAACAACCTGCCCCGAAGTATAGGAGAGATTGCTGAATGCGAACGTGCCCCCGGCTGTTGCAGTAGTGGTTTGCGTTATAATACCATCCACATACAGATAAAGGCTGGATAAAGCAGTAGCTGTTCCGCTTATGGTGGTAGTTGCAGTCGTAATATTTCCATTCACAGGAGAACTGATAACGGGCACGGCCAGGGAGCCAGCCAGCGCACTGCCACCGTTGCCTGCCACACATACATATGCCGGCTCAGAGGTACACCCGGTAATATTATCAGTATAATATACTTTGTAGGAGCCGGATGTAAGCGGACTGCCACCCGAACACCCGGAAGAATAGGTCCAGTTCAGGTTTGGGCTGGTGCCGGTAGGAGCCGCAAATAATGCGCTGCTGTTTGTAACATTATCATCAGGAAGGTTTCTGGTCACGTTATCTGTATGAACAGTCCACCCGGTGCTTAAATTGGTTCCTGTAATGCCTTTTGTGGTTGTATAGCAGCTTAGCAAAGGCGTAGCGGGCTTATTGGTTGAATTACAGGTTGAAGCCGTAACAGCATTACTCAACATACACATGGATTCAGCAGTCGCTTGTGCTTTTGCAGTAACAATATCACCGTTGGCAAGTGTAACAGCAGGAAGCGTCCAGGTTGTTCCGGTGCCCACGTTACTAACGGTGCCAATTACAGATCCATTTTTATATACCGTTATAGTGGCTGTGTTTTTTGCGCCGGTTAATGTTGACATTGTCCAGGTGCCGGTAACCGATACCGTACCGGTGCCCAAGGGTGTATTAACGGTGGGCGCTTCAGTACACAATGCGCCGAAGCCTGAAGACAAAGTGCCGATTGTAACGGGTGCCTGTGCTTTAATATAAGCTTCGTACTGATCATTGGTGGCCGTATAGTTATCATCGTTCAAACCATAGATATCAGACTTGGGGCCGCCAATAGCTGACTGTGGGGACATAACAGTTGTGGCAGAGAACCGAAGACCTGAAGATGTGGTAAGATTAAAAGGGGCTGCTTGCAAATCAGCAAAAGGGATATAAAAATCAATGAAGAAATCCGGATCACCATTATCAAATGTACCGGCCACAGATACCTGCGACATGTCCTGCCAGTTCGTATAAGATTTTATAAGTGTTGGCGTGCTGGTGCCATCAGCGTTATAAATAGCAATGCGGGAATTGGTTTCCAGCACTACTTCAATCTCAAAGCCGGGGTTTCCATTGGTTCCTGTTGTGGCCGCTATATAATTCGGATCGGCATTAGGACCTGTAGCACCAAATTTATTGTCTGTATCGATAAGAATACTATAGCCCTTGGAACCTGGTATCACAGAACCAATGCGAAACCGGAACAGCAGGTTGGTTCCGCGGTAGGTCATATAAACACCATTGCCGTTATTATCCGGAACAAAATCAGAATAACGGTGATCAGCTCCCCTTCTTAAATCTCCAAATGGTTCTATAGAGAAACTTGGAACAGAAGAAAATAAAATTTCCGAATTGCTTACATCGCTGCTCCCAAATCCTGCCGTGCTTGCGGAAGTATAACCATCACTGTTGGGATCCAATATAAGTCGCCCTGCCGAAGTTGTGGCAATGCGGTTAATGATGCCTGTATTTTGTGCACTGAGCTGAAAACCCAGGATCAACAAGACGGCAAAAATAAAAGCAGAAGGATTTCTCATAAAGGATTTTGTTTGGATATTGAAGCTGCTACCTGCTGTACATCGTACTCAGCACAGGAATATCTATAATAGCTGGCCTTTTTACTGTACGCTTAACGGGGCGGTAACAGATAATATTACGGAGTGATGTATTTACTTTATAAGATTGGCAAATAAGAATTGCCCCCTACGTAGAAATAGTTAACAATCACTAAGCATGTATAGTAAAAGGCAAGTTGTTATTCTACATTCAAAAAAATAACCAAAAGGATTCGATGGCTACATGCTATGATTATTCACCTTTGCCATAACCGGCTTCTTTCTTCATGCGGGTTTCCTCAGGACTGAATAGACAGTTTTTAATAGCTTTCGGTTGGGGTCTGAAAAATAATCCAAGTACATGATGCCGGCCAATTTTTTTTTGTTGAATATACTCACACTTGAGCCTAATTGAAATGCTGTCTTCATAAGCAATCCGTATTGCTGACTGAGGATTAAACAGGTAGGGCGATTGACCTTCGTTATCCAATTACGAATAAAGCCATTCCGGTTGATCAGTTGATCGATCTTTGCCAGGCCGCCTTTAAAAACCTGCTTTGATCGATAATGCCTTACCACTGCTCTAATGGATCTGCAACGATCTCCAGGTTCGGGATTACTTTGCGACATCAACGTGTACCCTTTCTCCCCGGCCCAACGGGATAATGCCTGTTTTCTTTTTTAATATTTCCCATTCATCCATCAGCTCTTTGAATTTGCCGGGGTTTGATTTTGAAAGATCATGCGTTTCACCCCAGTCTTTATCTATGTTGTACAGGGCAAAAGCAGATTCATCGAATGGATCACTGGTATTGGTTATTTTCCAGCTCCCTTTTATCAACAGGCAACCACCATAGTGTTCCAGTCCATAAACATAGTTCTCATTATGAATGGCATTGCTTTCTCCTTTTATATATGAATAAAAAGACTGACCAAGCATCGGCTTAATCTCGTGGCTATGATAAGTTGCGGGATAGCTAAGTCCCGCCATTTCCAGGAAGGTCGGTGCCAGGTCCATAACATTTATGAACGCATTTTGGACTCCCGGCGTTTGCTTTACTCCTTTTCCTGAAATGATCAGTGGCGTATTGGTTCCTCCTTCGGTGGGATATTCTTTAAATAGTTTAAATGGTGCAGCACCGGCCTGTGCCCACTGAGGTCCATAAGAAACAAAGGAGTTCGCTTTCCCCATATTTTCATAACTGTTATCATAGTTTTTCCGGAGAAAAGGACCATTTTCAGCATCGTTGTAAAAATCTTCCCCGGCAGCACCATTATCCGACATAAAAACAATCAGCGTATTATCGAACTGTTTTGAATCTTTAAGAAACTGTATCAGTTGACCGATATGCTGATCGAGGTTCTCCACCATGGCCGCATACAATTCCATTTTCCTTGCTTCTATCTTTTTCTCAGTTGCTGTCAGTTCAATCCAGGGTTTAATACTGTTCAGTCGTGGAGGCAATTTTGCATCGGCTGGAATAATTCCTTTCATTTTTTGTTGCTGAAACCTGAGCATCCTCAACGAATCATATCCCATATCATATTTGCCTTTGTATCTGTTCAGCCATTCCTCCGGCACCTGCAGCGGCCAGTGCGGAGCAGTATAGGCGAGGTAGCCAAAAAAAGGCTTATTCAATTCTGCGCCTTTTATGAATGAGATCATCTTGTCTGTATAGAGATCGGTGGAGAATGTATTTTCAGGAAAAAGAACAAACGTACTATCCTGCAGGTATTGAGTTGGCTGCTTTTCAAAAATGGGTTTATTGCCGAAATGATTGGCAGCTCCGCCAACAAGTGCAAAACTTTTTTCGAAACCCTGCGCGAATGGAATAAAAGGAATGCTGGTACCGAGATGCCATTTGCCAGACATGAATGTTTGATATCCCCCGTCTTTTAACAACTGCGCAACCGTTACAACCCTGTCTGTCAGATGACGTTCATAACCTGTCTTACCCTGCCTGGCCGTGCCATTTACCGGAAACATACAACCCATACCGGCCACATGGTTATTGTTGCCTGTTAAAAGCATACTGCGGGTAGGTGCGCAAATGGGAGATGTATGAAAGCGGTTAAATAAAAGACCGCTTATTGAGAGTGCATCGATATTCGGTGTATGGATATCACCGCCAAAACAACCAAGATCTGTAAAGCCAAGATCATCGGCAACAATCAACAAAATATTAGGTCTGGCTGGTTTATCCGGTTTTGATTCGCTCTTACGATTGCTAAAACCAACGACTATAAAAAGCGAGAACAAAAAAACTTTGTTTTTCATGCTGCATTTTTTATGAAATACGAAAGCGAACCGGCGTTAGTGAATTTATGCCTTTTTTGCCGCAAAGCGATCGCTTGCCGTTTTCTTAAGGTGCAGATTCACTATTGCAATAGCAATATTCTATGAGGAAGCAACTTGAACTGTTCATAGTTTTGAGGTTCATTGCTTTGGTTTAACTACTTCTTTGTAAGCTGAAATAAGCGCTTCCATAACTATTTCCTTTGAAACTTTATTGAGTTCAAACGTGGTAGCTCCCTTTTCGCCCCATTTATTTGGCACAGGATAAATATTTTCAGGATCTATTTCGCAAAACAGGCGTTGTTCGGGGGTTGTCAAAAAAACATTGGCCGTATTATTTCGCGGTAAATAAGTAGCAAACATTCGCTTCCCGGTTACGCTAAAGCCGGTGCGATCAAAATGCGGTCGCTGGGAAGTACCGGCAAAAGAAAGCGCCATGCCGACGAATGTATCAGATGTGATCATTTCTTAGCTTTATGGATCGCTCTCCTTTTTAGAATTTGAAATACATTTGATGGTTTGAATTTGCATGCGATATCGAAATTCCAAAATCAAATTGTGAAATAAAATTAATACACTTTATCGAACCTGACCGGACATTACCGAAGCCCAATTTTTTAAAGTAGCCTTAGTTACCGGCCAGAAACTTACTGCGCCGGATTTTACTGGTCGCCTGTTCACATTTCCGGCATAAATACATTTCCCAATTCTATCATGCGGGCATGCATGGTTTCCATCATTTCTTTCCGGGGATTGGTCGTAGGTACGGGGGGTAAGTCGAGCGTTTGAGCCGGGCGTCCAAATTCTTTGAAGAAGGTTTCAAAACCGGCAGGTGTTATCAGCATCAGCGCTTTTGCCGTTTCAGTTACCAGGTTGAAATAATGCGGCACATTTTTCGGTAAAACCACAAACGCACCCGCTTTTGCATTCACCGCTTTATCGCCGATATGAAAATCGATTTCCCCATCCAGCATATAAAAAGATTCATCCTCAAACTTATGGTAATGTGGCGGCGCCATAAATCCTTTGCGAAAATAGCAGTGGATCAGCGAAAAAGCGCCTTGTGTGTCTTTACCTGTTGCAAGAAAGGAAAAAGTGTGCGCAATGTAATGAATGGAATTGTCTATAGCTGGCTGTTGAGCGGCGTATGATGGCAGATTGGCCTGGAGCATAAAAAAAGTTTAGGCTAAAATTAATACCCTGAAAACGCTCTGCGCTACACCATTTGGTGGATTTTTAAAAAACCCAGCCCCATTCCAATGCTTTTGAAATAGCTGAGGTTCGGTTAGCCACATCCATTTTTTTATAAATATTCAGGGTATGGGTTTTAACAGTAGCGGCCGATATAAATAACTTACCGGCAAGTGCCTTATTTGAACAACCGGTTACCATTAAAAGCAGCACTTCTTTTTCTCTCTTTGTAAGCAACGAGAATATTTTTTTTGAAGCAGCGCTCAATTCCTTTTCACTGCTCCAGCGCCATTCTTTTTGGATCCCGGACTTCTCTAAAAATGGTTTGGAGGAGAGCTCTGCCAGTTCAAGCGCTCTTATAATAAAATTGCCAACTGTTTTTAAAAGATGCAGGTGATGCTGCTGATATACATTTTTGTGAATGGTTCTTACCGTTATTAATCCAACCACCTTATCATGCAATTTTAACGGCACATATAAAGCAGCTTTCGGATCAACCCCAGCCAGCGGTACTGGCTTTTCTTTCAGGTATTTGCTGTACTCTGTCGCTATATCGTTCATGAATATTGTGTCTTCATTTCGTATGCACCAGCTTGCGAAACGATTATTGGCCACGGCATCGACAGCAAAATCAGGTATCCGCAGATCATTTTCTATCATTCCTCTATACACAATCGACCCTTCCTTTTCATTATATATGCCCACGGCAAACTGGTAGGCATCAATAAGACAATTAACGTTTGTGTAAATAGCAGCAGTAATTTCTTCTATAGTAAGCGCGGGTGTAATGAGGTCGGTTACATCATTTAAAATACGCAGCTGCTCAGCCCAGTCGATAGACTCACTGGCGGTAACCGAATTATTCCAGGAAGCAAAGCCCTGGTTGAATATCTGCTTATTTTTTGATTTCATTTGCGATATACCAGACCCATTTTTCAGGAAACCTTCATTCATACTGCCAGCAGCACTGCTACGTAATGGCAGATAGCCGCCACCAGTATAAAAAAATGCCAAACGGTGTGGTGCCACCAAAACCGCTGCCATACATAAAACAAAATGCCGATGGAATATAACCCAGCTCCTACAAGAATAAAAACGAGCACATTCGTTGGCAATGAAGTAAAAAAAAGCTTACCACCCGTAACCAAAATCCATCCCATTGCCACGTAGATAATGATCGAGACCACTTCAAATCGCCCTGTAAAAAAAATTTTAAATAAAGTGCCTAATACAGTCAGGCTCCACAATATAATTAATAAGGTAATCCCGTAGGTGTTATCCAGATAAATAAGCAGGAAAGGTGTATAAGTGCCGGCGATCAGGAAATAAATACTGATATGATCAAAAATCTCCAGCACCCTTTTTATTCTTGGTTGCTGAATGCCATGATACAAGGTAGAAAATGTGAACAGCATTAAAAAACAAAAACCATAAATGCTGCCACCCACAATACCGGGCACATTGGCGTTTTTTGCAGCCAGGGCGGTAAGAATGGGAATGGTGATGATGCCGAACAGCACTCCAAACGCATGAATAAAACTGTGTATCAGTTCCTGTTCTGCGGTAAACGGTGTTTCTTTTGAATAGGTATTCACAGCTTGTTACACATTATGCAAATATGCATGCAAAAAAGCTGCCGTAGTCAAGTATTATCGTAAAAGAATATCATAGCCTTTCAATAAAAGAAATTTATATATTTTATTACCTCTGGCTAGCGTTGCCTGTTGCTGCTGAAGGAGTCCCTGAACATCTTCCAGCCATCTTTTGTTTTTTTCCAGAGCACAAGAAATTTTCCATTATCGAACACCTGGCCTTTTTCGTTGATCGATTGCCAGAGACCTTCTTCCGTTACATAATCAACGGCATTACCGTAGACGGCAATTGTGACAAAATTTCCATTCCTCAATCCATAATTATTATATGTTGCCCTGAAAAATGCGGCTACCTGTTCCTTTCCGCACGCAGAGGGCGAAAAGGGCGCCATGATGCAGGCATCTTCCGCATAACGGTTGATAAATATGGAAGAGTCATTTTCAGCGAATGATTTAAAATACACAGCATTGCTTTCGGCAATAGCTTTTTTTGCTTCGTTCAGATCATCCTTTCCTTCCTCAGTGCTTGTCTTACAGGAAAGAAGGGCGGTGGAAAACACTGAACTTACGAGCAGGATTTTTAATATCGACATAACAATATTTTTATTTTGATGATAGCACTGCTAAACTACAGTAGCGTGAACATGATAAATTGTACAAACCGGAACGGTTATATATTAAATGACCCGCATTGATGCGGGCCATTTAAAATGTGTAATGCCATGCCGGCTGTCAACTGAGATTTGCTTCTGCGCCAAATGCATGGTCGATGATCACTCTCCAGACACCATCGGCCTGGCGTTTCATTACTTCAACACCTTTGGCGCTTACTTTGGTTTCCGTTCCATCGGTAATACTCCACTCCGATCTTCCTACGGCGATATCACCCGTTTGCAGGCAATAGATTGTTTTGATTTCCATTCTGCCTTTTATGGCAAGGATGGCCTTTACGGCCGCTTCAAATTTTTCTTTGCCTGCTACCGGCTTGCCCGGTTCGGCTACAATAACGCCATCTGCATCGTATACCTGTAATACGGTATTGATATCTCCTGTGTTGAATGCAGCGGCCAGTGCACTGTGTACATCTTCTGCTCTTTTTGGTAAATTCATGTTGGTGATTTTATTGATGAATGATTGATGAAAAATTATTGTCAGTGAGCACTGCTTTTGCAAGCTGTGCTGCGTTTTCATACACTTTATTGTAAAAGAATCCGCCCATGCTGATCCTTTTCACGCCAAGCGCGCCCAGTTCAGTGAAATCCGGAAGTCCCGGCATACACATTACGTTGATGGGTAGATGAGTCGACTGGACCACCGCGGTGATGTCCGTTTTGCTTACAATGCCCGGAACAAAAATTCCATTGGCCCCGGTCTTTTCATATATTTTTATCCTGGAAATGGTTTTCTCCAGTGCTCCCGGCATCCCCAGCAGGAAGGCATCCGTACGGATGTTTATAAATACCTGCATACCTTTTTTCCTGGTATAGCCGGCAATGGCGGTAACCATTTCTGCAAAGGTTGCCGCGTCTGTAAGTTCGCGTTGTACCGCCGGGATGCTGTCTTCGATGTTGATTCCAGCAACGCCCGCAGCGTGCAATTTTTTTATGTTTTGAATGATGCCATCTGTATTGCGGCTGTAACCTGCTTCCAAATCTACTGTAAATGGAATGCTAACGGTTTCGGTTACCTGCTTTGCAACCCGGAGAATGGTTTCAAAAGGTATTTGTTCGCCATCTGCATAACCGTTAGCCGCCGCAATAGCATGGCTGGAGGTACCGATTGCTTTGTATCCGGCTGCAGCGAACATGTTTGCGCTTTGCACATCCCAAATATTACCGAGCAGAAATGGCAGGTCGTTGCTGTGGAGTTCTAAAAATTTCTGATAATTGTTCATACAATTTGCTTTTTTCTTTGATAACTTTTTACAAAGCTATCGCCGGCGCAAATCCTGAAATTGTATGAATCGGAACAGTTGAAATTAATCGTGCAGAACCTGGTTCACCGGGAATTTATTTTCCAGGTAGGCAGATGGAGTGATCCCGGTGAAAGATTTAAAATCCCTGATAAAATGTGACTGGTCAAAATATCCGCAGTCATAAGCAATGCCGGTAAGTGACTGGTTCTTCCTGGCAATCAGGCGCAGGCTTTGCTGAAACCGGTTTATTTTACCAACGAGTTTGGGAGAAAGACCGGTATACCGGTTCAGCAGCTTGCTAAGATTACGGCCGGTCATATTATGTGTGGAAGCAATTTCGTTGATATTGTTTTCGTCGGGAATATTATAGATAGTTGAAAGTATTCCGGCCACACGATCTACCTGGTAAGATTTTTTCTGATTGGCAACCAGCCTTTGCAGTAAAAATTTTTCTACCAGTTCTATCCTCGTGGGTTCATTCGCCTCCAGCAGTTGGGCATGCAACAATCTTACAGGCTGACCGAGTATATCTGCCGCATCGGCCACTATGTTATTATATTGACCGGGCGCATCATTTAAAAACAGGCCGCCGGAATGTGTGCGGAACCGGATGCCAAACATAATATGCCTGCCACTGGATCTTACCTGTAAGGGTTGTGTGATCTGTCCCCAAAGTTCGATCTGCGGTGTTTTAAGAAATTGCCTGTCTACTTCCGATTCCCAGACACCTTCGCCAAGATTGAAAATCATCTCCATATCCCCGCACGGAAATACAATGTCTTCAAACACCGTATCCGAGCCCGACCTGAATACATAATAATACTTTATGTATGGTTGCAAAGGATGCGAGGGTAAATATTTTCTGAAGTCCATGAGCGATTCATTTAACCGTCAAAGCTAGTCCGCGACACGACCCGGCAATTGTACAAAACGGAACTAAAAGTAAGCAGTTTTTTTTATTTGTTTTACCAGGGGTGATCTTGCGCGGAGCTTTGGTGATGCCCTGTTAAGTGCAATCCCTTAGCTCCCCTTGGATATTACTGACAGGATTTAGGAAGGCAGCTCTATTTGTTCACACGAACTGATACACGTGCTTTGTCATTAAATCAGGCACATGATACGCATCCTCATCGCAGCCAAACAAAAAATTTTTAGCCAGGCATTGTCCCGGCTATTGTCTTCCGATCCATTGTTTGAAGTAACTGCCATCTGTGCCGATGATACGGCAGCGCTGGCTGCTTCCTGGAATCACCAACCCGATATTATTTTACTGGACATGAACCAGGACCGCCGGTCGACCATCAACATAGTAAGAAAAATTGCGGCCTGTTCAAAAGCTAAAATCATTGCGCTCTCTACCTACCCCGATCCCGGGTATGGAAACCACATGCTCGGCGCCGGAGCAACGGGTTATATTACCAAACTGGCGCCGGCCGCCGAAATGTTGCTGGCGGTACGCGAAGTAGCCAAAGGAAATGTTTATATCTGTAATGAAAGCAAAGAAATGCTCAACCCGAATCCATCTTCAGATCCAACGACAGAAAACCAGCAAACAGAAAAAAGCAATGAGGGTGCATCTGCCGGTACACCTGGACAAACGCATTGGCACCAGATTTTGCGTTTTACCAATTGATAGCCTTTTCCGCTAAAGATTGATTGCATCTACATTGATCCAAACGGCAGCAGTCATCTCATTTACAAAAAACAGCCCCTCTCCTTCTTCATTTAGCTGCACTGTTTCTCCGCGCCCGCCACATACGGCCCTGAATTGCTGGCCTGCATGTGCCTTACCCAACGACATTTTTTTTTCGCCCCCCGGTCCGTTGCTGATGAGCACAGCGCAACCACTTGCTGGTTCCCCTTGTTTTCCTTCTCTTGTCCATCCTGCGATATGTTCGTGATCGAAATAATCGCGCTGCGTCCCATACGCTAACCTGGCACGGACCCGCATCATTTCTTCGATATCTGTTATCTTATTCATCTCTATATAAATATCCTGTCCGTTTTTGTTGTCTGTGTATTTCGCTTCGTACACCGCGGGATAAAACACGCAGGGTATTCCCTGCTCTCTCAGCAAAATAACTGCATAGGCCAATGGCTTAAACCAGTAATCTACGGTTGACTCCAGTGATTGCAATGGTTGGGTATCGTGGTTATCAACAAATGTAATTGCCAGTTCAGGCCTGGCTTTCACCAACGTATTATCAAATAGCCGCCGTATATCGTAATCCTGCCGGTTGTTTGATGCCAGGTGAAAATTATAGTGGAGCGGCACATCAAATAATTGTATTACTCCTGCTGTAACGTTTAAGTAATTGACTAACGCATTAATATTGTTTTGCCAGTATTCGCCGATGCAAAAAAAGTTTTTCCGGAACTGCTGATTCAGGTAATATAACCATTCAGGATAAAAGGCCGGGCTGATATGTTTGAGCGCGTCCAACCGGAAACCATCGACACCGGTTGTCTCTACATACCATTTTCCCCATTGCTTTAGTTCTTCGCGTACGGCAGGATTGCGGTATTCTATATCGTTGCCCATCAGGAAATCAAAATTGCCGAGTTCTTCTTCCAGCATTTCATCCCATTGCCCGTTAGACCATTCGTTTAGTACCATTCCGATTCCACCATCTTCTAATTGCACACCGGTAAAACTATGCTGGTCCCAGACAAACTGTGAATATTGCCCTTTCCGCCCGGGAAAAACAAACTTTGTAAAACATTCAATGGTTTCATCACCTGCAATAAACTCTTTGCGGTTATCCGGATTAACCCGCCTTATGGTAATGGTTTCTTTTTCATCTCCCCCATGTTTGTGGTTTAGTACAATATCAGCGAGCACTTTTATTCCGCTGGCCTGCATTTTTTTTATACAGTCGAGGTATTCTGCTTTGGTACCGAACTTTGTGCGCACTGTTCCCTTTTGATCAAATTCCCCCAAATCATACAGATCGTATACAGCATAGCCGGGTTCAGCAGTACCCAGCGCCGATTTATATGCAGGTGGAAGCCATACCTGTGTTACCCCTAAAGATGCCAGGCGTTCTGCCTGATCTGCTGCGTGGTTCCATAAATTACCTTCGGTTGAATAATACCAGTGAAAGAATTGAAATAAGGTTTGATTCATGTGGTTGGTAAATCAAAAAACATGACAATTTCTTTCGGTTCATGATTTCTGTTAGTAACCCCTTAAATATGCCACTGGCGATGTTCGTAAGGATTTGTGATGATTAAATTCTACGCAGCATAATGTAAGCTGGGAAACATTTGGCACATAACCTACTATAACGGATCACAAGCTCCGGTATGTCTGTTGTCCATGCGACCGTAGACATTCGCCATCCATATTATTATATAATGACGAGTAGCCATTTTACATTTCGACCCCGGTATCGCCTGGGCGCTACAGGAGGGATACCTTCTATTGATTTTTACAAAAAAAAGCAGCAATCGTAAACTTACAGGCCCGCAGCTCGTACAAATACGGGCTGCCTGTCAAAAACCCTATTCCAAAAACAGTGCAAAACCCCTATTTTTTTTTATCAAAATCAGGTGTAGTTTTGAAGTCTCCCCCTTTTTTTCGGCGCTATGAAACCTCTGTGATTATGATGTTCCGCACCCGGTTGGCTTTTTAAATACCCTTTAAAAATTCATTACCATGCGCCGCTCCAAACTTTTTGTTGCTCCCTCGTCTGCCCTGGGCAAAATTCAACGCTTGTACAAATTGCTGGTAAAAGAAAAAGTATTGTTCGAAGAAATGGCCTGCCATATCAATGATCGCGCGCTTCGCTGTACGGTACTTTCCCTTGCCCAGCAAAACAACCAGTATGCCGCAGAACTTTCTTCTTATATTAAATGCGAAGGCGGCCGCGAGTTTCCGGCCTTTGTGATCGAAACACCCTCATCTTCCGCACTACCGGCAGCACCCGCTGAAATTTATCCTGACGAATCCGGGATACTGGCCTATTGCAGGAGCAATGAAAGAAAAATAATGCTGGCTTACCGCAAATTACTCAGGGAATCCCTGGTCTATGAAGGTTTGCAAAAAATGGTCAGCTATCAGTCGAGCGGAATCGTTGCTGCCTTTATGCAACTGAAGCTGCTGAGTTCATTAAAGAAAGCATAACGCATCCGGACAACCGAAAATTTAGTGATTTACCAGGCGCAGCCCCGGGACTGCGCCTGCAATGCGTCTTATTATCCAACCGTGCAAAGACTATCGTACCCACGTTTTTTTTGACCCACTATCTTTTGTAATAACCCGACTGCCCCAGGCACAGGGCCAGCCAAGCTTTAGTGCGTTTTCTCATTTCCGTGAATCTTATATTTTTTTATAAGCAATGCCGACAGGCCGGCGGCCTTTTTTTTGGTATAATGCAGGTTCATGATATAACCAGTAATAATGGACTGTAACATAGTGAGCTGGTTACAATATATCTGGCGCTGAAGGGAATCATGTCTTAGCAACTGCACATGGTCGAGGTTTAAACGGCCTGTTATCATCCGGCTCATGTCTTCGCGCACCGGATTCCTGGCTACCGTAAAATCAAAAAGATTGGTTGAATAATCGAAACACTTTTTAAACTGATCGTTATAATAGCCCGCCTGCGCCTTGGAAACTTTTACATACGTGGTATAGTCCGCAATACTGTCGGCAATGGCACGGTCCTCTATCAACCGCATATTACCCGATCCTGTCAATTGGGTAATAGTGCCTTCATTAAACAATACCTGGGGCACGCCAATAGTATACCTTAAATAATACCTGTATGCCAGTTTATTCAGGCTATCTGTTGCCTTAAAATTTCTTAATAACAGGATCAGTGAATCCTGGCCGCGGATATTTTTGAAAAGGCTCGCCGTTACTTCGGCTATCTGTGCAGTGTCTTCCCGCAGATCCGACAGCATTGACACCATGTATTCTTTTTCTTTCCTGCTATCGCTGATATGCTCGCGTAAAGTCTCCGCAAAAAAACCGGCAGTAACTGCCAGAAATATCATAATAAATTCAGAAACATAGTCTTTCCATTTTTTGCTGCCGTGCGCGTGCGCGTGGGGATGCACTTCCATATCTTCTTGTTTTGGGAGTTCGCCGGCATCGGCCGGTTGATTGGATTCCTCGCTCATATTGTGGGTTCTGGCCAAAAGATAAGAAGGAAAAATAATAAACGGGAAATTCAATTACCAGGACGCTTCATTTTCTTTCGAGCGGGGAGAGCATGCAATCCGGGCCGGACCTGATTGGCCTGTTTTTGGCATCCGCTGTATTAAAGATCATGAACATGAATCCCAAAAAAGAAAAAACCGTGAACAGCGAAGAGGAAACACGTGTGGTGAATGCCGGTAATGAAAGT
>Ga0157378_10002775_pt1 | contig 15609 bp, 12 predicted proteins | sample M65metaG_FD_115309 | JGI IMG/M metagenome (GOLD analysis project Ga0157378, IMG submission 115309) | Miscanthus rhizosphere microbial communities from Kellogg Biological Station, Michigan, USA - M6-5 metaG | ecosystem: Host-associated > Plants > Roots > Rhizosphere > Soil | place: USA: Michigan...
CTTGGCGAAGATGTTCTCGACATGATGCCTGACCGTGTGCGGGCTCACGTCGAGCTGTTCCGCGATCTCCCGGTTTGAGGCACGCCGCGCCAGCAATCGGGCGATCTGCGCTTCACGCCTGGTGAGACCGAAGCGCCCAAGAGACAGGTCCGCCTCGGTCGCGCGCTCATGCGCCAGGCGCATGGTCACTCCCACCTTGAGGGCGGGGAGCAGGAGTTTGAGCACTGCGCCGGCCGCGGTTCTCGGGCTCGAGCGTCGCGGGCGCACAGACGTCTCTGTGTTGCTATACGAGACGCACAACGCGACGTGTCCACCGGTGAGCGACCAGTCAATGTTCTCGCTATCGGACATCCGGCCGGGCGTGAGCACCTCGCCGACGAGGGCCGAGCGTCTCAGCGCAGACGGCTGCCCCGCGACCACCCGCCAGAATGTGCGCACCCTGCTCCACACCTCGGCACCCGAGCGCAGCCGCTCGCGCTCCGCGTCCTGTAGCCACGGATCCGCTGGCAGATCCGGTAGCTTTCCAAAAAGCGTCTGGATCGCGAGCTGGGGTTGGGACGACACGTTCAGGGAGTGGACGTGCATCGGCACGCCGGCGCGCGGTATCCCGAACACGACGTGATCACCGTCGAGTAGATCCGCGATTGACGATTCGACCTCGACGCGCCAGTCGTCGCAGCGCTCGTGCGCCAACGGCGACAGGACTGTCGTCAGCGCACGATCGAACCGCTGGAGATCCACTTCTCGCAACGCAAGGCCCACGGGCGCGCGATCCTCCACGTGTGGGACGTATCGTCGCGAACATAACGCAGTGCCGAGCGGCGCGTATGGGACGATTCGTCCGATCCGATAATAGCGTGCTCGCTCCATCATCTCAATACGACGCGGCGCCCATGACCGCGTCCCCAGGTGAGGTGAATGACCATGAAGCACTACACGATCATCGGAGGGGGAGGCACCCGGCTCCACCTCGTCGAAACCGGGAACCCCCGCGGCCAGGCGATCCTTTTCATCCACGGCTTTTCACAATGCGGGCTCGCCTGGGACCGGCAGTTGAGCTCCGATCTCTCGCGCGACTACCGGCTGATAGCGATGGACATGCGGGGCCACGGCGCGTCGGACGCGCCTACTGATGGTTATGGCGACTCGACGCTGTGGGCAGACGATATCGACGCCGTCATTCGAGAGCTCGCCCTCGACCTCCCGATCCTGTGCGGCTGGTCGTACGGACCGCTCGTCATACTCGACTACATCCGGCTTCGTGGCGAGGAGCAGATCGGCGGTATCCATCTGGTTGGTGCCGTCACAAAGCTCGGCACCGAGTCAGCGCTATCAGTCCTCACACCCGAGTTCCTCGCGCTCGTTCCCGGCTTCTTCGCCCATGACCTGGGGGAAAGCGTCAGGAGCCTTCAGTCATTGCTCCGGCTGTGTTTTGCCCGCGAGCAGTCGGCGACGGATCTCTACACGATGCTTGGCTACAACGTGTCCGTACCGCCGTTTGTACGTCAGGCGCTGTTCTCCCGCGCCTTCGACAACGACGATCTACTCCCGACGATCCGAAAGCCCGTGCTGATCACGCACGGCGCCGCAGACGCGATCGTCAAAAAGGAAGTCGTCGAGCAACACCGCGCGGGGATCGCGCACGCACAGATACACATCATGCCCGGCGCGGGGCACGCGGCATTCTGGGACGATGCGGCGTCGTTCAACGGGCGACTCGCGAGCTTCTGTGAGGAAGTCGGCGCCTCGAGATTTGTTCGCGCCTGACGGGAGTGTATCCTGGGTGCCGAATGAAAACGGCGCGGATTTCTCCGCGCCGTTTTCATTGGTACGCGTACTAAATCACGTACAGCCCTGTGACGGCGCCGGAACCCTGGCCAGACACTCAGCCTCGGGGAACGGGAACCGGCTGAAGATGTTGTGCGTGGGCAGCGCTTTGGGAAGCGTGTTGAGCAGCCCGAAGCGACGCGCATCAATCCAGCGGTGACCACCCTCGAACAACAGCGAATACCGACGCTGCTTGACCAGCTCGGCGACGAAATCCGGCGTGCTGGTGAACGGCCCACGCGGAGCCAGTCCGCCCGAATTGGTGCGAATGAAGTTGATATCGCTCAATGCACCGACCTGGTCGCCGGTGAAAAACCGGGCTTCGGCCCGCAACAGAATTAGCTCCTCGTTCTTGATGATTGGAATTGGATCGCTGTTGGCGTTGTAGATCGTGAAGACCAAGTCGCTCGAGATGTCCTGCACAACGTGTTCTTCATCGAGGTGAGCGACTTTGTTCAGCACGCGGTCGTCGAGGGTTCCATCCGGCTTGTGCTCTGCATCCGTCTCGATCGATGGATGCGCGAGAATCGCGCGCCCCACCGGATCAAACAGCGCGTTGGGTGTGTCACCGGAGCCGGTGCTGTACGAATGATAGGCGCCGACGCTCAGCGGTTGGCTCAGGTTGATGAACGAAGCATTTACCGCAGCAAGTGCCGCCGGGTATCCGCCGCGATAAGCCTCTACCCGCGCTTTGAGCGCCCGGTTGAATTTCGCGAATTGAACCGGGTTGTTGAAAATCGCAAAGCCCGGACTCATGCTGAACGGGAAAGCGTCACCACCGGCATTGAGATCGGTTAGACCATCGTCGAGCAGGCTGACGATCGCCACGAATATCTGGTCCTTGGTGACGAGAGGCGCGGGCGTTCCAGTCGGACTGATGTTGACATCCAAAGGCGCGCCGAGGTCGTCGCGGGTGTTGATCACGTTCAGGTAATCGAGCGCCTGAATCGTCTTGGCAAAGCCCCGCGCCGCCGACTTTTGTTCATCGGACAGGCCGACGACTTTATCCAGCGCGCCCAGGAGGAGATTCGCATTCCGGATGTTGCGATACGAATCCCCGAACAAATTGCCGCCGAAGGCCGGACTTCCACCGTCCAGCGGGCCGATCAGCATTTCGGTGATGAAACGCGGATCGGCGGGATCGAAGTTGTAGGACTCCCTGCCCAGGATCCCGAGCAGAGATATGTAGCCGTTCTGCTCACCAATGCCGGTTCTCGTACCGAGCAGAAGTCCCTGCGCCGACTGGGCTATCTTTGTCGGTGTTGGATTGTTGACCAGATCGTCGATGCTGGTGTTGTTGTAGTCCGGGACGACCAGGTCCTTGCACGCGCTCACGACCACCATTGCCGCTCCGGCGCTGGCGATCCGCATCAGCCTGATGGCTTTCATTGTTTTATGTGTCATCGTCAGAACCCCAGGTTGATCGAGAACCAGAAGCTCCGGCTCGGCGGGAATGGCGCCACGTCGATGTTCCGGCCGATTGGCTGGTTGCCGAAGTTGCTGACCTCCGGATCCATTCCGGTGTAGTTCGTGTGCGTCCACAGATTGCGTCCGCTGAAGCTCAGCTCCGCGCGGCGAATTCCGCTGGCCATCCGCTGTACCATCGCCGATGGAAGCTCGTACGACACCGTGACCTCTCGAAGCTTGAAGAAAGAAGCATCTTCGACGTACATCGCGGTTTGCTTCGGGAAGAGCCGCAGTCGGTTCGCCCCCTTGGTTGTCTGCACGCCGCCATAAGTGATCGGCTCCGCATAGTCGGCGGTGTTCTGACCCAGGTCGTAGAGGAACTTGGTCAGGTTGATGATGCTGCCGCCGTCCTGCCAGTCCAGGAGTCCGTAGACGTGGAAGCTGCTGAACCGGAAGGTGTTGACGAACGACATCGTGAAATTGGGATTCGCATCGCCAATTTTGCGCACGACCGTCGACCCGTCGGGAAGGCTGTCGTTGCCTACGATCTGAGTCGCCGAGGCACCCTCCTCGAACTGGAAGGATCCCAGCGCGGTGCCGAAGCCGAGTCCTCTGAATGTTGGAACCGGGAGCTCGACGATCTTGCTCCGCGTTTGCGAAAAACCGCTGCGGAAGACCCATTCGTTGTTGGCGGACTGGATGGGAACGATGTTCACCCCCAGCTCCCAACCCGTCGTCCGCATTTTGCCGCCGTTGAAGTTCTCGAAGGTGAAGCCCGAGCTCGGCGGCAGGGTACGCTGCAACAGAAGGTCAGAGATGTTTTTCTGGAAGCCGGTGATCTCCACCGCCGCGCGGCCGGCCGCGAAGGTGAGATCCGTCCCTGCCTCGAATTCGCGCTGTCGCTCCGGCCGGAGATTATTCGAGCCGACAGTTCCAACGGGCGGAACACTGAGTCCCGGCAAGCCGGCGATGTTCTCGATCGCGCTCAACGGTGTGAATTTCTGGCCGAAGAGCGGTTCGTTTCCGGACTGACCGTAGGCCGCGCGCAGCTTCGCTTCCGTTAGCCAGGAGAAGGGCTCCGGGAATCGATATGAGGCAGAGACCTTCGGATAGTAGAAGTACTTCTCGGTGTCGCTGTTGGCGCTGCTTCGATCGCCGGTGATGCCGGCCGTCAGCATCAGACGCTCGTTCAGCGTCAGAAACTCTTCCTGCGCGAACATGCTGAAGTTCTCGACGCGCTGCCGCTGCTCCACGACACGGACGTCGGTGCCGGCACCAACGATGGTGAGACCACCAACCAGATTCCGGCTGACGATTCGGGAGATGCGAAGATCCCGACTCGAGCCGTTGATTCCGACCGAAGTGGTCGCGGTGAACGCACCACTCGCCGGCGCGTAGGTGATGACGGCGTTCGAGCCGAGGTTGAGATTGAGGTTGTTGCTGTTGCTCAAGAGAGCTGTGCCCGGCTCTCCGTCGTCGATGGGCTCGAACTGGAGCTCCGGTGGGAACACCAGCGAATTCTCCTGATTGAACTGATCGGCTCCTCCAATCAGATCGAGCCGCACGTTGAAGGTCGGGCCCTGGACCGCGGCGAGACTCAAACGTCCGGCGAGAATCGAGCGGAAGACTTTTTCGTCGTTCTTCATCAGATTCGCCGTCTGCAGCGGGTTGCTGATCGCAAACGGGTTGTCGGGATACGCGCCGCTTGTCGCCTGACGCAGATCCACAAAGTTCGGAGTGAACGGCAACACCATCCAGAAGCTCACGCTCGCGTTGTCGTTGTTGGTCAGTCCCCGCTGCGCGAGCGTCTTGGCGACGTTCGTCTGGATGCTCAGGTTGAGACGTTTTCCGAAATCCTGATCCAGATTGGCGCGAAGCGATCGCTTGTCGTAGCCGGTGTTGTCGATGATTCCTTCGTCATTCTGCCAGATCCCGCCCGCGTAGTATCGGGTGTCGGCGTCCCCGCCGCTGATGTCGACAACCGTCTCCGCGGAAAGCGGCGTCTTGCCGGCGAGCTCCTCCTCATGATCGTACGTTACGCCCGGCTGAAAGAAGTTTGCCGCAGCCGACCCCCATACATCCGTGGCTTCGGCAAGACTGGTGAACGTCCGGGATCCGAGGGTTTTGGAGATCTTCGACCAACCGAAGCGCTGATTGAAGTTCACCTGACGATCTCCCGCTCTGCCTCGCTTCGTGGTGATGATTACCACGCCGTTCGAGGCTCGCGATCCGTAGATCGCCGACGCTGACGCACCCTTCAGAACCTCGATGTTCTCGATGTCATTGGGATTGATGTCGGCGATGCGATTCACCTGGTTGTCCTGAGTGAGCGACTGGTTGGATCCCTGAGTGGCCTTGGTGACCGCGTTCTGGTTGGACGGGATGGCGACGTTGCTGACGATGGTACCGTCGACGACGTAGAGCGGCTCAGAGGAGCCATTGATCGAAGTGACACCGCGTAGCTGCAGCTGCATGCCACCGCCAGGCGCTCCGGAGTTTGCCCGAATCGATGCGCCGAGAACCTTGCCCTGCAGCGCCTGCTCGACGCTTTGAGCGGGGACTCGCGCGACCTCTTCGCCGCTCACCGTCGCGATGGCGTTAGCGAGGTTTCGTCGCTCTACTCCGGTCGCCTGGCCAGTGACGACGACGTCCGAGAGCCGCAGCGGATCTCGCGTCAACACCACCGTCAGCGAATTCTGACCGGGAGCGATCGGGATTTCAGCCGGATTGCTGCCGATCCGTCTGATGGTTAGAACGACGCCGGACTCTGGAACGTTCCCCAGGGTGAACCGGCCGTTGGCGCCTGTATTCGTTCCCAGCGTCGTTGACCCCCGGACCGACACTTGTGCCCCCTCGAGGGGCTGTCCGGTGGTGGCATCAGTGACGGTACCTGTTACAGTCCGTGTCTGCGCCGCGGCGGGTTGAAGGGGAAGAACCAGGGCCAGCCCAAGCACTACACAACCGAGCCTCATAAATCCTCCGTACGGAAAAAAGGGAGGTGACTGCCAGGCGCGGCGACTCTCCCGCCTTGGTCAGGCGGACGATGTGGCTGGGTAACTGGCAGCCGGGTGGGAGGTACACGTCTAGGCCTTGCCAGCTGATCTGTCAATAGAATCTTGTCGCTGTGAAGCGCGACAGTAGGCGAATGGCCGGCTTTTCACCCCGGAACTCGGGTCCGAAACAAGCCACATTGACGTAACAAGATTTATTGATATAATAGAATCATGGCAACCGCGACGTATTCACGGACCGAGCGCTCGATCGAGCTCTTTCACGCCCTCTCCGATGAGACCAGACTCGGCATCATCGAGCTTCTGCGCAAAGGTGAGCGGTGTGTGTGCGAGCTGACCGATACGCTCGACGCCGCGCAGTCGCGTCTCTCATTCCATCTGCGGGTGCTCAAGGACGCCGGGATCGTCAGCGACCGCAAGGACGGGCGTTGGGTTCACTACGAGCTGAACGCGGAGGCGTTTGAAGAAGTCGAGGCTCTGGTTTCCGCGCTGAAGCCGCGGGCGCTCAAGACTGCCAAGGAAGCGTGTTGTGCGTGATTGTTTTTTTTGCCTAATCCATCAATAAATCTTGTTTGGAGTCTTATGCCGACGAATCGAACCGACGCAGAACTAGCTCTGAAATCCGAGGTGAAAAAGAAATACGGTGGCGCGGCACTCAGGGTGACCGAGGGCACAACCGACGGCAGCTGCTGCGGATCCAGCGCATGTTGTGGTGCAACGACCGAAGCGTGGGACCCGATTACCGCTGATTTGTACGACGGGCGGCAGAAAGCCGGACTTCCAGTCGAGGCAGTGCTGGCATCTCTTGGCTGCGGAAATCCAACAGCGCTTGCCACGCTTGAGCAGGGCGAGACTGTGCTCGATCTCGGATCGGGTGGAGGAATAGACGTTCTGCTCTCAGCCAAACGCGTCGGGCCCACGGGCAAGGTTTATGGTCTCGACATGACCGAAGAGATGCTAGCGCTCGCCAACGAGAACAAGCGGCGGGCCGGCGCTGAGAACGTTGAGTTCCTCAAGGGAGAAATCGAAAGCATCCCCCTTCCTGACGCGTCGGTGGATGTCATCATCTCCAACTGCGTCATCAATCTTTCCGGCGACAAGAGGAAGGTGCTGAGCGAAGCCTTTCGCGTGCTGAAGCCTGGCGGCAGATTCGCAGTCTCAGACGTAGTGGTGCGTGGAGAAGTGCCGTCGCAGCTGCGGCACAACATGGAGTTGTGGATAGGTTGTGTGGCCGGCGCTCTCGAGGAGCGACAGTTTCTGGATCTGCTGCGCGAGGTGGGCTTCCACAATCCATCGATCGAGCCGACCCGGGTATATCAAGCAGAAGACGCTGCCGCATTTCTATCGGGCGCCGGTGTCGACACGCTGAACCTGGCATCGCAGATCGAGGGAAAATTCATGGGCGCGTTCGTGCGGGCGACGAAACCACTGGAGTGTTGTTATCCCGGTTCGCCGTGCTGTGGGCCTGATTGCTGCGGCGAAGAATGCTGCGCCTGAGCCCAGGCAGTCATCGCGGGTTGCTCGCTCGGATAGGAGAGGAACGAAATGAAAGTGAGAAGCGCTAGAAACTCCGATTTACCGGCGGTGGAGGAGCTCCTCGGAGCGAGCGAACTGCCCATTGATGGCGTGCGCGACCACTTCGCCAACTTTGTCGTCGCCGAAGAGGAAGGGACGATCGCCGGAGCGGTGGGGTTGGAAAAGTACGGCACCGTCGCCCTTCTGCGATCGGCGGTCGTCTCGCCACGCTACAGGAGCGGCGGCATTGGACGTCGACTGGTCGAGCAGCTTCTCGAGCGCGCAGAGGAAGCGGGCGTGGACGAAGTCTACCTGCTGACGACTACCGCCGAAGACTACTTTCCGAAGTTTGGTTTCGCCCGCACGACGCGAACGGCGGTACCGGAGTCGGTGAAAGCGTCAGCCGAATTTCGCGGCGCCTGCCCGGACACAGCGATCGTAATGACTCGTCGCATCGGTGCGCAACCGAGTCATCAACGATGATTCGCGTTGCGCTAATCTCCGACATTCACGCAAATCTCCCGGCGCTGACTGCGGTGCTCGCCGATATCGATCGGCGCGGCGTCCGCACCATTTGCCACTTGGGCGACCTCACCGGTTACGCACCGTGGCCCAACGAAGTGGTCGCCACTCTCAGGGAGCGTGGCATTGTTGGCATCGCCGGGAATTACGATTCCACTGTCGCAACCGACTACAAACACTGCGGCTGTCGCGCGGAAACGGAGCGCGACGAGGAGCTGTCGCACATCTCGTACGAGTGGACGCGGGCGCACGTCACCGCCGAGACGAAGGCATACCTGGCCGGCCTTCCCTTTCGCATAGACGTCAGGCCTTTTGGCGGTCACGTCCCTGGACCGACGATTACACTGGTACACGGCAATCAGACGCTGAACACCGTCTACGTGACCGAAGACCGCCCAGACTCCTTCCTCGAGAAGATGGCCTCCGGCATTGGCGCGCGGGCCGGCGACATGATCTGCTTTGGCCACACCCACCAGCCGTGGCACCGCGAAGTTGAGGGAATCCAGTTCCTGAACGCAGGCAGCGTCGGCCGGCCGAAGGATGGCGATTGGCGGGCGTGCTACGCGATTCTCAACATCGACACCTCAGGGATTCGCGGGGAGTTCGTTCGTGTGTCTTACGATGTCGAGGCAGCAGCGCGCGCGATTATCGAGAGCGACCTACCGAACGAGTTTGCTAGTGTGCTTCGCTCGGGCGGTGCGCCCGCGCTGAGCGCGCAGAGCTAGGACCGCCTCACTTTTTCTCCCGCTCTCCCAGGCTCTTCGAGCCGCTCTCCCCGTTGAGGAATGGAAGCACAGTGGTCGCCAGGATCGGCGCAGCGCCGATCTCGTAGTGCGTCAGGTCCGGCACGATGGCGAGGCGGTTCCTTGACATGTTTTCGCGCATCCAGCCGGCGTCCTTCAGCCCGCCGCCGAGCAGGTGGTAAAATGAGATAATGTGTTCGGGGCGGATCATGTCGGCGTCGCCGTATACCAGCATGACGGGCATCGTGAGCTGCTTCACGGTGGCGGACCAGTCGTACGGCTGCCGCATATACTCGCCCATGGCGTCGAGCAGGCGCGGGAAATCCTGCGGCTTCGGCGCGACCGCGACGTAGGACTTGTACATGGGAGTCTCCTTCATTGCGTCAGCCATGGCCGCACCCACCGCGGCCTGCTGCGGCAGCATTTCGGGGAAGAATCCGTTCTGCGCGTATGGCGTGGACACGAGAACGAGCCGGCGGACCATCTCGGGATGTTGCGCGGCGAGTTGAAATGCTGCGCCACCGCCGAAGGAATAGCCCATCACGTCGACTTGTCGCAGGCCAAGCTTGGTCAGCACTACGCCGAGGTCGCGACCGATGTCGACGAGGTTGATCTTCCGAGTGCCGAGCTCGGTACGACCGTGACCGTGCAAATGGACACCGATGACGCGGCGGGTCTCAGCCAGCTTTGTGAGCACGGGACCGAACAGCTCGGTCGTGAAGAGTCCACCGTGTAGCAGCAGTACTGGCTCACCTTTGCCGCGGATCTCGTACCAGTAGTTCACGCCGTTGGCTTCGACGTAGCCACTCGTTTCCGGCTTGGGCACGGTTTGCTGCGCTTCGGCGGCGGAGAGAGCGGCCAAAGTTGCAACGGCTGCTGCAGTGAACGCGATTCTGGATTGGCTGGTCATGGTTGGGTCCGGGTTGTGGCGCGCTCGAGTGCGCTCTGTACTAGGACGTCGAACGAGGGATCCCGGAATCGACAAAGCTGGAAGCGCGCGAGTCAGTCGCCCGGGTAGGCATAGGCTCCCGTGACTATACCATGATCATTCAATCACTTACGAATCGGGACGGCGGGATTTGACAAAGAGCCTCGAGCAAAGCGAGAAGCGTTTGCGAAATTACGGCGGACCGAATTTGCCCCGCGCGAAGCGCGAGGGCGAATCGGGACGGCGGGATTTGAACCCGCGACCCCCTGAACCCCATTCAGGTGCGCTACCGGGCTGCGCTACGTCCCGTACAACATCGAAATACATGTCAGACGGCAAGTTAAAGTAATCGCGCGCCGTCGATTTTCTAAGCCCTCGACGATACCCCGATTTCTTCCGGGAGGAATTTGGCAAACCTAGTGCGGTCTTCCTCGGGCATGGCATCGTAGGCGCGGACAAATTGTTCGGTACGCGTCGAGCCGAACCTCCGCGCGCCGGCCTCGAGAAATGCCAGCACCTGAGTCATCTCTCGCACACCGCCCGCCGCTTTGATCCGGCATCGCCCCTGCACCGCCTCGTGCATCAATCGTACATCCTCGAGCGTCGCACCGCCTTCGGCGTAGGCGGTGGAGGTTTTCACGAAATCGGCGCCCGCATCGGCGATCCAGATGCACGCGCGCCGTTTTTCCTCGTCGGTCAACAGGACGTTTTCGAGAATCACCTTGACGATCGCGCCGTTGGCTGCGCGAACGACGCCCTCGATGTCGCGGATGAAGAGTCCCTGCTCACCGTTCTTGAGGGCGGGGATGTTCATCACCATATCGATTTCCTGGGCGCCGCGATCCATCGCTTCGTTTGCCTGATACTCCTTCATCGACGGTGTCTCGTTTCCGTGAGGGAAACCAACCACCGTTCCGAGGAGTACATCAGTTCCCCGCAGCAGCGAGCGACCTAGCTCGATGTAGTGCGGTTGGACGGTCAGCGTCGCCGTTTGCAGGCGACCCGCTGTGGCCGCGAATTCCTCGACGAGCTCGCGGGTGGCGTCGGGGCGGACGACGGAATGATCGAACAGCCTGGCAAAGGTCATCGAATCTGCGGCCGGCGAAATGGTGGAAACCCTATGCTGCGAGCAACTTAGCTCAATTCTCCGCTCTAGCCACCTTCTGCCGTTTTGCCAACAAAACCGTTAACGGGTGTTTTCTCGCACGGTCGTTGCGGGAAAAGCTCCACTTGTACCACGTTTCTCACATTCGAGGGTGTTGAGCTGACTTACGACCAGGCACGTCCCAGCGGACTGGAACGCAATCGTACGTCCATAGGTCGGCTTCGTGACTCTTAATGGCTGACCAGGCGGAAAACCCACTCTCTCCGCGGAGGCCGAAGTCGCCGGAGACCCCCAACGGCGGATCGACGCCGATAACGCCCATCGCCAAATCGGGGCTCGCCGAGGCTATCAAGCACGGCGGCGTCTATGGACTGATGATCGACGCGGTGAAGGATTATGCGATCTTCATGCTGGACCCGGCCGGCTACATCGCAAGCTGGAATCAGGGCGCACAACGCATCAAGGGCTACACCGCGGACGAAATAATCGGACGCCATTTCTCGGTCTTTTACACCGACGATGCGAATGCCATTGGTCACCCACAGCACGAGCTCGAGGTCGCGGCAGAAGAAGGCCGGTTCGAGGAAGAAGGATGGCGCATCCGAAAAGATGGAACGCGGTTCTGGGCGAACGTGGTAATCACCGCCGTTCGGGACGAGGACAAAACCCTGATTGGCTTCGCGAAAGTGACGCGCGATCTCACCGAGCGCAGAGAGGCCGAGCAGCGCAGGCTCGCCGACGCGCGCCGTATCGCGGAGGCTGAGTCCGCCAACGCGGCGAAGGCGGAATTTCTTACCGCGATGTCCCACGAGCTCCGTACACCACTCAATGCTATCGGAGGGTACACCGAGCTATTGAGTCTCGGACTCGGCGGACCGGTCACCGCCGAGCAGGGCGATTACCTCGAGAGAATTCGCCTCAGCCAGCAGCACCTGATGGGAATCATCACTGACCTCCTCAACTTCAGTCGCATCGAGGCCGGCCATCTCACCTATGACATCGCGCCCGTTCCGCTCATCTCGGTGATCAACGCCGTAGTTCCGCTGGTGCAGCCGCAGGCGGAGGCAAAAGGAGTGTCGCTCACAGCCGATCCAACGAACTCCGATTGCGTCGCGCTGGCCGACCGCGCGAAGGTCGATCAGATCATTCTCAATATTCTTTCCAACGCGGTAAAGTTTACGAACAGCGGCGGCAGGATAAGGATTCAGTGCGTGGCCCAGGACAAGAGCGTGACGATCAATGTCATCGACACCGGCGTGGGCGTTCCGCCCGATAAGCTCGAGGCGATATTCGAACCGTTCGTCCAGCTCGGACGCTCGTTGAGCAGCGCGCACGAAGGCACCGGATTAGGGCTGGCCATCAGCCGGGATCTCGCGCGAGCGATGGGTGGTGAGCTGTCGGTCACCAGCAAGGTGGGCGAGGGATCGACTTTCGCGCTGCGTCTGCCGCGTCCGCCTGCAATTTCAACTGAATCTAAGCGCCCGCGCGCTAAGACCTGATCACTCTCCCAACGTAGAAATCGCCGAATTCGGCGTACTTTGCGCTGACTTCGTCGAAGCGCATGTCGGTGACGAGTTTCTTGAAGTCGAGAGGGTCCTTTCCAAACAGCGTGACACCCCACTCCCAGGCATCGAGTCCAATCGCTCCGGTGATAATCTGCTGTACCTTGCCGGCATAGCGTCGCCCCGTCAGCCCGTGAGAGTGCATCAGCCTGCTCCGATCATCCAGCGTCAGCGTGTACCAATTCTGACCCGCGTCGCGACGCTTGGACATCGGATAAAAGCAAACGTACGGCATGTCGGCGGGAAGCTGCGGGTAGAGGCGCCGCTTCACATGGTCGCTATCGCGTTCGGCGGCGACGCGGCCGGCGAGTGTTCTCGCGTATTCCGCATCTCCTACCTTACCGCCCCGGGCCTCGGCCGCTCGCGCGAGGTCCGCCGTGATGTGATAGAGACCCGCCTCGGTGACGCTGAGGAACGAGTAGACCGGGACCAGCGATTTGGCGGCCGGCGATTTCGCAACTCTCTGCTCCGCTTCCCCGATCGCATCGAGTGAGTCGCGAAAATGGATCGCCATCAGGTCGGATGTCGATCCGATCAACTTTACGAAGCACGTCCAACCGCTGCCGCTCGCGGTGGCTGGAGACGATTTTCTCTTGGTGGAACGACCTGCAGACTGGCCGCTCAGACCGGCGACCGTCCGCAACAACAGTCCCGCATCCGGTTTCCCCTTCGCGAATCGAAAAATCTGGTGCAGCGCATACCAGCCCTCAAGAGTTTCCGGCGGATGCGCGATGATCGGTGAAGTCATGCCCTAAAACTACGAGGGCGGCGCCCCGCGGACACCGCCCTCTGCAGTCACAACGAGGTTTTCATCTGCACCAGTTTCGCGGCGAGGTTGTTGACGGCGCGTCCAGTCGCCTGACCAATCGCGGTCGACCTGAAGTTCGACTTGCTGACGTCGCCACCGCCGGCGGCGCTCCCGCCGATGCCCATTACCCTTAGTCCACCACCCTTGTTGGAGACTCCCTCACTGCTGAAGCTCGCCACGATCTCACCAGTGGCGGTGTTGATGACTCGAGCAGTGAGGGAGACCTCTGTTTTGTGCTGCTTGTACGACAGCATCCCCATGGTGGCGACGTTGGCGAATGCCCCACCGACATTCGTCTCTTCAAATCCGAACTTAGTGACCGAACCCGTGACGATGTAGTGCGCCGCGGGGACGCCGGATTCCTTCCGTTCCATCAAACGAAATTCCTGCGTCTCGAGCAGCTTTTCGATCAGCATGTCGGCGATGCCGATTCCGAGCTGCGACGGGTCGTATTTCTCCCGTTCGCCGCCGTTCATTCCGGAAAGAACGGCCATGAAGCCGCGCCGATCCTGCACCTGAGCGGCGACGGTGCCCGACTCAAATCCCATTACGACTATCGAGGGCTTCTCAGTCTGTCCCGACAAGGAAAGTGGGGCGAGTACTGCGGCAGCCAGCGCGACTGAAATCGATCGGAACCGGACCACGTTTGTTTCTCCTGTGCGGGGTTGAGGCACAGGATAGTCGCGGGCGGGCGCGGTCCGAATACGTAGGGTTACGTAGCACATCCACCATTGCTGCGTAGCTGTCCACTCAAACGGGTAGGTAGAAAGGCTCTTTCGCTCTTCCCCATCCCCCATCCCCCTTCCCCCTTCCCCCTTCCCACTTCCCGCTTCCCTCTTGCCCCGTCCGCCTAGTGCCGCGTAGTCAATCTGTAGCCGCGTCCCCTTATCGCCACCAGCAGCGTCGGGACGACGAAGAGAGTTATTGGCGTGGAAAGCGTCAGGCCGCCGATCACGGCAAGTGCCAACGGTTTTTGGAGCTCGCTTCCCGCGCCGAGCCCGAGCGCCAGCGGCAGCAGTCCAAAGAGCGTGCACAGGGTGGTCATCAGGATGGGGCGCAGCCTCACCCGCGCCGCCTCGACGATCGCTGTCTCGAGTGGCAGCCCGCCCGTCAGCATGCGGTGACGGGTAAAATCCAGCAGGATAATTCCGTTCTTCACGATCAGTCCGACGAGCAGAATCAGTCCCATGAAGGATGAGACATTGAGTGGCGTTCCGGTGACCAGCAACAGTCCGATCGCCCCGACAAACGAAAGAGGCGCGGCCAGAAGGACGATCAACGCCTCCACGAACGACTGGAACTGGAGCACCATCACCGCGACGACACTGGCCGCCGCCAGCGCCAGAACGAGCAGCAATCCTCGAAATGCGTCCTGCTGGCTCGCGTACTGTCCGCCCAGCTCGAGTCTCATTCCAGCTGGCGGGGGCTGGGCCGCCAGCACTTTCTTGACATCGTTGATCACCGAGCCGAGCGAGCGACCGCTGACGTCCGAGGTCATGGCGATCATCTGCTGCTGATTCTCGCGCAGAAGCTCCGCGCGCGTCTCGACCGGCTCGAAAGTCGCCAGTGTCCCGAGCGGGATGGTCGCGCCGGTTTGGGTCGACACGATCGGCAGCGAGTTCAGAGCGGTACGATTGAAACGAACCGAGTCCGGCGCGCGCACGCGAACGCCGATTGACCGATCCTCCAGACGCACTTCTCCAGCGGAGGCGCCGAGCAGCGCACCCATCGCCGCCTCGGCAACTCTTTGGGGCGTCAGACCAACGCGATTCGACTCTGCCTGGTTGACGTGCATGTCCAGCTCAGCGCTCGGCTCACTGACGCCGTTGTACAGATCTTCGACACCGTCGATCGCGGCAATCTTGGGCTCGATGCTTTCCGCATAAGCCTCCAGACGCTCGATATCGGGGCCGAAAAGCTTGATCTCCACCGGACGCGCCGCCCCGGCCAGGTCGTTGATCACGTCCGACAGAATCTGTACGAACTCGATGCGAAGCCGCGGAACTGCCGCCTCGACTTTGACGCGTACATCGTCAATCACTTCGAAGATGGAGCGGGATCGTTGTCCGGGCGCCTTCAGCCGCGCGACGATGTCTCCGGTATTCTGCTCGGTCGCGAACAATCCGAGCTCGGCGCCGGTGCGACGCGACGTCCCCTCGATTTCGGGCGTTTCGGCGAGGA
>Ga0157378_10002776_pt1 | contig 15608 bp, 13 predicted proteins | sample M65metaG_FD_115309 | JGI IMG/M metagenome (GOLD analysis project Ga0157378, IMG submission 115309) | Miscanthus rhizosphere microbial communities from Kellogg Biological Station, Michigan, USA - M6-5 metaG | ecosystem: Host-associated > Plants > Roots > Rhizosphere > Soil | place: USA: Michigan...
TAAAGCAGATTCCATGTTTGTCGCTGTTTTCAAAAAGTAATCAACAAGGGAAATTAGCTAAGATTAAAAATAAAGCCAGTTAAATTTTAAGGGAGCATCCTTTTTAAAGGTAAGCGTGGGCGCAGGCATTTTTAAAATATTAGGAACTGACAATAAAACTTTAGGATCCATTTGTTCATTGTCTATACGTTTCAGATCTGCATCCAGCGAAAACAGGAACTTCCGGGTTCGTTTAAATTCAGGAATAGCTACATTGCCAATCATCTTAGGATTACTTCTTGCTCCAATCATTCCTTCCGCGCCCATTCCAAAAGCAACATTTAACCATTTTGGAAAAGACGTGCTGCTTTTCATAAATGATGATGGATTAAAAGATAGCCAGTAAGTTTGACCATTGTAATCCTTCAACCAGCGTTGCCATTTATTAGATCCCAATTCGGCAGGAGCATATGAGGAATAGATCGTTTTGTGAAAAGAAAACTTTAGCCGGACACGCTGCTCCCCCCAACCCTGCTGCTGGGCTACAAATAGTGCGCTGCCCAGTATATTTGCCAGCATATCTCCTTTTGAAAAACCCCATTTTTGAGAAAAGCCATCAAATATTTCTACTATTGTTTGAAGGCCCAAAGCTGTTGCCCCACCTATCCAGGCAGCACTTTTATTGCTTACTCCGCTCCAGCGCATCATATCATACTGGATGCCGGCCACATTATAAGCAGTAGTAGCATGCCCAAATTTATCCATGTGCAACCACTCAGCATTATCATTAAAAAGATGAAACCTGCTTTTGGGAAATTTTTTATACCACAAGTAGTGTAGCCCCACCATTGCTGCAGTAGTGATCACTGTTTCAGTAATAATAACCGTTTTTAAGCGCCTTTCATTTACAGTATTAACATCCTGGCAATACCCGTTAGTACCAAGAATTGAACTGAAAAATAGTATTACCAGCAGGCTCCTGAATATTTTTGACAACAACTGATCTCTCCTTTTTGCAATAATATTAATTTTTGCTTGTTTAGAAATATTATACCCTCAATTAATGATTACTTGTAAATTTATCCTTATCTGTTATAAAGCAATTGGTTATCTATTCCTAAAATTTTACGAATAATCTTTTTTTACAACACAATAAGTAGATAATATTCACCGTTCTACCCAACTAGAAACACCCTATTGTTTTTAGTACCCATTCATTTTTTAATCTAAAACCTATATTATGAAAACGAACACGTTAAGCGTTCCGGTATCAAGTTCAAACTATTTGCAAGAACTTCAGTACAAAATCAAAGCTTTTGCAAAATGGTTATTTATTCCATAGTAATTGATTTAAAAAAAGGCCCTGCACAAAAAATGCAGGGCTTTTTTTATCCCTTTTTTGCCAAAAACTTTCCATCTGTTATCTTCACGTTATGTCGAAATTCTTAATAGCTGGTTTGGGAAATAATGGAAATGAATATGCAAACACCCGTCATAATATAGGTTTTGATGTGGTATTTGCTTTTGTTCAAAAACATGGAGGCAGTTTTAAACTGGAAAGGCTGGCGTATATGGCACAAGTAAAATACAAAGGGAAAATATTCGTTTGCATTTGTCCTACCACCTTTATGAACCTCAGCGGAAAAGCATTCAAATACTGGATGGATAAGGAAAAAGTGCCCCTGGAGCATACTTTAACTATAGTAGATGACCTGGCGCTGCCCCTCGATAAACTAAGGCTGAGGGCTTCAGGATCTGATGCCGGGCATAATGGGCTAAAGGATATACAAAACACGTTGGGAACTGATCAATATCCAAAGCTGCGTTTTGGCATTGGAAATAATTATCCAAAGGGAATGCAGGCTGATTTTGTTCTTGGCAAATGGATGGCTGAGGAAATACCACAGGTGCAATTAAAAATTCAGAAATGCGTTGATACGATAGAAAAATTTGCAACGATTGGTATAGAGAAAACTATGAATGAAGTAAATAAACTTTCCATTCAGTAAGTATAGACAGTATTTTTACGAAAACATATTAGTTTTTTTACGTGATTTGTTTATATTCGTTCTCTTAACCTGCTATCCTCTTAATTACAATACAATGAAGATAATTTGTGTAGGTCGTAATTATGCGGCCCATGCCAAAGAACTTGGCAACGATGTACCGACAGAACCAGTAATTTTTATGAAGCCTAAAAGTGCTTTATTGCAGAGTCATACCCCTTTCTATTACCCGGAATTTACAAACGAACTTCATTACGAATGCGAATTGGTGCTGAGGGTTTCTAAAAACGGGAAATATATACAGGCAAGACATGCTGCAAATTATTATAATGGTATCACTACAGGTATAGATTTTACTGCACGTGACCTGCAAAAAGAACTCAGCGAAAAAGGTCTGCCCTGGGAAAAAGCCAAAGCTTTTGACAATTCTGCTGCCGTTGGTAAGTTTATTGATATTACTCCGGCATTAAATAAAAAAAATATCAACTTTAGTTTTTATAAGAACAAAGAATTGTTACAACAGGGCAATTCAGGAAATATGATATTCAATTTTGATTCTATCATCGAGCATATTTCAGGTTACTTCTCTCTAAATATCGGGGACCTTATTTTTACCGGCACTCCGGCCGGCGTGGGTGAATGTGTAGTGGGTGATGAACTGGAAGCATTCATTGAAAATGAGATGCTGCTAAAAATGGAAATTAAATAATTTTATTTGTATAAAATGTTTAACCCTCTTGCGGAAGCAGGAGGGTTTTTTATTTCTTTCAACTGTAAACAGAATCCATTTCATTTAATCCTATACTTTTGAAAAATGTTAACGAACGATGCATTGCTAAAAGCATATGATTTAATGTGTACTGCTAAGGCCATGGCCGAAATTTATGAAGCTAACAGGCAAATATGTAAGTACGTTCACTCTGTTTCCCGTGGTCATGAAGCCATACAATTAGCTACCGCTTTTCAATTAAAACCATGTGATTATGTAAGTCCTTATTATCGTGACGAAAGTTTATTGCTGGGGTTGGGCTTTTCACCTTACCAGTTGATGCTGCAGCTGCTTGCAAAAGGAAATGATATTTTCACGGGCGGAAGGGAATACTACAGTCATCCCAACTACCGGGGAGAAGATAAACCTATTATCATACATCAAAGCAGTGCTACAGGCATGCAGACGATACCCACAACAGGGGTGGCACAAGGCATACAATACCTGGAAAAAATTAATAAAGCTGAAGATAAAAATTTAAGCTACTCTGCCCCGGTAGTTATTTGTTCATTGGGTGATGCGGCTGTTACAGAAGGTGAAGTAAGTGAAGCATTCCAGTTTGCGGCATTGCACCAGCTACCCATTATTTATTTAGTGCAGGATAATAACTGGGGTATTAGTGTATCTGCAGAAGAGGCAAGAACTGCCAATGCATTTGAATTTATAAAAGGTTTTAAAGGAATAAACAGTATCAGCATTAACGGAAGTGATTACGAAGAAAGCTTTACGTCTATGCAACGGATCGTAAATGAAGTTCGTATCCATAGAAAACCATGGTTAGTGCATGCAAGAGTTCCATTGCTTGGTCATCATACCAGTGGTGTGAGAAAAGAATTTTACAGAACCGCAACAGATCTTGCCAATCATGCTCAAACGGATCCCCTTATTAAATTAAGAAATAAACTACTTGCTAATGGTATTGCAGACGAACAGTTAAATGCTGTTGAAAAAGCCGCTGCAGAAATGGTAGAAAAACAATTTGCTGAGGCTGCTGCTTCTCCTGAACCCGATAGTACAAGGATTGAAGATTTTATTTTTGTACCAACACCAGTAACAGAAGAACAGGGAGAACGGTGCCCACCAAATAAAGAAAAAATATTGATGGTGGATGCCGGGCTTTTTGCAACCAGGGAAATAATGGAACAATACCCGGAAGCTATTTTATATGGGCAGGATGTGGGGCGAAGACTGGGTGGTGTTTTCAGGGAAGCAGCTACTTTAGCTGAACAGTTTGGAGATCATAGGGTGTTTAACACCGCTATACAGGAGGCGTATATTATTGGTTCTACGGCAGGCATGAGTGCCGTTGGCGTAAAACCAATTGTGGAAATACAGTTTGCAGATTATATCTATCCGGGTTTTAATCAATTGGTAACAGAGATCTCAAAAAGCTGTTATCTCAGTTGTGGAAAATTCCCGGTTCAGGTGTTAATTCGTGTACCTGTTGGTGCTTATGGCGGTGGTGGTCCTTATCACAGCGGCAGTGTAGAAAGCACCTTACTCACCATAAAAGGAATCAAAATTGTTTACCCGTCCAATGCCGCTGATATGAAGGGATTAATGAAAGCGGCTTTTCTTGATCCCAACCCGGTTGTGATGCTGGAACATAAAGGCCTCTACTGGAGCAAGGTGCCGGGGACTGAAGAAGCAAAAACAATTGAGCCATCTGCTGATTACATCATTCCTTTAGGAAAAGCAAATACCATTTTGACTGCTGATAAAAATAAGATTGCTGAAGGAGAAAGCTGTTGTGTTATTACCTATGGTATGGGAGTGTATTGGGCAAAAGCTGCTGTCAAAAAATTACCCGGCCAGGTAGAAATTATCGATTTAAGAACATTATTCCCTTTAGATGAAGAAATGATTTTTTCATCGGTAAAAAAACATGGCAAATGCCTGGTATTGACTGAAGAACAGCAAAATAATTCATTTGCGGAAGCATTGGCAGGGCGAATTTCTAAAAATTGTTTCCCTTTTTTGGATGGACCGGTGGAAGTATTGGGCGCCTTAAATCTACCTGCCGTACCCATGAATACGGGATTAGAACAAGCAATGTTACCTAACCCTGAAAAAGTCTATACTCGCTTAAAAGAATTATTAGACAATTAGCTGAAAAATTTTTACTGTAAATCTCCTATATTTGCAGCCCGAAATGCAGGAATAACTGTTTGCTTCAGCTATTCAAAGCGTTGAATTGATAAATGTCGGGGTAGCTCAGCTGGTTAGAGCATCGGATTCATAACCCGAAGGTCGGCAGTTCAAGTCTGCTCCCCGATACAAGCCCTCTTTGGAGGGCTTTTTAATTTTGGTCATGTCATTTACAGTTTACATACTATACTCCTATAAATTCAATAAAATTTATATTGGCTATACTTCTAACCTTATTCAAAGATTTCATTCCCACAATCAGTTAGGGAATAAAGGATACACGGTAAATTTTCGTCCGTGGCAAGTAATCTATACTGAATTATTTGAAGGAAAAACTGATGCCATGAAAAGAGAAAAGCAATTGAAATCAGCCAATGGCAGAAGCTGGATTTGGTATAAGATCAAAACTCAGCTCAACGAACATGGTTTCATATCCGCTGGCTAGCGGACGGCAGTTCAAGTCTGCTCCCCGATACAAGCCCTCTTTGGAGGGCTTTTTTAGTCCCAGGAATAATCTGTTAGTTTATAAACGGCAGGTCAGTTTACTTAAAAAACAATAATTTGCGGACTCAACCCAATTACTGCTGAAAAAAATCACCACCATATTATTGTTAACTGTTATTTTTTGCAGCGAGTTAGGATATTATTTTTTCTATAGCTTACAATATACACGGCTTAAACAACAAGTGGAAAAGGAATTGATAGCTAACCTTCCAATAGATAAATTAGTAATCATTGAACTGGATAAAAACATTCAAAGGATAAACTGGGAAGAAGCAGGTAGAGAATTTTACCTGGATGGTCAATTATATGATGTGCAGAAAAAAGTTATTAAAAAAGGCAAAACCATTTTATACTGTTTGAATGATATAAGAGAAGAACAATTATTAAAAGAAATGGGAAATGCAGCTCATCACGGCAATGATAAACAGCAAAACAAATTTTCTTTTAAAATCGCCAATGATTATTGCTTAATTGAAAATACCGAAAAAATTTCCGCCCCTTCAAAAGAACTTCCGCAATATTTCTTTCATTTCAATGAAACTGATTTACCAGCTGCAAAAGAAATTATCCTACCTCCACCCCGTAGCTGATCTTACACTATTAATTATTTCATTCCTGCATTCGATAGCATAGCAATTGAGTAGACAGTCGCCTATACCCAAAAAATCGTTTGTTACAATTGCTCTTATGCAATTGAATTATTTATTATTCTAAACTCTTTTAAATGAAACGCATCATTTTATTAAACTTACTATTTTCTTTTATACTTAATACTGCATTTTCACAACAAAAAATAACCGGTAAAGTCTTTGATACTAAAACCAATGCAGCGTTGCAGGGTGCCACGGTATCTTACAAAAACAATAGCAAAACTATCACTGCCAGTGACGGAACATTCAGTATCGACTGCAGCATAGCTACTCCTGTTACTGTTTCTTTTGTGGGATATGAAACTTATAGATTCAATATAAAAAATTGTGACGAGCAAATTTCTATTGGTCTTGTGCCAGCGAAGGGCAATTTAGATGCGGTGGAAATTACAGCGACGTCAAATACCAACAAATCATTGCTCTCTCAACCGGCATCTATTACTAAACTAAGTCCTGTAGAATTAAAACGTGGCAATGGCTTGTTTTTAGATGACGCCATTAATGGAAATGTTCCCGGTGTTACGATGAACAGGAGAGCCGTTTCTTCCGGTCAGCAGTTCAATATCAGGGGATATGGCAATGGTGCCAGGGGAACCAATGGCGTTAACAGCAACTTTGATGGCCAGGGTTACAAAGTGTATCTTAATGGAATTCCTATTACGGATGCGGAGGGTATTACGGTAATGGACGATATCGATTTTGGTTCTGTAGGTAATGTGGAAGTAGCCAAAGGTCCTGCCGGAACTTTATACGGGCTTGCAATTGCCGGTGTGGTAAACCTTAAAACCATTAAACCTGAAAAAGGCAAAGTATCCATCGGTCAGGATGTAATGATAGGAAGTTATGGATTGCAACGTTATACCACTCACTTTCAAATGGGTGGAGAACATTCTTCTTTGCTGATCAATTACGGCAAACAAAAAAGTGATGGGTACATGGCACATACCAATTCCACAAAAGATTTTGTAAACGTAGCAGGAGAATTTCAACCATCGGAAAAGCAAAGCCTCAATTTTTATGCAGGCTACAGCAACAGCTACGATCAAAGAGGCGGAGAACTTACCATTGCACAATATAACAATGGTGATTACAGTGGTAACCCGGCGTACATTAAAAACAACGCACACTCAAACGTCATTAGTTTTAGAGCGGGTGTTGGCTATACTTACCATTTCACAAACGATATTGCAAACACCACTACTGTATTCGGATCGGGTGTGAGTAACAATGCAAGTTCTGCAGGCGGCTGGACGGACAAAGCTCCCATGAATTTTGGATTAAGATCAACCTTTGATACTAAATTTAATTTGCAAAATGGCATTACCCTAAGCGGTATTACGGGTGTAGAAACACAACACCAATATGCACAGGTAACAGGCTATCCCATGGTAAAAAACCCTTTGGATACGAATGGGTATAATATCATTGGCACACTTAGAAGTAACCAGGTAATTAATACAAACACCACCTCCATATTTTAAGAATGGACATTAGGGTTGGGAAATGATCTTTCTGTTACGGCAGGTATTGGTATCAGCAATATGGGTATTGAACTGAATGATCGTTTCTTTGTTGCCAACAGCACCAAGCCAACTTTATATAAGACCTCGTACGATGGTTTGGTATCACCACACGTTGCCATCAACAAAGTATTTAATAAAGCAGTATCCGTGTATGCCTCTTACAGCAAGGGATACAAAGCACCGGTTAGTTCTTATTTCTATATTCCGTTCACCGGCGAGGTAAATAAAGATTTAAAATCAGAGATCGGCAATCAATTTGAAATTGGAACAAAAGGGAATATTGTTAATGACAGGTTGAGTTATGAACTGGCTGTTTTTTATACAAAATTCAGCAACAAAATGACGGCGGTTGCAGTACCGAATGCAGCAAATACAGCCACCCTTTATTCCTATATGGTAAATGGAGGTAGTCAGGATCATAAAGGAATGGAAGCATTATTAAAATACACAGTTTACCAGTCGGGCAACGGGTTCTTTGCAAAAATTCGTCCTTTTGTAAACATGGCTTATTCTGATTTCAAATACAAAGATTTTGGTATCCAAAAATCTATTACTGTTACAGAAGATTATAGTGGAAAAGCAGTAGCTGGTGTTGCAAAATTTACAGCCAATGCGGGTATTGACATCCTGATGAAATATGGCTTGTACGCCAATATTGCTTATTCGTACAAGGATGGTTTACCCATCTCTTCCGACGGTGTAAACAAGGCAGGTAGTTTTGTGCTGTTAAATTCAAAAGCGGGCATTAACACCAGCCTTTCAAAACATTTTGATATAGATATTTATTTCGGCGTAAACAACATTACCAGTGTGCAGTACTATTATATGGTTTTTGTAAACCAGTTGCCGGATGCTTATTTACCGGCGCCAAACAAAGTAAATTATTTTGGTGGTGCAAATCTCAAATACAATTTTTAATTTCTTTAAGAAGGCAGTCTATAACAGGCTGCCTTTTTAAATTTCAGTTTAATATTTTGTGAACAGCTTTAATTTTTATATCATCGTTGTTACGCTGGGTTCAAAAAAGATGCTACATACTTCTTACCCGAGCAGGAATATTTGTTCAATAAAATAGTATATCAAAAAAAGCCCTTATTAAAAAAGTAAAAAAAATGAAAAAATTGATCGTCTTATTAGTTGCTGTCATTTCAATTTTAGGTTGCGGTAGTTTTGGAAGTAAAGAATCAGGTACAAAAAAAGATATGCGCATTGTTTGTGTATCCAAACAATTAACTGAGATGGTTTTTGCATTGGGTAAGGGACATGATATTGTTGCAAAAGACCTCACCAGTACTTATCCAGATAGTGCCAAACTTTTACCCACCGTCGGTTACCATCGCCTGCTGAGCGTGGAAGGCATTATATCAGCTAATCCAGATGTAGTAATCCACAGTAATGATATCGGCCCGGAAACGGTATTGCCACAACTAACAAAAGCAGGTGTTAATATTAGGTCATTTGGCAATGCCAACAGTTATGATAGTGCAAAAATATTATTGAAAGAATTAGGCTCTTTTTTACATGCAAATGCAGCTGCCGATTCCATTGTAAAAAAAATGGATGCTGATATGGAGAAAGTCTATGCAGCTCAAAAAAAATTAAAAGACTCCCCCACTGTAATGGTGATTCACTACGGACAGGCCAACAATATTTTCTTTGTAATGAGTGGCCGCAAAGGAGCAGCAGATAAAATGATAGAGCTGGCTGGTGGCAGACCTTCTGTTTACGATGCAAAAGGTGCAAGACAGATCAGTGCGGAAGCTGTAGCTGTTGCAAATCCCGATGTGATCATTGCAACAGATTTTGGTTTTGATAAAATGGGCGGTGCAGAAAAATTTAAAGAAGTGCCTGGTGTTGCATTAACCAATGCAGCAAAGAACAACCGTATCTATCGCTTTGAAGAACATGACCTTGTTTATTTCGGCCCCCGTACCGCTGAAAATATTTTGAAATTGATGAAGCTGATTCACTCAACCGCAGATGTACAGAAAAAGTAAACTTGTAATACCAATATTGCTGTTGCTGCTGTTGATCACAATGGCATGTGCAATTGTATTTGGCGCAGTATCCATTTCTTTTTCTGATATGCTGTCTGCCTGCAAACACTATTTATCAGGCCAGGGTGCTGCCAATATTCATGAGGGCGTGTTTTGGCAATTGCGTTTGCCACGGGTACTATTATGTGCTGTCACCGGCGCTATACTATCTGCATCGGGTGTATTAATGCAGGGGCTTTTTAGAAATCCTATCGTAGAACCTGGGTTAATAGGAACCAGTTCCGGCGCTGCTTTTGGAGCTTCCTTTGTTTTTGTGTTATCCGCTTCCTTTACGCCTGCGTTAAAAGTTTTTGCCGGCACTTTATTGATCCCCTTGTTTGCATTTGCAGGTGGGCTGCTGGCAACTTTTATTGTTTATTCGCTGGCAAAAAATGCCAAAAGAGTTTCCATCATGTCCTTACTCTTAACCGGTATCGCCGTAAATGCCATCGCTTTAAGCGGCACTGGTTTTATGAGTTATATTGCCAGGGATCCCCAGGCAAGAAGCATTACTTTTTGGAACCTGGGTACTTTAACAGGGGCCTCCTGGATACAGGTGGGTATCACTGCAGCAGTAGCTGGTTTTAGTTTTTTCATTTCATTCCGCTATTCAAAAAAATTGAATGCTTTACTCCTCGGCGAAGAAGAAGCTGCCTACCTGGGAGTAGATGTAAAAAAACTAAAACCCCGGATAATGATCTTAAACACCGCAATGGTCTCGGTAGCCACCGCTTTTGTTGGTGTCATTAGTTTTGTAGGATTGATTGTGCCACACATACTGCGGTTGATCATTGGCAGTGATAATAAAAAATTATTACCGGCATCCATGATTACTGGTGCTATTTTGCTAACCTGGGCAGACATGGGTGCAAGATTATTATTAGCACCTGCAGAAATTCCCATTGGAATCCTTACTGCTCTTGTGGGCGCACCTGTATTTATTATCCTGTTAAAAAGATTCAATGTTGTGCAACAGCAAGGAGGTTATAATGCTTAGAACAGAAGCCATATCTTACAGCGTTGGCAAAAAAAGCATTCTCAAGAATGTTAGCACCGATTTTTTACCAGGGGAATTTAACATGATACTCGGACCAAATGGTTCAGGAAAATCTACTTTCTTAAAAATATTTGGCGGTGAAATAAATGACTATACTGGGGATGTTTATTACCAGGGGAAAAATTTAACCGGCATCAGCAAAGCCGTGCTGGCAACAAAAAGAGCGGTAATGAGCCAGCAACCGGAATTAGGTTTTCCATTATCAGTAGACGAAGTGGTGATGATGGGGCGCTATCCTCATTTCACTTTTAATCCCGGCAAAAAAGATCAAACCATTTGCGATAAGGTAATAGAAATGCTGCAATTGACTGATTTTAAAGATCGAAACTATTTAACGCTTAGTGGCGGCGAAAAACAACGGGTACAGTTTGCAAGAATGCTGGCGCAAATTTATGAAGCACCGGCTAACGGCTACCGCTATCTTTTTTTAGATGAACCACTGAACAACCTGGATATTAACTACCAGCAGGAGTTTCTTCACATCACTTCTACGTTTGCAAAGGAACATATCATATTGATTGCTGTAATGCATGACATCAACCTTGCGTTGCAATATGCTGACAAACTTTTCTTTTTAAAGGAAGGCGAATTGGTAGCGCAGGGAAACCCGTCAGAAATAATAACAGAACACCTGGTTGAAGAAGTATTTAATGTAAAAACATCCATCATTAATAACCCGGTAAGTAACAGACCCCTGGTGATATTCGGCAACAAAAAATAACTATAATTGCCGCTGACATTTTTTATTCATATAGGTCTCCCTGCTGGGCTAAAATTTCACGATACCTGGAAAACAGTTTGGTTTTCGATATGAAGCCAAGGAATTTTCTTTCTTTATTCAATACAGGCAAATACCAGCTTTGAGTAATATCAAACTGTTCCATTACCTCATGCATATCCTGTTCCTCATTTAAAATAGCTGCAGGTTTTTTCATCATCGATTTCACAGAAACCCTGTCAAATTGTTCTGGTTGAAACAACCTTTGCTTTACGTCATTCAACTCAACGATTCCCACAAATCTTTCCTTATTGTCTGTAACGGCAAAAATATTCTTCTCACTTCGTTTGATCACTTCAATCAGGTCTTTCAGCTTTTTATCAACCTGTATGGTTTCATAGTCATTGGTTAAGATTTCTCCCAGCTTTAAAGAAGTAAGGATATTCTTTTCTTTTTTGTGTGTAAATATTTGTCCTTCCATTGCCAGTTTTTTTATTTCCATTGAAAAAGGCTGGTAGCTTTTTACAATAAAAAATGAAATGGATGATACGATCATCAAAGGAATAAATAATTCATAGCCATTGGTAATTTCTGCTATTAAAAATATAGCTGTAAGCGGGCAATACATCACACCACTCAACACACCTGCCATACCCACCAAACTAAAATTGCCTTCCGGAATTTTTACCCACGGCAAATTGTTAATCAATTTTGAGAACACAAAACCCAGGTAAGATCCCGTAAATAAGGAAGGTGCAAAATTTCCTCCATTTCCTCCGCCGCCAATAGTAACGGCAGCAGCAATGGGTTTGAATAAAACGATCAAACCCGTAAAGACTATCAGCCCCCAATTATCATCCAGCAGTGAAAAAAACCGGCTATTGTCGGTAAAAGTTTTCAAGTTGCCATTGGCAACTGTTTTTATACTGTTATATCCTTCGCCAAACAACGGCGGAAAGAAAAAACATATTGCTGCCAGCAGGATGCCCGCAATAAGTGCTTTTGTATAAGCGTTCATTTTCCAGTAGTGCAGTTTACCTTCAACTCCTTTAAAAGTTTTTGCATAGTACAAAGAGATAAACCCTGCCAGGGTGCCCAGCACAATATAGAAGGGCACATTTCTATAATCGAAATTTTGTTTTAGTACAAAATTAAAAAGCGAAGCCTCCTGCAAAATAATTTTCGAACACAGCGCTCCCACAACGGATGAAATGATCAATGGGATAAAATAACTCACCACCGTTTCAGTAAGTAACACTTCTATCGCAAAAATCACACCCGCAATGGGAGCATTAAACACTGCAGAAATACCGGCAGCCGCTCCGCAGGCTATCATCAATGTGCGTTCCTGGTAATTTAAATCACTGATCCGTGCAAGATTTGAACCTACTGCAGATCCCGTAGCCACGATGGGTGCTTCAAGGCCTGCAGACCCTCCAAGGCCAACGGTAACAGAACTGGTAATAACGTGCAGGTAGGTATGCTTTAGTGGTATGAACGACGATTTACGGGCAATGGCTTTTAATACCATTGCAATTCCTTTTTCAATCTCCCCATTAAAAAACGTCCGTATAATAAATACACACAACCCCAGGCCAATCACAGGAAAAAACAGGTATGCATAACGGGAAAGGGGAATAGCAGCAATCCAGTGCTGTACATAATGCACCAGTGTTTTAAGTAAAACGGCCACTAAACCAGACGCAAGACCAACCAGGGTAGCAATTACCATTATAAATTGCACCCTGCTCAGTTTCGTACGCAGGTAATAAATAATGGTTTGATATATTTTCTTTAAGAAGGTCAATTAATAAGATTTCGTAAAAAAATTGGAACAAAGATAATAGGTGACTGGTAGTTAATGATCGTTCCTTTAGCATTTTAAAGGATACCTGGAGCGGAATAAATGATGATCAAATATAGTTTTTGTGCCTTATAAAAATATGCTTAACTAGAACTAAATTGCTCCACATTCATAAACAAAACCACCAACTACCCATCCTTTTGATTGCGACTTGCTTTGGACTTATTCCTTCCCTAACACTCAACAAATACGGTGTTACCACCGCAAGTCTTATCACTTTTTTCTTTTCATGATTGAAGGCACCACCTGTGCAAAGCCTGTAGGTGACAAGCTTACCAACCTCAAAACTCCGGCCTTTTAAACAAAGCATATTCGGACGTTTAAACAAAGCCGCCCCAAAACATCCGCTCTACTTTTGTTCCATCAAAAACAATTAAAATTTAAAAAATGGAACAAAACAATTATCAGGGAGCGTTACAGAGACCAACAGGTTCTGGATTCAACGCCACATCCACAACCAATGATGTAATCAAAGGCATTGACCTTACGGGAAAAATCGCCATCGTAACTGGTGGCAACACAGGTATTGGTTTGGAAACTACCAAAACGCTGGCGGCCGCAGGGGCAACAGTAATTGTGCCTGCAAGAGATACGGAAAAAGCAAAAAGAAATTTGACGGGCATTGCCAATGTGGAACTGGAAATAATGGATCTGATGAATCCAACTTCGATTGACATATTTGCCGAAAAGTTTTTGGCTTCGGGAAGACCGCTTCATTTGCTCATCAATAATGCAGGCATTATGTGGGTGCCGCTGCGTAAGGACAGCCGTGGCTTTGAATCACAGTTAGCCACTAATTATTTAGCACCCTTTCAATTGACTGCCAGGCTTTGGCCAGCCCTCAAAAAAGCAAATGGTGCAAGAGTAATTAATGTATCATCACACGGGCATCAATTCGCAGCTTTTAATTTTGACGATCCTAATTTTCTTAACCGGGAATATGATACGCTGCAGGCTTACGGGCAATCTAAAACTGCCAGCAATTTATTTGCCCTTGAGTTAGACAATTTGGCTAAGGCATTTAATGTAAGGGCTTATTCATTGCACCCGGGTTCTATTGCCGGAACAGAATTAGGCAGGGAGGCATCATTAGAACTGTTTCAAAAAATGGGTTTCTGTGATGCGGAAGGTAATCTACTACCTGAAGTAGCCGCATCATTAAAAACAATCCCGCAAGGCGCAGCCACAACGGTTTGGTGTGCCACCAGTCCTTTTCTTAACAATACTGGCGGTGTGTATTGCGAAGATGCAGACGTTGCCGAATTGGCTTCTGACACTTCAATGTCAAATGGCGTAAAACGGTACTCATTAGATGAAGCTAATGCCAAACGCTTATGGACATTGAGCGAAGAAATGACAGGCATAACATTCAACATTAGTTAATCTCATAAAATATTGAAATGAAAAATTTAAAAGATAAAGTTGCCGTCATTACGGGTGGCAACAGCGGCATCGGGTATGCCACAGCAAAAGCGCTGACTGAAAATGGAGCTAAAGTCATCATCACAGGCAGAAGAAAAGAAGCGGTTGAAAAGGCAGCATCAGAACTTAATGTAAGTGGTTTGTTAGCTGACCAATCCAGCCTATCCGACATTGAAAGGCTGGTATCGGAAGTGAAAGAGCGATTCGGCAAAGTAGATATTTTACTCATCAATGCAGGTATTACAAAGTTTGCACCTATCGAATTGATGACAGAAAATGTGTTTGACGAAATAATGAATGTAAATTTCAAAGGGGCTTACTTTACGTTGAGTAAATTTATTCCAGTCCTGAATGATAACGCATCGGTTGTGTTGTTATCGTCAACATCTGCCACCATTTCACCACAAAATGCATCGGTATATGCGGCAAGTAAAGCAGCCATCAATGCCGTGATGAAAATTGCATCGCTTGAATTGGCTTCCCGTAAAATCCGTGTCAATGCAGTGAGCCCCGGCCCTGTTGCTACGGAGATCATGAATAAAATTGGGTTGGATACTCACCTGGAAAAGCAACTTATTAATAGCATTCCGTTGTCAAGATTAGGCAAAGCAGACGAAGTAGCTGATCTGATAACCTATTTGTCAAGCGACAATGCTTCTTTTATTACAGGCTCAAATTTTCTGATTGATGGCGGTCAGTCCGTGTAAAACCAAATCGTATGATTATTTCTATTTTTGTATTAATAACTTCTTTTCTGAAGAAAGGGAATTCAAAAGATGCGCCATGCAATACCAGGCAAAATACATAACGGATGATATTAAACTTTCCTGTTACGAGGATAAGTTTTTTAAGTCAGATATTATGTTCGACCATCATATGCTCATTTGGTTCATTTCGGGTGAGACTAAAATTGTGCAGGCAGATGCTACATA
>Ga0157378_10002777_pt1 | contig 15607 bp, 9 predicted proteins | sample M65metaG_FD_115309 | JGI IMG/M metagenome (GOLD analysis project Ga0157378, IMG submission 115309) | Miscanthus rhizosphere microbial communities from Kellogg Biological Station, Michigan, USA - M6-5 metaG | ecosystem: Host-associated > Plants > Roots > Rhizosphere > Soil | place: USA: Michigan...
CCGCTCTTAGCGGGCGGCTTCGCCGTAGGCTCAACGTCGTCCGGCGAGCTGATATTCCCCGCGATCCAGTCCTGTTCATATTCCTTGCGCGACGGGATCGTCGGAGCCGACGCCGGAGGCGCCAGCGCCTGGATTCCCGCGTTCAGCGCCGCTTCCTGCCCGTTCGGCAGCGTCACGCGGTCGAATTCCACAAACAGCGCCGACGCGTTGCTGCTGTCTCCGCCGGTGCGGACAATGTGGCCCAGAATCTTGCTGCCCTTCGGAAGCAGCACGCTGCGCTGGTAGATCACCGACTCATTGACGATTGCGGTGACCGTGTCGCCCGGCTTGCTGCGGCTGGAATCGATCGCATTCACTAGCGATGCGTTAACCGCCGTTCCTGCGCTGAGGGGAATGGTGATGGCCGGCTGTGCGGCCGCAGTCTGCGTTACCGGTTCGTCCGGGCGATTTCCCGTCTGGCTCATGCTCGCCCCTGCAAACAGAATTGTCAGGAGCGCCGTGCCTACAACTCTTTGACAAGTCATACGGCCTCCTTTTCCGACTGGGTTATCAGACGAAGTTCTACGTCAATAATACCACCAATTGGCAGTGCAAGAGGCCCGCCATTTCCTAAACCCTTGTTTTGTGCCCAATCTGTGCAAAATCCAACCCGGAACCATGTACAGATTGCCCGGTTTCCAGTGCCGGTACCCATGATTTACCCGATCCCCGTGGCTTTTCCGCCACAGTTTCCCGGTTTTAAGGCCTGAAACGCCCCGAGGGGCTCCCGCCCTGGGCGATCGAGCTTAGGCGGTAACGCCAAGCGGTTTGGCCACTTCGGCCAGAATGTCCGCCGCCCGGACCAACTGCTCTTTCTTGTGCGCGGCGCTGACAATCGCCCGCAGCCTGGCCTTGCCCTCAGCCACGGTCGGATACCCGACCGCCGGAGCGAAAACTCCCGCATCAAAAAGCTTTTTCGAGAACTCGAACGCTTTCGCCGCATCTCCCACATGGATCGGCACGATCGGCGTCTCGCTGCCCTTGAACTGAAATCCGCGCTTCTTCAGTTCGCGTTTGAATAGTTTGGTATTGGCCCACAGCTTTTTGACGAGCTTCTGGCCCGCCGGTGAATCCAGCAGGGAAAACGCGGCGGCGCACGCCGCCGCCGTGGCTGGCGGATGCGACGTCGAAAACAAAAATGGCCGCGCCCGCAAATAGAGAAAATCAATCAGGTCGCGGGACCCGCAAACATAGCCGCCCATCGCACCAATCGCCTTGCTTAGCGTTCCAACCTGAATGTGCACGCGGCCGTGGCAGTCGAAGTGATCAATTGTGCCGCGCCCGCCGCGCCCCAGCACACCGCTCGCATGCGCATCGTCCACCATCATGATGCAGCCATATTTTTCCGCCAGATCACAGAGTTCCGGCAGTGGCGCGATGTCGCCGTCCATGGAAAACACGCCGTCGGTAATGATCAATTTCTTTCCGGGAAAATCCGCGTGCTCCTCGAGGACGCGCTGGCAGTCCTTCACATCCTTGTGCTTGAAAACCTTGATCGTGGCGCGCGAAAGGCGAGCGCCGTCAATGATGGACGCGTGGTTCAGCTCGTCAGAAACGATCAAGTCCTCCTTACCGAGCACCGCCGCAACCGTTCCAGCATTCGCCGTGAATCCCGACTGGAACACCACGCACGCTTCCACGTTCTTGAACTTCGCAATCTGCTCTTCCAATTGCATGTGCAGCTGCATGGTTCCGGCAATCGTACGTACCGCGCCGGCGCCCGCGCCGAGCGTCTTGGTCGCTTGCAGCGCCGCTTTCCGCAAATCCTTGTGTGTCGTCAATCCTAGATAATTGTTGGAAGCAAGGTTGATCACTTCCTTGCCGTCGAAAATGCAGACCGGCTTCTGCTCGCCTTCCAAAACGCGCAATTTCGGCGCGACACCTTGCAAGCGCAGATCCTTCAGCTGTTCGCTCACGTATTGCAGCGGATTCTGCCGGGTGCTTTGCACAGCAGACTCTGACATGTATGGCTCCTTTGCCGGAACTCTTCTGACCGAGCTCGTCGGACTGATTCCTCTGATTGCACTCCGGGGGCGGGCGTCGGCGGGCAGGAGTTCATTCTGCCTCTTCCCGCCTTCGTGGGCAAATCGGAGTTTGCAAGATTTTGTGGATTTGCGGAAATTCTCTGGACTACTGCGGCATTCCGTTCGGGTACATCAGAATTTTTCCTGCCAGCCCGCCCTGCAATTTCGCGAACGCATCTTCAAACTGCTCGAGCTTCAGGCGTTCGCCGAACAGCGGCTCCAGATTCAATCTTCCCGCTTTCAGCAGCGCCGTCATCTGCACCCAGGTCTCATACATCCGCCGCCCGTAAATCCCCTGCACCGTCGCGCCTTTGAAAATCACATCGTTCACCAAATCGAGCGGCACATTTTCCGTGGGAATGCCCAGCAACGACGCCCGGCCCCCCGCCCGCAATGCTTTGAATCCCTGCTGAATCGCCGTGGGATTCCCGCTCATTTCCAGCAGCACATCCACACCGGTCTTGTTTGTTTCGCCGAAGATTCTTGCCGGCGCATCTTCCGCCAACGGATTGATCACCACATCCGCGCCCATTTTTTTGGCCATGCCGCGGCGGTGTTCATTCGTCTCCGTCGCAAACACCGTCGAGCTTCCGCACGCCTTCGCCACCGCAATGGACATCAACCCAATCGGCCCGCAACCTGTGACCAGAACGGTTTGCCCCGCGATGGCTCCGGCCAACACCGTGTGCACCGCATTCCCCAATGGATCGAGAATCGCACCATATCGTTCCGGAATCGCAGGGTCCAGCTTGATAATGTTCGATGCGGGAATTTTCACCAGTTCGGCGAACGCGCCGTCCTGATCAATGCCGATAATTCTGACGTTGGGGCAGATGTGCGCTTCACCCACCCGGCACTGGTGGCAGTGCCCGCAGTTCACGTGCATCTCCGCGCTGACGAAATCGCCGGACTTCAGCGCTTCCACTTCGCTGCCGACTTTCTCCACCACGCCGCAGAATTCGTGCCCCAGAGTCACCGGTGGCTTAATGCGTGACCGCGACCAGCGATCCCACCCGTAAATGTGCAAATCCGTGCCGCAGATCGAAGCGGCCTTCACGCGCACCAAAACATCGGTCGGTCCGATTCCGGGAACGGTTGCCGGTTCAAGAGAGAGTCCCCTGGCGGGCCTCATTTTGCGCAGCGCTTGCATGGTGCTCGCCATGTGAAGTTTTCGCGATTACCCAGTCAGCGATGCTAACACACGGGTTCCATGCTCCGCGAACGCGAGGAGGAGAGGAGTTCGGTCGAAATTCGGCGCGGGAATTACACGTCGCACAGATCGGCGGCTTCGCGCAGCGACGTGAGCGGATCGCGCGACGGGACAAATTCGTGCGCGACGTAGCCTTTGTAGCCGCTGGCGACAATGCCGCGCATCACGCCGTCCCATTGCACTTCCTGCGTGCCGTCGAGTTCGTGGCGGCCGGGAACGCCGCCGGTGTGGAAATGGCCCATCCACTGAATATTCTTCTGGATGGTTCGAACCAGATCACCTTCCATGATCTGCATGTGGTAGATGTCGTAGAGAAGTTTTACATTCGGGGAATTCACCGCGGAAACTACTTCGATGCCCCAAGCCGAGTGATCGCACATGTAGTCGTGGTGGTCCACCTTGCTGTTGAGAAGTTCGAGGCAGATGTTGACGCCATTGTCTTCGGCGATTTTCTTCAGCTTGTTCAGCCCGGCGATGGTGTTTTTCGCGCCTTCGGTGTCGGACATTCCGTCGCGGTTGCCAGAAAACGTGATGACGTTGGGAACGCCGGCCTTGGCCGCAAGCGGAATATTTTTGCGGAAGTTTTCTTCGATCTTGGCGTGGTTCTCTAGGCGGTTGAGCGCGTGCGGGATGTCGCCGCCGCCGGCGTAGCCCATGCTGCAGACGAGCCCGTATCGGCGCGGTACTTCCCATTCGGAAACTTCCAGCAGGTCCACGGCCTTGAGCCCGATGTGCGCGGAATATTCGCAAAGCTTATCGAGAGGGATTTTCTGGTAGCACCAGCGCGAGACGGACTGCTTGATATTGCCCTTGCGAGCGATGGGTTTATCGGATTGCGGCCAACCAGACGTCGGAAGAGCGGCCATGGTGGCCCCCGAAAGAGCAGTTTTCAAAACATGGCGACGCGAAAGATTGGACATGTGCTTAAGTGCCGTGGCCCGTGAGCTGGCAAAGGACGGTGTGCAATCGTTTGCACGATTCGAGCCGGGACGGACTCCTCCCCTTTTCGCGCCCGATAGTAGCACACACCCGGGAACCCCGCCCTTTAAAGAGGGCGGTTACAGGTCTTGCGCAAAAGTCCGACGGAACCGAGTTGCGATCGAGCGACTGAGAGGTGGGCTGATGGCGGCGGCAGAAAGGGCTGCGAGGAGGCCGGTGAAGACGTCCATGGTGTAATGAGCGCGAAGGGTGATTACGGCGGCGACTTCGAACAAGACGAGAAGGATGGCACAGGCGGTCAGCCAGGTTTTCTGAAGGCGCGCGAGCTCCACTGCGCCAAACACGGCGATGGCGGTGTGGCCGCTGAAGAAGAAATCATTGGCGACGCCGTAGGTGACCAGCAGGGAAGGAAAACCGGGATAGTGCCAGATCATTCCGGGCGGAGGCGGCAACGCGCAAAGTGCCTGCATGGTTTGACGCAGCAAAAGCAGCATGGCGAGGCCGGCGAACGGGCGAAGCTGGCCGGCGAAGATCCACGAGCCCAGCAGAAAAACCCCGATGGCGTCGATACCCAGGGAGCTGACGATGAGCAGCATGTTCGCGGCGCGGGGAGAATCCGCCAAATAATCGTGGATCGGCGCCGTGAGGCGGTGAAGGCCGTCCAGAATCGCATGGCTGTCCCCGCCGCGCGCGCCAAGCAAAGATTGCGTCCAGAACCAGATCACCAGCGCGACAGCGGTGATCACGATGCGCAAGGCGAGTGGCTTAGAACGCGCGCCTGGTGCGGCAGCTTGCGCAATTTCAGGCGCAACCGGGGGCTCGATTTCAGGCGAGTTCATTGCCGAGTTCCTTCACGCGGCGGAGATCGAGTTTTCCGGTACCCAGATACGGCATGGCTTCAATGCGGCGAAACTGATCGGGCCGCGGCTTCCAAAGCGCCGGCAGGTCGAGCTCGCCGAGTTTGGTCAGCACTTCCTTCAACGCTTCTTCGTTGAGCGTGTGCAGGATGATGAGACGCTCGCCTTTTTTCTCGTCGGGCACCGCGGTAACGACGAAAACTTGTTCCGGCGCTGCCGACAGTTCCTGCAATTTTTCTTCAACCTTGATATGCGGAACCATTTCGCCGCCGATTTTGCTGAAGCGGCTCATGCGGTCGGTGATGCGGACAAAACCGTCTTCATCGATGGTGGCGATGTCGCCGGTGTTGTACCAGCCGTCGCGCAGGACTTCGGCGGTTTTTTCGGGCTTATTCAAGTAGCCCTGCATGACGTTCGGGCCGCGCACGAGAAGCAAGCCGGCTTGATTCGCCTGCTGCGTGGCTTGCGTTTCTGGATCGACGGTGCGCAAGACGATGCCCGGAAGCGGATGGCCGATGCTGCCGCGCTTGGCTCCGACCTGGCGGAAGAAGGCGGCGCGAAAGTCCATCGTGTTCACCGCCACGACCGGAGAGCATTCCGTACAGCCGTACCCTTCGAGCGGGCGTATGCCGAATTGGTCTTCGAAAGCTTCGGAGACTTGCGCGGGCAGCTTTTCCGCGCCAGCGATGACGTAGCGCAGGCTGCCGAAATCTTCGGGAGCGCAGCGCTTGGTGTAGGCGCGCAGAAACGTCGGCGTGGCGATGAGCAGTGTGACGCGGTACCTGCTGACCAGTGCGCCGATGGTCCGGGAATCGAGCGGATTGGGATGATAGACGACGCCGATGCCGACGCCGGTGGTCAGGCCGAGCGTGGCGGTAAAGCCGAAGGAGTGGAAAAAGGGCAGGATGCCGAGGATGCGGTCGTCGCGATGCAGCATGAAGACCTGATTGAGCTGTTCGACGTTGGAGGCGATGTTGAAGTGCGTAAGCAGAACGCCCTTGGGATCGCCGGTCGAGCCGCTGGAAAAAATGATGGTAGCGAGATCGTCCAGGCTGGGTTTCTGCTTGGCGCCCGCGAGTTTTTCGATGGAGCGGGCGGGAAGGAACAGCGCAGCGAGCAACGAAACGATTTTCTCGCTGAACCTGGGCTTTTCCGCGAGATCTTCAAGGTACACGGCTTTGCCGGGAGGCTGAATTTTGATTTTTTCGAGGAAAGCGCGGGAAGTGACGGTGGCCGTCAAACCACTTTGCTGGGCACAGGAGTCAACGACTGGCTGCGAAGCGGTGTAGTTGAGATTGACGGGAACTTTGCCGGCGAACATGGCGGCGAGGTTGACGAATGCTCCGCCGATGGACGGCGGAAGCAGGACACCGACGTGTTTTTGATCGGCCCAGATCGGCCGCAGGCGGCGCGCGAGGAAAATAGTTTTGCTCAGCGCGGAAAAGAAGCCGAGTTTTTCCGTGCGAAAGTCGGCCATGGCGAAACGGAACGGGTGACGCCGCGCCGTTTCGAGGAAAGCGCGCGCAATGGTCTTCATTAAGGGCTTGCGGCGGGCGAAAGCGTCGGCGCCAAGTTCGAGAACCGCCTGGCGCGCTTCGCCGGCGGTGACGGTTGCAGGCATCGGCTGGCCGAAGGTGACACGCACGGGATACGGAATCTTGCGCGGCCACTTCCAGAAAAATTTGCCGCCCGAAAAACTGAAGATGGAGCCCCAGATGCCGTCAATGTGAACGGGGATGACCGGGACCTCAACGCCTTTGAGGATGCGCTCCATGCCGCGGCGGAAGGGCATCATCTGGCCGATGCGGGTCATCTGGCCTTCGGGAAAAATACAGACGAGTTCGCCGTTTTGCAGAGCGCGCGTGGCTTCGCGGAGCGAGTGAATCATTTCGCGCGGGCCCTGGTTGGAGGCGATGGGGATGACGCCAAGAATCCTGGCAAAAGGCTTGACGAACCAATGTTGGTAAGAGTCCCTGAACATCAGGAAGCGCACGGGGCGATCGGTGGCCGCAATGACCAGAGCGGCATCCGCCATGGAAGCGTGATTGGGAACGAGCAGCGCGCCGCCGCGTGGCGGGACTTTTTCGGCGCCGGCGATGTCCATGCGATAGATGGTGTGCGCGGCGAACCACAGAAGCAGGCGGAGGAGAGAATCGGGCAGAAGCCATAACGTGTAGGCACCGGCGGCGAGCGAAAGCAGGGCGGTCCAGAGAAAGAACGTTGCCAAGCCAACGTGCAGATAGTGGGTAAAGCCCGAATAGATAGCAGATGCGACGAGTACGCCGACGAAGGACAGCCAGTTGGCGTACGCGATGACGCCACCTTTTTTGTCCTCATCCGGGCGATGTTGGATGAGCGCGCTGATGGGAACGATGAAGAAGCCGCCGGCGAAACCCAACGCACCGAGCAACGACATTACTTGGATGAAAGAAAGGCCATGCAAGGAAACGAGGCTTCCGAAAACGGCCATGCCCACGCCGCCCAACGGAATCAGGCCATATTCGATCTTTCCGCCGGAGAGGTAGCCGGCAGCGAAACTGCCGACGCCGATGCCGACAGCCAGCGCGGCCTGCAAATAGCTGCCGCGCGTCTCGTCGAGACGGAGAATTTCGCGACCATAGAAAACAATGACGAACTGCAGCAAAGCTCCGAGAAACCAAAAATAGGTGTTACCGATGACGGCGAGTTTCAGCGCGCGATCGGGACGTATGAGGCGCCACTGCGCTCCGAGATCGGCAAAAATGTTGAGGCGAAATTTTTTGGCGGGGTCGCCGGCGGGAACGCGGGAGATCAGCAGGCTGGTGAGGCATCCGAATACGGTCAGCCCGGCGAAAATCACGCCGGCCCAGGCTTCCCGACCGCGGAAGGTCTGCGCGAGAAAAGACCCAAAAACCGTGCCCGCAATGATGGCGATGAAGGTGGTGAGCTCGAGAATGCCGTTGCCCCAGGAGAGCTCTTCGGCCGGGAGCAACTCCGGCAGAAGGCCATACTTTGAAGGGCCGAAGACCGCCGCTTGCGTGCTGGCGAGAAAGATTACGGTGAAGGCGAGATAAGGATTGCCGTGCCAGAAGGCGAAGATGGCAAAGAGCATCGCCGCAATTTCAAAGACCTTTGTGCCGATGGTGACGCTGCGCTTGCTGTAACGGTCGGCCAGATAGCCGCCGGTCATGGAGAAAAGCAGGAAGGGAATAGCGAAGAGCAGTCCGATCAGGAAGACGCCGCGGTCCTGTTCGGCTTGCGAGGGATTTTGCCCGAGGATGAGATAGATGACGAAAAACTTGAGGCCATTGTCATTGAAGGCGCCCTGAAACTGAGTGGCGATGAGGCTCCAGAATCCGAGGCGCCAGGGTTTCGTGTGTGCCGGACCGCTTTGGTGCATGCGCAGCCCCTCCGCTGGGCTCCGTCGCTGCGTGCTGCGGAATCTGGTGAAAGTGGTCGCGGAGATTATAACGGGAGCGGCGTAGGTTTTGCGGGTGCGAGTTTTGCATATTGAAGCAAAGCGCCACTCTGGCCGCGCAGACCCGATCGAGACTGGTGGGCCTATTTCACTTGTTCGAGGAGGCCGATTTTCTCCAGGGCCTGGAGATATTCGACCACGAGTTCGAGGGGAATGGGGCCGTATTCGGCGGAGACGGCGTCGCGGATTTCCTGGGCGTTGCGTTTGCCGTCGGGGAAATTGAGAACTTCGTAGGCGTATTCTTCGCCGCTGCCCCAGAGGCCCTGGTAATCGAGGAGTTTGGGAGCAGGGATGCCGGCGGACTTGGCGTGGTCGGCGAAATAGTCGTAGCCGAAAACGGTTAGAGGGCCTTTCGGTTCAGTTTTTCTGCGAAATACGGCCAGGCCGCTGCCCGTGGCCTGGGGTGGATTTCCGACCCGATTCGCCAGGGTTTCGACCGGAAAAAATCTTTCGAAAGCCGGCTCGCTTGATGTGCTCGAATTGGGCGCCAGCCGATGAAGGGACTGGGGCGTTTCGATTTCCGAGTTCAGGAAATGTCGAATCAAGTTGGCCGATTCATCCGCCGGGACCTGCTCACTCCGTAAACCGGCAAGGCGTGCGCGTAACAATCTGTCGTAGTCAATCGCCAGAAGAACGCTTTTGGCCGAGTCTTCGTTCATGGCCGCCAAGAAATAGCCGCTGGCGGCACCGATGAAGGCTGCGCGTTTGAGTTTGGTGGGATCGATGTTTGCCGCGGAGTCGAAGTTGGTGTGGATGAAGCGGTCGGGCCAGTCGTTGAGATAGATGGCGGGGATGCCGGTCGAAGAATCCTGATAGACGTCGTGGTCGCTGCCCAGGGTGTAGGCGGAGTATTCGGCGCCAAGAGCTTCCTTGCCGCCTTCGGGGGCAACCATCGGGTATGCCGCTTCGCCGGTGGCGGCGAACTGGTAGGACTGGCCGTTGAGCCAGTCGGCGAACGCCCAGGCGACGTCGTGGACGAAGCTCGGAAGGCTCATGGGGCCGCGCGTCACGTGGAACACTGACTTGGTCTCCGGGCCGCCGCCGACCATGTCCATGTGAATGACGGCTTTGATGCCCTTGGCGAATTCCGGGCCGCGGAAAATCCCATCGGAGACCGTGCTTTTCTCTTTTCCTGGTTCGCTCGTTCCTCGCCGACTTGCGGAGCGACCCGTGCCGTTGAGCAGTGCCATGGTGCCTTCGATTTCGGGCGGGAAGACGAAGCGGATGGTGCGGGCGGGCGGCTGCAGCTCCCCACCGCCGATCAACCAGTCGCACATTTGAAGGCTTTCAAATTCGCGCTTCGCTCTGGCGTTCATGGCTCCCTCGGGCGTCTTGCCGACGGGCAGGCAGCCGCCACTGCGCTTCTCGCGAGTCAGTTGGCGCAAGGTGCGGGCGACTTCGAGGATGGCGGCGCAGCCGCTGGCGTTGTCGTTGGCGCCAGGGCGCTGGTGGTCGAGGTGGCAACTGAAGATGATTTCTTCGTTTTTGAGTTTCGGATCGGAGCCGGGGATGGTGGCAGTGACGATTTCGTAGAAGCCTGGATGCTGGCCGGCTTTGACCGCGGCGTGCAGGGTGATTTTTTCTTGGGCGGCCAGGCGTGCGTGGAAAGCGCGCGCAGTTTTCAGCGAGACCATGAACGCGAAGGTTTTGTTGGGAGAAAAAGTTTCTAGGTGGCCCCAGCGGATGGCTTCCTGGTTTTCGCCAGACCAGGCGGTTTTCTGGTTTTGCGCGTAGCTGACGATTCCGGCGGCGCCGAATTTTCCGACAGCGAGATCCTGAACGGCGCCGGGCTGCGCACCGACGAGAACGAGTTTTCCTTTTACGTCCTTGCCGGCGTAGTCGCTTTCTTTGGTGCCCGCACCAACATCGACTAGGTCCGCGGTTAGGTCTGCGCTTTCGCTGTCTTCCGCGAGAACAACGGGCTCGGCTTCATAGCTGGCAAGTTTTAAGCGCTTGTCTCCCGTTACCTCCCAGAGTTCCGCGAAGTCCGCGTCCCAGGCCGGGCGGGAGCGCTGCGTTCCATAAAAAACCTTTCCGTCGGCGGGGAATTGGAGAATGGCGACGTCGCTGAGGCCATAGGCGCGGAGGCGTTCGGCGACAAGTTCGGAGGCTAGGTCAAAACCCTTGGAGCCGCGCTGGCGGTCGAAGCGGGCCAGGCCTTCGAGGTTGCGCTTGGCGGTTTCGCCGCTGAGTTCATTGGCGAGCGCTGCGACGTCTTGTTCGGGAAGCAGCGGCGGCTTTTGCGCGCGGGTGACGCTAACGGAGGACAAAACGAGGAGTGTTGCGATGCAGGCGAGCCGGTTCACAGGAGCCTCCGCGGGAGGAGATTGTACAACGTCAGACCGGGCGTCAGGACCGGGCGTCAGGAAGTGTCGGCCGCGGTTCGGCCCTGGAAGAGGGTGCAATCTTGCGCGCGCCTCTGACGTAGTACTCTTGAGACTTCCTATGGCGCCCACTACGGACCTGGATAGCACAGCATTCCAACTGGAACAGGTTTGCCGGACCTACGCGATGGGGGGAACCTCGATTCGCGCGGTAGACGATGTCTCGCTGACCGTGCCGGCGGGAGAGTTTCTGGCGCTGCTCGGATCGTCGGGGTCGGGAAAGTCCACGTTGCTGAATTTGATGGCGGGACTGGACCGGCCGACAAGCGGCTCGATTGTGGCGGCGGGGAGGAATCTGGCGCGGCTGTCTGCGCTCGAGTTGGCGCGGTACCGGCGGGAGACGGTGGGGATGGTGTTTCAGTCGTTTAATTTGCTGCCGCGCATGACGCTGGAAGAAAACGTCGAGCTGCCGCTGCGGCTGGCGGAAGTGGAGCGCGGGGAGCGGACGGCGCGAGTGCGTGAGGCGCTCGAACACGTGCGCTTGACCAAACGCATCGGGCACCGGCCGAGCGAGCTTTCGGGCGGCGAACAGCAGCGCACCGCGATTGCGCGAGCGCTGGTGAACCGTACGCGGATTCTGCTGGCGGATGAGCCGACCGGGAATCTGGATTCGGCGACGGGCGAAGCGATTTTGATGCTGCTGCGGGCGATCCAGAGCAATCTTGGAATGACGATTGTGATGGTGACGCACGAGCGGCCGCTGGCGGAGCGGTTCGCGGACCGGCTGGCGACGATGGGCGACGGAAAATTGCTGTCCACGGCGCCGACCGAGGCCGCGAAAGAAGGCGGAGCCTCGGTCGAGGATTCGGCGGAGGTCCGGCGATGAAGCTTCGCGACATGACCGAACTGGCGGTGCGGAATTTACGCGAGGCGATTTTGCGCAATTCGCTGACGACGCTGGGCGTGGCAGTCGGCGTGGCGTCGCTGGTGGCGATGCTGTCGCTGGGGGTGGGCTTGCAGCAACTGGCGACGAGCAGGCTCAGCAAGAGCGGGCTCTTCGATTCGATTTTTGTGACGCCGAAAACGAACTTGCGCGGGCCGGGTGCGGGACCGCCGGCGACGCGAGCCCCAGCTCCCAAGGCGCGGCCGCTTGATGAAGCAGCTCGCGCGGAGTTTGCGAAGCTGCCGAATGTGATCGAAGTGTATCCGCAGATTCGGTTCTTTACGGAAGTGCGGTTCGACGGGCGTCCGTTTGCCACGATGGTGGCGGGAATGCCGGAGTCGTCGAAGGCGAGCGGATCGTTCGACGGGATGCAGGGGAATTTCTTTTCGTCGGCGAGTGCGGATGAGGCGATTCTGCAGGCGGAGTTTGCGAAGGAGTTGCGTCCGCAGACGGCGTCGCTCGTCGGGAAGGATTTGGTGCTGCGCTATGCGGAGCGGCAGGCGCTGGAGGCGCCGGATGGTTCGAACGAGGGCGGCGGATTTTCGGTAGTGCCGAAGGAAAAACATTTGCGGATTATCGGCGTGGTGGAAACGGAGCCGGCTTCGGGATTTGGAGGGTTTGGGAGCGGGCGGCTGCTGATTCCGCTGGCTGTTGCGGAGACCTTGCGCGCGGCGCAGGTGAACGATTTGCGCGATGTTTTGCGGGACAGCACGGGCGACAAGCCAGCCTACGCGAGCCTGACGGTTCGAGTGAGCAGTGCCTCGCTGGTGGAGAGGACGGAAGCGAAAATCAAGGAGATGGGGTTCGGAGCGTTTTCGCTGCTGGACGCTTCAAAGAGCATGCGGATTTTCTTTTCGGTTTTTGATTTGCTGCTGGGAATTTTTGGCAGTTTGGCGCTGGCGGTGGCGACCCTGGGGATCATCAATACGCTGGTGATGGCGATTCTGGAACGGCGGCGCGAAATTGGTGTGCTGAAGGCGCTGGGCGCGGCGGACGGCGACGTGAAGCAGCTGTTCTTTGTGGAAGCGGGAGTGATGGGGCTGGCCGGCGGCGTGTTTGGCGTATTTTTCGGCTGGCTGATCGGGCGAACGCTGACGCTCGGGACCAATATTTATTTGCGGCGGCAGGATCTGCCGGGCGTGGAAATTTCCTCGGTGCCATGGTGGCTGGTCGGTGGAGCGATCGGATTTGCGGTTGTGGTGAGTTTGCTTGCCGGTTTGTATCCGGCTTCGCGCGCTGCGAAATTGAATCCGGTGGACGCTCTGCGCTATGAGTAGAACTCCAAACTCATGCGATACTTGGCGCCCTGGAGGCCAACTTGCGTAGCGGTGAAGGCCAGGCGTACGACCGGCGGATTGCACGGGAATTCCGGCAGAACGCCCTGCTGAAAGGCACATTTTCGGCGCCGCAGCAGCCGGGGTACCGGGTAAGCATCGACTGGCAATTGAGCCACTGATGAAAAACGGGCGATTTTGGCACGGCATTGCTTGTGCAGCCCTGATTTTTCTATGTTGTCCGCCTTTCCTAGCTGCAGCTTCCCCGCGCATCGAATGTAAGTCCCTGCCGAGCAAGGTCCTCGCGCATCCGGTGAACTACTGCGTTGTGCTGCCGCCCAGCTACGACGCTGACAAAGCGCGGAAGTATCCGGTCCTCTATTTTTTCCATGGTCTCGGCGACAACGAGCAGATGTTTGTGCACGGCGGCGCGTTGAACCTGGTGCAGGATTTGTGGGAAAGGAAGCAAATCGGAGAATTCCTGATTGTCACGCCGGAAGCGGGGGCGACCTTTTATATCAATTCACACAGCGGGAAAGTCCGCTATGAGGATTTCCTGGTGCAGGAGTTTTTTCCCGGTATTGAAGCGCGCTATCGCATCAGTCGCGGGCGTGCGAACCGCGGGGTCAGCGGCGTTTCGATGGGAGGATACGGCGCGCTGCACATGGCCTTCCGGCATCCGGAACTCTTCCTGGCGGTGAGCGCGCAAAGCGCGGCGCTGATGACCGAAATTCCGGCGGTGGCAGCGAGAAGCGCCGCGAACGGAATGCGGTCGCGGGTGCTGGGCGAAACGTTTGGGTCGCCGCCCGACCCGGCGTTCTGGGAGCGGAACAGTCCGATTGCGCTGGCGCGCAGGGTGAATCTGGCGGGGCTGAAAATCTACTTCGATTGCGGCGACCGGGATGACTATGGTTTTGAAGAAGGAGCAAAGGCGCTCGACAAGGCATTGACTTCACGGCGAATCCCGCACGAGGCCCACATCTATCCTGGCCGCCACGACTGGCAGTACTTTGCCGAGCATTTGCCGGATTCATTGCAATTTCAGTCGCGCAACTTTGCGAAATAAGCCGCAACCGGCAGCACGCGTTTGACCATGCCGCTGCCGACCGCCTAAGATACGGCGCAACGCAGGTTCGCGCCTCGGCCGGCGAGTCGCGCTGAAGTTCCTTTCGGATGTACTCACCGAAGATCCTCAAGCGTTGGAGCGTTTTCAACGTGAAGCGCGGGCAGCGTCTTCTCTCGACCACCCGGACATCTGCACGATTTATGAAATCGGTGAATACCAACGCCGCGCCTGCATCGCCATACAGATGCTGGAAGGGCAGACGCAGCGGGAACGCATCGCCAGCAAACCATTTGATCTGGAGCTGACGCTGCAGACGGCTCTACAGATCGCCGACGCACTCGACTCGGCTCACGTCGCGAGACATCAGCTCGCAGGAAATTTACGCGCTGGATGTGCAGTGGCCCTGAGCCGCGGCCGTCAGCGGCTCGCGGCATGCAACCCGGGATTCGCCACGAAGCGAGGTGGGGCGGCCTGGTCGGCGAACTGATTGCCGCTGAGATAAGCGAGACGCAGGATTTTCGCCATCTTCACGTAGTTGATTTTGTCCGCGGTGTCGGTGGTGTGGTGATAGTCGGGATGGAATCCGGTGAACCACCAGAACGCCGGGATGTTTTTCAGAACAAAAGGAAACTGGTCGCTGCGGAAGAAAACGTTGAGCGCGGATTCGTGGTCGAAGCGGTCGTCCAGGACCAGGCCAACGTGTTTATTCTGCTCGACGACGGTGCGATGGTAGTCGGGACTGTAAAGCGCGCCGATCAGATTGAGGCGGTTGGTGGTGTCGGCGGGAATTTCAAGCAAGCCTGTGGTCTGGTCACTGGGTGTTTCGTTGCGGCCGATCATGTCAAAGTTGATCATGGCGCGAGTGGTGTCCAGCGGGCGCAAGGGATGCGCGGCGAGATAGAAAGCACCAAGCAGGCCGCGCTCTTCTGCGGCAAAAACGACAAAAAGAATGGAACGCTTGGCCGGCAGGCCGGATTTGGCTTTCGCGTTCGCAGCGAAGGCGTGGGCCAATGCGACGACGCCAACCGAGCCGGAGCCGTTGTCGTCGGCGCCGTGCCAGATTTCGCTGCCGCTCATGCCGTCGTGGTCGTGGTGGCCGCTGATGAGGATGGTTTCGGATCTGAGTTTGGGGTCGTTGCCTTCGAGCAGGCCGACGACGTTGTAGCTGGTTCCGGTGGAAACCGAGGTGTTGCGGAAATGAATGGTCGCGCGCGTATCGGGAAGATCGCGGGATTGGGGCTTGAGGTCCCGGTCGATCGCCGACTGCAGATCGGAGGGCGTGGCGCCGGCGGTTGCGAGGATTTCTTTGGCGGCGGCATCGGAAACGACCGCGGCGGGAATGTGGAGTTCGTCGTCGGCGAGCGCTTGTGAAGGCAGCGGCAGAGAGCGAACTGCGGAGCCGCCGATGCGCGCGACGCGTTCCTGATTCGAGGGGTGCTTGCGATTGGGTTCGGCTACGATCAAAACGCCGACG
>Ga0157378_10002779_pt1 | contig 15601 bp, 19 predicted proteins | sample M65metaG_FD_115309 | JGI IMG/M metagenome (GOLD analysis project Ga0157378, IMG submission 115309) | Miscanthus rhizosphere microbial communities from Kellogg Biological Station, Michigan, USA - M6-5 metaG | ecosystem: Host-associated > Plants > Roots > Rhizosphere > Soil | place: USA: Michigan...
AGGAAGGGCGGCCAAACATCATGAGCACCGGTACCGGGCCTTTTATATTCGCAGGCAGCACTAATAACATATCGATATCGACATTGATAAGCGGGTATTGGCTGTTATCAACATGACCCACTAATTTTTTTGCAATGACCGGTGTGCGACCGACAAATTCGCGATCAATAACCTTTACCGTCCAGGTTACGGGCGGAATTTTTTCAGGCAGGCGGCCATATACCTCCTGCTCCATATCTGCCGCAATCTCCGGACGGCGTTGCTTCCACCACTGGTCCGCCGTGGTTATTGTTTTACCATTTTTAAGTTTCATTACATCCGGCAAAATCGGGTATGGATTGGCGATAGTCTCGTCGTAATTGGCGTGATTGGGTGCCGCTTCATTGCCACTGGGCCCTGGTCTTAATTTTTTGATCCCGAGTTGTTGCATCATATTCTGCTGATCCTGGACGGCGGTCATAACAACCGCTTTTGGGTAATGGCTGCTGTCGATAGGCAGCTGAACGGCTTTTGCGGGAAGGGTAATAATCAATAAGACTGTCAATATTTTCATCGGCAATTTTTTTTATTAATTAAGCAATCGTTGTATGTGTGTACTAAACTATGGTAGATAAAAACCTTACTCAAGATACGCCAATGCTTCCTGTGATAGATTGGTCCGCCTAATTGATTTTAATGATTGTGGCATCTGCACATACGGGTGTCGGGTAAACCAATTAGGAGGAATAAATCATGTAGTGATATGTTGCAGGCTATCAAACTGCATCGCTTCAGCGTGTTTATTCAGCGCTTTGGGTTTCCAGGATTTGAAGCGTTTTTTTATCGGGTTGGCCGCTGAAATATTTATCAAGCACCTGTTGAAATACGGAATCTGTGCCGGGTAGCCCGGCAAATAATGTCATAGAGGAATGCAGTTTCATGTCATCAGGACTGCCGAAGATCTGGTGGGCAGTCCGGCCTGCGACTTGTATGAGTACACGGCTGATGGTTTTCAATCTGTTTCCAAGCACCGGGTGCGCCAGGTAGTTGATTGCTTCGCCTGCATTCTTTATGGCATAGTACCTCGACGTGTCACTGGAGCCGAGCCCCTGAATCTGGGGAAATATATACCACATCCAATGGGTTCTTTTTTGACCCTGGCTGATTTCTGCCAACGCTATCTCATAATTACGCTGTTGCGCCTCCAGGAAACGTTGCAGGTTGTATTCCGAACTCATACAATGACGATTATAAAACATACCGGTCAACAATTGGAGAGCCGGCTTATAAATATAAAATGAAAAGTCGGGATTTGTTTCCGGCCTGCTGAAGTTTATTGAGATATGGATGTACGCGAAAAATCCGGATTGCCTGCACAGTGGGGTTTGATGAACAATCAGTAATAATGATCGCTACGCTATCTTTATCAGCCGCATACTGCCAACAGGGGGCAAATTTATTGTAAGCGTTTTTTCGGGTTCTTCAATCAAACTAACCGTGTACGCGGCATTCTCTACCAGCACCTGTATGCCTTCCGAATTTTTTGCCATTTCAATACGCAAAGCGATAAGTGTTTCTGTTCCATTTTGTTTTATGCTTACTTCTCCTTTTAAGCTATCTTTTGGATCCGGCGTAAAAATATATTTATTATTGGTTTTTGGATTTATCCAACTACCTGCTATGGCCGTCGTAAAGTCCTGCAGGCTAAAATCGTTGTTGGAGGCATTGTCCATAGTTATTTATTTTTCAGCAAACAGCGTTGCTATAATTCCTCTGTTAGTCTTATGAAAAAAGCAAGCCAAAAAATAGCTTACGCAGCAACGGGCCGAACCATTAAAACTGAGATTATTGTCAAAAAATTTCAGCCTGCAAAATGACAATTAAAAAAAATGCGCTGCCGCTGAACTTTTATAATACTTGTGTGTATGGCGTTACACTGCATAGGGCGAAGCAGGAAATCGCCGGTACCTGCTAATGACGACTTTCGTATCTATGGCCCGGAAATTGATTTTTTTCATAGACGCCATGAAACAGTCAAGAATTAAAAAGATTATAAAAAAGCAGTTCGGGAAGCTGCAAGAGGCCTATCATGATATGCTGGTTACCTGGTCTATGGATGCAATTCACCGGTTTCGCGTAAGAATTAAACATATAAGGGCCTTTGCCCGCATGATAAAAACGGGCTCAAAGAAACACCCTTCCATATCCCGCCAGCTAAAAAAGGTTTATCGCCGGTCTGGCGCCGTACGAAACTGGCAATTGTTTTTGCAGACATTTTCAAGAAACAGATCCCTGAAACGTTATGCCGCCCGCAGTCTTGATGCCGCAATTTCCGGCATGAAGGAATTCATGACCAGCAGCCTGGTAGACAAAGCGAAGAAAAAGATGCTCCGGAAGGTTCCCCGTCATTTTAAAAATAAAGGGATGCGCGTATTCCGCCATGATAAATGGCAGGCAATTGATCATGTGACGCATCAAAAGGAATTGGGGGACGACCAATTGCATTCCATCAGGAAGAACCTGAAAGATTTGCAGTATGATAATTTGATGGCATCTGCGGATACAAAGAAGAAATACTACAATAAATTAATGAAAAAGCTTGGCTCTTTACAGGACTGCAGGATTGAATTGCAGTTACTGGAAGAAATTAACCGGCAGCAGGCCAGCATCAAAATACAAAAGCTGGTTAACAGACGTGTTGAGAAAAAAAACCGCCTTGCAAGCGAGATTACAAATGAATTGAAGGGGCAAAATAATTAAGTAAGTGGAATTGATACCTGACCTGGTGTAAAACGGCATTGCTTCTTTCAATTCTTTGGCATGCGTAGACATAATTCCTTAAAATTTGCATTCCGGAAATCAGGAAAACTTTCAAAAAAGCGCTGAATAGTTGTAAAAATCGATGGGCGATGAAGACAATATAGAGAATGTTATTTTTTGAAGGTGGGGCGTAGTAGGATCAGCCACATGCTAAGGGCGGTTCGGTAAAACAGGCAAACTATTAATGAGTTCGTATACTTATGCGAACTAAATAAAAGTTCGTATAAATATGCTAATTTATAGAACTGTTGTATATTTGGATACAAATCATGGCTATGGCTATACAGGCAGTACTTACATGTGATATTGTACATTCTACCAAACTATTACCCCGGCAGGAGCAGCAACTGGTACGACGGCTGCGGCTGGTGCTATCGTCCTGCAAATTTGAATTTTACAGGGGGGACAGTTTCCAGGTATATCTTAAAGATGCGCGGCCGGCGCTGGAAACTGCCTTACTTTGCCGCACCGCGGCCATTGGGATGGCCCGGGATATAGAAAGTTTTACACCGGATGTACGCATCGGCATTGGCATTGGCAAAGCAAAAGAACCCGAAGGTACATTGGGCACGGCCCGTGGAGAGGCCTTTGTTTTGTCGGGCCGCGCATTTGATAAGATAGCAAAGAGCAGCACGAAACTTATTATCAGCACTGCCAACGAACTGGCCGATGAGGGGCTGCAGGTGCTGGCCAGCTATATCAACGCAATATTTAACGGAATGACCGGTAAACAGGCAGAAGTTATTTTTGAGTTACTGAAAGGAAATTCACAACAGGCTGTAGCTTTAAACCTGAAGAAATCAAAAAGTACCATCAGCCAGCATGTAACCGCAGCAAGATGGGATGAAATCAAAACATTGCTGCGGCAATACAAAAACATTATCAACCATATATCATGATTACTGCATCTGTCTGGCTTACCAAATTAATACTGGCACACCTGCTCACGGATTTTATATTGCAGCCAAAAAGCTGGGTGACGGATCGCACCGAAAAGCATTTTGCCTCCCCAAAATTATACCTGCACGGTTGTATTACCGCCCTGCTGGCCTGGGCCATGATAGGTTTTCAATACTGGGTACCGGCCCTGCTTATACTGGTAACACATATCGTGATCGATGGCTGGAAATCGTATCAGAAAAACAACATCACCTGTTTCCTTATCGATCAATCATTGCATTTGCTGGTAATAGCCGGATGCTGGTATGTTAGTTTTGTTAAATGGAATGATGTACAGGGCCTGTGGCTGGAAATCTATAACCGGCAATCACTATGGAAAGTAATAACTGCTTTTATTTTCGTAACAACGCCTGCAGGTATCCTGATCGGCCAACTTACGAGGCAATGGCGCGATAAGATAGCAGGCGGTGAAAACTTGGCCAATGCCGGAAAATGGATTGGAATAGTAGAACGGGTTATTATACTGGTCTTTGTTATTTATAACCAGTTTTCAGCAATTGGACTCCTGGTAGCCGCAAAAGGCATTATCCGCTTTAATGAGAAAGACAGGCAGGAAATAAAAACCGAATATCTTGTTACCGGAACATTGATGAGCATCGGATTGGCCATCATCACCGGCATTGCCATTAGGTTATAATTGCTGCAAAAACAGGGGACGCGATCCTATTAACCGTTTGAAAAATAGCCGGTTATGCCTTGGTATGGTTGAATTTCAGTTATAAGCCCGGAAATTACCTTTGGTTGGGAGCAGTAAATTAAGATTTCATTAAATTAAATCTCTGGTAAAGTGAAGAATTTTGCAGCTTTTGACTATGTTTAGCTGCTAATTCTAAACAACCTGCGATCAATGACGAGCTTGAACAGTACACGGCCTTTTGCCGTGGTGTTTTTTTCTATTGCTATTATGAGCTCCTTTGCATGCCTGGCGCAACACGACAGCCTGGTCAAAAGAAATCATTTGCTCGTTTTACCGGTGATAGCAAGATCAATTGAAACCAGTTGGTCGTTTGGTACCGTTGTATCCGGCACCTTTCACATTAGCAAGCGCGACAGCGCTGCGCGTACATCCAATTTACAGAGCATTGTATTATATTCCCTTAAAAAGCAATTTATCGCTGCCATCAATGGAACCATTTATTTTCCCGGCGAAAAATTCATACTCAACGAACAACTGTCCTATAGTTTTTTCCCGGATAAATTCTGGGGACTGGGTAAAACGTCCCCCGAAACTAATGCAGAGTCATACAATTTTCAGCAGGTCTATGTTTACCTGCATGGCCAACGTGCATTAACCCGGCATCTGTATATTGGAATGCTGTATGAATACCAGCGGCTGATTAAGATAGACTACCAGCCGGGCGGATTATTTGACAAAGAAAATGTTCCCGGCCGAAACGGCTATCATGTTTCAGGTCTCGGCGCCAGTCTTACCTACGATAGCAGGAATGATGCCTTCGCCCCCGATAAAGGAGTTTTTCTTCAGGGCTCCTTCAACCATTTTGCCCCCGTTTTTGGTTCCGATTATTCTTATACCAACTATGTGGTGGATGTTCGCGGTTTTATAAAAACCTATAAAAGGCAGGTGCTGGCATTGCAGGGATATGGTTTTTTAAACAATGGAATGGTGCCTCTAAGAAGCCTTGCTTCGTTTGGGGGAGCCAACAGTATGCGGGGCTACTACGATGGCCGCTACCGCGATAAAGACCAGGTTGTATTGCAGGCAGAATACAGGGCGCCTGTCTATAAACGCCTGGGGGCTGTAGTTTTTGGAGGAATCGGAAATGTTAGCCATAACTGTAATTACTTCAGTACGCAGGCATTAAAATATTCTTATGGCGGCGGCTTCCGCATTGCGCTGACAAAATCTGAAAAATTAAATCTTCGTCTCGATTATGGTATTGGACGGGGTGGACGCTCAAAAGGATTTTATTTCCAGTTGGGCGAAGCTTTTTAGTTCTTGTTCCTTACAATTACTTTAGCCAATTGGTAACAAAGCCACGACGCAACAGGCGCTGCAAGGATATCTACCGTATAATGGACATGCTGTATCAGTAACAACACGGCAATACAAATGACAAAAACAAGTGTAAGTACCTTATCCCATTTTTTTTTCAATCCAAGGAAAATAATAAATACGCTGGATGTATGACCCGAAAAGAAAAGGTCTTTGGTAATATATTGTTTGCCGTAAAAGAAATTGGTTAACGGATCTATCAGCGGAATAAGATGCGGCGGCGCATTCAGCGGAACCAACCATATACAGAGCATTCTGCTCAGCGAAACCAGCAGGTAGGTCCAGAGCAGCAGCAATAAAGTTTGGGGGCTTTTTACACAGCGTATAATTGCCAGTAACGCAGCTCCCCAGATGAAAATGAATACCGGCAGCGATACATTGCGCACGCTTATCTGGTTAAGCAGCCAATCGTTTAAAATGATCCCCTCTCTTTTTTCTATATGTTGAAAGAAAACCGGGAAAGCCGCAAGCAAGGGGAAAATCAATGCCCATACCAGCACGAATTTTTTTCTGAAAACAGGTTGCCGCCAGGCGTCGGGCCAGGTTTGCTGTTGTTCCAGTAATGGCCGCGACGGCAATGTTTCCATAAGCGAATGTAATCGTCGGTCGACTAAAATATTAACTCCGGACCATGTTTTGCATTCCAATATTGAGCCGGTTCTTCAGAGCATAAAAAACATCAGTAATGCCATCTCACAAATGCCTCCATGGCTGCATAATGTGTAAGACCGAGTTGCTCGTATAATTTTGCGGTGTTGCGGTTGCGTTCTTCTGCCCTTTGCCAGAATTCCCTGGCATCGCTGCCCTGGAAGGGTACCATGTCTTTTTGCGACTGGTGTATAAAAATGCCGAAGCGTTTTTTCAGCACCTGGTCGGGGCTCATGGGGATTGCCATTTCTATTTCACTGATATCCCATTCCTGCCAGGCGCCTTTATACAGCCATACCCAGCAATCCTTTACCCATTCTTCCCCGCTGGCCTTCAGTCGGCGCATACTTTCAAAAATAGTATCCAGGCAAACTTTATGCGTGCCATGGGGGTCTGCCAGGTCGCCAGCACAATACACCTGGTGCGGTTTTAATTTTTTTAATAAATCCACTGTTAGCTGCACATCTTCCTCGCCCATCGGTTTTTTTTCTATTCTGCCCGTTTCATAAAAAGGCAGGTTTTGAAAATGGATGTTTTCGTCTTTGATGCCAACATAGCGGCAGGTGGCGGCCGCTTCGCATCTTCTTATCAATCCTTTAATGGCACGTATCTCTTTCGTGTCCATCTGGTTTGATTTTTTTGCGTGCAGAAAATCCCCGGCTTCCTGCAAAATAGCCTGCGATTTTTTGCTGTCTATACCAAACATATTTTCGAAACCAACGGCAAAGTCGAGGAAACGGGTCACAAACTCATCTGTTACCGCAATATTGCCACTGGTCTGGTATGCTACGTGTACATCGTGTCCCTGATCGTGCAGGCGCATAAAAGTTCCACCCATGCTGATGATATCATCGTCGGGATGCGGAGAGAAAATAACGCAGCGTTTGGGATAGGGATTCATCCGCTCAGGCGGGTTGGGTAATGGCGTACTTTTACCACCAGGCCATCCCGTTATACTATCGCGCAGCATATAAAAAACCTGCATATTGATTTCGTACGCATCGCCTTTTTCAACCAGCAGATCACTCAGCCCATAGTCGTTATAGTCTTTACTGGTAAGGCTCAGCACGGGCTTGTTCAGACGAAGGGCCATGTTTACAACAGCTTTTTTTACCATTGCGGGCGACCAGTCGTATTCACCTGTTAACCAGGGAAACTTGAAACGCGTAAGCTCGGACGCTGCAATCTCGTCGAGTACAAATGTTGTATCCGGATGTTGTTGCAGCAAGGACGCGGGAATTTGTTCCGTTACGATACCTTCCACGGCTTCTTTTATAACAGGGGCCTTCATCTGTCCCCAGGCCATCAGGAAAATCCGCTTTGCTTTCATGATGACGCTGATGCCCATTGTAATAGCCAATCGCGGAACATTTGAAATATTTTGAAATTCCTGAGCATTGGCCATCCGGGTAGAATTTTCCAGGGCACCAGGCGTGTACGTGAAAACAGGCGTGAACCTTGCTCGTTAAAACCAATATGCCCGTTGTTGCCGATACCCAGTATTTGTAAATCCAGGCCACCGGCAGCTTCTATCTTTGCATCGTAATCAGCACAGAATTTCTTGATGTCTTCTTTTTTTATTTCTCCATTGGGCACATGGCAGTTGGCTGGATCAATGTCAACATGATCAAACAAATGTTCTTTCATGTACAGGTTATAGCTTTGCAGCGCGTCCCGGTCTATCGGATAGTATTCATCCAGGTTAAAAGTGATTACGTTTTTGAAACTAAGACCCTCTTCTTTGTGCAGGCGAATCAGTTCTGTATACACTGTTTTAGGCGATGAACCCGTAGCCAGTCCCAGCACGCAGTTTTCGCCCCTGGCCTGCCTTGCCTTGATAGCGCTGGCAATTTCACGGGCAATAAAGGCGGAACCTTCTTTCAGGGAAGGGAAAATAGTTACCGGGATTTTTTCAAGCGAGTCTACCATGTTCATGTTTACAGTGTTGTTTTTGGCTAAGAGCTGCGAAAATAAAGGCTATTTTACACAATGCCAACCGAAATAAATTGGCTTAATTGTAATCGGTTGTTAATGACATTTGTACCGGTAGAACGATCTGCAAGGAAAATAAACTCAATTAAGCGCCATGCACTATTTTTATAGCAAATTGTGATTATTTGAAAACAGTACTGACAGAACAGCAACTGGCCATTACCATACAGCGTTTAAGCCAGCAAATACTGGAAAACCATATTAACCTTGAAAATACTGTTCTAATCGGCATTCAGCCCCGGGGGATTTATTTGTCTAACAGGATCATTGCCCAGTTAAAAAAGGAAATACCGGCAAACAAGGTCTTTTATGGCAAACTGGATATTACTTTTTACCGCGACGACGTGCGGGATCAGTTGCATGTGGCGAATAAAACGGATATTCCTTTCAGTATCGAGAATAAACAGGTCGTCATTATTGATGATGTGTTGTATACAGGCCGTACCATCCGCGCCGCACTGGACGCCCTGCTTGATTTTGGCCGGCCGGCAAAAGTGGAGTTATGTGTACTGATCGATAGGCGCTTTAGCCGGCAATTGCCCATACAACCCGATTATACCGGCAAATCAATCGATTCTATTATAACCCAGAAGGTAAAGGTATTCTGGAAAGAAAAAGATGGGCAGGAAGAAGTGGGGTTGTTGGAATAGTTCGGAGTCGTGAGTCGTGAGTCGTGACGATTATTTAGCGGCGCAATTTACATTACTTTACTGCTCCGTAGGAGCATCCTGTTTATAGACCAGAGGGGCGTAATCTGTATAACCCCGGGGTGCAACCCGGGGATTGCGATGGCGAGGCAGAACCCCGCGGGGGTTCAATCTGATAAAGGCCGCAGTGTGGCCGGCACAAGTGTGCGACGCAAGAAAAGATGAATGCCGTTTTATACTGCCAGGTTCATTTCCACATTTTCATATTCGCCACATTTCCACATTTTTTATTATACAGCGAAACTGGTACCGCATCCACAAGTTTTGCTGGCATTGGGATTGGTAAAAGTAAAACCGCGTGCATTCAGCCCATCCTGCCAGTCTACTTCCATGCCAAGCAGGTAAATACCATGTCCGGGGTTCATAATATAAGTGAGGCCGGCTGTTTCAAATATTTCATCGGCGGGTTGTTTTTCATCAAAACCCAAAATATAGCTCATCCCGGAACAACCACCACCTTTAACCCCGATGCGCAGGAATTTGGAATGATCAAAATCGGGGGCCGCCATCAATCGTTTGATTTCTGTCACTGCCCTTGCACTGAGTTGTATAGGTGCCACTGCCGTTGTTTCCATATATCGACTATTTGTACAAAATTAAACAACAAATTGCGCATTATATAGTTTATAGCCTTGCTAAATAAACCGGTTATTTTAACCTGCTCCTTACATTTGTAATCCAATAAACATTGCATACATGATGGATACCAGTACTATAATAATCAGCATCGGCGTATTGATAGCCCTGCTTATTCTTTATTACTATTTTTACCAGAAAGACAAGAAAACGGTTGCTGAAGAAATAAAAACAGCTCCTGCAACAACAGTATCTACGGGTACACAACCGCTTCAACTGGCCGCGTACGAACGCCTGGTAATACTGGCTGACCGCATTGCCATTCCCAACCTGATAAGCCGCAGCAGCCAGCCGGGATTAAGTAAAACAGACATGCAGCAACTGCTTACTCAGACCATTAAACAGGAATATGATCATAATATCTCACAACAGATTTATGTTAGCGCCGACGCCTGGGACGCCGTTCGTAATTTAAAGGACCAGAACATACATTTGATTAACCAGGTAGCCTCGGTGCTGCCAGCCGAAGCAAGTGGTATGGACCTCAACAAAAAAATTCTTGATTTTGTCCTGAATCAACCGCAGGGTTCGCTTCACAACCTGGTGCAGGACGCTATCAGCGCAGAAGCAAAAAAGCTGATGAAATAGACTACCTGCCCGAGATGCACTGATCTTCTGTAATCCTCATTGTTGGCAACAGCCTGCCATAGAACTTATCCCAACGGTAATTGTTATTAAAACGGTGCCGGGTGGCTACCTTTGCGAAATTAAATATTACAGCATGGGTTTAGCAACGGATTCGGTTAACGGTGGTCAGCAGGGAATGAAGATTGCCCTCGTAGGTTATGGCAAAATGGGCAAAGCCATTGAAGAAATAGCCTTACAACGTGGTCATGAGATAGTATTAAAAATCGACTTGCACAATGCCGGCGATCTTACCGCCGCCAACCTGCAAAAAGCAGATGCGGCCATTGAATTTACAGGACCGCACAGCGCGTTTGATAATGTAATGAAATGCCTGGCAGCCGGTGTGCCTGTAGTCTGCGGCAGTACGGGCTGGTTGCAAAAGATGGAAGAAGTAAAGCATTTTTGCAAACAGCAAAATGGCTGTTTCCTGTATGCCAGCAATTTCAGCGTGGGCGTAAACATTTTTTTTGAACTCAATAAACGGTTGGCTGAGTTGATGAAGCCGCTTGCAGGGTATGAGGTTAGCCTGGAAGAAATACATCATACACAAAAAAAAGATGCACCCAGTGGAACGGCGGTTACACTGGCAGAACAGGTGATGGAAAAAATAGCCCGCAAGACCAAGTGGGTAAATGCAGAAACCCGGAAGCCGGAGGAACTTTCTATAGTCAGCAAACGGATAGATCCTGCGCCGGGCACCCATACTGTTCGTTATCATTCCGATATTGATACCATAGATATCATCCATACTGCACACAACAGAACCGGATTTGCCACAGGGGCAGTGCTGGCTGCTGAATTTGTGAAGGGGAAAACGGGTATTTTTAGTATGAAAGAAGTACTGGGTTTGTAATTGGCGGCAAGTACTTATATTTATTACTTTATAAAACAATCAAAGGACACAAACGAATGCTTTCTAAAAAAAGTCAATATGCATTTAAAGCATTGATGTACCTGGCCCAGAATAATGAAAAAGGGCCGGTGCTGATTGCTGAAATTGCGAGAAAGAAAAAAATACCATTAAAATTCCTGGAAAATATCCTGCTGGAATTGAAGAAGGCCGGCGTACTGGAAAGCAAAAAAGGGAAGGGCGGTGGTTATTATTTTGCACTGCCTCCATCGCAGGTGCCCATGGCAAAAATAATCCGGCTGCTGGATGGGCCGATTGCCCTGCTGCCCTGTGTGAGTCTCAATTTTTACGAACGCTGCAAAAACTGCGATGAAAAAAGTTGTGGCCTTCACGATATGATGGTAAACGTAAGAGATGCCACTTTAAAGGTGCTGGAAAAACGAACCGTGGCGGATATTGCTAAGAAATGAAGCTATCAGCTTTTAGCTATTAGCTGTAGCACTTCCGGTCCATAGTCTACATCATTTGGCTATTTTGCTTGTTTCTATGTCAATTTAAATTAATAGCTAACAGCTAATAACTAACAGCTTCTCTTACAAATAACTCAACCACCACTGGCTATGCGTGCTTTTATAGCGATTATACTTTTTGCATAGAGGATATAAAGACAATACCACAAATATCCAAATCAGGTATACCACCCACAGCGAATAACCAAATGTTGCCGGCCTAAAGCCAAAGGGAATGGTTGGTCCGAAAGCATCTTTCATGGTATGTCCCAGCGAAAAAAAGAAGATAACGCAAATAAAATGGATAAGATAGAAATGAAGAATATAATAGAAAAAGGGCACCCTGCCATAGACTGTAAAAAAACGGGTAAAACTGTTTTGTATATTCTCAAACAACGCAAGTGCAAATAAAGCGGGGCCAATGGTCATGCAGCTATACATTAATGAAGGCGGGTACTTGTTTACATTTAAAAAAGAAAGAAAGCTGATGATGCTATTCCGCTGAACAGTCCAGGGGAAAGGATCGCCATAGGCATTGATAAAACGAAGTGCGATAAAAAGGCTGATAAGGCAGAATCCGGTTCGCAACAATATTTTTCTCCTGAATAGAGGATCGGTTTGCGGGGTAAACAAGCGTCCGCAGCAAAAGCCCAGAATCATTAATCCCGTCCAGGGCAAAAAAGAATAAGCTACAAAAATAATATGTGTGGGATTTAACTGGATGATAGCATTTCTGCCGTGCAGCATACCCCAGAACAAATTAATTTTTCCCATCCTCGAAGCTTCCGGGTAATCAAGTAAATTATGGCAGAAGAATATCAATAGCCCGATGGCAAGCAGGATACGGAATGGAAGCCGCACCAGGAACGATAGCAATACCATGCTGATGCCAATGGCCCATATCACCTGGAATATGATGAAATTATAAAAGGGATTGAATGTAAGGCCCAGCGAAATGAGGACTATTTCAACAAAGATGAGCCAGCAACCGCGTTTTAAAAGGAAACCCGCCAATTGTGCGGTTGTTTTTTTCTGACCGTTTAAAAATGCGGCTGTGCCCGAAAGAAAGACAAAAACAGGTGCACAGAAATGAGTTATCCAGCGGGTAAAAAAAAGTGCCGGCCAGGTAGTTGCCATATTGGTGGGATCGTCTGTCATAGCCGTACTATGAAAAAAATCACGGGTGTGGTCAAGCGCCATAATTACCATTACAATACCGCGCAGTATATCTATGGAAGTAATACGGTAGCGGGTCAATGAAGGCTGATTCATATAGGTGTTAGCTGGTTGGATAGTCAAGATAAAAACAAATTCCGGAGAAATCCTGCCGTACATCCAATTATTGGGGTTTCTTGTGTCCGGCGTCCGACATAAACATATTTCAGCCCTTTGTAATTTTATGTGCAATTTTGTGCAGCCTGTATCCGGTCTAAAAAGTAAGTATGAAAAAACCATTGATTGTATTGCCATTCGGCTCCCTTTTATTTTTTATGTTATTCTCATACGGGTTCAATCGGCCTGCCGGCAAAACATTTCCCGATAATGCAGCCAAAGGTTTTGCAGTAGTGGAATTGTTTACATCGGAAGGCTGCTCCAGTTGCCCGCCGGCAGAAGAAGCTGTAGCGGCCCTGGCAAAAGAATATCCTTCCAACGTGTTTGTGCTCTGTTTACATGTAGATTATTGGGATAATCTCGGCTGGAAAGATGCGTTCAGTTCGGCCGACTATACCAGGCGGCAGCAACAGTATGCGGCCATTTTTAATATCAACAGCATTTATACGCCGCAAGCCATTGTTAACGGCCGGATTGAATTTACGGGATCAGACAAGAAAAAACTATATGCCACCGTACAGGATGCTCTCGCGAAAAATATCAATTCAACAATAGAAATTTCAGCTAACGCAAGCGGACCAAAAGAGATTACTGTTTCCTACAAAGCCGATGTGAATAAGGGAAGCATGCTGCAACTGGCCATTGTGCAACCAGCTGCCAGCAGTGCGGTTCAGCGGGGTGAAAACAAAGGCAGATTACTGCATCATATCAATGTTGTACGGAGTTTGAAAACGGTTAATGGGGGAAAAGGGGTCGTTCATATTGCATTACCTGAAGGCCTGGTGGCAAAAGACTGCCGGGTCATCGCATTTATTCAAAGCAGGGCAGATTTGCGCATCATTGGTGCCGCTGAATGTGCTATCCAATAAGAACAAGCCTTGTGCTATACTGTCATCAGGCTGCAACCCCGTAAGTCGGCATTGTCGGTACGTCCAATTACTTCAAAACTATTATCTGGATAAAGCCTGCCTGCATCGTCTGTAGCAATGAAAGAACAGGAATAAATATTGGCAAGATCAATCACATTGATAATTCCATTTCCGTAAAAACCGGTAGTAAAGGGGTCGTCTTCTTCTCTCAATACTATTTTCATCCAGGGCGGACAGGTAAAAATGCCATTGCCGGAAGAATAAGCCTGTGACAATAGTTCCGTCATTCCATATTCGGAATGAATGGTAGCAACACCCAATTTTTTGGTCAGCAATTGATGCACACGGGCACGGGTCCATTCCTCGCGACGGCCCTTCATTCCGCCTGTTTCCATGATAATAGTGTGCTGCAATTGTAAATGCACTGTTTCTGCAAAATCGAGCAGGGCAAAAGTGACCCCCAACAATAAAGTCTTCTGCTGTTGTTTTTCCAGTTCCAGCAATGTGTTGCGTAATTTCTCGTGTTCGTATAAATAAAAGCCGCTTTTCGGGTGATGGCTCTGTTTTATTAACTCATCTGCCATTACTACCAATGAAGAGTGCTGCCGTTCAAGATAAGAGGGTAATAATGCCAGAATGCAATAGTCTGAAACCGGCCCATAATACCTGTTAAAGGCCTTGAGAAAACTTTGCCGGTAAAGGGCAAGGCTTTTAACAAAATGCCGGCTGTTTATAGTTTGCGTAGTGCCGCTGCTTTCGAAAACTGCTTCGGGTATGAAATTGCCTGAAACCAGTTTGTGCGATTTAAAAAAACCAATGGGCAGAAAGGGAATATCTGTTAAAGCAGCAACGTTTCCGGGGTGCCTGCCAACGGCGTCGGCATATTGAGCGTATAAACGGTTACTGGCATATTGGAACTGAAATATCTGCAATGCCGTTTCTTCGAATGAAGACGCCTGCAGGCTGAAAATTTTATCAATCCATTCACCTGCCGGGTTAGGTAATTCAGCGGGCATCGGCTAAATTTGTTTTAATATTTGACTATGAATAAATTATTAATGGCAGGCCTTGTGTTGGTAGTGTTAATCGCCTGCAACAAAGATAAGTTTCAAACCAAGCCACAGATTACAATCAAAGAGTATAATTCAAAAGAAATATCGCCGGGAGGCGACCTTGAAGTAAGGCTGAATTATACCGATAAAGAAGGAGATGTGGGCCAGGGCTCATTTTTTGGCGCCCGGTTAAGACAGAACGCAAGATTATTGACGCCTACGGATAATGATCAACTGGATACCCTTCGTTACAGTCTTCCTGAAATGCCGGATATAGACAAAGGCGTTATTGTAATGAAACTTGATTATAATTTTCTGAAGGAGAGCCTCACAGAAAACGATACCATTGTTTTCAGGATTGCCATTAAAGACAGGGGCGGAAATGCAAGCGATACACTGACAACGGATAAGCTGATTATCAAGAAAAATTAATTTTTTTTTGCAGTCTTGGTAAAAAAAATCACCGATTTCATTCTTTTCAGCAGCATGTACATAGCCCTTTGCGCCGTGATAATGGTGTACCAGCTGCAGTTGCTTTTTCCGCAGGTAATATTGTCTCCTGTCTTTTATGTATTTATTTTTTTCTCCACTGTTTGCAGTTACAAC
>Ga0157378_10002784_pt1 | contig 15588 bp, 15 predicted proteins | sample M65metaG_FD_115309 | JGI IMG/M metagenome (GOLD analysis project Ga0157378, IMG submission 115309) | Miscanthus rhizosphere microbial communities from Kellogg Biological Station, Michigan, USA - M6-5 metaG | ecosystem: Host-associated > Plants > Roots > Rhizosphere > Soil | place: USA: Michigan...
GAAACCGTAGTTTTCCTCCGGCATTTTCTCGGCCGATTTGAGCAGGACGCTCTTCACCCGTGCGTAGGCCAGCTTGTTCCAGGCGCTCAGCGGATTTGCCTGGGTCGCCGGTGGTTTTTCCTGCGCGGGTTTCTCCGGCGCCGCCTTGTCCTGGGCCAAGGCCAGGCCGGCCGGCACTGCAAGACACAACACCATTCGTCGAAGCAAGGGCCATCGCCGCATGGCTTTCATGGTTCCCTCCTTAACCAGCATGCACGCACCAGCAGCCTAAAAGTATCGCCCGACCGGACAGGTTGGCATGTTCTTGGCAAAGGTGGTGACGTTCCTCAGGGTGAACTAAGGTTTGTCGGGAGGGGCAGGTGCGTCGGACTTTGGCGGGGCAGGAGGCGCGCTCGATTTCTGGGTTTCGACGGAGGTCACGTTGAAATTACCGTTGAGGTCTCGCTCTTCAACGGTTTTGGTCTGTTGCGTTCCCCTTCCGGCGTACTTTACGACATACTTCGTTCTTCCGGTCACTTTCGGACCGTCGCTCGGACTAATTGCATAGGGCTGCTCAATCTGTTGCTCGATAAGCTCTCCGCCGGAGTCTTTTTTCTGGGTTGTTGTGACTCGCTGGTTCAAGTGCATGGCGCCGTCGGTGTATCCGGGACTGGAAGTCGAGTAGGTCTCGACGGTGCTGGTCTTTTCGCCGGTGGCGGTTTCGGCTTCCTTTGAAACGGTGCGTGAATTTTCATAGAGCCTGCCGTTTACATCGGGACTCGAAACGCGCTCCTCTGTGGTGCGGTTCCTTCCGTCATCCTTGATAGTCTTTTCCGTGACGGTGCTGACCTTCCACTTGCCGTTGCCATCCGGCACCAGCCTGGTATTTTTTACCGCGACATTGTTGTCCCCGCCCTTTGTTTTCACTTCCTGCGTCTGTTGTACCTGAGCGAGTCCACCATACCCGTCCGCTGCGTATACGGTACTTTTTGTCTCCTCAGTGCCGGGGTTTACCTTTTTCGTATCCGCGACTTCGCGCTGGACAACCTGAAATTTTCCGTTCATATCCGCATTCGAAGTCTTGCGTTCCCGGCGGACATCGCCGCCCGCCGCGGTTCGCGATTCCTCTTCCGTCACCTGATTCAGGACGCGCTGTCCATTTCCGTCGCGCCGATAATTGCGGACTATGGTCCGTGTGGCCGTGGCATCTACCTGGATCGTTTCAGTTTCGGTTTCCGAGAAAAGCTGGTACTGGCCGTTGAGTCCGAGGACTTCCGTTTTCTGCGTGTCCACGGTGCGATTGCCAGACTTCGAGTGGCTCTCCGTGGTTCGCGATGGATCGGCATTTCCGACAGCGACTTCCGTAGTCTTTGTCCAGGACTCGTCACCGCTGCTTTGCTGCGGGTCCTGTGCCTGGATGGACGCTGCGGTGGCGGCGCAAAGGACAACGGAAAGGATCAATTTCAACAAAACGCCGGCTGCAGAGTCGATCGGGGACGGAAGGAGGTGAACCGGAAGCTTTAGAAGTGCCATATTCGTGACTCCGTCGATGGAATGCTTAGCTCAGAAGGCGAGAGCATTGCTGCTCAACATTTTACTGCCGCAAGGAGGAAAACAGCTAGGTGAATCGAGGCCTGCGATTGGCCCGTTACCAGGCGCTTCGGGCGGTAGAGGAGGGAGGCGCCGGGGTAGTCACAAGCGCCTCCTCTACTGCGTCAACGTAAACCGTACCTCACTGGATCACCTCCTTCTCGGCGTGGTCGCCGATATCGACGAGATGTCGCATGGTTGGAGTATAGCTCCGGGAAGAGAAAGGAAAAGACGTATTTTCGTAAACGGTTGATCGACAGGCGGCGCGATTTGGGCAGCGAAATCCACAGTGACATCCGTGCGTACTTATTTGCGTGATGGAGACAGACTCAGGACAGCGCCGGTTGTGGGCGGCGCTTGTGTTCCTTTGCGTCATCGGGGCGGGGGTTATTGTGCGGCGGGCGGTGGCGCTCTGGCCGGTGCTGATGCACGGGTATCACCCTCCCGCTGCGGTGACCAACCCGGTGCGTGCGCAGTTTGCCGGCTTGGATGATATTTTTGCGCGGCACCCGGTGCTGACCTTGATCCACATGTTGCCGGGATTGCTTTTCGTCACGCTGGGGCCGCTGCAGTTCAATGCGGGCCTGCGGGGGCGACATGCAATGTGGCACCGCGTGAGTGGCCGCATCTTTTTGTGCGCGGCGCTAGTCATCGGAGCAAGCGCGTTCGTGATGAGCTTTCTGATGCCGGCGATTGGCGGGCCGGTGCAGGCGGCGGCGACTGCGATTTTTTCCGCGTACTTTCTTTTCGCACTGGCCAGAGGCTTCCGGCACATCCTCAGAAGAGAATTCGGGCAGCATCGCCGGTGGATGGTCCGCGCGTTTTCGATTGGAATTGCGGTGGCAACGATACGGCCGATCGTCGGCCTGTTTTTCGCCACGAGCAGACTGACGGGGCTGACTCCACGGCAGTTTTTCGGCATGGCGTTCTGGCTCGGGTTCGTTGTGCATTTGGTTTTGACGGAGTACTGGCTGCGCTCCGGTGGTGCGAAGCGCGAAAGCGCCGCCGCAGCCAGCTAAGCCGGTTCCACAAGGCGCCCGCCAGAGAGGGCGGCCTTTAAGTGCTGCGCCGCCGCCAGCCGACCAGGACCGCCTCCGAGGCAACCTTGACGGAAGGCAAAGGCTTCGGAACAATGAATTCTACATGTCTACCAAACTTTCTGACAAAAGACTGGCAGTGCTGGGCGCGGGCAAGCTCGGCGGAATTTTGCTGCGCGCGTATTTGAAACAAGGTTTGTTTAAGCCGAAGAACGTGGCCGCGACGGTGAAGCACAGCGAAAAAGCGGCGGCGCTGGCGAAAGAGCTGGGTGTTAGGGTGACGTGCGACAACCGCGTGGCGGTGAAGGGCGCGGACATTGTGTTGCTGGGCGTGAAGCCGCAGGTGGTGGCGGACGTGTTGAAGGAGATCGCTCCGGAGATTGGCGCGAATGCGGTGGTGATCTCGGTGGCGGCGTCGGTGCCGACGAGTTATTTGGAGCAGCACCTGGAAAGCGCCGCTGGCGGAGGGAATAAGAAAGTCGCCGTGGTGCGGGCGATGCCGAATACTCCCGCGGCGGTGGGATGCGGGATGACGGGAATCTGCCGCGGCGCACACGCCGGGCCGGAGCATCTGGAAATTGCCCGCGCGATGTTTGATGCGGTGGGGCGCACGGTGGCGGTGGATGAGAAGAACATGGACGCGGTGACCGGGCTTTCGGCGAGCGGGCCGGCGTTTGCCTACATCATTCTGGAGTCGCTGGCGGAAGCGGGCGTGAAAGTGGGATTGCCGCGCGAGGTTTCGACGCTGCTGGCGGCGCAGATGATGAAGGGCTCGGCGAGCGTGGTGCTGGAGACGGGGGACCATCCGGCGCTGCTGAAGGATTCGGTGACGACTCCGGCAGGGTGCACGATTGACGGGATTCTGGAGCTGGAGGAAGGGAAGCTGCGGGTGACGCTGATCAAGGCGGTGGTGAAGGCTACGAGCCGGGCGGGGGAGTTGCTGTTTGAGAAGTGAGTTTTCTTAGCGACGCGGATTCCGGATTACGGAACAGAGTAATGACCGACGAAGATAAAAAAGAATTTGTGGCGGATGACCAAGGCCTGGAAGGTTTGCCTGGAACACCTCAAGAACGGGAGCGGGCAAAGGATTTTGCCGACGAAAAAGCGCGCAGGTCACAAAAGGCCATTGGCGACACCATGAGGCAGTCTGCGACGGCCATGGAACTGCCGTTTACCATCGTCGGAGCGATCGTTCTGGCCGGCTTTCTCGGCTACTTAGCCGACAAATGGCTGCACACTTCGCCATGGCTGATGATTCTCGGCGGCGCGCTGGGATTTGTAAGCAGCCTCGTAGACATCGCTCGCCGCTACCGCCCGCGCTGACGTTCTCTTCGGATGATTGGACAACTGCAGAAGGCTGAAACCGGACGGCCTGGCGAGCGCGTGCTTCATAGGATCGGAGCACTGACGCTTGGATTCGGGTTCGCCGCCGCAGTGCTAGCTCTCACGCTTGGCCGGCCGGACTGGGCGAAAGGGCTGGCTGGCGGGGCGATACTCGGCTGGCTGAACTTCCGTTGGCTTAGCCGGGGCATTAGGACCATGGTGCTGCGAGCGAGCTCGCCAGCGCCCGCAGCTGCCGTAACACCCGCCAAATCAACGGCTTCCGCTCTCGGTACATCTTTCACGCTGCTGTTTCGCTACGCGTTGGTCGCGGCCGGGGTGTATGTTATATTCTTCTATCTGCACGTTCCCCTGATCAGCATTGGGTTGGGATTGTGCGCCCTTGTAGCCGCAATCATGGCGGCGAGTGTGTGGGAAGCCCTGAAACCCGAATCTTGAGGAGTCCGCCCCGAGAGGGCCTAAGAGACGATGGAAGAACATTTTGGTCCCATTACGGTATGGGTGAATGAGCACTTCGGAAGGCTAGCGTCAGCGTTGCTGAACGCGATTCACGTAAAGCCCGACAACCCGAACTTTCCGATTCCTCAACACGTGGTCATGAGTATGGTGATGATCCTGTTGGTCACTGTGATCTTGCTGGTGCTTCGGGCGCGGCTCTCCGTGGAGAAGCCCGGGGCGCCGCAGCAAGTCGCGGAATGGCTGTTGACCAATCCCATGAGGATCGGAATACGAGACGTGCTCGATGCAGCGGCCGGGCATCATGCGCGGAGTTTCATCTATTTCGTCGGCACCATCAGTCTGTTCGTGTTGTTTTCGAACCTGATGAGCTTGTTTCCGTCGTTTTCGGCGCCGACCAGCGAGAAGACGGTTCCGCTGGCGTGCGCGACGCTTACCTTTCTCTATTTCAACTATCAGGGCATTCGCCACTTGGGAGCGGGCCACTACTTCAAGAATTTTGCCGCGGGTACGCCTCTCTGGATCGCCTGGTTGATCCTGCCGCTCGAAATCATTAGCGCGTGCGCGCGCGTCCTTTCGCTGACGGTTCGACTTTACGCGAACATTTTTGCCAGCGACATGATCTATCTGATTTTCGTAAGCCTGCTTTCCGGAGTTTTCTCCTGGGGATGGAGCAAATCGCCGGTGCTGGGCGCGGCCTTGGGAATATTTCCCGCGCTGATTCCCCTGATCTTTATTGCGCTGCACATGCTCGTGGCTTTTGTACAGGCGTTTATTTTCACGGCGCTTCCGGCGGTCTATCTGGGATTGGCGACTGCGGAAGAGCACTAGTACCGGATTTGTTCCGACGCGGGTCGGGACGAGGTGTCGCTCCAGTGTGAGCCCGGCTGTACGGTGTCCGGGAACCACCTCCTGGCGGCAATTTACAAGGAGGCAGTAAATGAAGAAGGTGAGTATGTTGTTGAGCGCGCTTGCAGGCCTGGCGCTGTTGGCTCCGGCTGCGTTTGCGCAGGGCAGTGAATCGGCCGCTGCGGGCGCAGGCAAGGGCGCGCTGGTGATCGCGGCGATCTTTGGTGTGGGTATCGCGGCGTTCGGTTGTGGTTTGGGTCAGGGCCGGATCGGTGCGGCGGCACAGGAAGGCATTGCACGGAATCCCGGAGCTGCGAAGAGCATGTTCATCCCGATGATTCTGGCGCTGGCGTTCGTCGAAACGTTGGTGCTTTTGACGTTCGTGACCGTTTTCATCGTGAAGTAAGTTTAGTTTCATTGAGTTTTACAAGGGCCGGGAGCGTGAGCTTCCGGCCCTTTTTTTCGTAATCCCAATGTAGTGCCATGCACCGCGGTTTAAAAAATCTCCGGTTTTCCGGAAAAACTACCGTCGGACTTCGCGCCTATTTCATGACCGTGTGCTACGACTACCAGGCGCGATTCCCAGAGGACGTGGATAGCGTTACTTCAGGCCGCCGATCAGGGTTTTTTCCAGGAGGAGGCGGAGGGCTTGGTTGGGGAGAAGGCCGAAGTAGACGGTGCCAAGTGCGCAGACGGCGAGAACCACGCTGACGGTTGCCGGAAAAGCGATGGGAGCGGTCGCGGCGGAGTCTTCGGCGGATTCGCGCATGTACATGGCGACGATGACTTTCAGATAGTAGTAGGCGCCGATGACGCTGTTAAGGGCCATCAGGACGGCGAGCCATATGAGGTGGGAGTTGATGGCGGCTTTGAAGATGTAGAACTTGCCGAAGAAGCCCGCCGTGACGGGCAGGCCGAGCAGCGAGAGCAGGAAGAGGCTGAGCGCTGCGGCGGCTACTGGATGACGTTGCGAGAGGCCGGTGTAGTCTTCAAGCGTGACGTACTTTTCGTCCTTGCCGCCAAGCTGGGAAACGATGGTGAAGGCCCCGACTTTTACGAGGGCGTAGCTGAGCAGGTAGAAGAGCACGGCGGCGTAGGCGGGAACGGCTCCGGCCGGGGCGTCGCTTGCAGCCATGCCGGAAACCGCGGCGAAGGCGACAAGAATGTAGCCGGCGTGGGCGATGGAGCTATAGGCGAGCAGGCGCTTGACGTTGGTCTGCACGAGCGCGCCAAGATTGCCGGCGAACATGGTGACGACGGCGAGAATCCAAAAAGCCCAGAACCAGTACTGGGTGGCGGCGGGAACCGTGGCGAAAATGCGAAGCAGCAGTGCGAAAGCAGCAGCCTTTGGTCCGGCGGAGAACAGCGCGGTTACCGGAGTGGGAGCACCTTCGTAAACGTCTGGGGTCCAGATCTGGAAAGGCGCAATCGCTACCTTGAATCCGAGGCCGATGAGGATAAGCGCGAGTCCGAGCTTGAGAAGGACGTTGTTGGAGTCGGCGTCACCCATAGCGTCGAGTACGGTGGTGCCCGTCGAACCGTAGAGCAGCGCAATGCCGTAGAGGAAAAAGCCGGTGGCGAACGAGCCGAGCAGGAAATATTTCAGCGCGGATTCACTGGACTTGAGCGTGTCGCGGCGGTAGCCGGCCAAGATGTAGCTGGAGATAGAGCTCATTTCGAGGCCGATGAAGGCGGTGAGGAGTTCCTGCGCGGAAGCGAGGACTCCCATGCCTGCTGTGGCGAAGAGAATGAGCGCGTAGAATTCGGCGGCTTCCAGCCGTTCGCGGGAGAGGTAGGAGTCGCTGGCGAGGATGACGAGCACCGCGACGAGGCCGACGAGCAGGTGGAAGAAGAAGCTGAATGCATCGGAGCGGATGAGCTCAGAAAAGCCCGCGCCGGTGTGCTGGTAGGCAGTGTAGCTGCCGGCAGTACCCGCGGCGGCTCCGACGAATGCAAACCCAGCGAGGATCCCGCGGCTTTTTGTGAAAGGCTGCAAGAGCATCAGCAGGAGGCCAAAGCCGCACCAGATCAGCTCCGGCAAGACCCGGTAGAGATCAGCAGCAGGTGGGAACTGGGGAGTCATTTAGCGGTTGCTCGACCTTTCGGAAGTAATCACAACGCCATTTCCAGCGGCGGGCACGGCATCTTTGGCCCACGCGGCGCGGTCCATTTGTTTGCGAATGGTGTTGGTGGCTTCGGCGGTGCGTTTGGTCAGGAAAGCGGAGCCGATGCCCATCCAAAGAATGACGGCGCACATGGTGGCGAGGATGAAACGCTCGCGCTCGGAGGCGTCGGGCAGTGTTTTGTTTTTCTCGACGGTAACGTCGCCGTAGAAGACGCGCTGGTACGACCAGAGCAGGTAGCAAGCGGAGAGGATCACGCCGGTGGCGGCCCAGGCGGCGTACTTCCAGCCGTTGCCAGACGTGGGACCGAAATGGCTGGTGTAGGTGCCAAGAAGAATTAGGTATTCGCCGATGAAGCCGTTGAGCATTGGTAGGCCGAGCGAAGAGAGTACGGCGAAGAGAAAGAAGGCCGAGAGGCGCGGCATGGGCGTGGCCAGGCCGCCATACTGCGCGATTTCGAAGGTGTGGCGGCGGTCATACAGCATACCGACAAGGAGGAAGAGCGCTCCCGTGGAGATGCCGTGCGCAAGCATCTGATAGATCGCGCGCTGCATGCCGATGGCGCCGAACGAGAAAATGCCGAGAACGACGAAGCCGAGGTGGCTGACCGAAGAATAGGCCACGAGTTTTTTGAGATTGGGCTGAACCAGAGCGACCAGTGCGCCGTAGATGATGCCAATAACCGCTATCGCGGCGACGTAGGGCGCCGCTCGGTGCGATGCGACAGGGAACAGCGGCAAGCAGAAACGCATCATGCCGTAAGTGCCCATCTTGAGGAGCACGCCAGCAAGGATGACGGAGCCAGCGGTTGGTGCTTCCACGTGAGCGTCGGGCAGCCAGGTGTGCAGCGGGAAAAGCGGCACCTTAATGGCAAAGGCCACGAAGAAGGCGAGAAAGAGCAGGATTTCTTCTTTAGGGGAAAGTATGCCGGTTTGCAGTGCGCGCTGGATTTCGAGGAGGTCGAACGAGCCTGTCCGATTGTAGAGCCAGAGGATGCCGACCAGCATGAGGATAGAGCCGGCCATGGTGTACAGCACGAATTTGACGGCCGCGTAGATGCGGCGCTCGTGGCCCCAGATGCCAATGAGAAAGGCCATTGGGATCAGCATGACTTCCCAGAAGAGGAAGAAGAGGAACAGGTCGAGCGACAGGAAAACGCCAACGACGCCGACTTCGAGCATCAGCAGCATCACGAAAAACTCTTTCATGCGATGGTGAACGCTGTTCCACGAAGCGAGGACGGAGATGGGGGTCAGGAAGGTGGTCAGGATCACCAGGAAGACGGAGAGGCCGTCCACGCCCATGTGGAAATGAATCGGCGGAGACGTGATCCAGGGAACATTCAGTTCGAGCGCATAGCCAGGCTGTCCGATATTGATCTTTGGCGTGAGCAGGCCCAGAGAGAACAGGAACTCGGCCGCGGAGACAAACAGCGCCATGCGACGAATGTAAGTGTGATCGTCGCCCCGCAATATCATCAAAGCCACGGCGCCCAGCGCCGGGAAGAAGGTGACGACCACCAGCAGCAGCGGGCCGAATGAAAGGTTCATTTGGTCACCATGCCGATCATCGGACGAAGCGTTGGCCAGAAGAGAATCACGATGACCACGAGTGCGCCGACCACAACCCAGGTCGCATAGCTGCGAGCGTTACCGGACTGCGTGCGGCGGACCCTGTCCCCGACGGCGGTTGCACCTTGCGCGATTCCGTTCACCGTGCCATCGATGGCTTCGACGTCAACGATCTTCCAGAGGACGTGGTCAGAGATCCAGACCAGCGGGCGAACTACGGTCGCGGCGTAAAGTTCGTCGACGTAATACTTGTTGAGCAGAGTCTTGTAGACCGGCTGCAGCGATTTGGCGAACTGCGCAGGCTTGCCAGGTTGGCGGAGATAGAGCCAGAAGGCGGTCAGCAGGCCTAGTGTGGCAGCGGCAATCGCCACGCCAGCGAGGATGAGCTCAAGGGAATGTGCAGCCGCTTCACTGAGGCCGGTCGCCTCGTGTGCGGCAAAGATGGGCGAGAGAAATAGGGTGAAGTGGTCTTTGCCGCCCCAGAGAGCGGGAGCAGCAACCCAACCGCCCACGACGGAGAGCACCGCAAGGACAACGAGGGGACCGAGCATGCTCCACGGCGATTCGTGGACGTGAACGTGATGTTCGTCATAGCGCTGCTTGCCATGGAAGGTGAGAAACACCAGGCGGAACATGTAAAAAGAAGTGAGCAGCGCCGTGAGCAAGCCAATCGCGTAAAGAATGTGGCCGCCGTTGCCCCCGCTCTCACCGTCCACCGTGAATGCGCCGAACAGAATCGCATCCTTCGAGAAGAAGCCCGCAAGGGGAGGAAATCCAGCAATGGCGATCGTGGCGATCAGCATCGTCCAGTAAGTGACTTTGATTTTGGAACTGAGGCCGCCCATGTGGCGCATGTCCTGTTCGCCGCCCATGGCGTGGATCACCGAACCGGCGGCGAGGAAAAGCAGCGCTTTGAAGAAGGCGTGGGTCATTAAATGGAAGATGCCCGCTCCGAACGCATCCACGCCGCATGCCAGGAACATGTAGCCGAGCTGGCTGACAGTGGAATAGGCGAGGACGCGCTTGATGTCGGTCTGCACCAGGCCGATCGTGGCCGCGAAGAGCGCGGTGGCGCAGCCTACAACGGCGACGACGACAAGCGCGGTTTCCGAGTGCTGAAAGAGAATGTGCGAGCGCGCCACAACGTACACGCCTGCAGTTACCATGGTCGCAGCGTGAATCAACGCGCTGACCGGGGTTGGGCCTTCCATGGCGTCCGGCAGCCAAACGTATAGAGGAAGCTGCGCGGATTTGCCCGTGGCTCCCATGAAGAGCAGAAGGGAAGCGACGGTGAAGATGCCGAAGACGCCCCAGCCTTCAGCCGGAAGGCCGGACTTTTCAACTGCCGCAAAGAGCTGCGAGAAATCAAGTGTGTTGAATTTCCGGAAGAGCAGGAACATGCCCAGCATGAAGCCGAAGTCGCCGATACGGTTGACGATAAAGGCCTTTTTGCCGGCGTCAGAAGCGGATTTCTTCAGGAAGTAAAAGCCGATCAACAAGTAGCTGGCGAGACCGACGCCTTCCCAGCCGACGAAGAGCAAAACGTAGTTGGCGGCCAGCACCAAGATCAGCATGAAAAACATGAACAGATTCAGGTAGCTGAAAAAGCGGTAGTAGCCGCCTTCATGCGCCATATAGCCGGTCGAATAGATGTGGATGAGAAAGCCTACGCCGGTCACAACCAGGACCATGACGACAGTGAGCTGATCCATCTGCAGATCAAAGCCGACGCGGAAGTTACCGGCAGCGGCGCCAGTGAAAATCCAGTCGAAGAATTCCTTGCGGAAAGCCTGATGCATTTGCTCGTAATAGGCGAGAAATTCTCTGACGGCTTCAAGTGCGCTCAGAAACGAGAGGCCGGTCGCGGAAAGCGCGACCGTGTTGACGATCTTGTTCGGCCACCGGGCACCGAACAGGCCATTGATCGTCGCGCCGAGCAGCGGCAGCAGCGGAATAATCCACAAATGTTCGAGAATGGGCTGATTCGGCATTAGAGTTTGAGCAGGTCCACGCGCTCGACGTTGAGCGATTGCCGGTTGCGCGCCGTGAGAATGATGATGCCGAGTCCAACGGCAGCTTCGGCCGCCGCGACTACGATCACGAACAGGACAAAAATTTGCCCGTCGAGATTGTGGCCTTTGGTGGCGGGCATGGCCTGGCTGAAGGCGACGAAGGACAGGTTCACGGCGTTGAGCATCAGCTCAATGGACATGAAGATGGTGATGATGTTGCGGCGAAAAACAAAAGCCACCACGCCGAGGCCGAAGAGAATCGCGCTGAGAATCAGGTAGTACTGCGTCGGGACCATGTCAGCTCTTCTCCCGCTGCGCCAGGACCAGCGCGCCCATGATGGCGACAAGAATCAGAAACGACGTGAGCTCGAACGGGTAGACGAAAGTAGTGAACAGAAGAGTTGAAATTTGTCCGGTAGGAGCCAGTGTGCCCGCCGTCTCCGGATTCGCGACGGAAGCACCATGCTTCGTCATGGTGGCAGCCAGGAGTCCGGTCAAGGCCAGGGCCAGCGGAAGGCCGCCGAACTTGGCGAGTTTGGAAAAGTTGGTACGCTCTTCTTCGCCGGCGTTCAAAAGCATGATGACCAAGACGAAGAGCACCATGATCGCGCCGCCATAGACGATGATTTGTACTGCAGCGACGAACTCTGCGCCGATCAGCAGGTAGAGTCCGGCGAGCGCGACCATCACCACGATGAGCGAGAGCGCGCTATGAATGGGATGCTTTTGCAGTATCAGGCTGATTGCGCCGATCACGGCGAGCGCAGCGAGGACAAAGAAAATGACCAGTGGAGCGCTCACTTGCCGGCCCTCCACAGTACAAAGCCCGCCGTAACGATCACGTTAGCGATGGAAACGGGAAGCAACAGCTTCCAGCCGATGTTCATAAGCTGGTCATAGCGGAAGCGGGGCAGCGTTCCGCGCGTCCAGACGTAGAAGAAAAGGAAGAAAAAGATCTTGGCCAGGAGCCAGAAAGGCGCCTGGACGAATTCGTTGATTGCGGGGAAGGCGAGCAACACTGCCCCGATCAACGTAATTACCGAGCCGATTACGGGCAGCACCAGGCGGCCCCAGATGGTTTCGTACTTGATGCCGTCGTAGATGACCCAAAGGCCGAAAGGAATCAGGATTACGCTCGGCAAGTAATGCGTGAATTTCCAGAAATCACTCGCCGGGAACGGAGAATTCCAGCCGCCGAAAAAGAGAATCGCGCAGAGCGCGGACACCGTAATCATACTGGTGTATTCCGCGATGAAAAACATGGCAAATTTGAAGCTGGAATATTCGGTGTGGAAGCCGGCGACGAGTTCGGACTCGGCTTCGGGCAGATCGAACGGGACGCGATTGGTTTCCGCGATCGCTGCAGTGAAGAAGCAGAAGAAGCCGACCAGTTGGGGAAAGCCGCCGTGGAAGCTGATGATGTTCCAAGCCGGCAAGATCCCCCAAAGCGTTCTGCCGCTCTGAGCGTCGATAATCCTTGAGAGGTTAAAGGTGTTGGCCATCAGGACGACGCCGACAACGGACATAGTGAGCGCGAGTTCGTAGCTGACCATCTGCGCCGAGCTTCGCAGTCCGCCGAGCAAGGGATATTTGCTGTTGGAGGCCCATCCAGCAAGCGCGATGCCGTACACGCCGAGGGCGGTCACGGCGAACAGAATCAGCAGCCCAATATCTGGGTTGGTGATCCAAAGATCGATCTGGTGGCCGCCGAAGAAAGGAAAGGGAAGCGGTTTCGGACCAAACGGAATGACGGCGAGCGAAGCGAGCGACAGTGTCAGCGCCAGAAACGGCGCGAGCAGGTAAACGAATTTATCCACGCCGCCCGGCATGACATCTTCTTTAAACAGGAATTTCAGCCCATCCGCAGCTGGCTGCAGCAAGCCATGTGGGCCGACCCGATGAGGACCGACACGCGTTTGCATGAACGCGACAACTTTTCGCTCAAACCAAGTGAGATACGCATTTACGGTGAGAACACCAAAGAGCAGCAGGACGATCTTAAGCAAAGTGAGCAGCCAGTATCCCGCAGCTCCAGACAGGGCACTATTCAGGTTTGAAATAAGACCACTCACGATTTGGCCTGCGCCTCCGGAACGGATTCGATAGTCGTCAGGAATTTGCTGAGAGTGCCGCTGGTGAAGAGCGTGTCACCTGCGGAGCGAATCAGGCCGACCGGGACGTCATAAGGCTTGCCGCTCGGACGAACAGGGATGCGCGCTTCTTCCGCCTCGCCGGCGAGCAAGCCGCCGAGTTCGACGTCGTAGCCCGGAACGGTCTTGCGAATTTCCTCAAACACCGCAGCCGGATTCTTGTAATGGAATGCTTTGCCCAAACCCTGTTTTTCCAATTGGTGCGAAAGGATACGGAGCAGGTCGAAATCCGTCCGCGGGCCCATGACTTCGGCGGCTTTCTGGCAGCGCTGGACTTCGCCGGAAGTGTTGGTGACGGTGCCGTCCTTCTCGTAACCGGAGGCCGCCGGGAAAACAACGTCGGCTTGCTTAGCCGTTTCGGTCATGAAGAGTTCGTGCACGATGAGCAGTTCTGCCTTGCCGCGGCCATAGCCGAGCGTGCCGTAGTGCGCGAGCGGATTGGCGCCGACAACGTAGAGAGCCTTGAGTTTGCCGTTTTGCGCGGCTTCGACCATTTGCGGTGCAGGCATTCCGGACTTGGCGACGAGACTGTAGCCCGGCCCATGGTCGGGCAGAACGCCCATGTCCGCCGCGCCGCGCGAGTTGGCGTAATCGCCGAGCGCCATGTAACGGACTTTGCCTTGCAGCTTGGAGCCGAAGCCGACCAGGTCGGCGATGGCTGTGCCGGAGAGTTCGGAGCCGAAAACGATCGCCACGTCCGGAGCTGCATCGAGTTGCGCCTTGAGCTGGGTGAGCTGTTCGACCAGCGCCGGCCCGAGCGGAGCTTCGTTATGCAACCAGCGAACGGCGGCTGCTTCCTGGCCTTCGGGGACTCGCACGAATTGCGAAGCTTGGCGTTTCAGCTTGATCTCTTTGCAGTTGATGAGGAAGAGCTTCAGTCCATGATGGCGGACGCCGGAGCGAATCTGCCAGGCGACCAGCGGGTTCTGGTTGGTCGGATCGTTGCCGACGAGCAGAACCGCTTTCGACTTGTATAGCTGATCCATCGTAAGCAGCGAGTCCCTGACGTTCTCGCCGAGCGCGGTCACCAGGCCCGTGTAGTCCGCAGTGCGGTGATGATCGATGTTGGGGGAGCCGAAGGTCTCGCGCGCCAGTTTCTGAAACAGGAAATTCTCTTCGTTGGAAGTGCGATTGGATCCGATGAACCCGATCGCGTCGCCGCCGTGCTTGGCGTGGATCTCTTTCAGCTTCCCAGCGGCGGTCTGCGCGGCTTCTTCCCACGAGACCGGGAAAAGCTTGTCGCCTTTGCGCACCATCGGCTGCTTGATGCGTTCGGGGTGTTTCGTAAAATCGAAGCCGAAGCGGCCCTTCACACAAAGGAAGTCGCCGTTGATGCCGCTCAGATCGCGGTTGTTCGCGCGAATGATTTCGTGATTGCGTACGCTCAGCGTGGTTTTGCAGCCGTTCGAGCAATGCGCGCAGGTCGTCGGGACATATTGCATTTCCCAGGGGCGCGTCTTGTAGCGATACGTCCCGCTGGTAAGCGCGCCGACCGGGCAAATGTCAATGCACATGCCGCACTCTTCGCACTCAAGATGGTCTTCGCGATTGGGAATGATGACGCTGTTCGCGCCGCGCATGCCGACGCCGAGGGCCTTCACATCCATGCCTTCATCGCAGACGCGCACGCAGCGGAAGCACAGAATGCAGCGCGGAGCGTCGTAATAGACAATCTCCGACCATTTTTCCTCGGGGCGGTGGATTTTTTCTTCGACGAAGCGGCTGGAGTCGGCCCCGTAGCGGAAAACCATGTCCTGCAGTTCGCACTCGCCGCCTTTGTCGCACACCGGGCAGTCGAGCGGATGGTTGGTCAAGAGAAATTCCAGGACGCCTTTGCGCGCTTGCTTGATCTGCGCAGTATCGGTGCGGACCACCATGCCATCGGTTGCGACCAGCGTGCAGGCGGTCTGCAGTTTGGGCATCTTTTCGACCTCGACCAGGCACATGCGGCAAGCAGCCTGCAGCGAGAGCCCTGGGTAGTAGCAGAAAGAGGGAACCTCGGTCGCGATCTGCTTGGCGGCTTCGATTACCAGCGTTCCCGCGGGCACCTGCAAGTCGCGGTCGTTGATTTTCAGGTTGACGAGTTTCTGTTCAGCCATGATTCCTATCGCGCTCCGACCAGCGCTTCGGCGGATTTATATGCACAACGCCCGTTCAAGTGGTTCTCAAATTCATTACGAAATTTCTGCACGATGCTGATCGTCGGCATCGCGGCGGCGTCTCCAAGCGGACAGAAGGTGCGGCCCAGCATGTTCTTGGCAAGTTCGCCGACCATGTCAATGTCTTCCGGCCGTCCGAGGCCCGCATGGAAACGCTCGAGCATCTTGCGTAGCCAGATCGTTCCTTCGCGGCAGGGAATGCACCAGCCGCAGGATTCGTGCGCGTAGAAGTGCATGATGCGGCGCGCCATATCCACCATGCAGGTGTCTTCGTCCATCACCACCATGCCGCCCGAGCCGAGCATACTTCCGGCTTTGGCC
>Ga0157378_10002786_pt1 | contig 15586 bp, 13 predicted proteins | sample M65metaG_FD_115309 | JGI IMG/M metagenome (GOLD analysis project Ga0157378, IMG submission 115309) | Miscanthus rhizosphere microbial communities from Kellogg Biological Station, Michigan, USA - M6-5 metaG | ecosystem: Host-associated > Plants > Roots > Rhizosphere > Soil | place: USA: Michigan...
CTGGAGCTGGTTCACAACGGCAACGAACGCTCGGCGCTGTTCACGCTGCGCACCGCGCGCGAGATGGGCGATCTGCACCGCGTCATCCTCGGCACCGATGCGCCCGCCGGCTCCGGCGTGCAGCCGCTCGGCATCCTGCGCATGGTGTCGCTGTTGTCGTCGCTCGGCGAACTTCCGGCCGAAATCGCCTTCTGCCTCGCCACCGGCAACACCGCGCGGATGCGTGAGCTGGATTGCGGCATCATCGAGGTCGGCCGCTCCGCGGACTTCGTCATCATGGACATGGCGCAGCATTCGCCCGGCCGGAACATCCTGCACAGCGTGCAGCTCGGCGACCTCCCCGGCATCGGCATGACCATCATCGACGGCATCGTCCGCACCCAGCGCAGCCGCAATACGCCGCCGGCGGGACGGGTGCCGGAGATCGTCTCAGGGCACTGAGGGCGCGACAAGAGGCAGCGATTCCGGCCCGCCTTCAGACGGGCTTGATATTCCCTGCCCGGATCACTCTTCCTCACTTCGCCGTTTCTTCCGCGATGAACTTGCGGACATCGGCCGGCGTCCACCGAGGACGACGCAATCCAAGCGGCAAGTTGCGCCTGTTCGCGAGCGGAGCAGCTAGTTGGCAGGGGCGTCTATGCTCGGCGGCGCGATACCCGGCGCTCGATCAGGCAATCCTGATCCTGATCTCGCCCAGCCTATCGATCCCACCAGTCATGGTTTCACCGCGTTGAACGGGTCCCACGCCTTCCGGCGTGCCTGTCATAATGAGGTCGCCGGGCTTGAGCACCATGGAGCGCGAAGCAATGGCGATGATGTCCGGGACGGGCCAGATCAGTTTGGAAACATCCGACTCCTGTTTCACCTGCCCGTCCACCGCGAGCCAAATGCGACCCGACGAGATATGGCCGACCTCCGACACGGGTCGAAGGGGCGCGATCGGCGCGGACTGGTCAAACCCCTTGCCCCAATCCCAGGGGCGACCTTGTTCGCGCGCTTGCAATTGCAAGTCACGCCGGGTCAGGTCGATGCCGACTCCATAGCCGAATATGTGGTCAAGCGCGCTTTCGGCAGGAATGCCATGACCGCCGCGTCCGATCGCCACCACGAGTTCGATCTCGAAGTGGAAATTGTTGGTCTCGGGCGGGTACGGCACCGCTGCGCCGTCATCCACGACCGTGTCGGCCGGCTTCATGAAGAAAAACGGCGGCTCGCGATCAGGGTCTCGACCCATTTCCCGCGCATGAGCCGCATAATTACGGCCGACGCAGATGATGCGGCGCACGGGGAAGCGAGCCGTTGCTCCTGCGACTGCAACGGATGATATCGGGGCCGGCGGAATCACGAATTCGGTCTTGTTCGCAAACATTGCTTCGGTCCTCCCGCCGATCCACGCCGGTCATCTCTCATGCCCGAGTCCGGTTCAGGGGCGATCATGCCGCGCTTCTCTTGTCGCCCGTATCGCTCGCATCCTGCGATACGAGTGCCTTTTCGATCACGCCCTCCAGCGCAGCCTTGATCAGCAGCGCGGTGTAGCGCGAGAAGGACCGGCACATCGTGATCGTCCCCCCAACGACGTAGAAATTTTCCTGACCTGTGGTGCAGAACATGTTGCGCAACTCGCCGTGCGCACCAATCCCCCAAATCGGCCCGACACGCTCCGCCACTTCGTCACCGAGCATCGCGCGAACCGCCTCCTGCAGAGGCTTCCAGCCCGTCGCCAGAACGAGCAGGTCCACGTCCATGCTCGAGCCGTCGGAGAACACGGCTTGCGCGCCTTCGAGGCGATCGATCTTGACACCCGACTTTAGCTTGATGCGACCATCGGCGATGAGGTCCGACGCACCGACATTAAGATAGTAGCCGCTGAGACGTCGCAACAGCTTCAGGAAAAAGCCGGTATCGTCTTCGCCATTGTCGAGCGCGAAGCCGACTTTCCGAAGGCGGTCGTGCAGATCACGGTCGTCGTATGCCATTTGCCGGCTCAAGGGTCCGTGGAGGCGACGCACGAGGTCGTAAGGCAGCGACGCGCTGATGATGTCGAGGTCTTCGATCGGCCGGACGCCCTCGTTGCTGCGAAAGAGCTGGGTTGCCTTCGCCGCGCTCGGCACGATGCTCACGACCGTCGTCGATGAGCGCTGCAGCATAGTGACATCGGCGCCGCGCATGTAGAGGTCCTGCGCGATATCGTGGGCGCTCGTGCCCGCGCCGATGACGAGCGCCGACTTTCCCTCCGTCGCTACATCGTCCGTCCGACCGCTCGAATGAATGACGGTGCCTTTGAAATCGACGAGACCATCGATCTGCGGGATGTTCGGAAGACCGCTGACGCCGATCGCCAAGACTAGGTGACTCGGCCGCATGATGCGCACGCTGCCATCGGACGTCTTGAGCCGGACGGTCCACCGTCGGTCGGCGACGTCATAGGTCGCGCCGAGAAATTCCGTGCGCGTCCAAATATTGAGCTCCATCACGTCGGCATAGAATTCCATCCAGTTGGCGAGCTTGTCTTTCGGCAGGTAGACGGGCCAACTGTCGGGATATGGCAGGTATGGAAAGTGGTTGCTCGCGATCTCGTTGTGCAGCGTGAGTGAGTGGTATCGCTTCCGCCAAACGTCCCCGACCCTTTCGTCGCGATCCACCACCAGTGCGTCGACATCAAGGTTCCCCAACCGTGCGGCCAGCATGAGTCCTGCTTGACCGGCGCCGACAATAAGGACCTGGGGGTCCCGACCGCGATAGGCGAGGGCCGCACGCCGACGGTCGAGCCAATTTTCGACCCCCGCCTCCATGGGCCTCATGAAGGTTTCGTCGCGGTTCGTGCGTCCGCGTTCCGGGTAGTCCTTCAGGGCGACCATTGCGGTAAGAACCGTCGCGGCCCTGAAGCTCTCCCGGCCCGCCTCGCGGACCGGAACGAGCCGCAGGTATCCGCGAGCGGAGGCAAGGTCGGTGTCGAACGTGAAGAAGCCCTCGACTGTCGGACCAAAGTCGCCGAGCACGCCCGCAGTCGCGTGGCCCTGAAGGCGAAGGTTACGAGGTCGCATCGCGTAGTCGATGGCCGTGAGGCCGGCATGCACTTCGGCGATACCGTGGAACGTCTTGAGGTCCCAAGTGAGCGCGAGAAGATCGCGCCAATATCCGTCTGGATGGAGCAGACCTTCAACTGTGGCCTCACCGCGGCCAGCCAGCAGGCTTTCAAAATCGGCGAGCCATTCCGTGACCGCCCGATCCCGATTTTCCTCAGTTATCTCCAAACTACTCATCGCAATTCCCTCGTTGTGACCTTCCAGACTCAGTGCTTGCGGTAACGGGGCGGTCCGCTCGCGCAGCGTGATGGGCTGTCCGACTCGCCACGTCCCATCCGCCTCCTACGTGGTCGCCGCATCGCTCCCGTTGGAGCGGCTGACGTGCGGCCGCAGGGCGTGCGCAAATCATGCACGCCGGCTTCCGCCGCTCGGCCGCGATCACGGAGTGGCGATCACGCCGGGGTGAGACGTCGCCGGGGCCGCTGCACGCGGCACACCGGGAACATCGTCCTGGAATCCCCCGCCGAACAGCCGAGCGATGACGATGCTTGCGACGGTTCCGAAGGCGATGGGGATGAGCACCAGCAGGAATATCTCATGGAGGGGCAACTTCATCCCGATCAGAATGCCGCCCAGCACGGGACCGCTCACCGAACCAATGCGCCCGACAGCAAACGCCCAGCCGGACCCGTTGGCGCGAAAGGCGGTCGGATAAATCAGCACCGAGGCGGCATTGATGCCGAGTTGCAGACCGAGCAGACAGAATCCGGCGAAGAATACGGCGATCATGAGCAGCGGCTCGATGTGAGTCAGAAAGCCCAATGAGCCGACGATCGGAAGCGACAGCGCGAACAGTATCGCCACGGGCGTGAAGCCGTACTTGTCGAGCGGTCGAGCGAGCGCGAGACCGCCGATCGTGCCGCCGAACTGGAAGATCGAAGTGGCGACCGCCGCATGCGAGGTCGGCACTTGGGCAGTCGCAAGCACCGTAGGCAGCCAGCTATTGGTGAAGTAGAACGACATCTGGCAGCAGATGAACATCACCCACAACAGTGGCGTGAGATACGCAAGGCGGCCTGCGAACAGCAGCTTTGGCGTGAACCCCGAAAACGCCGGTTCGCCCTGGACCACGAAGCGCGTCTCTGGACCGATACCGAGCGCCGGATCGAGGGTGCGGACGACACCAATAATCGACTCGCGCCTGCGATTATTCAGCACGAGGAACTTCAGCGACTCCGGCAGGAGAAAGATCGCGAGGACCGCGATCGCGATCGGGACCACGCCGCCGATGAGAAACAGGACTTGCCACCCATGCTGCGCGACCAGCGTCGCGGAGATCAGGCCCGGGAGCGCGCCGCCGAAAGTGATGCCGGTGAACATGATGATGATCATTGTCGCACGGATGCGCCGCGGCGCGAATTCTCCGTTCAATGCGGTGATGTTCGGAAATAGTCCGCCGATTCCGATGCCGGCGAGAAAGCGCAGATAGAGCAGATCCATCACCGAGCCTGCCTTGATGCAGGCGAGCGTGAAGAGCCCGAACGTGAGGCACGAGCCGACAATCGCAACCTTGCGACCGAACCGATCGCCCAAATAGCCGAAGAGCGGCGCACCGAAGACACCGCCCAGCAGGGTCGCGCTGAAGACGGGCCCGAGCGCAGCCATGTTGGTGATGCCCCATTCCTTGACGAGGAATGGCGCGGCAAATGCGGCCGCGGTGATGTCGTATCCGTCCACGAGGACGAGCAGAAACGAGAATACCACCAGCTTGACGTTGAAGGCGTTGATCCGGCGCTCGTCGATTAGGCGCGTCACATCGACTGTCTTCGGCTCGAGCATGCTTCCTCCGGTTGGCTGGCGGAATCGCGACCTGTCAGGCGAATTCCCTTGTTCCATATTTCAGAACAATTGTTCTATTATGCTGGAAGCTATCCGCGCCGTGGCCCGCAAGTCAATAGGGTGTGCCGACCGGCGACCGCCTGCTGCCGAATGGCGCGGCGTTCGGCGAGCATTGCCTCGCGACAGGCCCGAAATTCATGTACCCAGTCGCTTCTTGCAGGGCCCTTCGCCCCATGAAAGGCCCGCGCGGGGACCGCTCCCGTCCGCCTAGCGTTAGGTCAACTGCGCGCGCAGACATGGACGCGTCGGCAACAATGGAGGTATGGGGTTTCGAATGCCTGTTTCGAGGAAGGATCGCTCCGGACTAAGCTCCGGGAGGACTCCGCACCGTACGACCACGCCTGCGGGTGTGGACAAGACTCTGACGAAGGGCTTGATGCTGATCGAGAGCCTCTGCCGGAGCAGGCAATCGCGCGGCGTCTCGGATCTCGCGAGCGAACTTTCGCTCACCAAAAGCAACGTCCACCGGCTCCTTCAGACTTTGGTCGCCAGCGGTTTCGTGTCGCGGGAGGCAGGCGGCGATCGGTACGTGTTGACCTCGAAGCTGTGGCGCTTGTCCCGCGCGCCGCGCTTTCACGATGCTCTCCTCGCGTTGGTCCACCCGCTCCTGAGCGAACTCGTCGGCGAGACGGGGGAAACCGCTACATTCGTCATCATTGAGGGCAACAATGTCGTCACGATGGACCAGGTGGAAACGTCCCAGACCATTCGCGTGTACTATACGATAGGTGATTCACAACCCCTCGACCAAGTTCTTAGAGGTGGGCGTGGCATCAGTGCGATTCAACAGGTCGCCTTCGCCTTCCGCCCGGACATTGACGTTCGAGGTGCCTTGGACAGGATCCGCCACGAACTCGGCGGCCCACCAGCGTACGTCGATGAGCAGATCGCCCGGATAGAAGCGGTTCGGCGCGACGGGTTCGCTCTCGTCAAAGGCGAGTGGATGGAGGGCGTCAACGCCGTCGCCGCTGCCGTCCGCGGCGGTGCCGGCGATCTCGTAGGAATCGTCATCAGCTTCGGTCCGGCACATCGGTTGACCACCGATTCTCTCAATAAAATTCGAAAATCGACGTGCAAAATGGCAGCCCGGCTTAGTACCAGGCTATCGGCCACCTAAGCAGTTTACCGGCAGCACTCGGCGAACTGGCGATGGTGGTCTAGTCTACGATCCGTCAGGGGAGACCATTGGGAGGCAGGGAATGGCAAGAACGGTCGGAGTCGTATTCGTCCTGGCGCTGTTGTCGGGCAATTTCGACGCCAAGGCGCAAACAGCGTCACAGCAACCGCCTAACGCGGGCAAATGCCCCGTGGGGACATGCGCCAAGAGTGGTGGCCAATGGGCCAAAAACGTAAAGAATTGCAGTCCGTCGTATTGCAAAAGGTGAGACCGTGAGACGGCTTCGATTGCAGGCGTCTTCTGCGGCATGACCATCATCGACGGCATCGTCCGCACCCAGCGCAGCCGGAATACACCGCCGGCGGGACGCGTGCCGGAGATTGTCAGCGGGCATTAGGGCGCGGCCAGACTCAACTCCGGCTTGCCTTCAGGCGGGCTTGATATTCCCTGCCCTGATCACCTTTCCCCATTTTGCCGTTTCTTCGGCGATCAGCTTGCGGAAATCGGCCGGCGTGCCGCCGAGGACGACGCCATCCAGGCTCGCGAGCTGCGCCTGGAATCCGGCATCGGCGAGTGCCGCGTTGATTTCCTTGTTGAGCGTATCGACGATGCCGGCGGGAGTATCCCTGTGCGCACCGAGTCCGAAAACCGAGCTCGCTTCGTAGTTGGGGACGAACTCGCCGATGCCCGGGATGTCCGGCAGCCCCGCGGAGCGCGTTGCCGTGGTTACCGCGAGAGCGCGGATCTTGCCGGCGCTGATGAACCCGATCGACGGGGCGAGGCCAACGAACAGAACCTGCACCTGCCCGCTGAGCAGATCGGTGAGTGCGGGCGCCACGCCGCGATAGGGCACATGCAGAATATCGAGGCCGCCGGCCAATTCCTTGAACAACTCGGCGGTGACATGGGTGATCCCGCCGATGCCGCCCGAACCATAGGCGAGCTTGCCCGGATTGGCTTTGGCATAGGCGATGAACTCGGGCAGCGTTTTTGCCGGAACCGATGGGTGCACCACCATCACAAGCGTGCCGCGCATCAAGCCCGCGACCGGCGCGACGTCGCGAATGAAATCGAAATTGAGCTTGTCGTAAAGCGTCGCATTGATCGCGTTCGGCGTCCCGACGAGCAGGAGCGTGTAGCCATCCGGCGCGGCGCGCACGACCGACTCGGTGGCGATATTGCTGCCCGCGCCCGGCCGGTTCTCGACGACGAATTGTTGTCCGAGCCTTTCCGACAGCCATTGGCCGATCAGACGCGCAAGAATGTCGTTCGGGCCGCCGGCCGCAAAGCCGACGACGATGCGCACCGGCCGTGACGGATAGGCCTGCGCCCGGGCGAAGCGCGATCCGGCGAGGGAAGCCGCGCCGCCCGCCGCCAGATGGAGAAGTTGGCGCCGTGCAATGTTCATGGTGCCGCCTCCGGTTCGGCCTGCGGGACGCCCGCTCGGACAGGTGCTGGCCGCGAACTCCGTCCACGAAAATAGCGGAAGTGGCTATGCCCAGATAATGCTAAATGGTGATCCCGTCATAGCAATTCTGCAATGGGAGGCAGCCATGCCATGGAGCGAGCGGATCGGACATCGGATCAAGCTGCACGACCTCGGCGTTCTGATCGCCGTCGCGCAGGCCGGCAGCATGGGGAAGGCAGCCGCAGTCCTCAACACCACCCAGCCAGCCGTTTCCAGATCGATCGCGGAACTGGAACGTGTCGTCGGGGTACGCCTGCTCGTCCGCAGCCCGCAAGGCGTAGTGCCGACAGAATATGGCCGCGCCTTGCTCGATGGCGGCGTCGCGGCATTCGATGACCTGCGCCAGGCGGTGAAGAAGATCGAGTTTCTCGCCGATCCGATGGCCGGCGAAATCCGGATCGGATGCACGCCAATACTGGCCGCGACCTTTGCTTCCGCCGTCATCGACCGGCTCGCCAAACGTTATCCACGCATGGTCTTTCATCTCGTGGCCGCCTATCTGGAGCCGCTGCGCCGCGAACTGAGCGAGCGCAATCTCGACCTTCTGATCGTGCGCCGGTTCACCCCCACGGCAGACGAGTCCGTGGCCTTTGAGCCTGTTTTCGACGACTCCTATGTCGTGGTCGCGGGAGCCCAAAATCCATGGGCGCGGCGACGGAAGATTGCACTCGGCGAACTCGCGAGCGACCCGTGGACGCTGCCGCCGCAGGACAGCGTGATAGGCGCACTCGCAACGGAAGCCTTTCGCGCCATCGGGCTCGATCATCCCCGCACCACCGTGGTCACCGAATCCCCTCACGTCAGGGCCAGCCTCGTCACGACCGGACGCTTTCTCACGATCTTTCCGGCTTCGATGTTGGGGTCTCTCGGGATGAACCCGGAGATCAAGGTCCTGCCCGTCGACCTGCCGGTGGCGCGCGTGTCGAACGTCATCGTCACCGTCAGGAACCGCGTCCTCAGCCCCGGCGCCCAACTCTTCATTGAGCAGGCGCGCGAGGTGGCGGAGGAATTCGCAAAACGGCGGCGGTGATGTTCGACCCGGCATCGGCATGACGGGACCGTCCGCACTCGGCGCAACCGCAATACACCGCCGGCGGGACGGGTGCCGGAGATCGTGAGCGGGCATTAGGACGCGCCCTCTTTCCCGCGCGGCTCTGCCGGTAAGATGCGCCGGTTGAGCCGGGAGAGGATATGAAGCGGCGCGAATTCGTCGAATTGATCGGCAGTCATTTCATAGCCGCAGCGGCAGCGACTATCAAACAAGCCTCAATCCATAAATTCGTTCCTTGTCAAACATGATGTAGTCACACTGAACCCTTCTGCCCGTCGCGTGAGCGACAAGCGCCATTTGCACGTAGGCGGCATACACCCCGTTCTCGAGGGCATATTGCTTCCACTCAGTATGATCCGGTGACGGTGGTTCGGAAGGGATTATTCCGGCAAATGCCTGTCCCGTTCCGCCTCCATCCAGATTGATTGAAAGCGTCATCTCTCCCGAATTTATCCCACGCCCGCTGAGAACTATTCCCGCGACCGTACCCGTGAAAGAGCCCGTAACCTGTCCGTTCATGGTCGTCCCCATCAAGTTGCATCGAAATAGGCGATCGAGGCGGATTTCATGGAATCCAGCGGTTCTACATTTTCGCGCGCTTACCTGTTCTGCGTGATCGGCTGATTGGTGGTCCAGTCGAACGTGCCCTGGTCGCGCTCGTCAACCGCATGCTTCCAGCCCATTTCCTCCGAGCGCCGCTTGAAGTTCAGGCCTTCGGGGGAATGGCGGGTGATGCCGTCGAACAGGGTCGCGACCATCTGCGTGCCCATCAGGCCCATGTTGTAGAGCGACTGGTTGACCATCAGCTTCTGCATCATCAACTGGTTCTGCGGCACGGTGGCGATTCGATGCGCCAGCGCATCGACTTCGTCGTCGAGCTTGTCGGCCGGAACGGCCTTCAGCACCAGCCCCAATGCGGCCGCTTCAATTCCCGTGATCTTGTCGCCGGTGAACAGCATGCGCTTCGCCTTTTCGGCGCCGAGCCGGTAGACCCACATCGCCGTCGTCGGGCAGCCCCAGACGCGCACCGGCGGATAGCCGATGCGGGCATCTTCGGCCATCACGATCATGTCGGAACACAGCGCGATGTCGGAGCCGCCGGCGACCGCAAAGCCGTGAACCTTGCAGATCACCGGCCGCTTCGAACGAAACAGGCTCATGAACTTGTGGGTGTTGTCGGCCATCCCGGCGTAGTCCTTCATCGGATCCCACGGCATTTCCTGCGTCCAGCGATTGGCGCGGTCACCGGAGGCAAAGACGGTCAGGTCGTAGCCCGCACAGAAGGCGCGGCCGGCGCCCGCCAGCACGATCACATGCACGCCCGGGTCGTTGTCGGCGCGCGCGACCGCGTCCGCCAGCGCATCCGGCACCTCGTGGTCGATCGCGTTCATGACTTCGGGCCGGTTCAGGGTGATGCGCGCAATGCGGCCATCGCGCTCGTAGGTGACTTTGGGCATGGACTTCCTCCGCTCGACGCTGCTCGAACCGGCAGCCTGAGGGGAGTTAATCAGGTCTTCGCGTGCAACGCACGTAGGTCAGGCGTTTGCCCTCACCGACCGGACCGCTATCCATCACCAGCCTGCCGTCCGTCGCGATCGAAATCCGCGGGTTGGATTTTGCCGCGCTCGATGCTCAAGCGGTTGGCGCTGTCGGGATTAGTGCCGCGCCGCATCCGGCAATCACGACCCATCCTGCCGCAAGCAAGGACAACACTTTCATGGTTCAGTTCCGGCCGAATCGAGTTCGGCGATAATGCGAGCCAAGTTTGCGGCAGCCCGCGGACGGGCTTCCCGCAGACGCTCGAGAATGCGCTTTCCTTCCGGACTGGACGCCACACCGACATCGGGGAAACCGGTGCCAGATAACCTGTGGGCGTCGATCCAGCGACGCAGCGCGTTTTCGGTTGCCCATCGCCGTTCGTTTCGCAAAGTCGCAAGCACATTCCTGAGAAAGTCTGCCGCGACCTCTGCCGACGGAATCGGCGCACACAAATCGTTTTTGATCGCGTCGTCGTCATAGACCGCTTCCACATGCGCAATGAAAGCTGCGCTAAAACTGAGGCGCCCGGGACGTACTTGCTGGAGCGTGATCTGTTCCCCATCGAAGACCCGAACCGAAGGGCGCTTGCTGAAACCTTTCGCGGTGCAATCGATATAGAGATCGTCCTGCGACGCTTCGACGTTGCCTTTCTCGAGGACAATGGCGTCTGGTTCGATCCGTTTAACACGGCCCTTGCGCACAATGTCCTTGATCGTGCTCAGCGCCTCCACTTCGAGAAGCGAAAGCGTAGCGCCACGAAATGCTGTCGGCCAGACCATCCGATCGATGCGGAGCATCTGGCCGCCTCTTTCCAGGCGTTCGTAGAAATCGTTGACCGAAGTGGCCACGGCCGCAGCCTCAAACTGATCGGCCATTCCGCCAGCGGTGCGCGCGAAGAACGCATCTCCGGGCTGCATCAGATCGCGATTGCGCACCCAGGAGTCCTGCGGCACGATCCATCGGATACTTTCCGGCCGAGCGCCCATCTGCAGAAGCCAGATGGCAACATCCATCGCGGTTTTTCCACCACCCAGAATAACGCACCGTTGGCGTCCGGGCGCATGCAAAGGCAGCATGTTGGGCGTTGTGAGTTGGACACCTTCGGTGACTTGAAACGACGGTGTATGCGTCGAGGGCACCTGTGTGTCCTGAAACGTAGCGTTCACCAGCTTCTTGCCGATTGAGACCTGATGCATCGTGCCCGCGAGGAGGGAAGCAAACCGCCCGTCGCCGAGATGCTCACACATCGGAAAATACTGGACGCGGCCAGAAGGTAGAAATCTCTCCTGCATCAACTTGTCGAAATAGCTGACGATTTCCGCGCCAGAGGCCAATTCATAGTAGCCTTTGTTCAGGCCGGACAGGTCGATGCAGTCGCCGCCGAGGCGACGTGAGCCCACGCCGTAAAATGCAGATGGCGCGTGCAGACGAACAAACGAATAGGCGTCGTTCCAATGACCGCCCGGCAGATGATGCCTGTCAGCGATGACGATGTTTGCATTTGTCTCGGTCAACAATTGGTCTGCGAAGCTCATGCCCGCGGCACCAGCGCCGATAATCAGGTAGTCGGCCATCAGCATTTGCTAGTGCTCCTGGCCCTGTCGACTGGACCATGCGTCAATGGCGGCGCCGCGTTCGAAGATATCACCGCCCCGATCAACACCAAAACGACCGGTTTTGAATTGGTCGCGGCTTCAGCGCAACTTGTTCAGCAGCACCATCAGCGTCTCGCGCTCCTTGGCGTCGAGCGGGGCGAGCGTTTCCCGGGTGATCGCCAGCGCATTCGGTGCGGCTTTTTCGGCCAGTTGCTGGCCGGTGCGGGTGAGGCTGACGAGCAGGCGGCGGCCGTCGTCGGGATCGGGGCCGGTTTCGGTGAGGCCGCGCTTGGTGAGGCGATCGATCACGCCCTTGATGGTGGCGACGTCCATCGCGGTCAGGCGTCCCAGGAGATTCTGCGAGCACGGCCCGGTCTCGGCCAGTTTCGCCAGTGCGGCCCATTGCGCCGAGGTCAGGTCGATGCCGATTTCGCGGGCGAAGATCGTGCCGTGACGCTGCCACACCTGGCGCAGGATGAAGCCGATCTGTTCGTCGAGAATGTAGGACGGTTTTTGCGGCTTGACGCTCCGCTTCGGCAAACTGGCCCTTCCCATATCAGCTCCCCGCCCCTTTCTTACTCTCACAACGACAGATGCGCGTCGCGGATATCCGGCCGCGCATCGAGTTCAGCCATCGTGCCGCCAAAACAGATCTTGCCGCGTTCGATGATGTAGGCGCGGTCCGAAATCAGCCGCGCGAAATGCAGGTTTTGTTCGGACACCAGGATGCTGACGCCTTCCTTCTTCATCGCCAGGATGGCCTCGACCATCTGCTCGACGATTTTTGGCGACAGCCCCTCGGAGGGTTCATCGAGCAAGACCAGCGACGGATTGCCCATCAGCGTCCGCGCGATGGTCAGCATCTGCTGTTCGCCGCCACTCATGCGTCCGCCCGGGCGGTTGCGCATTTCGCCGAGATTGGGAAACAGCGTGAACAGCTTTTCCCGGGTCCAGAACGGTGCGTTCGGCCGCTTCGGCTGCTTGCCGACTTCGAGGTTTTCCTCGACCGTCAGGTCCGTGAAGATACGCCGCTCCTCCGGTACGTAGCCGAGCCCGCCGCGCACGATCGCGTGCGTCGGCTCGGCCGAGACGTCCTTGCCCTCGAACACGATCTGCCCGGAGCGGTTCTGCACAAGGCCGACGATGGAGCGGAACGTGGTCGACTTGCCGGCGCCGTTGCGGCCGAGCAGCGCCACCACTTCGCCTTCGCCGACGTCGAGCGCGATATCGAACAGGATATGCGCCGGGCCGTAGAAACTGTTGAGGTCTTTCACGGAGAGCTTCATGCGCCGGCTCCCTCGCGGTGGCGGGCGTCGTAGACCAGGCCTTCGCCGAGATAGATCGCGCGCACCTGCGGGTTGCCGCGGACTTGTTCCGGCGAACCTTCGGCGATCAGGCTGCCGCGGTTGAGCACCAGGATGCGGTCGGCGTGTTCGAACACCACGTCCATGTCGTGTTCGGTGAAGAGCACGCCGATCGACTGTTCGCGGGCGATCCGCGCGGTGAGCCGCATCAGTTCGATGCGTTCGCGCGGCGCCATGCCGGCGGTGGGCTCGTCCATCAGCAGCAGTCTGGGCTGATTGGCGAGTGCGATCGCGAGCTCCAGCCGCTTCAGATCGCCATAAGCGAGTTCGCCGCAGGGCCGCTCGGCATAGGCGCCCATGCCGACGAGATCGAGCAGCCGCCCGGCTTCGTCGCGCGCATAGGCCGCGGTCGAGCGCCAGAGATTGAACAGGTGCCGGCCATACGACACCAGCGCGACCTGCACGTTCTCGCGCACGGTCATGGTCGGAAACGTCGCGGTGATCTGGAACGTGCGCCCGACGCCGAGCCGCCAGACCGCGCGCGGCTTTTTCCCCACTGTGTCTTCGCCGAGCAAACGAACCTTGCCACTGTCCGGAATGTTCTGGCCGTTGAGCATGTCGAAGCAGGTGCTCTTGCCGGCGCCGTTCGGGCCGATCAGCGCCAGGATTTCGCCTGATCGCAACTGGAACGACACGCCGCGCACGGCGTGCACGCCGCCATAGGACTTGGTGAGCCCCTCGACCGACAGCAATGTGGGGACCATGCTCATTCGGCGGTCTCGATCCGGGAGGTGAGGAGCGCAGATTTCGACGAGGACGATTGCCGACGGTTATTGACCGTCTCCAGCATGCCGACGATGCCCTTGGGGAAGACGACCACGATCAGCACGATGAAGCCGCCCAGCACCAGCTTGGACAGATCGGTCTGGCTGACCAGCCAGATGTTGAGCGCCTTGTAGACGATGGCGCCGACGACAGCCCCCGATACTGTCTCGACGCCGCCGAGCAGCACCATGACCAGCGCATCGACCGACAGCGAAATGCCGAGGTTGTCAGGGAATACGCTGCCCTTGAGATAAGCGAACAAGGCGCCGGCCACGCCAGCGACGGCGCCCGCAATCACAAAGGCGGTCCATTGCACGCGCTTGCCGTTGATGCCGATGGCTTCGCTGCGCAGCGGCGAGTCCCGCGTGGCGCGCAATGCGAAGCCGAACGGCGAGAAAATCATGATGCGGAGCACCACCACGGCCAGCGCGGCGATGCCGAGCGACAGCCAGTAAAAGCTGGAGGGACTCGCTGCCCACTTCTCCGGCCAGACTCCCAAAATGCCGTTGTCGCCGCCGGTCACCGTGACCCATTGGAACGCGATCGACCACACGATCTGCGCAAACGCCAGCGTCAGCATCGCGAAATAGACGCCGGACAATTGCACGGCGAAGAAGCCGAACACGGCGGCGCCGAGCAGGCCGAGCAGCGGCCCCAGCAACAGCGAGACGATCATCGGCAATCCCGCCATCTTGGCGAGGAAAGCGACGCCATAGGCGCCGAGCCCGAAATAGGCGGCATGGCCGAACGAAGCGAGGCCACCGACCGACATCAGGAAGTGCAGGCTGGCGGCGAAGATCACGAAGATCGCGATCTCGCTGCCCACCGTCAGCGCGTAGTTGCCGGCCACGAACGGCAACGCCGCCGCCACGACCAGCGCGGCAAGCGAAGCCAGCCGCTCATTCGACGTCAGCGGCCGCCACGGATTGACGGTCAGGCCCGGCGTGCGCCGCGCCGCGGCCTCCGGTTTGCCGAACAGGCCCCAGGGCCGCACGATCAGGACCACCGCCATGACGAGGAATACGAGGATGATGGAGATCTTCGGAAATATGAGAATGCCGAAGGCGTTGAGTTCGGACACCAGCACCGCCGCGACAAAGGCGCCGATGATGCTGCCGAGCCCGCCGATCACGACCACGACGAAGACGTCGACGATGATGCGCAGATCCAGCGCGTGATGTACGGCATCGCGCGGGATCTGCAACGCGCCGCCGAGCGCCGCCAGAAACACCCCGAGCGCGAACACACTGGTGAACAGCCATTTTTGATTGACGCCGAGCGCCGCCACCATGTCGCGGTCCTGCGTCGCTGCCCGCACCAGCACGCCCCAGCGGGTGCGCTGGAACAGCAGCCAGAGGATCCCGAGCACGATCGGGCTGAGCACGATCAGGAACAGGTCGTAGCTCGGAATGTTCTGGCCGAAAAAGTCCACCGCGCCCTTGAAGCCGGGCGCGCGGCGGCCGAGCAGATCGTCCGGTCCCCAGATCAGCACCACGAGGTCTTCGACCATCAAAGTCAGGCCGAAGGTCGCCAGCAACTGGAACAGTTCCGGCGCGTGATAGATCCGCCGCAGCAGCACCATCTCGACCAGCACGCCCACGGCCGCGACGATCAGCGCTGCGGCGACGACACCGCCCCAGAAGCCGAACGCGCCGGACAGCCGTTCGGTCAGCGTGAACGCAACGTAGGCGCCGAGCATATAGAACGCGCCGTGGGCGAAATTGACGATGCGGGTGACGCCGAAGATGATCGACAGCCCCGA
>Ga0157378_10002788_pt1 | contig 15577 bp, 14 predicted proteins | sample M65metaG_FD_115309 | JGI IMG/M metagenome (GOLD analysis project Ga0157378, IMG submission 115309) | Miscanthus rhizosphere microbial communities from Kellogg Biological Station, Michigan, USA - M6-5 metaG | ecosystem: Host-associated > Plants > Roots > Rhizosphere > Soil | place: USA: Michigan...
CCGAATGTACGCCAGCATCTCGGGGGTCGACCCAAAGCGACTCTTGGGAAGGCGCGCGCCGCGCGCAACTCCGCGCACCCGGCCAGCCTGGCGATCGAGAAAACTGACCAGCCGATCCCCTTCTCCGAGTGGAAACGTACGCAGGACAATTGCTTCGGACTCCTTGAGTGGCATTCCGTGTGTCGGCGCGCCGACCGACCGAGACTAACATGCAAGCAGATTCGCGCGACGAAGATTTGGAATTTGTTTCTTACCACACCAGACGCATTGAATCAATTGCCAACCGCAAAAACGATTTGTTTTTTAGCGTCGAATTTCAATTGCACGTTTCAAACCGGCAACTCTGTTAACTCAAAATTGATTCCACTTCGATTGTAGTCTGGGACCTCGAACATCGCTTAGAGGAAAACTCGCCAAATCACGAACGACGGGAAGGCTGCGCTGCCTATCAGTCCGCGCGCGACAGCAGCAACGACGCACTGCGAACGACCTTCCGCCTGCGCAGTACTGCTACAACCCACCCAGAGAGATGGACTTACGAGCGTAAAATTAATATGTTAACCAGGCTGGCTTCTCCGGAAAATTATCAGACGCAGTTACTCTCATTTCCCTTGCGAGTCCGGGGATTTTCCGTAGAGTGTGTCTGTGCCAGACACGTCCTCCATCGTTGATATCGTCGGCGTGGGGCTGAACGCTACCGACACCATTATTCGTCTGCCTCACTTCCCGTCTTTTAATTCCAAAGTTGAGTTTCGCGTTTCCGAGGTTCTGCCCGGAGGCCAGGTGGCCACGGCCGTTACGGCGTGCGCGCGATGGGGTCTTCGTGCTCGATATGTCGGAAAAATTGGCGACGACGGGGCCGGGCAGCTCCAGCAGAACGAACTGCGCTCGTCCGGGATCGAGGCGCATTGGATCGTTGTGCCGGACTGCCAGAGCCAGTCCTCATTCATCCTAGTGGATGAGGACACAGGCGAGCGGACAGTGCTGTGGAAACGTGATCCAAGACTTGAACTATTGCCTTCAGACCTTCAGCGCGACTGGATTATGCGAGCGAAGTTATTGCATGTCGACGGGCACGATTGTCCGAGTGCCACTCAGGCGGCGCAGTGGGCTCGCTCCGCAGGCATTCCAGTCACAGCTGATCTGGACAACCGCTACCCGGGAGTGGAAGCTTTACTTGAACAGGTGGACTATGCCATCACCTCGCAGGAATTCCCCGCGAGAATCATGGGGCAGAGCGATCTGCTACTATCCTTGCCCGCGATGGCTTCGCGGTTCGGCTGCCGATTGGTGGCGGCCACGCTAGGCGCCGACGGAGTGCTCGCATGGGATGGCCATCGCTTCCACTACGTTCCTGCATTTGACCTACAGCCAGTGGATACGACGGGAGCCGGCGACGTATTTCACGCCGCGTTTGCCTACGGACTTCTGAACGGCCAGGACTCGCCGCAGATTCTGGAGTTCGGCTGTGCCGCCGCTGGGTTATCCTGCCTCGGGATGGGGGCGCGAGGAGGCATTGCCGCAATCGAGGAGATCAATAGGTTGATGATCAACGGGCGGAGGCGACCGGCATTGTACAGCGCTCAGCAACTCCGGGCGGTTAGGACGTCTCCATGATTCCGTTGCGTGCGGACATTCTGAGGACGAGAGCCGCGATCATTAATGGGATGCTGATCCTGGTAAACGTTCTCGCGTTCCTGCGCGAGTTGACGCTGCCAGCCAAGCTGGGCCGGGCGCTCATTTACACGTTCGGACTGGTCCCGGCTCACGAGCAGTCTCTCTTTGCACGGCACGGCATCAGTATCGGGCAGGCTATCGTGCCAATGTTCACGAGCATGTTCCTACATGGCGGGTGGATGCACCTTCTGGGAAACATGCTCTTTCTGTGGGTGTTCGGTGGGGCTGTAGAAGAGGCTCTCGGGCACTTCCAATATCTCATCTTCTACTTGATCTGCGGAGTTGGGTCGGCCCTTGTGCATACCGTTTTCAATCTTGGATCGAAGGTGCCCACGGTTGGGGCCAGCGGAGCGATCTCAGGGGTGATGGGGGCGTTCATCGTTTTGTTTCCCCGCGCCCGCGTGACCACCCTTATTCCGGCGCTGCTTTTATTTTTTACGGTTCGGATTCCGGCTTATCTGATGCTGGGGTATTGGTTCTTTCTGCAGTTTTTTAGTGGGGTGGCGTCTCTGGGTATGACCGATCAGGGGGGCGTGGCCTGGTGGGCGCATGTTGGGGGGTTTGTGTTGGGCGCGCTGCTGGTAGTCGGGGTGCGCTCGAGGATGCGGAGTGCTGCTTATAGTTGATTGTGTTTTTTGAGACAGACACTGGGTATTTTGCGCTAGCGCGGGATGGTCGTCCTCCTTGGCTGGCCAAAGCCACAGACTGAAGTCTGTGCTACTGAACTGCTACTTGAGGATTTCTTTTCTGACGGTTAGGGCTTCGATACGATCGAGGCGGGGCTGATAACCGATTCCGGGGCCGTCCAGCACCTTTATCGTGCCGTGCGGGGTTACGGTCACTTCGGGTTCAATCACGTCTTCCGCCCAGTAGCGGCGGCTGGCAGTTACATCTCCGGGGAGGGAGAAATTTTCGAGTGTGGAGAGGGCAATATTGTGCGCCCGGCCAATTCCGGACTCGAGCATGCCGCCGCACCATACTGTAATTTGCCTGGACTGGCATAGGTCATGAATTCTGCGCGCGGGCGAGTAGCCACCGACTCGGCCCAGTTTCATATTAATGATGCGGCAGGCGCCCAGATCGATGGCGGCCCGGGCATGCTCTTCAGTATGGATGCATTCGTCCAGACAAACCGGGGTGTCGAGCCTGCGCTGCAAGTCTACGTGGCTAAAAATGTCATCCCAACCCAGAGGCTGCTCGATCATCATCAAGTAGTAGGCTTCCAGGCGCTTCAGGTGAGGCCAATCTTCCAGGCGGTAGGCGGAATTGGCGTCGACCATCAAGCGTATTTGCGGAAACTTCAGGCGCAGCGCTTCCACGGGGGCGATATCGTTTCCCGGCTTGATTTTAATCTTGATGCGCTGGTAGCCCGCGGAGAGCTCGCGCTCGACGGTCGCGACAAGTTCTTCCAGTGTTGCTTTAATTCCGATCGAGACGCCACATGAAATTTCCTGCCGCACTCCGCCCAACAACTTCCACAGCGGAATGCCTTTTTGCTGTGCTTCGGCGTCCCAGAGGGCGGACTCCAGCGCACCTTTGGCCATGTTGTGGCCGCGAATCGGATCGAGCCTGTTCCAAATTTCGGCGGCGCTCTGAAAATCACGATCTTTCAAAAGCGGCCAGATGAAATCGCGAAGAATATGCCAGGCCGTCTCAACGGTTTCGGGGGCGTAGAAGGGGCCCTCGCCGGCAACGCATTCTCCCCAACCTGTGACGCCACCTGACTCGGCCTGGACAAGGAGCATTCTGCGGTCCGTGACGCGCCCAAAGCTGGTTTCAAACGGAGTGACCAGTGGCATCCTGATTTCACGGAGCGTGATCTTTTGAACTCTCAAATTCGGCTCCAGGGTTCGAGGATGTAGTCCAGGCTGCCGCTTCGATTCACCACCACCGCTGTCGCGGCATAGCCCTTCTTGAACCACTTCAAGAAATCTTCTCGTGTCTCGGTCTGGATTTGGCTGGCGCGTAAGGGATCTTTGTCTTTCAGTTCGTCCAAATTTGCGGGCATCTCGATCTGTACGGTCCTCTTTGCGTTCACAGCGCGGACAGCGGCGGACTTCCCCGCCAGCACGCGCTTCACGCGATCCGAGCGGAGATGCCATTCGGCAACCAAGCGGTCCGTGGGCAGCGATCCGTGGAGCGGACTCGTCGTAATTCCGTAAGCGTTGAGGACGTATCGCCGGGCGATGGCCCCGAGACGCATGAAATTGAAATAGGCATTCTTGGTCACCAGCGGATCGAAAGTCCACTCGACAAGATCTATGCCGCGCGCCAGCGCGTCTTTTCTTTGATAGAGCTTCAGCCGGCGACCGATGCCGGAATCACGATGCCCCGGCAAGACGGCGGTCATGTGGGAATGGAGGAAAGGTTTTCTCGCGCGCCAGCCGCAAATCGCCAGAGTGAAACCAATGAGGTCCGCGCCTTGAAACGCGCCGAGGACTTGGCCACCCGTTTCCGATGCGACTACGAACAGGGGAGTCGGAACGATGTCGATGTCCGAGGATTTCCAGACTTCCCGTTCCACTCGGATGCAGGCTTCGAATTCTGCGATACCGTGGCAGTGGCGTATGACGATGCCGCCAACATTTTGCGCCGCGGAACCGTTCGCAATTGTCGACACTTTTCGCTTCTGCGATTTCACGACTTCGATTCCGACGCTATCTGCGGATTTACTTTAAGTTTTGCGGAGCTCCAGAGCAGTTCCATATCTTCTTTGGAATATTCGGAAAGGCTGCGACCTTCATGTAACGCGTCAGCTTCCATTTGCTGGAATCTGTTTTTGAATTTCAGATTAGCATTCTTAAGTGTTACTTCAGGGTCCAGCTTGAGGAATCGCGCCAGGTTCACAAGCGAGAAAAGCAGATCGCCTACTTCCTCCTCAACGGCGCGGCGATCGGAATTGTCGAGGGCTGAACGCAACTCGGCGGCCTCTTCTTCAAGCTTGTCGAAAATTCCATCCGCGCTGTCCCAATCGAAGCCAACCTGGGCCGCTCGTCGGGTCATTTGGTAGGCTTCCAATAAAGCGGGAAGATTTCGCGGAACGCTCTGCAGAAGCGAGGACATCGACTCCAGCGTCTCACTTCCTTTCGCAGCCGCCTGTTTTTCTTTGGCCTTCAACTGCGCCCAGTTTTTCAGGACTTCGCTGGAGGTTGCGGCCTTGACGTTACCGAAAACATGGGGATGCCTGCGGACCATTTTGTCGTGAATGCCGGAAACTACGTGCGTGATGTCGAACGCTCCGGCTTCTCGCGCGAGATCAGCATGAAACAGGACTTGCAGGAGGAGATCACCGAGTTCCTCGGCTAAATCGTCCATGTTTGCTTTCTCAATCGCGTCGAGAACTTCGTAGGCCTCTTCGATCAGGTAGGTGCGCAGTGTTGCGTGCGTCTGTTCGCGGTCCCAGGGACAGCCGCCGGGAGCGCGCAAGCGGGCTTGGACGGCGACGAGATCTTCGAAAAGTTTTCCGATTCGTTTGGGAGATGAAGATTTTGTTTTCGGTGCGTGGGCAATTTGTCGGCGCGCAGACTTTTTGGCGCGATTTTGCGAGGGCTTCTTCGAACGCTTCAAGTTTTTCTTTCGTTTTGATTTCGAGGCAGACACGGCAGTTGGGTTGGCTCCTGAAATGAAAGCAAAACTGTACGGCAGGGATGGTGAAATCACAAGGGGTGGACGTAAGTGGACGACGAGTTTGGAGCCTGTCCTACTGTGAAATGGGATTGGGGGCGTACTTGTTCGCATGCGTGGTGCGATGCTAAACTGCTGGATCAATTGGTGGGGAATGTTCTTGATGCGCGAGGGAGATTCCGTTGTCTGAATCCAAACAAGACGAGAGTTTCAAGGTCGTTGATCGAAGGCTTTTCACGCCGGAGGGAGAATTCCGCAAGGATGTAGCGGAACAGCAGGACCGCGAGCGCGAGACGGCGCCCGCGGCGAGTTCCAGCGTAGCGCACGCTGCGCCTGCGGGCGGGAACGCCGCGAAGCCTGCAGCACCCAGTGCGGTCCCTGCTGCGGTGCCGCCGGCTGACGCGCCGAAGCGGGCTCCCGCGTTTGAAAATTTGATTCGGTCCCTGGGACAGAATGCGGCCATGCTGCTTGGGGGCTATGCGGATCCGCGCACGGGGCAACCGGTGCTTGATCTCGAAGGCGCGCGCGAGATGATTGATATGCTGGACGTGCTGCGCGAAAAAACCATGGGAAACCTGGCGCCGGAAGAAGATTCCCTGCTGCTGGATGTGCTTGGGAATCTGAAACTGGCGTTTATGGAAATGGCCAAGGCCGCCGCGAAACACGAAAAGGCAAAGTCCCAGCCTTGATCGAGGATCTGCCCTGCCTGCAACACCTCATTCCAGACTCCGGCTTACGGTGCTTGGTTCCGGCACGTCCATGGGAGTGCCGACGCTGACCTGCCATTGCCGGGTGTGTTCTTCCACCGATCCGCGCGACAAGCGCCTGCGCCCGTCGGTTCTTTTGGTTCATGATGGAAAAACGGCGGTGATCGATACCACGCCGGATTTCCGGTTTCAGGCCATGCGCGCGGGGCTCGAGCGTCTGGACGCGATTCTTTTTACACACGCGCATGCGGATCATATTCTCGGCTTTGACGACATACGGCCGTTTAATCTGCGGCAAAAATCGGCGCTGCCGGTATACGCGTCCGTGGAAACGATTGCGCGGCTGAAGCAGACTTTTTCCTACGTTTTCGAGGATGGACCTGCAATCAGCACGGTCCCTCGAGTTATGCTGCATCCGATTGACGGGGCGTTTGAGGTGATCGGCACGCGCATCGTGCCGGTGCCGGCGCTGCATGGAGACATGGGCGTCCTTGGATTTCGATTCGGCGGCGCGGCCTACCTCACGGATTTCAGCGTGATTCCGGAATCATCAAAATCGTTGCTCGCGGATCTCGACGATCTGATCCTGGATGCGTTGCGCGATGAACCACACCCCATGCACCAAACAGTGGAGCAGGCGCTGGCGCTGATTCGCGAGCTGAACCCGCGGCGCGCCTGGTTCACTCACATCGCGCACGAGTTGCCGCATGCGGAAACGATCGAGCGATTGAACGAAGCCGGATATCCCAATGTTTCGCTGGCGTACGATGGACTTCAGCTTGAGGTTCGCGTCTGATGCCGTTTCTGGTTTTCAATTCCGCAGAAGAATGGGCGTCGCATTTCGGGGACGATGGGCGCGCGGCGGTTACCGTCGGAAATTTTGATGGACTGCATCTCGGACACCAGAAGATTCTGCGATCGGTGCGGGAGAGAGCAGGCGCCACGCGGCAGCGGGGCACTGTGATTACGTTTGACCCGCATCCGATGCGCATCCTGCGGCCGGAGAACGCGCCGCTGATGATTCAAACGTTGGCGCAGAGGCTGGAAGGGTTTGAACGGATGGGTTTGGAGGCTGCGCTGGTGTTGCGCTTTGACCGCGAGCTGGCGCAGGTTTCGGCCGAAGAGTTTATGGAACGGATATTGGTCCGGTGCTTGCGTGCGGGATGCATCCTGGTGGGCGCGAATTTCCGGTTTGGGCATCTCGGCGCGGGGGATGTGCGCCTGCTCGAGGAATTCGGAAAACACAACGGTTTTGAGGTGGAGGTTGTTCCCCCGGTGGAAGTTGGCGGGCAGGTTGTTTCGAGCACCGCAATTCGCTCCGCAGTGGCCATCGGCGATGTGGCCGGCGCGATTCCTCTTCTTGGGCGCGCATTTTCGCTGAGTGGTGAAATACGGGCCGGGGCTGGGCGCGGGCGTACGATGCTCTTCCCTACGCTGAACCTGGTTCCCGAGCAGGAATTGTGCCCGAAGCTCGGAGTGTATGCGACCGAATCCGTCGTCGACGGGAAGATCTACTCATCGGTGACGAATGTGGGCACGCGACCCACGTTTGACGGTACGGGCGTCACGATTGAGAGCCATCTGCTGGCGTTCCGTGAAAACCTCGCGGAAGGGCGAATGAAAGTGAGATTTTGCGCAAGGATTCGCGACGAACAGAAATTTTCGGGGCCTGAGGCGTTGCGGGCGCAGATCGCCCGGGATATTGAGGAAGCGCGGAGCTTTTTTTCGGAACGGACCGTAGCCGGGAGTTCGAGGAGCGATTGAGTGATTTTGAGTGCCCGAGTGAAGTACGCGGTGAAGTTATTTCGTATACACCAAGTTTCTTAAACGCCCCGACTTCAGTCGGGGCGTTTTTTTTTTGAATCATTAGTAGAACAGACTTCAGTCTGTTGGTTTAAATCGTAGTCCGAAATGAATCTAAACCAGACAGACTGAAGTCTGTCCTACTGGAACTAAAGTTGAACATGAAATCTTATAGAGGTTAAAGGAGTAGTTGAACAACATGAACAGCTATTTCTTCCGGCATTTTTCGCAGTAGCCGCCAACTTCGGTGCGGGCGGTCGTGATTTCCACGCCGCAGTCCTTTTCGATCTGCTTTTTCAGTTTCTCATACAGCGGTGACTCAAATTCGCGAACGGTGCCGCATTTCAGGCAGGCGACGTGGATGTGGTCGCGCGGGCCGTGGCTTTCGTAGAAATGCTGGTCGCCGCGAAGGTGAAGAAGGTCGAGTTCGTCGATCAGGCCGTTGCGCTTGAGCAGGTCGAGGGTACGGTAGACGGTGACGCGATGAACGCGGGGGTCGAGTTTCTGGGCGCGTTCGAGAATGGCTCCGGCGTCCAGATGGCGCTCGGCTTTGTCCATCACTTCAATAAGAATTTTGCGCTGGCGCGTCAAGCGCACGCCCCGCTTGGTTAGGGCCTCTTGCAAACGGCCGGGACGCTCCTGGGCGTTGATTCGTTCGCCGGTGGAGACTCGATGTGCCGTGGTGGACATGATTGCAGTGCGGGCGGTCGCGCTACGCTGACACTCAAAGTAACCGCGCGGCCGATGAAAATAATTTCGCGGTGCGCGCTAGCGGTGCGGAATCAGCCGCAGAACGTCATTGTACATAACGATTGCGAACACCAGCAACAGGAACACCATGCTGACGGTAACGAAGCGCTCCTTCACACGCACGCTCAGGTCGCGCCGCATGGTTCCTTCAATGAACAACATCAGGATGTGGCCGCCATCCAAAGGAGGAATGGGCAGAAGATTCAAAACGGCCAGGTTCACGCCGATCATGGCCATCAGGGAAAACAATTCGGAGGGCCCTTCCTTGGCTGCCTCGCCGGAAGCTTTGGCGATTCCCAGCGGGCCTTCGAGTTGTTTGAGGGAGATATTGCCGCGGAACAGTTCCACGACCACGTAGGCAACCTGGCGCGCCATCATGATGTTGGTGCTGACGGAATCGGCGATCGCTGGAAAGAAAGAGAGCCGCCGTTCGACCAAATCGCCGCCCCGAATGCCAATGCCGATCTGCCAACGTGCCACGCCGTTTTTCGAGCTGACTTGCTGGGGACGAATATCCATCTGCAGGGTGCGATCACCGCGCTGAACTTCGAGATTCAAAGGTTGGCCCTGGGAATTCTGCACCAGCGTCGGGAATTCAGCGGGGCTGGCTAGATCCTTGCCGTTGACCTTGCGGATTTCATCGCCGGCCATTAAACCGCTACGTTCCGCGGGCATCCCGGCGGAGACGGAACTGATTACCAGGCGATCCGTCGGATATCCATAAATATCCTCGAGGGACTGTCCAGTGGGAACGCTGAGCGAAACTTCCTGTCCGTTTCGATCCACAGTTACCGGCAAGGAATGTCCGGGCAAGCTCGACATCAGCTCCATGCGAGCTTCATCCCAGGTTGGATTCGTCTTACTGTTGATTTTGAGCACACGGTCGCCGGCCATGAGTCCCGCTTTTTGCGCCACGGAATCGGGCAACACTCCGGCTAGGACCATCGGTTTATCGAGGTAAGCAGGCTGCTTGCTGCCGTACATGTAGATTCCGGCGACCAGCAGAATCGACAAAACGATATTCATGGCCGGGCCAGCCAGGGCGATCAGGACGCGCTGCCAGCGGGGCTTGGACAAAAATTCGTCGGGATCTCCCTTGCGGTCCTCGAGCGGATTGTCTCCGGCCATCTTGACGTAGCCGCCAAGAGGCAGCGCGCTGACGCGATAGTCAGTATCGCCGCGCTTCACGCCCCAGAGTCGTGTGCCGAAGCCAATGGAAAAGATCTCCACGCGCACACCAAAGGATTTGGCAACGATGAAATGCCCCCACTCATGGACCAGCACCATGATGCCGAGTACGATAGAAACGGAAATAATCATTACCAGGAAATCTGACACGGTTCTCTCCCGTACAAGCTGCTTTACATTCTGGTCAGGCCACCGCGCTTCGCGCGGCTTTGCGCTCAACTTCTTCGCGAGCCATGCGTCTGGCATCGGCGTCAGCGGCCAGCACGTCGCTGACGGTCGACATCTTGATCTTCGGGGTCCGCGTGAGCACTCGCTCGATAACTTCGGCAATTCCCGAGAACGGAATCCGCCGTTCGAGGAAAGCTTCCACGGCTACCTCGTCCGCCGCATTAAAGGCACATGGAAAGGCGCCCATTTTGCGCAACGCCTCTTGCGCCAAACGCAGGCAAGGAAAACGGCGTGTGGAAACCTTTTCGAAATCCAGGCGACGCAGCTTGCTCCAATCCAAGGCTATTTCATTGGATGCGGTCCGCTCTGGGTAGGTTAGCGCATATTGGATGGGCATGCGCATATCCGTTGGGCCGAGTTGCGCCAAGATGGACCCGTCCACGTACTCAACCATGGAGTGAATCGTGGACTGGGGGTGGATGACGACGTCGATCTGGTCGGGGCGCACACCAAAGAGCCAGTGCGCCTCAATGACTTCAAAGCCTTTATTCACAAGTGTGGCGGAATCGATGGTGATGCGACGGCCCATCCGCCAGTTGGGATGCACAAGGGCTTGTTCGGGCGTGGCCGCAGCCATGGCGGCGAGAGGCGTTTTTCGAAACGGGCCGCCGGAAGCCGTGAGGATCAGTTTCTTGACTTCCCTGTGAAGGCCGGCGCGCAGGCATTGATGAATGGCGTTGTGCTCGCTATCCACCGGAAGGAGTTCGACATTCGCGTGTCGTGCGGCGGCCATCACTATTTCGCCGGCCGCTACAAGGACTTCCTTGTTTGAAAGAGCGACTTGCTTCCCCGCCTTCACGGCGGCGTAAGTGGCTTCGAGGCCGACGACGCCGACGGCGGCGGAAACCAGGATCGTGGCAGAGGGATGTGTCGCCACGGCGCTCATGCCCGCGGGCCCATGCTGGATTTCGGGTAGCTTCGGCAAGTTGGCGGCGCGGAGGTGCTGGGCAAGATCGGTAGCGGCGGCGGGAGTTGCAACCGAAACGAGGTCGGGATGATGACGCAGAATTTGCTGGGTCAACTCTTCGACGTTGTTTCCCCCTGCCAATGCCACGATTTTAAAACGGTCGGGCAGTGCTTCCACGACGGAAAGCGTTTGACGTCCGATTGAGCCAGTTGAGCCGAGAATGGCAATGTGCTTCAAGTTATCGCGCTCTGCTTCCTGTGGGTTCCTTGCTCTACTCCACAGTGCACCAACGGAACCCGCACGCGTTTATTAGTGTCTCTTCAAAATAGCCCATTGGAAATAGTACCAGACCGCCGGAGCCGCCAGGATGAGGGCGTCGATGCGGTCAAGCATTCCGCCGTGACCCGGCAAAATTGTGCCGGAATCCTTGACGCCGGCGCTGCGTTTCCAGCTGGATTCAAAAAGATCTCCGATTTGTCCGGCCGCACTGCCGACTGCAGCCATGGCAAGCATGTGCGCGGGAGGAATGCCCATCGCCCAATAACCGAAAACAGCGGCCACCAGCAACGCTCCTAAAAAATTGGCCGCCGCGCCTTCCCAAGTCTTATTGGGACTAATGTGCGGCGTCATCTTCCAGCGCCCGATGCCGCGGCCCACAAAATAGGCGGCGGTATCGCCCACCCAAACCAGGACCACGGTGAAGAGTAAGAGCCGAGGTCCGACTGCGTCGACGCCATGCAAGCGAATGACGGCACTGAACGGAAGCACGATGAAGACAAGACCGCCGGCGCTCACCGAAATGGACGCCAGGGCTTCCGTCAGCGAGCGCTGAGTACCCAACGCAATGATCGCGACACCCAAGACAAATCCGAACAGGACCGCCTCCATGGTTACCCTGGGAGAACGGTCAAGCAGATCACCCAGACGTGTGATGCTGGCCATCCGCGAGGCGTACCATTGCTGGGCCATAATTCCGGCGGCGGCCAGGCAAGTCCATAGGCGATAGGCTTGAAAGCCGAGGTGGCTGGCGATGGCGAAATATTCCAGAAGCGCGGCGACAGCGATGAGTCCGGATAGCACAGCGATCAACCAGTTGGGTCCCCACCAGATTGCCGCGACGACCACAGGAATCAGAATCGACGCAGTCAGCACGCGCAGACCAGTTCCGGAATTCATTCTCGTCCTTTCCCAGCGTAGATTACTGTCTGGTACTTGTTCGCATGTCCGGCGGATCGAGAATCGACGGGCACAATGCAACTCACTCCACTTTCTCGCACTGTGAGCTGGATTTCGCGAAGTATAAATTTAAGTGTGTCGCGTTAGAAAACGATTCCGGCCGGGGAAGACCGGCAAAATTCCAGCCCCCGTCCAGTCAAAGAGCCGAACACGGAGGATCAGGCCATGACGCGGCGGCGAGCTTCGGTCAAGCCGCCGTAACGGCGTTCGCGCTTTTGAAAATCGAGGAGAGCCTCGTAGAGCTGCGCGCGGCTAAAGTCGGGCCACAGGGTCTCAGTGACATAAATTTCGGCATAGGCGATTTGCCACAGCAGAAAATTACTGACGCGCATTTCTCCGCTGGTGCGAATGAGCAGGTCGGGATCGGGCAGTCCGGCGGTGTAGAGATGCTGCGAGATCATGTCTTCGTCCACGCGGGCATTGGCCAGGCCATTGCTGCGCACGCGATCCAGGATACGGTTGAAGGCGTCGACGAGTTCCGCGCGTCCTCCATAATTGAGGGCTACCGCAAGCTTCATTCCGGTGTTCCCGGCGGTTTGCTCCATCGCACGATCGATATCCGCGCGGACTTCCTCGGGCAGTTGATCCGAGCGCCCGATGATCAGCATACGAATATTATTTCGCTGTATGGTAGGGAGTTCCCGGCGCAAATACTCGCGCAAGAGGCGCATCAGAAAATCAATTTCGGCTTTCGGGCGGCGCCAATTTTCCATGGAAAATGCGTATAGCGTGAGGGCAGGGATGCCGAGGCCCGCGCATGTTTCGATGGCCGTGCGCGCCGACTGCACTCCTGTACGATGGCCGGCTACACGCGGCAGGTGGCGACGCTGCGCCCAGCGGCCGTTTCCATCCATAATGATTGCGATGTGCTGCGGCAAGCGGTCCGCGTCCAGGTCAAGGAGCAGCCGTTCTTCTTCACGACTCGCGGGCTTGAGTAATTCCGGTACGTTCACGCGACTATTCCCGCGAATTCCATGAAATCACCCGAGGCTGTTTCGCGAGCATGTTGGAAAGCTAACATAGGGCATCCTGCGGTGCAACACGACCCCGTTACCATCGCGGCAAATCGGTGAATTTCCGCCCGATGAGGCCAGCCCGTGAAGCGGATTGTCATTCTTTTTCGGAAGCCGGCGGCCGATTCCGAAAATCAGATGCAGGCGGCAATTCCGAACCAGATGTGGCTCTAACCGGAGCCTGCCGGAAGGCCGTTGGGTTGGGCGATCGTGACGTATGCGAGGACGAGCGCGAGAGCGATTACGGCCACAGCCGTGACCCAGGCGACCACATTGAAGGTTTTTGTATTGACGAATTCTCCCATCAAATCACGACGGTTAATCAGCATCAGCATGAAAATCAGTACCACTGGGAGCCAAATGCCGTTACCCACCTGTGAAAGCACCAAAATCTTCTGGAGCGGAGCACGCGGAAACAAAATGACCGCGGCTCCGACGACGATCATTCCGGTGTACAGGCTGTAAAAGATTGGTGCGTCGTTAAATTTGTGGTCGATGCCGGCTTCGAATCCCATTCCTTCGCAGATGACATGGGCGGTGGAGAGCGGCAGGATGGACGCAGCGAAGAGGGATGCGTTCAACAGTCCGAAGGCAAAGAGCTTGGCGGCCCACTTTCCGGCGAGCGGAACAAGGGCCTGCGCGGCGTCCCCTGCATCGTTGATGACGTGATGGCCGGTAACGAACAGCGTTGCGCCTGTACACACGATGATGAAGAAGACGATCACCATGCAACTGACGCTGCCGAAGAGCACGTCCATGCGCGCCTGCGCGTATTGACGGGCCGAAACGCGCTTTTCGACGAAGCCCGCCTGAAGGTAAAAAAATTGCCAAGGGGCGATGGTGGTTCCGATCAGCGCGGTCAACATCAGGAGATAGCCGCCGTCGAGGTGCATCGTGGGAATCACGGTACTGCGAGCCGCCAGAAGCCAGTCCGGCTTGGCCAGAAACGCGGATGCGACGTACGAGAGATACAGGACGCAGGCTGCCAGAAATATTTTTTCCACCTGGCGGGAAGTTCCTCGCAAAACCAAAATCCAGACGGCCAGCGCGGCGATCGGAACCGAAATATATTTGGAGATGCCGAATAATTGCATGGATGCGGCCACGCCAGCGAATTCAGCGCAGACATTACCCATGTCCACGACAAGGCCCGCAAGGATAACGAAGAATGTAGGCCGGAAGCCGAATTCTTCGCGGATCAGGTCGGAAAGGCCCTTGCCGGTGACGACGCCCATGCGGGCGCACATTTCTTCGGTTACGTAGAGCGCGATGGTCATCGGGATCAGCGACCACAGAAGCGCGTAGCCGTACATCGCGCCGGCCTGCGAGTAGACCGAAATTCCGCCGGCATCATTGTCCACGTTGGAGGTGATGACGCCCGGACCGACGACGGCCAGGAAAAGCAGCAAACGGCGGCGCCAGAAGCGCGTGCGTTTGCCGAAATTCGACAGACGGGAGCGCCACGGCTCAATCCAGCCCGGAATGAGCTTCCACCGCGTTACCAACGGCGAAGTAACCGGCGCTTCCTTTTCGTTTTCGGGTTTTCCGAGGACTGCCATGGTCGAAACCTTTGCCCACTTGAAGGCGAGCGCTATTTTTTTCAATTCCGCTAGCGGCGCCGAATGCGTGACACAACGTCGTCCACTTCGATGGCCCCGATCGGCCGGCCGAGATCGTCAACGACCGCCAGGCTATGCAAATTGTATTTATCGAAAAGCTCGAACACTTCTTTATCCTGGGCGTCCGGAGGAACCGAAAGCAGCGGTTCCATTTTCAGGGTATCCATGCGTTCGTCAGGATCCGCAAATAACAGACGCCCTAACGACACCGCTCCCGTGAACTTCGCTTCGATATCGATCAGGAAGACGGTGTCCAGGCGCTCGAGGTCCACGTCTTTTTCGCGGATCCAGGAGACCACTTCGTCGCGCGTGGCGGCTTCGCCAACGTAGATGAAATCGGTATTCATCATGCCACCCGCGGAATTTTCTTCAAATTTTAGCAGTTCGCGGACCTCACGGGCTTCCTCGCCGGGCATTTCATCGAGGACTTCACGCGAACTTTCGGGAGTCATATCCGCGATCACGTCGGCCGCCTGGTCGGGATCCATTTCTTCCAGAATGTCGGCGGCCTTCTGCGGTTCCAGTGTTTCCACGATCTGCGTGGTCAGGCGCTTGTCCAACTCGGCCAGGGCTTCAGCCGCGGTTTCTTCGTCGAGAGACGCGATGATGGATTGGCGCTCGTGGGGCGAGAGGTCTTCCATAATGTCCGCGAGGTCCGCGGGATGCATGCGCTCAAGTTTTTGGTGCGTGATGCGAAGCTTCACACGGCGCAGGGGATCGGGCTCGATGAGGTTGACGAATTCCCAGGGGATGACGCGAGTGGGCAGCTTGGTGGTTAATCCGCGCACGAGTCCGGCAGAGGCCACGCCGTGGAGGAGGCGGCGG
>Ga0157378_10002792_pt1 | contig 15567 bp, 8 predicted proteins | sample M65metaG_FD_115309 | JGI IMG/M metagenome (GOLD analysis project Ga0157378, IMG submission 115309) | Miscanthus rhizosphere microbial communities from Kellogg Biological Station, Michigan, USA - M6-5 metaG | ecosystem: Host-associated > Plants > Roots > Rhizosphere > Soil | place: USA: Michigan...
ATCAGCTTCGGGTAAGCCGGGATTTCGAGCCGCCAACCCTCATAGTCCGTCAGGTGCAGCTTCAACGAGTTCAGCTTGTAGGCCGCCATCTCGTCGATGATCTTGAGCAGCGCTTCCTTGCCGAAGAAATGGCGCGCCACGTCGACGGTCAGACCGCGCCAGCGGAAGCGCGGTTCGTCGACGATATCGACTGCCGGGACCATGCCTTTGCTGTCGACAAGCTGACGCAGCGTCTGCGCCCCATAGAACAAGCCACGCGGGTCCGACGCCTCAATGAGGATCGTCTTTCCCGCCGCTTTCAGGTGATATCCTTCGGGATTGGGCACCTTTGCCTTCGGCACCAGCAGGAGTCGTACGATCGAGCTCGATCCCTTGCTCGCTTTCAGGCCTAGGCTGTTCGACAGATAAGCTGCCGTTGCTCCTGCTTCGTTGGAGCCAATGACTCGCGTCGTGGGCGTGATCGCGACTTCGCCAGTGGACCATGCGACCTTTGCCGGCATTGGAATTAGCGACGGTGTCGCCGCAGCGGGCGCAGCAATTATTGCGATCAGAATGGCGAAGATTCGGAACACGGCCACACTCATACTCCAGCGTTGTCACGCACACGCGCACGATCCTCCAGTGCCCGATCCGGTGCAATGGCCGTTGCGAAGGCATGCAAGGGTTGCCAACCTGCGCGCGCGATGAAGCGCAATGCGACCATTGACGACGTGGCGAAGGCGGCAGGCGTTGCACGCACGACCGTCTCGCGAGTGCTCAACAACGGCGCCAATGTCCGGGCGGAGACCCGGGAACGCGTCCAGCGTGCCATTGAAGAGCTCGGTTTTTCCGTAAATCAGCAAGCCCGGGCGCTGGCTAGCGGCGCTGGCCGGCAGGTCATGCTGATCCACGCCCACGATCCGGAACGTGAGCCCAATAGCTACTATCACGCCGGCCTTGAGCTTGGTGCTTTGCGCGCCTGCTCAGCGCTTGGTGCGGATCTCATCACACGTGCGATAGACCCACATGTCGGCAATCCCTGGCGGCTCATCTCGACGATGATCGACCGCGATCGGCCGATGGGGGTCATTCTGACACCGCCACTTTCCGATCACGTCGGGCTGCTTGAGTCAGCCAGACGCGCGGGAGTAAGTATGGTGGCGATCTCGGCAGGCGAAGGTGCGCGCGAGTTCGTGTCCGCAGTCGGGATCGACGAGCGAAGCGGGGGCAGGGCGCTCGGCGAGCATCTGACCGGGCTCGGACATCGCCGACTGGGGATGGTCAAAGGACCGTCGGACCATCGCGCCGCGAGCCTCCGCTATGATGGATTCGTCGAAGCACTTCGAGCAGCGGGTATCGAAGCAGAGCCGTGGACCGCGACAGGCGACTTCACTTTCAAGTCTGGCGTTGAGGCAGTCGAGAAACTGTTGGCTGATCGCGCCGGCGTCTCGGCTTTGGCGTGCGCCAACGACGACATGGCAGCAGGAGCCATGTTCGCGCTCCACCGTGCCGGAGTGGACATCCCTGCAGAGATGTCAGTCACCGGGTTCGACGACACGCCCATGTCGGAGATCATCTGGCCACCACTGACGACGGTGCGCCAGCCTATCCAATATTTTGCGGAGCGGGCCGTGCACATGCTGTTTGATGGCCAGGGCCAGGCTGACCTAACCGTTCACTACGAAACGATTGAGCATCGGCTTATTGTTCGCGAGTCGACGACATCGCCGCAACACGCGTCGCTTCGCTTGACAGAGGGCAGCGTTTGACGCACCAATTGGAAGCGCTTCCATATGAGGGTGTGGGAGACGGGTAGGCTGCACCTGCAGAATGCCCAACAGGGGAGAAAAAATTTGCTGAACCGTTCGCTGCGCTCGCGGACCGCCTGGCTTCTCGCCGGTGGGTGCTGCTCGTCACTTCTCGCCGCTGCCTTTGCGACCCCTGCGTTCGCGCAGGCCGCGGATCAGCCGGTCCCGGTCGATCCCAACGCCCCGCCGCCCGCGCCAGCGCCGGCAACCGGTCCTGGACAGCCGAGCGCTCAACAACCCGCTGACTCAGGTGCGATCGTGGTCACTGGCATTCGCCGGAGCCTTCAGGACTCGATTAACATCAAGCGTCGCGAACGCAGCGTTGTCGAGGCCGTCTCGGCGGAGGAAATCGGCAAGCTCCCCGACGTCTCCATCGCCGAATCGATCGCCCGACTCCCCGGCATTGCAGCGCAGCGCGTTGCCGGCCGTGCGGAGATCGTGTCGATCCGTGGTTTCTCTCCAGACTTCACGACGGTTCTTCTAAACGGGCGCCAGCAGGCGAGCTCGGGCTTCAACCGCGCCGTCGAGTTCGACCAATATCCTTCGGAGCTCATGGGCTCGGTGGTCGTCTACAAAACTCCTGATGCCAGCATTTCGGGCATGGGCCTCGCCGGCACCGTTGACCTCCGGACCCTTCGGCCAATCGAATATGGCAAGCGTGCAATTGCGATCAACGTGCGCGGCCAGCTCGATGAGGATGGTGGCCGCAACGCCGATTATTCCAAATATGGTGGTCGGGGCAGCATTAGCTACATCGACCAGAACGACAGCGGCACGCTCGGCTGGATGGTGAGTTACGCGCATCTCGATTCCCCGAGCCACACTGACCACACCAAGAACTGGTTCTATGGCGATTATGGGAATGGTGTCCAAACCCTGTCGGGCGACGAGATTCGCGCCATCAATTCGCGCGACATTCGCGACGGCATTACGGGTAGCCTCGAATGGAAGCCGAGCGACGCCATCCATTCCGTCCTCGATCTTTATTATTCGCGCTTCAAACAGAAGACGACGACGCGCGGAGCCGAGTGGTTCTCGTCAGCATGGGTTGACGGCGTCACTTACAGCAACGTCCAGACAGAAGATCGCAACGGCGTCACATTCGACGTTGGCGACCACGTCACCAACGTCGTTCCACAACTGCGGTGGGACGACAACAAGCGCGTCGACCATCTCTTCTCGGTCGGCCTGAACAACGATTTCAAGGTTGCAGAGCGGACGCACGTGCTTGCGGACCTGGCCTATTCGTCGAACAAGCGCGACGAAACGGACATCGAAATCTTCGGCGGCTATAGCTGCTGCACCACGCCGGACCCGTCTGATGGACGAACCCCCAGGGGACGTGTGTTCGACGAATATGATCGCGACATTCCAGCCAACGGGTTCCTTCGCGATACGAACTTCACCCTCGACTATGCCGACGCCAGCCAGGTTTCGCTGGGCGACCGTGCGGCGTGGAACGGCTACGGCTCCGAGGGGCATATCAAGTCTCCGCACATCAAGGAGACGTTGGGCTCCGGCGACCTGACTCTCAGGCAGGATTTTGAGGGCACGGGCCTTGGCAATTTCATCAGTAGCGTCGAGGCGGGTGTCGATTACACGCACCGGCACAAGCAGAAGACCGTTACCGAGCTCGACCTCTTCTTGAAGAACGGCCGCCTGCAAAGCCTCGTCGATCCGGAATTCCTGACGGGTCCGACATCACTCGGCTTCTCAGGGGACATGCATATCCTGGGTGTCCAGGTCATGGACCTGGTGAACAGCGGCCAATATTTTGATGTCGTCCAGCTCGAAGACTCGAACCACTTCGACAAGGCGTGGGACATCAAGGAAGATATCGTCACCTTCAAGGCGAAGGCGACAATCGATTCCGGCGACCTTCACGGCAATGTTGGGGTTCAGGTCGTCAGGCAGAAGCAGGATTCAAGCGGCCTGCGCATCAACACGGCGGTGTCGCCCATCCAGCTGCTCGATGTCTCGGAAGGGGCCAGCTACACGGACATCCTGCCCAGCCTCAATCTCTATTACGACCTTGACCGGCACAACCGGCTTCGCTTCGCTTTGGCCAAGGTCATGGCTCGGCCGCGCATGGACGACATGCGTGCCAACCTGGTGCCATTCTTCGACGGAGGAGCTTGCTCGGGCCCGGCGCGTCAGAACCTGCCGCCTTGCGGACCTGGAGTGACAGTCAATCCCTGGTCGGCCAGCGGCGGCAATCCCAAGCTCGAACCGTGGCGCGCGAAGGAATTGGACGTCGGCTACGAATGGTACGGCGGCAGGGCGAGCTACTTGTCGCTCCACGGTTTCTACATGTGGCTGGACAATTACATCTATAACCAGCCGATTCCCGTGGATTTTACCGGCATCACGCCGCCGCCGGGTGATCTCGCAAACCTCGTCACTCAATGCGCAGGATGCACGATCAGCAACATCGGTACTTTGACCGCGCCGGCCAATGGCCAGGGCGGTTGGATCCGTGGCGTCGAGCTCAGCGGCGCGTTCGAGTTCGGGCGGCTGGCGCACTTCCTCGACGGCTTCGGCGCGGCGGGCAGCGTGTCGTACACCGATTACAAGCTCAAACAGGCTGCCGCTAACGGGATTGGCAGTGTCCTGCCTGGTTTCTCGAAGTGGGTTTGGGACGCCACCGGCTATTATGAGAAGAACGGCTTCCAGCTGCGGGCGTCGTATCGCCATCGGTCCGCGTTCAAGGGCGAGATCGTCTCGCTCTTCTCCAACCTCGGTTTCCCGATCATCGGAGCGGACAACCAGATGGACGCGCAGGTCGGATACACGTTCCAGAAGGGATCGAGACTCGACGGCTTGGGCATTACGCTCCAGGTGAGCAATGTGCTCGATTCCCCGTATCGCACCTTCTACGACGTGAACGGGGTGCAAACGCTGGAAACGTTTGAGAAATACGGGCGGTCGTGGCTGCTCGGGGCCAGTTACCACTTCTAGGCGAGTTCAAATGGATGCGATGAAAGCCGTCCGGCGCTCCCGGGCGAAGGTTCTCCTGTGCCTGGCGGGCGCGTTGCTTGTCTCGACACCGCTTGCGGCCGAGATCTGGCAGAAGCCGGTACCCGCCGCTGCCCCCGACGCTGCGCTCGAAGCACGTGTACGTTCGATCGTCGCCGGCATGACGCTCGAGCAGAAGGTCGGTCAGATGACGCAGGCCGACATCCGCTCGATCACGCCCGACGACGTTCGCAAATATTACATTGGGTCGGTGCTGAACGGCGGCGGCGCATGGCCGGGCATGAACATGCATTCGAGCGTTGGCGACTGGCTGAAGCTTTCGGACGAATTCTACCGCGCGTCGATGTCGACCGACATGAAGGTCAAGGTGCCCGTGATCTGGGGCATCGACGCCGTTCACGGCAACAACAACATCTACGGAGCAACGCTTTTCCCGCACAACATTGGGCTCGGCGCAGCGCACGATCCGGCGCTGATGACGCGCATTGGCCGAGCGACGGCCGAACAGGTTCGCGCGACCGGCATCACCTGGGCGTTTGCACCGACGCTGGCGGTGGTTCAGAACCCGCGCTGGGGTCGGACCTACGAAAGCTATAGCTCCGATCCCGCAGAAGTCCGTGCCTATGGCGAAGCAATGGTCCGCGGCCTTCAGGGCAGGCTTGGCAGCTCGACGTCGGTGCTCGCGACCGCGAAGCACTTTCTCGGCGACGGGGGCACTTTCCACGGGGTCGACCAGGGCGAGACTCGGACCACCGAAGCCAATCTCTATCGCACGCACGCCCCCGGCTATTACGGTGCGCTGAAGGCCAACGTGCAGACCGTGATGGTGAGCTATTCCAGCTTCACCGATACCGCGACCGGCAAGCGCTGGGGCAAGATGCATGGCAACGCCTATCTCGTCGGCGAGGTGTTGAAGAAGCGCCTCGGGTTCGACGGCCTGGTCGTCAGCGACTGGAACGGCATTGAGCAGGTACCGGGCTGCACCAAGTCTCATTGCCCGCAAGCGATCAATGCCGGGATCGACCTCGTCATGGTGCCTGACGATTGGAAGTCTTTCATCCCGGCGACGATCGAAGACGTCCGGGCGGGCCGCATCCCGATGAGCCGCATCGACGATGCCGTCACTCGGATCATCCGAGTGAAGTTGCGGTCGGGGCTGTTCGACGCGTCGCCGGCAACCGGCCCTCATCCGGACGCAGAGGCCCTTCATTCGAAGGCCGCTCGCGACCTCTCCCGCGAAGCCGTGCGCAAGTCACTTGTCTTGCTGAAGAACAACGGCGGCGTTCTGCCACTAAAGCGCGGCGGCAAATTTCTCGTCGTCGGCAAGGGCGCTGACAGCCTGCCGATGCAGGCCGGCGGCTGGTCGCTGACCTGGCAGGGCGATCAGACGACGAGCGCCGACTATCCCAATGCCGACACGTTGCTGGCCGCGATGCGCAAGACGCTCGGCGCGGGAGCGGTCGATTACAGCCCTGATGGCCATGGCGTCGACCCGAAGCGCTATCGCGCCATCGTCGTGGTGGCCGCGGAGGCCCCCTATGCCGAAATGAAGGGAGACGTCGTTTTCCCGGCGCCGTACCGCCACACGGTTCGTTATCCCGATGACCTTGCAAACCTGAAGCGCGTGAGCGGGAAGGGCGTCCCAGTCGTCACTCTCCTCTATTCAGGCCGCCCCGTTGCTGCGAACGACCTGATCAACCGGTCTGACGCGTTCATCGCTGCTTGGCTGCCAGGCACCGAAGGCCTCGGTCTGACGGACATGCTGTTCGGCGGCCGCTACAAGTTCACCGGTCGCCTGTCCTTCGACTGGCCGGCTGGCGATTGCCTCCCGCAAAACGGCGGCTTCCAGTTCCGCCGCGGCTACGGCCTGTCGCTTGCGAGCAAATCCCGGCTGGGCAAGCTCCCGGAATCGCAACGAAACGTGGCCTGCCCGCCGCAAAGTCGTTAGGCGTCCGGCGCAATGCGCAAGATCCTCATTGTTGGCGGCGGTACTGCGGGCTGGATGACCGCCGCGCTCTTCGGGAAGCTGTTCCAGGGCCTGTATGACGTTGAGCTGGTCGAAAGCGAGGCGATTGGCACGGTCGGTGTCGGCGAGGCGACCATCCCCGCGATCAAGAAGTACAACGAGCTCGTGCAGCTGGACGAGGCCGAATTCATGCGGCGTACCCAGGCCACGTTCAAGCTCGGCATTCAGTTCGTCGATTGGCTGAGGCCGGGCCACAGCTACGTCCACGGCTTCGGCGTCATCGGCCAGGATTGGGAATGGCTGCGCTGCCATCATTATTGGCTGCGCGCGAACCAGCGTGGAAGGGCGCGCGATTTCGCCGATTATTCAATCAACACCGCGGCTTCGCTCGCCAACAAATTCATGCATCCGCGCGCCGACATGGCGGAATCGCCGATCGGCCACATCGCGCATGCGTTCCAGTTCGATGCGTCGCTCTATGCGAAATACCTCCGCAGCCTGGCCGAAACTCATGGAGTCAAACGGACCGAAGGGAAGATCGTCGACGTTGGAATGCACGACAGCGGCGATATCGCATCGGTCACGCTTGAGGGCGACCGCCGAATCGAGGCTGATTTCTTCATCGATTGCTCGGGCTTCCGCGGCCTCTTGATCGAGCAGACGCTCAAGACCGGTTACGAGGATTGGAGCCATTGGCTCACCTGCGACCGGGCGATGGCTGTGCCCTGCGCGCGAACCGATCCGATGGTGCCTTATACGCGGTCAACCGCTCGTGAGCCGGGCTGGCAGTGGCGCATCCCACTCCAGCATCGCACCGGCAACGGTCTCGTCTATTCGAGCAAGCATATCGACGACGATGACGCCGAGAAATTGCTGCTGGCTAACCTTGACGGCGAGCAGCTCGCCAATCCCAACCGGCTCCGCTTCACCAGCGGCAAGCGGCGCAAGATGTGGAACCGCAATTGCGTTGCGCTTGGTCTTGCGGCGGGCTTCCTCGAGCCGCTGGAATCGACCAGCATCCACCTCGTCCAGTCGGCAGCGATCCGGCTTGTTCGTCTGTTCCCGGACGCAAACACCGATCAGGCGACGATCGACGAGTTCAATCGCCAGTGCGATTTCGAATGGGAGCGCATCCGCGACTTCATCGTGCTCCACTATTGGGCAAACCAGCGTGAGGGCGCCTTCTGGGAATATTGCCGCACCATGGAACTGCCGGCGACGCTGCAGCGCAAGATCGACCTCTGGCGCTCCAACGGCCGCATCTTCCGTGAGGACGATGAGCTGTTCAGCGAGGAAAGTTGGATCCAGGTGTTCATCGGCCAGGGCATCGTGCCGAAGAGCTATGATCCGCTCGTTGCGATCAAGAGCGACGCGCAAATCGAGCAGTATCTCGGCAACATTGCCACAACGATCGACCGCTGCGTCGAGGTGATGCCGACGCACAACGACTATATCGCCAAATATTGTCCGGCGGAGATGCCGGCGTGAGGAAGCTGGGCCTGACTTTGCTCGGCGCTCTGACGGCAGCCTGCACGTCGGTCCAGTTGCCGCCGCCAGGCCAGGCGGAAATGTGGGTCACCACCATCGAAGGCGAGCAGAAGCTGGCGCCCCAACCGCCCGTTGTTACGATTGGCTCCGCGACCGGAGACGAAACGGTCAGCATCGATACCAGCAAGCAATTCCAGCGCATCCACGGCTTCGGCGCAGCGATGACCGATGCGTCGGCGCAACTGCTGAGCGGTCTTCCGGACGAGCAGCGCAAAACGATCATGGCCGAGCTGTTCAGCCATGCCAATGGCGGCTTGGGCCTGTCTTTCACGCGGCTGACGGTCGGTGCGTCCGACTTCTCACCGACGCACTACAGCTACGATGACTCCCCGGGGAACGCGCCGGATCCGGAGCTTCGCCATTTCTCGATCGATCCAGCCAGGAAATATGTGTTGCCGCGTGTCCGCGAGGCGCTGGCGATCAATCCCAACTTGAAGGTTATGATCAGCCCGTGGAGCGCTCCGGCGTGGATGAAGACGACGGGCAGCCTCATACAGGGACAGCTCAAGCCCGAGTTCTACCCCGCTTTCGCCAATTATCTCGCAAAGGTGGTCGAAGGCTTCGGCGCCGAAGGCGTTCCGGTGTCGATGCTCACCATCCAGAACGAGCCCGACTTCGAGCCCGATTCCTACCCCGGAATGCGGGTCAATTCACCCGACCGCGCGATCATCATCGGCCGGTTCGTCGGACCAACCTTCGCCAGGCGCGGGCTAAAGACCCAGATTCTCGATTACGACCACAATTGGGATAATCCCGAGATGCCCTGGACAGTCCTCTCGGACCCAGTGGCCCGCAAGTACATCGCTGGTGTCGCCTGGCATTGTTACGAGGGCGACGTTCCCGCCCAGTCACAAGTGCACGACGCGTTCCCGGACAAGGACACCTGGTTCACCGAATGCTCGGGCGGCGAATGGTCTCCCAAGTTCTCCGAGACGATGGGGTGGATGACCGACAAGCTGATCATCGGCGGCGCCAACAACTGGTCACGCGGGACCTTGCTTTGGAACATCGCGCTCGACCCCCAGCATGGGCCGCACAAAGGCGGATGCGGGGATTGTCGCGGCGTCATCACCATCGATCCAGCAACCGGCGCAATCACGCGCAACGTCGAATATTATGTGTTGGGTCATGCCAGCCGGTTCGTGTTCCCGGGTGCGTGGCGGGTCGGAACCGTAAAGAAGGGCGAGGGAATCGAGGCCGCGGCCTTCCTCAACCCTGACGGAAGCCGCGTCGCGATCCTGCACCGCACGTCAGGTGATGCGCCGGTGACCCTCGCCATTGACGGTCAGCGCTTCGTCGTGCCGCTCGCGAACGGCGCCGTGGCGACCCTGCGCTGGCGGTGACCTTCAGCTTCGCGAGCCGACGCACCCAGCTCGCCTTCGCGGCGGTCACCAGCCTGTTCTTCGCCTGGGGCTTCATCACTTCCAATAACGACCCACTGATTGTCGCCCTGCGCGCCGCGTTCAGCCTCGATTACACCGAGGCTCTGCTGACCCAGATCGTCTTCTTCGTGGCTTACGGCCTGCTTTCCCTTCCTGCAGCCTGGCTCATGAGCCGGGTCGGGGCAGTCGACATGATCCTGGGTTCGCTCGGACTCATGGCCACGGGCTGCCTGCTTGTCGTCCTCAGTACCAAAGCGGGCGATTTCCGGCCGATCCTTGCCGCCCTGTTCGTGCTTGCGAGCGGGTTTACCGCCTTGCAGGTTGCAGCAAACCCGCTGGCCGCCGAGCTTGGACCGTCACAGCGAACTCACTTCCGGTTGAACTTCGCCCAGGCGTTCAACTCGCTTGGCGTAGTCGTCGGCGTTCATTTCGGCTCGCTGGTGATGCTCAGCGACCCGGCGCTGCGAGCGGGCTGGGGCGTCGTCCGCACTTCGGGCCAGCGGGCCGAACTGCTTGCGGCCGTCGACCGTGCGTTCCTGATCATGGCGGCGCTCCTTGCCGCTCTCCTGCTGCTATTTGCCGTCATGCGCCGCTTCCTCGTCAGTGTAGCGCCCAATCACCGGCAGGAAGCGCCTTCAAGAATGTTTGAAGCGCTGCGCTCGCCCTGGGCCGTGTTCGGTGCGGTGGCCATCGGCCTCTACGTCGGCGCCGAGGTCTCGATCGGCAGCATCATGATCAACTTCCTCAATCAGTCGCAGGTGCTCGGCCTGCCGTTCGATCAAGGCGGTGCCTATCTCGCCAATTTCTACTGGGGCGGAGCGCTGCTTGGCAGGCTCATCGGAACCGCGCTCCTTACCCGCGTGCCCGCGAGCCGTTTGCTGGTCGCGTGCGGGGCGATGGCTGCCTTACTCTGTCTCGCCGTGCTGGTGGTGAATGGTCCGGCCGCTGGTTATGCGGCACTGGCGATCGGCCTGTTCAATTCGATCATGTTCCCGACGATCTTTGCCATTACGCTTGAGCGCTCTGGCGTGTCGCAAAGCTCGACCTCGGGCCTGTTGTGCCTTGCGATCTTCGGCGGCGCGGTGCTGCCAATGACGGTCGGAACCGTTGCTGACGCGTTCGGGCTTAGCTCCGCTTTTGCCGTTCCGCTTGCTGCCTATGCATTCATCGCCTTCTTTGCCTTCACCGCGCGAGAGCGGATGGGGCTCGCCAATCCGCCAAGTGGAGTGCTCCCATGATGCTCGCACCGGCCTTGTTGCTCGCTGCCCAGTCGGCGTTCACGGTCACCAACGCGAGTTACAGCGGGCCGGTAGAACGGTCTTCGCATGCCAAGCTGGTGTGGAGCGACGAGTTCAACGGCACGGCGCTCGATACCGGTAAGTGGCATTACGACACGGCCTTCAACAAGCAGGGCTGGTTCAACAAGGAGCAGCAATATTATTCGGCCGGTCGTCCGGACAACTTCCGCCTTGGCGGCGGCGTCCTGACCATCGAAGCGCGGCATGAGAAGCTCGATCCGGCGAAGTACCCGGACTGGGGCGGCCAGAATTACACGTCGGGAAGGATCTATTCGCAAGGGGCGGGCTGGACTTACGGCTTCTACGAAATCCGCGCGAAATTGCCCTGCGCGCCGGGAACGTGGCCAGCGATCTGGATGCTTCCCACCAACATGGTGAAATGGCCCGACGACGGCGAGATTGACATCATGGAGCAGGTCGGCGCCGAGCCGAACCTGATTTATGCTTCGCTTCACACCGGGCTGTTCAATCATGTGAAAGGCACGCAGCGCAGCGCCCAGAAACCCGTTCCGACCAGCTGCGGCGACTTTCATATTTATCAACTGGATTGGCGGCCCGATGAGATCCTCATCGGCGTCGACGGGCAGGGCATCTTGCGCGTGGCGAACGATCAGCCAGGCGGGAAGGGCGCATGGCCGTTCAACGTCCCGTTCAGGATGATCCTGAACCTGGCGATCGGCGGCGATTGGGCGGGAGCCAAGGGCATCGACGACGCGGCAATGCCGCAGCGGATGGACGTAGATTATGTGCGGGTCTGGCAAGTGCCAACGGGTGAGCGCGGGTAAATTGGGAGGGTAATGTGAAAGCTAAGACATTCGCATCGCTGGCAATCGCAACGGCGCTCGCGTGGACCACGCCATTGCATGCCGCTCCGGCCGATCAGCCGTGGCTCAATCCGGCCTTGTCACCCGATGACCGCGCTCGTGCCGCCCTCGCCGCCATGACGCTCGACGAAAAGCTCCGGCTCGTCTTTGGCTATTCCGACCAGGCCCTGACCGACGTCGCCAAGGTGCCCGACGACATCGTCTCGCCCGAGCTCAAGAATTACGTCGTCACGCATCTCGTAAAAGGCTCGGCAGGCTTTGTGCCGGGTATTCCGCGACTTGGCATTCCCGACCAGACTCAGACCGACGCCTCGATGGGCGTCCGCAACAGCTTCATCCCAAGCACGGCCTTGCCCTCGTCCCTCGCGACAGCCGCATCTTTCGATCCCGAAGTGCCAAGGGCGGGCGGCAAGATGATCGGTGCCGAAGCCCGCGCCACGCGCCACAACACGATGCTGTCGGGCGGCATCAACCTCAATCGCGAGCCGCGTAACGGCCGCAATTTCGAATATGCGGGCGAGGACCCGCTGCTCGCCGGAGAGATGGTCGGTGCGCTGATCGACGGCATCCAGTCGAACCGCATCATCTCGACCATCAAGCATTACGCAGTGAACGACCAGGAATCGCAGCGCACCACCATCGATGTGACCATTGCTACGGACGCTATGCGTCAGTCCGATTTGCTCGCGTTCGAAATCGCCATGGAGCGCGGCAAGCCGGGCTCCGTCATGTGCTCCTACAACCTTATCAACGGCCGCTGGGGCTGCGAGAACGACTACCTCCTCAACAAGGTGCTGAAGCACGACTGGGGCTTCAAGGGCTTCGTCATGAGCGACTGGGGCGCGGTCCATTCGACTGGGGCCGCGATGGACGGGCTCGACCAGTTCACCGGCTTCTGCTGCGCGACCGACAAGCCGTGGTTCGCGCCGCCGGCGATGAAGGCCGCGCTGCAATCGGGTGCGCTCACCGAGACGCGGCTGGACGATATGGTCAAGCGCATCCTGTGGGCTCTCTTCGCGAGCGGCGCGGTCGATGACCCGGTGAAGGTCGCGCCGATCGACTATGCCGCGCACGCTGCAGTCTCCCAGAAGGCGGCCGAGGAATCGCTTGTCCTCCTGAAGAACGACGGCGACCTCCTGCCACTCAAGGGCGTGAAGTCGATCGCAGTCATCGGGGGCAATGCCGACAAGGGCGTGATGGCGGGCGGAGGCTCGTCCGACGTAACGCCGGTCGGCGGCGCGATCATGATCGACAATCACACCTTCCTGCCGTCGCCGCCGCTCAACGCGTTGAAGGCCGAGCTTCCTCGAGCTCGCATCGCCTTTGATGCCGGCGCCGATCCGACTTCTGCCGCGGCGCTCGCCGCGAAGTCGGACATTGCTGTAGTCTTCGTCACTCAGCACGACAGTGAGGGCTATGACGGCAGCCTCGACCTCGCCGGGAACCAGGACGCACTGGTTTCGGCGGTAGCCGCAGCCAACCCGAAAACCATCGTCGTCGTCGAAAGCGGCGGCGCCATCTACATGCCCTGGGCCGCTCGCGTGCCCGCGATCCTGGAGGCCTTCTATCCCGGCATCCGTGGCGGGCCGGCGATTGCGAGGATCCTAACTGGCAAGGTCAATCCGTCTGGCCACCTGCCGATCAGCTTTCCGGCATCGAACGATCAGCTCACGCATCTACTGATCGCGGGTAACGGTCCGCCGGGCGATACGCCCTGGTCGGTCACTTACGATGAAGGCGCCACGATCGGCTACAAATGGTACGACGTTAAGGGCTACAAGCCCTTGTGGGCGTTCGGCCATGGCCTCAGCTACAGTCGCTTCAGCGCGTCCGACCTAACCGCAGTTCCCGACGGCAGGGCAATCAAGGTCAGCTTCAACGTCCGCAACGTCGGCAAGCGCGCCGGCAAGGGCGTGGCCCAGGTCTATGTTGGTCCCGCGGACTGGCAGGCGGCCCGGTGGGAGGCACCGCGGCGCCTCGGCGCATTCGCCAAAGCCGACCTCAAGCCAGGTCAAAGCAAGCGTGTCGATCTGACAATCGATCCGCGCCTGCTCGCCACCTATGAGGCAGCGAACAACAATTGGCACATCAAAGCCGGTACGTACCGGCTGTCGCTGGGCCAGGCTTCCGATGCTCCAATGGAGACAAGCGAGGTCACACTTCTCGATTCCGTGTGGACTGCGGCCGTGGCCCAGTAACTTATGTTAACGCGAAAAAGCTTTTTCGTTCTGTACGTTAAACGAATTGATTTTTCACGTTTTGGAAAGCATCATCCTCCGATAATGGTTGGATAACAGCCGGGGGGCTGTGTTTTTGTAACCGGGTGGGGGGGAGAGACCACACGGAGCGTTGAATGAACATCCAGGCCCCGCGCGACTTCATTGATCGCCGTCAGCTCGTGAGCGCTCTGCGTGCCTTGCGACGAGGCGATTTCAGCGTTCGCCTCCCTGAAGAAGTCGACGGCGTTGACGGCGAAATCGCGAGCCTTTTCAACGAAGTCGTTGGAATGAATGAGGCGATCACCCAGGAGTTCGAGCGCCTCTCAAAGGTCGTCGGCAAGGAAGGAAAGATTTCTCAGCGCGCCCGGGTGCGTGGCGCCAGTGGCGGCTGGGACACCAAGCTGCGCGCCGTCAACGAGTTGATCGACGACATGGTCCAACCGACGGCAGAGGTTTCCCGCGTGATCGGCGCGGTCGCCAAGGGCGACCTGTCTCAGAGCATGACGGTCGAGATCGACGGGCGGCCTCTGCGCGGCGAGTTCCTGCGCATCGGCAAGGTCGTCAACACCATGGTCGACCAGCTGAACGGCTTTGCGTCGGAAGTGACCCGCGTGGCCCGCGAGGTCGGCACAGAGGGCAAGCTCGGCGGCCAGGCGAAGGTGAAAGGCGTTGCCGGCACCTGGAAGGACCTTACCGACAATGTGAACGCGATGGCGACCAACCTGACGAGCCAGGTGCGCAACATCGCCGAAGTGACCACCGCCGTTGCCCGCGGCGACTTGTCGAAGAAGATCACCGTGGAGGTGAAGGGCGAGATCCTCGAGCTCAAGAACACCATCAACACGATGGTGGACCAGCTCAACGGCTTCGCGTCGGAAGTGACCCGCGTGGCCCGCGAAGTGGGCACCGAAGGCAAGCTCGGCGGTCAGGCTCGAGTGGAAGGCGTCGCCGGCACGTGGGCCGACTTGACCGATAACGTGAACCTCATGGCCGACAATCTGACCGGCCAGGTCCGCAACATCGCCGAAGTGACCACCGCGGTCGCCAAGGGCGATCTTTCCAAGAAAATCACCGTCGACGTGAAGGGCGAAATCCTCGAGCTCAAAAACACCATCAACACGATGGTCGATCAGCTCAACGGCTTCGCGTCGGAAGTGACGCGCGTCGCGCGCGAGGTCGGCACAGAGGGCAAGCTCGGCGGCCAGGCGCAGGTGCCCGGAGTCGCCGGCACCTGGGCCGATCTTACCGACAACGTGAACCAGCTCGCTAACAACCTCACCGGCCAGGTCCGTAATATTGCCGAGGTAACGACCGCCATTGCGCGCGGCGATTTGTCGAAGAAGATCACCGTCGACGTGAAGGGCGAGATCCTGGAGCTGAAGGACACCATCAATACGATGGTCGATCAGCTGAACTCGTTCGCTTCCGAGGTTACCCGAGTGGCCCGCGAAGTGGGGTCGGAAGGCAAGCTCGGCGGCCAGGCGCAGGTCGAAGGCGTCGCCGGAACCTGGGCCGACCTCACCGACAATGTGAACCTCATGGCCGCGAACCTGACCGGCCAGGTCCG
>Ga0157378_10002796_pt1 | contig 15561 bp, 14 predicted proteins | sample M65metaG_FD_115309 | JGI IMG/M metagenome (GOLD analysis project Ga0157378, IMG submission 115309) | Miscanthus rhizosphere microbial communities from Kellogg Biological Station, Michigan, USA - M6-5 metaG | ecosystem: Host-associated > Plants > Roots > Rhizosphere > Soil | place: USA: Michigan...
AGGCCGGCTGGGAGGGCATCATCAAGCAGAGCCCCGAACACGGCCCGAAGCTCAGGGACTTTTTCTCGAAGAAATAAGCACCGCTTTTCGTCCGGGTGATCTCCAGCATGGCGCGACTGTCCGAATGGTATGGGCGCCTGCTGGATACACTCGTTGTAGCGGCGTGCGTTCTGCTGCTGCTCATGACAGTCATGATCGGCGCCGACGTCCTGTCGCGCAATCTCGGCGGCGGCGGCGTGTCGGTCAGTAATGAGATTTCAGAAGATATTCTCTATCTGATGACGCTGCTGGCCGCGCCCTGGCTGCTGCGCCAGGGCCAGCATATCCGCGTCGACATTATCCTACGTACCCTGCCCGTCCGCGTGGCCTGGCTGTTGGAATGGCTCGGCGACATCGTCGGCCTTCTGTGCTGTCTCTATTTCGTCTGGTATGGAACGCTCATCACGATCGAGAGCTACAAGGCCGGCTCGATCAACATCAAGACACTCGTCACGCCGGAATGGTGGACGCTAGCGCCGCTTCCACTCGGGTTTACCCTCCTCGCGATCGAATTCATGTTCCGCATGCATCGGCTGGCGTCGGCGGAAGTCGGCCTGCGTGATGACGCCGTTTCGGCGGCCTGACAGCTGGACGCGATCATGTCCTGGCAAATGGCCTCACTGTTGCTTCTGGGCGGCTCGACGGCCCTGCTGTTTGCCGGCATGCCGGTCGCGATCTCCTTCATCGCGATAAACCTGATCGGCGCGTTCCTGTTTCTCGGCGGCGATGCCGGCCTGCATCAGGTAGCGCGCAACAGCGTCGCGGCGGTGATCAATTTCTCGCTGACGCCGATCCCGCTTTTCATCCTGATGGGTGAGGTGCTCTTCCATACCGGCCTTGCGCTGAAGGTCATTGACGGTGTCGAGCGGCTGATCCGGCAGGTGCCGGGCCGCCTTGCTGTCGTCGCAGTCATCGCCGGAACGATTTTTTCGGCGATTTCGGGATCGACGATCGCAACCACCGCCATGCTGGGCTCGCTGATGCTGCCCGTGATGCTGTCGCGCGGCTATAGCCCCGTTCTTGCGACCGGCCCGATCATGGCAATCGGCGCCGTCGACATGCTCATTCCGCCTTCCGCGCTGACCGTTTTGCTCGGCAGCCTGTCGGGTATTTCGATTTCCAAGCTATTGGTCGGCGGGGTGGTGCCAGGCCTGATGCTCAGCGTTGCTTTTGTCGCCTACATCATCGTCCGCGCGCTGACCCGGCCTGACCTCGCGCCGGCGACCCCGATCGAAAGCAAGACCGGCTGGGCGCGCTATGAGCTGCTTTTTCTTTATGTTCTTCCGCTCGCCTCTATCTTCGTTGTGGTGATTGGTGCGATGTCGGCCGGCATCGCAACACCAACGGAATCCGCCGCGCTTGGCGCGCTGGCCACCATGGCCCTCGCCGCCGCCTACCGCGCGCTTAGTCTCCAGAACCTGATGCAGGCGCTGCGCGGAACAGTAGCGATCTCCGGTATGATTCTCTTCATCATTCTCGGCGCGATCACCTTTTCGCAGATCCTGAGCTTTTCCGGCGCAACGCAGGGCATCGTCACCGCCATTCTCGGGCACGGGCTTTCGACATTGGCCATTCTCGCCGGCATGATGGCGCTACTGATCTTTCTCGGAATTTTCGTGGATCAGGTCAGCATGATGCTGATCACTTTGCCGGTCTATATGCCGATCGTGCAGCGGCTCGACATCGACCTGATCTGGTTCGGCGTGCTCTATCTGATCTGTATGCAGCTCGGGCTACTGCTGCCGCCGCACGGGCTCCTGCTGATGACCATGAAAGGCGTCGCGCCGCCGCAGGTGACCATGGGGCACATTTTTCGCGCGGTCGTGCCCTACATCGCTATGAGCATCGTGCTGCTTCTGATCATCATCGCGTTTCCGGCGATCGCGACCTGGCTGCCGAGTATTTTGGGGTAACGCCGTAATATCCTCCAAACAGCCGATATTCATTGGCGCCGGGCGCGTGTAGGCGGCTATTCCGGGCCTGTGATAAGGTTCAACCCAGCCACGCTCCGGCGTGGTACGCCGGGTTATCAAAATGGACATGTTTATGGGGGTTTCGATGCGTCTGAAGACGATGTTTACGGCGATCATGGCGATCGGACTTTTTGCCGGCACCGCGGCCGCGCAGGAAGGCACGCTCAAGAAGATCAAGGACACCGGCACGATCACGATCGGCCACCGAGAATCCTCGATCCCGTTTTCCTATTACGACGACAAGCAGCAGGTGGTCGGCTACGCCATGGACCTCTGCAACAAGATCGTTGATGCGGTTAAGGCGAACCTCAAGCTCGCCAAGCTCGACGTTAAGCTGCAGCCGGTGACATCCGCTACACGCATTCCCCTGATAGCGAACGGCACCGTCGATCTCGAATGCGGCTCGACCACCAACAACCTAGAGCGGCAGAAGCAGGTCTCGTTCACGATCACGCACTTCGTCACGGCCAACCGCTTCGTGTCGAAGAAAGCGGCGAAGCTCAACAAACTCGAGGACCTCAAGGGCAAGTCCGTCGTGTCGACCTCCGGCACGACCAACATCAAGCAGATCACCGAGCTCAACACCGAGCGCAATCTTGGTCTCACCATCCTGCCGGCAAAGGATCACGCCGAAGCCTTCCTGATGGTCGAAACCGGCCGCGCGGCCGCCTTCGTGATGGACGACATCCTGCTCTACAGCCTGGTCGCGGGGTCGAAAGCACCGAAGGATTACGAAATCTCCGCCGACGCGCTGTCGGTCGAGCCTTACGGGATCATGCTGCGCAAGGACGACCCGGCTTTCAAGAAAGTGGTCGATGACGCCATGACCAGCGTCTACAAGAGCGGCGAGATCAACAAGATCTACGACAAGTGGTTCCTCCAACCGGTCCCGCCCAAAGGCGTGAATCTCAACGTACCGATGGGCGCGTCGTTCAAGAAAGTGGTTGCCAAGCCGACCGACAGCGGCGACCCGAAGGACTACCAATAGTCTCCAAATAGACGCTAGACTTCGCGGCGCGGCCTCAAAAGCCGCGCCGCAAACGCGTTTGAGGGGACGCTGGCTCGGATGAGCTATAAGTGGAACTGGGGAATCTTTTTCCAGCTGTCCCCGGACGGCACTTACACCTACTTGCAGCTTCTGCTGTTCGGTGCCGGCTGGACGCTGGCGACCGCTCTGCTTGCTTGGGCGATCGCACTCTCGGTGGGAACGGTCGTTGGCGTGATCCGCACCTCGCCTGTGCCGTGGCTGGTGCGCCTCGGCAATGCCTATGTCGAGCTGTTCCGCAATATTCCCCTGCTGGTGCAGATGTTCCTTTGGTACTTCGTGCTGCCGGAAGTCATGCCGCAGGCGATCGGCGATTGGCTCAAGCAGTCGGCCAACGCCTCGTTTTATAACGCGGTGATCTGTCTCGGCCTTTACACCTCGGCACGCGTCGCCGAGCAGGTGAAGGCCGGTATCCTAAGCTTGCGCAGTGGGCAGCGCATGGCTGGCCTCGCGATGGGCCTCACGCTGCCGCAAACCTACCGCTACGTTCTGCTACCGATGGCGTTCCGCATCATCCTGCCGCCGCTGAGCTCGGAGTTTCTCAACATCATCAAGAATTCCTCGGTGGCACTGACTATCGGCCTCATCGAGCTCACTGCTGCGGCGCGCTCGATGTCGGAATTTTCCTTCCAAGTGTTCGAGGCCTTCACCGGCGCCACCCTCATCTACATCATCATCAACATCATAGTCGTCGCCGGCATGCGTTGGCTCGAGCGGCGTGTCGCGGTGCCCGGCTTTATCGGCATGAGCGCGCCTGCAGCGGCGCATTGAGGTCGGACGATGTTTGCCAATTTCGACTGGGACGTCATCCTCCGCTCACTGCCGTATCTGTTCCTCGACGGCATGCGCTTCACCATCATGCTGACTTTGATGGCGACCAGCGGCGGCATCGTGATCGGCACGCTGCTGGCGCTCGCGCGGCTGTCGAACATTCCCGGCCTTTCCCATGTCGCGGGCGCCTACGTGAACCTGATCCGCTCGATGCCGCTCGTGCTGGTGATCTTCTGGTTCTACTTCCTGGTACCCTACATCGGACAATGGATCACGGGCGCGTCGCGGCCGATTCAGGTCGGCGCATTCCTTTCGGCGCTCGTCACCTTCACATTGTTCGAAGCCGCGTATTTCTGCGAGATCATGCGCGCGGGCATCCAGTCGATCCCGCGCGGTCAGGTGCAGGCAGCGCAGGCGCTCGGCATGACCTACTGGACCGCGATGGGAGAAATCATCCTGCCGCAGGCTTTCCGCAACATGGTTCCGGTGCTGCTGACGCAGACCATTATTCTGTTTCAAGACACCTCGCTGGTCTACGTGATCTCGGTGACCGACTTCTTCGGCGCGGCGTCCAAGGTCGCCCAGCGTGACGGGCGCCTGGTCGAAATGTATCTGTTCGCCGCCGCCGTCTACTTCGTCATCTCGCTCGCCGCGTCCCACTGGGTGCGCCGTCTGCAGCACCGCGTCGCCATCATCCGCTGAGGCCTCATGATCACCATCAGCAATGTCAGCAAGTGGTATGGCACCATGCAGGTGCTGAAGAACTGCAGCACCGAAGTCGCCAAGGGCGAAGTCGTGGTGGTGTGCGGCCCATCGGGATCCGGAAAGTCGACGCTGATCAAATGCGTCAACGGGCTGGAGCCGTTCGAGGAAGGCACCATCACCGTCGACGGGATTTCGGTCGGCGACCGAAAGACCGACCTGCCGAAGCTGCGCGCCCGCATCGGCATGGTATTCCAGCATTTCGAGCTGTTTCCACACCTCTCTGTCATGCGCAATCTGGCTTTGGCGCAGATCAAGGTGCTCGGCCGCGATCCGAAGGCCGCCGACGAGAAAGGCCGCAAGCTGCTCGAGCGCGTGGGCTTGAGCGCGCATGCCGACAAATTTCCTGGGCAGCTCTCGGGTGGCCAGCAGCAGCGCGTCGCCATCGCGCGGGCGCTCGCTATGGACCCGATCGCCATGCTGTTCGACGAGCCGACCTCGGCGCTCGATCCGGAAATGATAAACGCAGTGCTCGACGTGATGGTGGCGCTGGCCAAGGACGGCATGACGATGATCGTCGTCACCCACGAAATGGGCTTTGCGCGAAAGGTCGCCAACCGCGTCGTTTTCATGGATAAAGGTGAAATTGTCGAGGACGCGCCGACCGCGGACTTTTTCGGCAAGCCGCGCAGCGAGCGCGCGCAGATGTTCCTTTCGAAGATCTTGCAGCACTAGTCTGCACTCTACGAGAGGACGTTAATCGTCTCCGGCGGCAACCCCGACCGATAGCGGTCATACATGACTTGATAAGCACTTTCGATACGGCGCGTAAATAACTGCGTGTTGAACAGCGGCTTACCGAGCCGGTTCTGCCAGAGTTTTTGCCTGACCGCCGCCAGCTTGTCCGGATTGGTCGCGAGCTCGGTCGCACGTTCCACATATTCCTGGCTCGACGTAATGAGTTCCGGCATCCCGACCGCCTGCAGCAAGCTTGCCGCCACGCGCGAGGCAAAGGTCTCTCCGATGCTAGTGAGGACCGGCAGGCCTGCCCAAAGGGCGTCGCTCGCGGTGGTATGGGCATTGTACGGAAGCGTGTCCAGAAAAAGATCGGCCACCCGGTGACGCGCGATATGCTCGGTCATCGGTATCCGTTTCGCAAAGACGAGGCGGTCCGCCCTGACGCCGCGTGCCTCAGCTTCCCTACGCAGATTTTTCGCCGATGCGTCATTGTCTTCCAGCAGCCAGAGTACACTGCCGTCGACCCTCTTGAGGATGTCCATCCAGCAGCCAAACACATCAGGGAGAATCTTGTAATTGTTGTTGAAGCAGCAAAAGACAAATCCCTGCGCCGGCAGCCCGCACTCGGCGCGAGTAAACATCCTGTCGGCGATTCTGCGCTTTCCGTCATTCACCTGATAGCTGTCGGGCAGATAGACGACTTTCTCTGAATAATATCGATGATGGGATTCGGGAATGACCATGCGGTCAGCAATAATGTAATCTATGTAGCCGGCGCCCATAGTCCCCGGATACCCAAGGTAATTCACCTGAACAGGCGCTGAGCGATGCGCGAAAATCCCCGTCCGGGAATTCTGCGTGATTCCCATGAGGTCGACCAAGATGTCGATCTCTTTTGCCCTCACCTGCGACGCAATTTCCTCGTCGCCCATAGGCATTCCCTCGATGAAATGGTCGCAAGAGTCCTTGATCCGCCTGCGGACTTCCGATTGATCGTCGGATCCGATTGAGACGCCGGTCAACTCGAACCGTGATTTATCGTGGTTTTCGAACAAGCCGACGATCAGCGCCGACACCGCATGGAAACGGAAATCGGCGGACAGATATGCGATGCGGATTTTATCGTGCGCATACGCATCGCCCCGCCATAGCGGCCTGTCCGATGCTGGAAATTTTGCCGCGATCCATGCCCCGGCGCACTGCAGCTGCTCTTCCGGAGAAGATGAAATGGCAAGGAACGGGAACGGGTTGATTATCGTTTTCTTCCGTTTTACCGATGCAACGACATTCGCGCGTTCGGCTTCAAAATTTCTCCAGTCACAGACAAACAACTTCGCGCTTAGGCGCAGGCTCTCCGTTACGGCATCGGGTCTCAGGGATAACGCCTTGTCATAGGCAAGAAGCGCTTCCTCATAACGCTTGAATTCAAATAGCACATGGCCGCGGCCAAGCCAGGGTTGCTCCAAGTCGGATTTGAGCGCGATCGCTTTGTCGTAGGCAAGAGCCGCCTCCTCGTATCGCTTGAGTTCGAGGTAGACATGTCCGAGACCGACCCAGCCCATCGTCGAGCCTGGATTCAATTTCACCGCACGTTCGTAACTGTCGCGTGCTTCCTTGTAGCGATGGACGCGAATAAGCGCGGCGCCGCGCGGAACGTAGACCTCAGGATAGTTCGGATCGATTGCCAGGACACGTTCAGCGCTCTTTATGGCCTCTTCGTAGCGTCGAAGTTCGTTTAATGAGTTGCACCGGTTGGCGAGCATCTGGACATGATCCGGGTCGAGTTTCAGGCCGGCATCGAAGCTCGCGAGCGCCTCGCTGTGGCGCTTCAGGCGCGCCAATATCACGCCAAGACTGTTGAATGCGTTCGTTGATCTGGGATTGAGCTTGGTGGCCCTGCTGACCAGCTTCAGGGCATCGGCAAGCTGACCCTGCTGATATTTGAACAGACCGTAAAAATGCAGTGCGTCGAAATATTCGGGGTTTTTCTTGACGAGGCGCGCGAAGGTTTTGTCCGCTTCAGCGATTTGGCCCTGGCGTTGGAGAGTTACCGCTTGCTCCAGGCTCCGGAATGCATCCTGGAAACGAGGGTCGCCAAATGGAGAATTACGCATAACGACAAAGGCCTCGCCGCAAGGCCTCCATCTTATTGGCCGTCCCCGGTCGTGTCACGGCGCAACGGTTTCAAAACCGCGGGCCGCGCCCGAGAGTGGCACCTCGCTTGATTCCTTATCCGGGCTCGTACGGTCGAACAAGCCAGTCCGCCAGGTACCCTGACCAAGGAAGGCTAAATGGCGCGCTGCCGCACACATGTAGGTACTGGCAAGACCAAAATGCCGTAAATTCAGCGCATGCTGGCGATTCGGAACTTCCTATTCCTTGAGCTCGACGCGATACAGCAGTTCAACAATAAATTTGAAAAAGCGCTTAAGAAGTTCAACGAGATCGAGGTTCGATAAAATCGTTGCAGGCCGTCACTATGCGCCAACAGCTGAGACTTCATCCCGATTCGCCGTCCGTTGCGGTGAAAAGCATCGACGTGGAGATCGCGCCTCCACGTGCCGGCAGCCTGGGGCTGTCCTATATCGTGACCGGCCAGATGCGCAGCGTCCGCATGCCCTCCGCGGCGGCGAACGCACGCAGCGACGGGCTCTGGCGGCATACGTGTTTCGAGGCCTTCATCCGTGCTGCGCCGGACACGGAGTACTATGAGCTTAACTTTTCGCCCTCCGGACAATGGGCGGCATACCAGTTCAGCAGCTACCGGAGCGGCATGCGTGTGGCCGATGAGATCACCGGTGTTCCGATCAAAATGCACGCAAGTGCAGAAGAGTGCGTTTTGCAAGCGTCGCTGGATCCGGATCGATTCACGGGCCTGCCGCGTCACCGCTCGTGGCGTCTCGGCCTGTCGGCCGTGATCGAGGACACGAATGGCGGCATCTCCTATTGGGCGTTGGCGCATCCACCGGGTAAGCCGGACTTCCATCACGCAGACGGTTTCGTTTGTGAATTCTTTCCGGCGGTGAAGCCATGAAATTTGGCATAGACCGGTTGATCTCCGAACGCGACTTGCGCGCCCCGCTTTCAGGCAAGCGCGTCGCGTTGCTTGCGCACCCAGCGTCCGTCACGGAAAATCTGACGCATTCGCTCGATGCGCTCGCCGCCTGCGGCGACATAAAGATCAGCGCCGCCTTTGGCCCGCAACACGGGCTACGCGGAGACAAGCAGGACAACATGATCGAGTCGCCGGATTTCAAGGATCCGGTGCACGGCATTCCGGTCTTCAGTCTCTACGGTGATGTGCGCAGGCCAACGGATGCAATGATGGATGCATGCGATGCAATCCTCGTCGACCTGCAGGATCTCGGTTGTCGCATTTACACCTTCATCACGACCTTGCGCCACGTTCTCGAAACGGCCGCGAAACATCGCAAGTCGGTGTGGGTGCTCGACCGGCCCAACCCTGTCGGCCGGCCCGTCGAAGGTCTGACCTTGCGCGCCGGCTGGGAAAGTTTTGTCGGCGCCGGGCCGCTGCCGATGCGGCATGGTCTGACGCTTGGCGAGCTCGGCCTGTGGTTTGTCAGCATGCTCAAGCTCGACGTCGACTATCGGGTCGTCGAGATGAAGGGCTGGCAGCCCGATGCCGCGCCCGGATTCGGCTGGCCGCTGGGCACGCGCACGTGGATCAACCCCAGTCCCAACGCGCCGAATTTGTGGATGGCGCGCGCTTATGCGGGCACAGTAATGCTCGAGGGCACGACGCTATCGGAAGGGCGCGGCACGACGCGGCCGCTCGAACTTTTCGGCGCTCCGGATATCGATGCGCGAAAGATCGTCAGGGAAATGGAGTCGCTCGCCCCACAATGGCTCACGGGTTGCCGCCTGCGCGAATGCTGGTTCGAGCCGACTTTCAACAAGCATATGGGCAAGCTTTGCCATGGCGCGCAGATTCACACGGAAGGTCCCGCATATGATCACCGAGCCTTCAGGCCCTGGCGCGTCCAGGCGCTCGCCTTCAAGGCGATCCGCCGTCTTTATCCGGACTACCCGCTGTGGCGCGATTTTGCCTACGAGTATGAGCAGGGCCGGCTCGCCATCGACGTAATCAATGGCAGTCCGTTGTTGCGCGAATGGATCGACGACAAGTCGGCAAAGCCGCAGGATCTCGATGCATTGGCAACGAAGGATGAGAAAGCTTGGTTTAGCGAACGCCAGGCGTATTTACGATACTAATTACGGCACGCCGTAAGACTCGATCTCACCGTCGATCCAGGTAGCGGCGACCGCTAGCGTGTCGGTGAGCGCAACGAGATCGGCGCGCGCGCCTGGAACGATCGCGCCGCGCTCATTATCGACGCCGAGAAACTGTGCTGGCGTCAGTGACGCGGCGCGAAGCGCGTCTTCCAGCGGCACCTTGGCCAGCCTGACCGTGTTACGCACCGCCGAAGCCATGTCCAGATGCGCGCCAGCAAGCGTGCCCTCTTTCGTGGTCAGTCGGCCATCCACCAGTTTGATTGTGCGGCCGACCAGGTCAAAACGGTCAAGCGATGTTCCGACTGTCGGCATGGCGTCAGTGACCAAGGCGATCCGGTCCGCGCCTTTCGCGGCGAACGCCGCCCGCACGGAAACGGGATCGACATGCATGCCGTCGACAATAAGTCCCGCCGTGAGCCGGGGCTCCGACAGCGTAGTGCCGACAATGCCGGGATCGCGCGCGCTGAATGGCGGCATTGCATTGAATAAATGAGTGACACCGGTTGCGCCTTCCGCAACGGCCTGGGTGACAACGGCGGCAGACGCCTCGCTGTGGCCGATCGAAATCCGCACGCCTGCGGCTGCCAGCGTCATCACAAAGCCCGCGGGTACACATTCGGGCGCTAGCGTCACCAGTGAGCGGCCGGCACCGGTAAGCTCGCACAACTGCTCCAGGTCGCCCGCACCCGGTTCGGCAATCCTGTCGGGACGATGCACGCCCGGGCGCTGCGGGCTGATGAACGGGCCTTCCAGATGCAGACCAAGAACGCCTTCGCGGCCGGCCACCGAGCGCGCGGCCGCAATGGCACTGCGTGTCTGTTCGCGCGTGTCGGTGATCAAAGTCGGCAGGCAGGCCGTGGTGCCGTAACGGCGGTGCGCCCGGGCAATCGCGCGCATGCCGTCCGCGGTCGGGTGATCATTGAGCAAAACGCCGCCGCCGCCATTCACCTGCAAATCTATGAACCCGGCCGTCACGAAAACACCTGCGGGAACACGCGATTGCGGCCAATCGGACGGAATCTCGCCCGGCGAAGCGAGGCCGACGATGCGGCCGTCCTGGACCATTACGGCGGCGTCGCGATGCCAGCCGCGGCCGTCAAAAACACGGTCTGTGACGATGGCGCGCCGTTCGGCGTTTGGCTTGTCTTGGCTCATATTAGCCCGCGTTGGACCGGATCGGTGGTGCAGCAAATCCAATCTAGATTAACGGATGCCGAATACACAGGGCGTCGCAAGGCTCGGCCATGACCACGTCGCCCGTAGTATAAGAGGTTGAGCCTGCGGTACTGCGTCGATTGTGGCGCGCCCATTTGGCCGTTTCGCATCCGAGAGAGAAACAGAATGGACCGGCTGGTCATTCGTGGCGGCAGACGCATTGAAGGCTCGGTGCAGGTTCGCGGCGCGAAGAACGCGGCCTTGCCGCAGATTGCGGCCGCGCTGCTGAGCTCCGAACGGCTGGAGCTGGCGAACGTTCCCGACGTGATCGACGTCGATACCATGCTCGCCATGATGCGCGAGTTCGGCGTAACTGCAACGCGCGGTCCCGGCCGAGTGCTCGCGCTCGACGCCCGCGCTGCCCGCAACGCGCAGGCGCCCTACGACATGGTACGCCGCATGCGCGCCAGCATCCTCGTGCTGGCGCCCCTGCTCGCCCGCTTTGGCACGGCGCGCGTATCGATGCCGGGAGGCTGCGCTATCGGTGCGCGTCCGATCGATCTGCATCTGAAGTCGCTCGAGGCGCTCGGTGCCGATGTCAACATCGAAGCCGGCTACATCAATGCGCGTACCAATAGCGGCGGGCTGCGCGGCGGGCGCATCGTCCTGTCATCGCCGTCCGTCGGCGCCAGCGAGACCGCAATCATGGCGGCCAGCCTCGCGAAGGGCGAAACGGAAATCCTCAACGCGGCGCGCGATCCCGAGGTGTATGACCTCGCCCTCTGCCTCACGGCGATGGGTGCGCGGATCGAGGGCGCTGGCACTCACCGGATACTGATTCAGGGCGTGGATGCACTTCGCCAGGCGCGCCACGAGCTCATGACCGACCGCATCGAGGCCGGGACCTATGCCATCGCGGCCGCGATCACCGGCGGCCATCTCGAGATCTTCGGGGCGCATCTTGAGCATCTCGGCTCGGTGGGTGCGGCACTCGAAAGCGCCGGAACGCAGATCTGGCCGACCGATCGTGGCTTGATGGTGGTGCGCTCCGGCCCCTTGCAGGCTATCGACATTACCACCGAGCCTTACCCAGGATTTCCCACCGATCTGCAGGCGCAGTTTATGGCGCTGATGACCATCGCATCGGGCGCGTCGGTCATCCGCGAGACCGTGTACGAAAGCCGTTTCATGCACGTGCCGGAGCTCGGGCGGCTCGGCGCCAACATCTCGCTGCAAGGCTCGACGGCGCTGGTGCGTGGTGTCGACGGCCTGCATGGCGCCGAAGTCATGGCAACCGACCTGCGCGCATCGGTGTGCCTGGTGCTCGCCGCGTTGGTCGCCGAGGGCGAAACGACGGTTCACCGCATCTACCATCTCGATCGCGGCTACGAGTCACTCGACCGCAAGCTCATGCAATGCGGGGCCGATATCCAGCGGATCGCGGAATGACGGCGGCCGCCAAACCCACTTTGCTTTTCGTCGGTGTCGACGGCGGCGGCACCGGCTGCCGCGCACGGATCGAGGATGCCGAAGGAGCCTTGCTTGGGAGCGGCATTGCCGGTCCTGCGGCGCTGCGTATCGGAGTGGATCGCGCCTTTGCCGAAGTTGAAAAAGCCTGTTGCGCCGCGGCCGAGGATGCCGGCCTTGGCGCTGGCGCGCTTGCCTCCATGCATGCCGCGGTCGGGCTTGCCGGTGTCGGACGCAAGGGCCTGCTCGAGCAACTCGAGCGGCACCCGCATCCATTCCGCTCGGTTTCCTATATTCACGACGCGACCATCGCCTGCATCGGCGCGCACGGCGGACGCGACGGCGGCATCGTCATCGTCGGAACGGGAAGTGTCGGCTTTGCCGTTGTTGGAGGACACGAGTTCCGGATCGGCGGCTACGGTTTTCCCATTTCCGATGAAGGCAGCGGCGCCGACCTCGGGCTGCACGCAATCCGGATGGCGCTGCGCGCCTATGACGAGCGCGCCGTCGGCACCACCCTCACGCGCGAGGTGATGCAACGCTTCCACAACGACCCGTTCGACGCCGTCGCCTGGATGGATAAGGCGACCGCGACCGACTATTCGACCTTCGCGCCGCTGGTGATGCGTCACGCCGATGCCGGCGACCCGATCGCGCGGCGAATCGTGCGGGACGCCGCCGAGCAGATCGACGACCTGGTGCGCCGGCTCTCGGAGCACGGCGCGTCGCGGATTGCGCTGCTCGGCGGTCTCGCATCGTCGATGCAGCCCTGGCTGGCGCCGGATGTGCAACGCCGGCTGGTGCCGGTGGAGGGCGATGCGGTGGACGGCGCCTTGCATCTCGCCCGGCGAGCGGTCAATAAGAAATGATGAAGGGGTGGTGATGCGCACCGAGCAAATCGACCCCCGCTATGCCGACCTCGATTCCTGGTCCGCGGCCGAAATGATTGCGGCCATGTATGAGGGGCAGCTCGCGGCGGCCGGCGCCGTGCGCGGCGCGCTTGGTGCAGTCGCCGCAGCCGTCGAGGATGCGGTGCCCGCACTCAGGCGCGGCGGACGCATCGTCTATGTCGGCGCCGGCACTTCGGCGCGCATCGGGGTGCAGGATGGAAGCGAGCTGCTGCCGACCTATGACTGGCCAGCCGACCGGGTCGTCTTTGTCATTGCCGGCGGTCTTGACGCACTCGTTCGCAGTATCGAGGGGGCCGAGGACAACGAGGCCGCAGGCATGGAGGCCATCGTCAACGCAAAGATCGGTGCCGACGATGTCGTCATCGGGGTCGCGGCAAGCGGCACGACTCCCTTCACGATCGCCGCCTTGCGGGCAGCCCATGCCGCGGGCGCGGTGACGATCGCCCTCGCGAACAACGCGGGCGCGCCGATTTTCCCGGCGGCGCGCCACCAGATTCTGGTCGAAACCGGAAGCGAAGCGATCGCCGGGTCAACGCGGATGAACGCAGGCACCGCGCAGAAGATCGTGCTCAACCTCTTTTCGACCGCGGTGATGGTAAAGATGGGCCGGGTCTATCGCGGCCTGATGGTGGATATGAGAGCGCGGAACGCCAAGTTGCGCCGCCGCGCCGTCGCTATCGTCAGGCAAATTGTCGGTTGCGCGGAAGGCGACGCGGCACGCCATCTCGAGCAGGCGGACAGCGACCTGAAGACAGCCATCCTGCTTGGCTTTGGGCTGACCCGCGTCGAGGCCGCGGAGTTGCTCAAGCGGCACAGCGGCAATCTGCGCGCCGCGATCGATGAGTTCAAACGTGGCGCCCGCTGAATCGCCGGGCGCAAGCGCAATGGCGCGCGAGACCGCGGAAATTCCGGCGGCGGCCGGACGGCTTCTGACACGTACCGACCTGTTCGGGGACATCGCCGAAAGGATTGAGCGGGCGAAGCCACGTATCATGGTCTTTTGTGGACGTGGCAGCTCCGGCCATGTCGGCGTTTATCTACGCTACCTATTCGAAGTGCGGCTCGGCATGCTGGCCTCCGCCGCTGCCCCATCGGTCGTCACGGCCTACCGGCGGCCGCCGGATTTTCGCGATGCTTTGTTCGTTGTGGTGTCACAATCCGGGCGCAGCCCTGATCTCATCGACGCGACGCAAATGGCGCGCAAGTTCGGCGCGCTGACGCTTGCGATCGTCAATGACGAAAAGTCGCCTGCGGCAACCGCATCGGAGCTGGTGTTGCCGATTGGCGCGGGAACCGAGCAATCCGTCGCAGCAACCAAAACAGTGGTGCTGTCGATGATCGCTGGCGCGCAACTGGTGGCTGCGCTCGCGCGCGACGAAGACCTGAGCGGGGGTTTGCGGAATTTGCCGCAACGACTGTCGGGCGCGCTCGCCTGCGACTGGTTGGCCTGGGCCGAGCGTGCCGCCGGCGCTGCCGCTGCCTTTGTTGTCGGGCGCGGCTACGGCCTCGGTTGCGTACGCGAGATCGCGCTCAAGGTGTCGGAAATCCTGCGCGTGCCTGCACTCGGCTATAGCGCGGCTGAGCTGCGCCACGGGCCACGCGCATCTGTGACGCCGGCGACGCCCGTGCTGGTGCTACGGCAGAACGATCCGGCCGCCATTGCCATCGACGAGCTCGTGCGCGACCTCAACGAGGCGCGCGAGACAGTGTTTGCCGCGGGTGGCGCGGCAGGAACATTACCATGGATCGGCGACGGACATCCGGCCTGCGATCCTGTCGCCATGCTCATCCCGGCCTACCGCGCTATCGAAGCGGTCGCACGCCGCCGCGGCTACGACCCCGACAAGCCGCCGCATTTGAGCAAGGTGACGAGGACGTTGTGAGGTAAATCAGGTCGCTCAGTTGATCGGCTTCAACTTAAGGTCAGCTTCTGTAGCTTTCACAAAACCAAATTTGGCGTAGGCATCCTGGCCGGCAGGTGTCCGTAAGAAGCCAAGGAAAGCCTCGGCTGCTTTGCGATGCGGCGAGGCGTTCAGAGCGCCGATCACATAGGCGACTTCGCTACGCAGACTATCTTCGTCCGGGAGCTCAACCGCGTCGATATCGGCACCGGCACGACGGGCCTCCAACACTTCCGTCTTCCAGACGACTCCGGCATCTGCCTGACCCGCCTTGATCCGTTCCGGAGTCTCGCGATGGTGCACGGCCGTGAACCAGTTGTTCTTCGTCGTCTGGCACGACACGCATTCCTTGCCGCCGGAAATCGTCTGCCAGAGTCCATGACGCTCCAGCACTTTGCGGGTGTAGAACTGCATAATCCCTTCGTTCACAGGGTTCGGCATCGATGTGCGGACATCCTCGCGGACCAGGTCCTTAATGCCGCTGATCTTCTTCGGATTGTTCTTGGCCACCATGATCTGCAGCTCGTTGTGCATGTACACCATGTAGTTTTCCATGGTGCCCGAGGTCTTGAGCTGCTTGAGGTGACCCAAATTCACTGACGCAT
>Ga0157378_10002800_pt1 | contig 15554 bp, 9 predicted proteins | sample M65metaG_FD_115309 | JGI IMG/M metagenome (GOLD analysis project Ga0157378, IMG submission 115309) | Miscanthus rhizosphere microbial communities from Kellogg Biological Station, Michigan, USA - M6-5 metaG | ecosystem: Host-associated > Plants > Roots > Rhizosphere > Soil | place: USA: Michigan...
CAAGTCTTCTTCAGAAAGTTGAACCGATTTTTTTTCCTCCGGAATCTCGTAAGGCAGATCGTAAAGAATATTTGTCAAAGCCTTTGTTATTGGCGTCAGGTTTTCGGATTTATTACTGAGAATGATGATACAAACATCGTCTTCCGGCACGCGCGCAAAATCAGCTGTAAATCCAAAAATGCCACCGTTGTGCTGGACAATTCTCTTTCCTTTTACGCTATCAATGATCCAGCCGTATCCATACTTGCTCAGCTTGGGTGTATATGCTTTTTCAAGTGAAGCCTTACTGATTATCTTGTTTGTGTACAGGGAACGATCCCACTTATACATGTCTTCAACACTACTATATAAAGCACCTGCGGCATAAGATGCCGATGAATCTACAACAGGTGCTAATAATTGCACTGTCTTATCCAACGCCAGATATCCGACCGTTCTATTGGTGTCCTTCAGATTCTTGAAATCAAAACCTGAGTGCGTCATTTGAAGAGGCGTGAAAATTGTTTGCCGAACCACTTCCTCATATGGCTTTCCGGTTACCTTTTGAATTATATATCCAAGCAGGATATAATTAGAGTTGCTGTATTGAAATTTTGTTCCTGGCTGAAATTCCACTGGCCTGCTCTTCATTAACTCAATTATACGACTCATGTCCACATGCTTCAGCGATTCGTTGTTCAGGAACTTATTGTCGTTTGTATAATTGTAAATTCCGGAAGTATGGGTGAGCAAATTCTCAATGGTAATCTTGTTGCCATTAGGGAAATCTGGCAGATACTTGCTTAGCTTATCCTGCACGCCGAGCTTCCCCTGCTCCTGAAGTTGCAATATAACAGTCGAGGTGAATTGCTTGGTGATAGACCCAAGTTGGAAAACTCCTTTTGGATCGTTCCATTTTTTATTAGCGAAATCTTTATATCCGTATCCTTTCTGCAATAATACCTTGCCATTTCTGGCCACAAAAACAACGCCGTTGAATTTGTACAATTTTGTGTAGGCAGAAACCAAGGTGTCTAGCTTTGGTATAACGTCCTGGGAAAAGACTTGAGTCAGCGAAAAAATTAAGAATAGGATAAGGATGTTTCTCTTCATATCAATTCGCATCAGCGGTGATTTCCAATTGAGAGGCTTTTCGTTTCACTTCAAAATCCTTCATGCCTTTCACTTCGCCATTGAGGTCAAACTCTCCCGATGATAGAATGAGTTTGAGTCTCCATAAAATATATGCGTCGCCAGTAGTGTGCATGTTCTTATGAAGAAAATTATGAATGATTTTACTTGCTTTTTGCCAATCGTTGGTGATGAATTTCTTCAAATCGGCATCGTAGAAATCATAATCGTATTGCACCAATTTTTTACCACCTTCCAATAGTCTCACACCTTTTTCTTCATTACACAAGCGATTCCATTCGTCGGGATCAACTTCCAACTCACTTAATGTAATTGGCCTTGCCAGTTTCTTTGCTTTCAGAAATTCTTTTGGCGGAATTGAACTCAACCAGGCTGGGTAAAAGATCAAACCCTTTTCATTAATGAATGGAAGGTTATTGAGATAAAGAATAAATATTCTTCCCTGGAATTCTTTCAAAAAATGAAGCAACCAATAATAACCACTAACATCATGTTTGTTCTGCGCGGCCCAGATCCATACTATTTCATCGGGATTTCGCCTGAGCGTTCCCACCAGTTCTGCAACGGTCTTATGATCGTCAACCACGCCTTTTTCTACCAAACCATCATAATCGCCACCAGCCAATACTTCCCTCCACCATTCCTTTCTAGCTTCAATTCCTTCGGCCAAATAAACATTCTTTAGTGGTCCAACAGCATAATCGTCCTTAATCTGAATGACTTCACCTTGCAGGGAAGCATCCAGTTCAATTGCACTCTTTAAAACATCAACATCGGCTTCATTAAATACTATATGAAACATCACTTAAACGTTTGTAGTTTGTCGTTTATCGTTTGTGGTTCGTCGTTTGTCGTTTATCGTTTGTGGTTCGTCGTTTGTCGTGTATCGTTTGTAGTTTGTGGTTTGAATTTGTTCTCAACGAGTAACGACAAACAACAAACAACAAACCTTTCCTACTCGTTCGCTATCGGCTTACCATTTTCTGCCTTATCCAATTCAACTTTTAAGTTGCCAATAATGAATTCCTGCCTTTCAGGCGTATTCTTACCCATAAAGTATTCAAGGATCTGCTGCACGTGGGTTTCAGGCATTACGATCACCGGTTGAAGGCGAATGTCCTTGCCTATGAATCCCGCAAATTCATCGGGTGAAATTTCTCCGAGTCCTTTAAACCTTGTAATCTCGGGTTTACTACCCAGTTTCTTTATAGCTTTCTGTTTCTCTTCCTCATTATAGCAATAGATCGTTTCCTGTTTATTTCTTACCCTGAACAAAGGAGTCTCCAAAATATAAACGTGATTCTCTTTTACCAGATCGGGAAAGAATTGCAGGAAGAATGTCATTAACAATAACCTGATGTGCATTCCATCAACATCGGCATCGGTAGCAATAATAATGTTATTGTACCTAAGCCCTTCCATTCCATCCTCGATATTCAACGCGTGCTGTAAGAGGTTGAACTCTTCGTTTTCGTATACTATCTTTTTGGTGAGACCGTAACAGTTCAACGGCTTTCCACGTAAACTAAATACGGCCTGTGTTTCCACATTCCTTGCTTTAGTAATGGATCCGCTTGCAGAATCACCCTCTGTAATAAAGATGGTAGATTCCTTCTGCTTCTCGATGATCAACTCTTTATCCTTTCCACTGGGCTCATCATTCAAATGATATTTGCAATCGCGTAATTTCTTATTATGAAGATTGGCTTTCTTAGCGCGTTCATTTGCCAGCTTCTTAATACCAGCTAACTCCTTCCGCTCCTTTTCGCTTTGCTCAATTCTTTTCTTGATCGCATCTGCGGTAGAAGGATTTTTGTGCAGATAAATATCAAGCTCCTTTAATAAGAAATCCCCAACAAACTGTTTCATGCTGGGGCCGCCTTCATCAATATTTTGAGAACCGAGTTTAGTTTTTGTCTGGCTTTCGAACACAGGTTCCACTACTCTTACTGCTACCGCAGCCACAAGGCTTTGCCTGATGTCAGCAGTATCATAATCTTTCTTATAAAAATCGCGGATGGTCTTTACAAAACCTTCGCGAAAAGCTTGCTGATGCGTACCACCTTGCGTTGTGTATTGACCATTTACAAAGCTGAAGATCTCTTCGCCGTAGTCATTATTATGGGTGAGCGCTATTTCGATATCATCACCCTTCAAATGGATGATGGGATATCTGTTTTCATCGGCATTGGTCTTTCGCGTCAGCAAATCCAACAATCCATTCTTGCTGACATATTTTTTTCCGTTAAAGGTGATGATCAAACCAGAATTCAGGTAGCAATAATTCCAGATCAGATTATCCACGTATTCCTGTACATAATGGAAATGGCGGAATACAGTATCATCAGGTTTGAAAGTAACAAGTGTTCCATTAGACTCACCCGACTTGCTTTCTTTATATTCTTTGATCAATACTCCTCTTTCAAATTCAGCTTCCTTCATTCTTCCTTCTCTTATGCTCGCCACTTTAAAATACATACTGAGCGCATTTACAGCTTTTGTACCCACACCATTCAATCCAACACTTTTCTGAAAGGCCTTACTGTCATACTTAGCGCCCGTATTGATTTTGCTGACCACGTCTACCACTTTACCTAAGGGAATACCCCTACCATAATCGCGAACAGTCACGCTCTTGCCTTCGATATTAATATCGATTTGCTTTCCATATCCCATCATGTGTTCGTCGATACAGTTGTCGAGCACTTCTTTTAGGAGAACATAGATACCGTCGTCGGGACTACTGCCATCACCCAGTTTACCAATGTACATACCGGGTCGAAGGCGTATATGCTCGCGCCAATCAAGACTCTTGATACTTTCCTCCGTGTATTCAAAGAGGTTTTGCTTTGTTTCTGCCATAGGTATCAGACCATTCCACCCCAATGATGATCAGGACGACCTGGTGTTGTTTTATTCAATTGACCTGGATCCAGGCCAGGACCTTGATTGTTATCAAATGATTAATCTGTTGCGGCCTGGCCTGAAACACCGAATTCCCCCTTATCCGGGCACGAATCCTGAACCAGGCAGGCTCTTAACGCAAATTGCTCAAAAAATATTTAGCGAGCCGGGCAAATATATGGAAACCCGCATAGAACGGGGATTGAGTAGTTATTCACAAAAGTGAATAAAACGTTGAGGCTCATTGATACAAGATGCAGGATACCGGATGCAAAAACCTCCGGGGTTTTGCTAGGCTCCTCCTTGTTCGAAGAGTGCTTTACAAACCCGGAGGTTTAATTCTTCTTATTGCTGGTTCCTGGTTACTGGTCACCAATTCTCAAATTCGGAGTAACAACGAGATAACAGCACCGTGCAATGGTGATTGGTTAGTAGTTCTAATAATTAAATCTTAGATCTCTTAAATATGGTAGGAAACAACCAGCTTGCGGCAACAATTAATGACAATGCTATCAATTTTCCAGGCCAGTTCAAATATGTTATGTAGCCACTAGCAACCAGCTACTAGCAACGTTATGGGATTATTGCATCATTTTTCTAGAACTCTTCAAATATCATAGGTAGCGACTAGCAACCAGCAACCAGTATCTTCTCATTCCTGACTACTGATCAATTTCCTAGAGCTCTTCAAATATTATAAGTAGCGACTAGTAACCAGCCACCAGTAACCTTCTCACTCCTGACTACTGACTCCCTACTCCTTTACACTCAATCCTGCATCACAATATCCACATTAGAAGAGATCGTCTTTTCTTTATTCTGTTTGTCGTAGAATTTGACGACTAAATGATATGTTGCTCCACTTACCATTGGCTGACCGGTATTCAGACTCGCTTGCAACGTTTTTGCCTGAGCCGCTGTGGTGCCGTTTGCCATATCTGCAAATGCATCTGGAAGATTTAATAATTCCGCCTTTGCGTTATCGGTGAGAATAATTTGGCATCCGGGAAATACCTTGCCGTCTTTCTCGGTAAAATAATCAACGCCCGTGGCAACTACCTGGATCTTTGCCCCCAGCTTCACTTTGTTTTGGCTAAGTTTATTTCCGTTCTCATCTGCTAAGAAAATATCATCGATGGTCAAGCCATTATAACTTGCCGATAGCCCTGTATTGAGGTCTTTCTTCACACCCTTGCTGAATTGACAGGATGTAATTAAGAAGAACAACATTGCTAAAACAAGCGGGAATGATGCAATCGAATATTGCTTACTCATGATGGGTGATTTATTTATTATGAAAAAATATAGATTGATTTTGGCGCTTCTAAAATAATTGCTTCTGTTTTAAAAAGACATCCTCCAAAAGTTATTTGTCGATTTACAACTTTATACCATGTTATTCAACCTTGCCGAAGGCCATGTCATCGAGCCACAAAATGCGCAGGCCTTTAATACAGGAAAAGCGGGCATTGAAGGTTCTCGGCTTGCCTTCTATATTTGAAAAATTCACTTGCCAGTTACTTACAACACTGAACTTCCCGCTCGAGTTTGCATTTTGAAACTTGAGATTGCCAACCACGCCGCTGGCAACAGCCAGATCCCATTTATATTCATTCCCTGGACCCAGGAAAAAATTTTCAACTGACGCATGTGAGGTCGTACCAGCGTCCAGGCCTGTAACCGCACTTACGTATTGAGTATTTCCTGAAAATTCGTTGGTCCATTTACCATGAAGGTCTGAAGCAGCAACGGCAAACTTGTTGTATCCTCCCATGTTCGCCATTTTTTCCCAACCGATTGAATTTTGGTGATAGGCTCCAAATTCGTTCTCAAAAGATCTTTTATCTGGTGTTATGAACTCGAGGTAATTCGCCCTTCCACTCATTGAGTTCTTTTTAAATAGCACCACGTGTACTGTTTTTCCCGTTGGCTTTTCAACAAGATCCGCCTCAGCAAATTCAATGCTTTCCCAACTTGTAATGGGCTTAAATTCCATATTGCTGGCGCTACTGTACCTGGGAGCAACCAGCACATTCCAGGCGTTCTTAAGTCCATCCATCAACACAGAATTGTACGCGTCTGCATTTTTGTTTGGATAATGAATCAATATGCGGGTCGTGCCTTTTTTGACCAATACCCAATCTTCCTGAACAGTTGCAACCCAACCATCATCAAAGTTGGTGGTCGTAAATGCAAAACCATTTGATGTACCAGGTTGAACCGCTTTTTTCGGAGTTTCTACCTTGGATGAGCCATTTATATTGGTTTCACGCGTTGCCTTTGATCCGACACGCGGCACTTTCATTTCAACAGATTCCATGAAGGACTCAATTGCCTGCAGGTAATCCTGACTGTTAGTAACGGTAACAATACTTACTGCTTTGCCGTATCCGCTCATGGTCGTGAGCATTGCCAGTACATTTTGATTGTTAAACCTGAACTGCGCCATTCCTGCTTTCACAGTCCATCCATTATCAGATCTGGGTTCGGTCATTTTTGCAGTATCGGTCACCTTATAAGCATCTACAATCAACCCTTCCCATTCACTTTCAAAATCCTCTTTAATACCACCTTTACTATCTGTGCTCAGCATGATATTTATCTGGCAATAGGTTTTCCTTTGTTGATTCGTGATGATGTAATTCGTGCTAGTCTTAGGCTTAACTTCTTTTTTCCATCCCTTGGGAATGGCGTAGGTGACAAGCTCGAAGGTTTCTTTTTGAGCATATACTTTTTCTGAAGCTCCGATAAGGTTGGCTATAAAGAAAATGCTAAGTGTGAGTATTTTCATTTCCATGTTGTGTTAATGACTGTGTTCTGCGCGAGACTCCATTGTTTCATAATTTCATTTTAATCATTGCGGACACGAGCGGCAAGGGCCGAGGCCTGTATAATTCGCAAATATGCCGGATGATGAAAACCTGCTGTCAAGTTTCCCGCCTATACCGAACACCACATAGCTTCCGGAATGTGAGATGGATGGACGTCCAACGGTGCTGCCACTAACAGAGGAAACTATCTTGTTTTCACCAGTTGCCAAATTGTGCATCACAACATTTGCAGCCGGCACTTTGAGATTGGTAGCGTTAGTTGTGAAAGCCACCCATTTCCCATCGAAGGAGATAGCAATTTTCTCACCCTGCTCAATCGGACTATCACCATTCCCGGATGTACCCGGCGCACTTATGCTTGCCATAACTGTGGTATCATTAGTAATATCATAAACAAATACATCCTGGTAATTATTTGTATCGGTTTTTGTCATGTTAGTGGCCGTTGTGGCAAACGCTATATACTGACCGTTCCCTGATATGGATGGTGATACAATGCGGTTAGCGCTTTCCGTTCCCTGGTTGCGTTCTTTGTGATCCGCGGTCAGACTAATTCTTTTTAATTGACTTTTTCCCTTCTCCCATAAAAAAATATCCCAGATACCATTATTGTCGCCACTAACTAATGTGTTGGTGTGAGAATAAAATGCAATCCGGTTGCCATCAAAAGAAATAGATGGTTTGGAACCACCCCCACCTTTTCCTACAGATGGGTCGATGCTGATCATGATGGTACTGCCCTTTTGCAGATCCCTCAAAAAAACATTGTTATTTGAAACACCTTTTTCAATTGTTGAAATATTGCTGGCCATGGAGGTAAAGGCCACATAATTTCCATCTCCAGAAACAGAAGGCTCGAGGCTTTCCGCATTTGCTTCAACACCGTTTATTCCCACACTCACTGTCTCAATTTTATTTGTGTTAGTATGCCACACAAAAACATCACGCGCATTATTCTTATCGTTTTGAACAAGATTATTGGAATATGATTCAAATGCAACCATCTTTCCATCTCCGGAAATTGCAGGAGCATAACTATCTGCGTTTCCTTCCTCGCCATTTGGACCAGCGCTTATAAGCTTAGTAACACCAGTATTTCGATCGCGCCAAAAAACCTGGCGATGTTTGCCTGTAGAGCCGGCGATGTTTGCAGCAGCAGAAACAAAAACGACGTACCGGCCTTCTTCTCCTGCATTCCCGCCAATTGCAGGATCATATGTTTCATAAAAACTGCTGAAGATGGCGTCATTTGAATTTCGGCTAACGAGGTCATATGTGAAATCGCAACCAACCCGCACCCTGTTGGGATTTTGGCTCATGATTCCTTCACTTCCTGAATAGATTGCGCAGGTTTTTCCTGTGGGAAGTTTTTTGACAGTGACCTTAATTTTAGAATCAATTAAAACCGGATTAGGAAAATTGAATACATTTTCGCTGAAATTTTTTTCACCGTTTTTCTGTGCCACGAGTGAAAGATCGTTTTTGCCATCGTTCTGCAGAATGATATTCGTACCTATTGGAGCGCTATATATTCCACTGAGCAGAGAACTCTTTACGGAATTGCCTATAGTTTTTGCTTTTTGCTGTGCGTGTGCCCATTGGAGCATGAACCCAAGAAGGAATACTAACAATGTTCTTTTCATGATTCACTTTTCTCAACTAAATATAGCCAGACCTTCTCTCCTGAGTTATCCCATAAAACAGGGATTTTCTCCTAATTAATCTTTTGTGATTTTAATATTGCTGATGTAATATTTATTGGTATCACCTGAACTTCCACTGCTGAATGAAAATGCGTTGAATAACTGACCAGCAGGAATTGCTTTTTCGAATTCAGCAATTTTATTTTTATCAATAAAGACCTGCAGCATTTCACCATTCTTTTTAATGCTTACTAAAATGTGGTTATTCTTTTTGTTATTGGAAAAACCTGGAGCCTTGAACCATTGGCCGCGATTGGAATAGCCTGGCGCAGATGGAAAGTTTGACTCAACATTTGTCTCTCCCTCCCTTCCATCGAATCCGGGACGGAGTCTTAGTGACCAGTATGACTCTACCTGCCAATTAGGAAGTTGTTTTGACAATTGAAAATTGAGTCCCTTTGCTCCCCAGGTAAAATTTTGAGCGGCTACCAAATCATAGCTGATAGTGAAATCGTTTGGTAGTGGTTGTTTTAGTTGTGTAGGATTTATGCTATAATCCCCATTCATGACCACCCAGTTGCCATTCATGCCTTCTAATGCGGCGGTTACGGCTGAACCTCCATCAAATGCAACGGGACATCTCCAACCAATAGGTTTCTTGCCTGCAGGTGTGTTGGAAAAATCTTCAAAATAATATACGTTCTCGTTCGCGTTATTTTTTAACCTTGACTCTGATCCTTCTTTCTTTACAATAGCTTCAGTGTACAAAGGTGAGCGCACTGGTTTGTATGCTTGTCCCTTTACTTTCTGTGGATCGAAGAAGAAATCATACACGTATTTGAAATTAAAATTGTTGAGGATGGATTCATGCATGTGTTTTTCCACGGGGTCGTTTGGGCTCCACCACCAGCTCATTAGGATCCATTGCGGATTATCTTTTTTGCAAAGTGCCGACATGGCTGGGTCAATCTTGTAAACCGGAACTCTCCCGGAAGTTGACTCCTTGTCTGTTAAATACCCACTGCTAAATACATCCCTTCCATTTTCCAACTCATATAGCGTGGGCTGTGCAGTAGTTAAAGCCACTTCATCCATTCGATTCTTATATTTCTCCCTGTTTTGTTTTAATCCGGTTTTGAATCGTTCAATTTTCTCATCCAGGTATTTCATGAAATAATCCAGGTTCCTTTGATCGCTCTTATTTTGCTCATAGATCTTTTTCTTTTCAATTTCATAATGCCTGGAAATTGCTGCCTCTAATAATTGTAAGTATTCGCCTTTCATTAGTTTGATGAATGGAAATTTATTATCCTTCGACATCAAAACATACTCGCTTCCGCCGCCCACTTCAATATCCCTTACCCAAAAAGTTGTATAGGGTTTTAGATTTTCAACATTTGACAGGTCTTGCTGTTTTCTCGTCGCGTCTTGATCCGACGAATGCTCAAATGAAGGCATCGTGAAATAATATTGAGTGGGAGTGCTGATGTCCCGGACTTCCCAACCTGGCACTCCATTGGCCATTACACCCCAATTCACAGAATGGTTAGTAGCCGGCGTCAATTTTCCGTTGCTATTGTATTTCAAAAAGAAATATGTTTTAGCATAAGCTCCATAACTCTGCGGCAGCGAGGAATCATTTTTATTATACAAACCCAGTTTTCCGGTAACTCTTTTTATTACGTCGCCCAATCCACCCTTCGGAATATAACTCGCTTGTATCCAGTTGGCGAGAGAATCACAGATAGACATTTGAGCAACGGAATAGACTTTTCCGTCAACCGTCATAGGTTGTTTAGCACCTTTGAAATTGTAAACCTTTATCCACCCTATCACGCTATCTTCAAGATCACGACGGTTAATTTCCTGGGCAAAGCAGGTAGTCAGAGAAATAAAACATGCAAAAAACGTGAGCACTTTTTTCATTGATGAACCATTTAAAAAAACGTAACCGAAAAACTTTACTTACCCAACATATTCTTCAGCACAGTAAAATCAACGGCTTTCAATATGTCTTTAGTAAACTTTGTGGCAATTGGATCTGTATAGTTCCATCTTACAAATACCCAAAAGAATTGCGGCGATGATCTTGGCAATTTCTTATTGAAATACCCTGGATTAGGTTTGATAGGCACCTCCCCCATTGGATCATTGCCATCGGTGAAGAGATACGACAGGTGGTCTTGCGGATCGATCTTTACAATAGCAGGCTGACTCAATTCAGTTTCATCCGTTTTTAATTGTGACTCGATTTTATTGAAGGCTGGTTCAAAACTCTTCTCATTATCGGCTAAAAGTTTTTCATACCTGGCTTTAGTGCTCTCATAATCCATCCTCATATACTTCTTCAATTTTTCGGGGTCATTCTTGTATTCCTTTTCCTTGAATCCTTTCTCCAATTCATTTCTATCAAGAACATCTTTAAGATGAGATGCCGATTCGCGCTTTGTATTAGCCAATATCACTTTTCTTGTCTCCAGGAATTCCTTCCGTGTTACGTAAGCAAAAGGAAGTTTACTGTTGTAAGTAATGAGACATGAATATTGCCTGGTGGGGGTATATCCAAAACCTTCGTCTCTCTCTTTAAAATACCAACAGCCATCTTTTTCAACAGGCATGTCACGGATATAGTGATATCCAGTACCAGACGCTGCTTCATTGAAATTTGGAGATTCATAAATTTCGGCAGAAAATAAGTTGGCGTTGATTGAAAAATAAGTTGGCGTTTCGTGGACAATCTTAAACGCGTTGCCATCACAATAATAGTTTAAGGGTATAATACTGTATGCAAAATTGTTCCCCGGCATATTTGGAAAGGCTGGACTATAGGTGCCGTGATAAATAGCCTCAACACCTGTAGGTGAATATTTGGATTTTATCATGTTATGGATCGCTTCCACCATTTTTTTTTCTTTTGCGAGCTCTGTTGCCGTTCCTCCCGGGGAGCCTTTCATGCCAACTTTCCATGTGCCAGGTTTTTGGAGAAGCAAATCAACGTTGCAGTCCTGCGCGGCCAAAGAGGCAGTCAAGACGACGAGGGCTACAAAAACTGAAATAATTTTTCGCATAAATACTTGTTACATTACTTTATCCTTTTTACGTCCTTATTTTGGTGCCCACTTCATCCCACTCAAAATGCCTCTTCCTTCCATTGACGGCCCCGCCATCAAGGAAATTTTTGCAGAGGCACCAATAATTGATATGCTAGGATCTTTTATAGGGCCCATTGAGTTGTCGCCGCTCATTTTGCCATCGGGACCTTTTGTTCCAATTACATTTGTACCATCCATTTGTTTGATAATGTTGCTACCTACTTTTACTTCCGCAGTTCCAACTAGTCCTGCATCTGAGAGCCCCGTCTTCCCAAACTCCATGAAACCTGTAACTCCCAGCTTTGCCTCAGCTCTGATTGGACCATACCCGTAACCCCAGGTTTTCTTCGGCCCCATCTCCACACGAAATGATTGGAATTGATCCATGATTGTTTCATCGTCTCTGTCTCCCTCTTTCGTTACCAATTTCAGTTTCACTACGTCTATGCCTAAAACTTTCTCAATAAGATGAAGGTCCAGTTTAGCAGTTAATTTGCTACAATCACTGCTAATTGAACCAAAACCAAAATTTGTTTCGCTATGATATTCGCAATGCATGTCTTCGAATTGACCAAGCGAATCTTTCTTACTGGCCACAACTAAATCCTTCCGCTGGCACCATGCGCTCTTTTCCAGAAATTTTACTTTCTGATCCTTTATCAGGTTCAACCAACTTATTTCGGCTTGAACTTTGGACAGTTCAAACTCTTCCGGCCATTGTGTGTATTGACAGTAATACATCCTATCACTAAACGTCCGGCGCATAAAATTCAGGTAGGTACGATTCGCTACCATCAACTTTGAATTTGCGTCATTTAAGAAGTCATTCTTCAGTTTATTTTCGTCCGTACAAGCTTGCTCCATGGGATTTGGTTTGCCTTCCCCAAATAGTGGTTCATATCTTTTTCTCAATGACTCGAGGTTCTCACTATATATCTGTTCATTGTGTTCTACCGCAGTGATTTCTTTGGCCACATTTTCTGTTTGCGTTTGATATTCATATGCGAACTTTCCATCCTTTCCGTCCACCAGGTACTTCAATTTTATGATTGCCTTGGGGGCAAATCGGGGCATGGGATCAACCATTACTCCGTTGTTTGCAGCCTGGATTACTTTTTGCATTCTTTTTTGCGTAGCCACCGACAATTGTTGCTCGAGTCGTTCTTGCTTTTCCCTTAGTTTATCAATTTCCTCCTGGCATGCGTCGACGAATTTCCTCCACTGGGGTTTTAACCTCGCACATTCTTCAACATTGAGAGGATAATCGGGCCATTTAAATTTTTCCAATCCAAGCGGATCCGCTGGCATCGGTTTGTCCCAATCCAAATCATCACTCTTTAGTTTATACCCCAATTTGCTCAACCGATTTTCTTTATCCATTGTGTAACCTTCGTGGATGCTATTTTTTAATGATTCAACAGCCCTTGACTTATCAGCTTTACTTTCTAGTATCCGTGATTTGGTGGCGTTGGCTTGTGAATGCCTGGAATAAATTTTAATACAACTATCGAGATATTTTTCAGCGAGGGTAATTTCCCCAAGTCCAAACCATGCTTGTCCGAGGTTGTTTAAGATGGTTGTATTCTTCGGGAATTTCGAATTGAGATTTTGCAGAAGTGGAATGGCGTGCTGCTCGGCGCCCGCCATAGTGAGCATCGCCGAGAAATTATTCAGATTATCTGCATCTGTTGGATCCTCCTTGCACGCCTTACTCATGATATAGATAGCAATATTCTGTTTGCCCATCATCCAAAAGCCGGCTGCACCGTTCCCGGTTGCTGATGCACTGTTGTGTTCTTTTTTTAGCCACTGATAAAGCTTTTCCGCGCTTTCATTTACATATGGATCCAATTTGCTAACAATGTCTGCATGCACAGTATTTAGATATGCTGGAATTGCAGAAGTTGCCAACGGTTGCCTAGTAATTTTTCCAATCCTCGCTTCGTCCCTAACCGGTACTATGCGATCTGCATCCTCCATCGCAGTTGCAATTTGTTTGTCTGTCATCTTGGGCATGGTGGGCATTGAGGGCATTTTGAATCCCATGCTATCCATCATTTTCTTGTCTTCGGGACTCATCTCCTTCATTGCCTTATCCATTTCTTTCTGCATTTCCTTCTGCATGTCCTCCATCTCTTTCGCGGTTGGCGGCTTTTCTTTTTTTGATGGCTTTGGTTGGGAAAAACCAGGTACTATAACGAGTGAGAACAATATCGCCAGTAGATAATTTTTCATATTCGGTGGTTAATTGATTGGAAGTAAGAATCGGTCAGTCTTAAAATGCAAAATCTCTTTTTCATTTGTTATTGTTTAGATGGAGCTGCTTAGAAAAAGACTCTACCGGCTCCTTAAAAGACTTATCGCTCATGACAAATACCACACATGCAGCCACTTTATCTTTTGTGAATGAATTCAGCATTACCACGCATTTCTTCTTGTTTTGATAGAAATTTCCTATGGCCAAAGTATGAGCCCAGCCATCCCATTGTTTTCCCGACAGTACTTGCTGAGGTTTTTTATCTGCTTTCGTGAGTTTCTTAACTACGTGTTCATTCCATTGCCGGGTCATTTCACTTCCCCCGGAATTCGCAACCTGGCTTTTATATACCGTGATGTTGCAAAAACTCGTATCGCTGTTGGTAAGATTGAATTGAACCCTGGAGGGGAGTGCGCTCTTCGTAAAAAATTTCGGCGCCTGAAAAGTAAACACATCGAACGAGTCCGTCTGCCCAACTGCATCAAAGAAGCTCAGGAGAAATACTGAAATGATTAAGCTGATATTTTTCATGACCTAAAAATGATTTATCAGGCATCCGCTGCCTATACCGGAAAAACAGGATATTCCTACAGAAGAAAAAAAATCATGGAAAAGGTGTATGTGTTGCAGTCTGCGTTACTGTTTATTTGTATAGTCTGCAGTAAAGAGTATTTTAGAATATGAGCAGAATCATACATACACTCGTCCTACTTTTCTTTTCTATCCAGATAACAGCTCAAATTGAACGAAGGGATAGTCTGTTGCATCTATTGCCAACGGCTAAAGAGGATACAAACAAGGCCAGATTATTACTAAATCTTGCTGACGTATATGAAACCAATAACCAGGACTCAAGTCGTTACTATTTGGAGATAGCAAAGCAATTGTCTTCCTCACTCAAATGGGACAGAGGGTTATATCTCTATTATGAACAGGTGATGATATTGTCTTTCACAAAAGGAGAATATGATTCTGCGATGCAACAAAGCGGACACGCATTGGAATTGGCAAGAAAGTTAAACGACTCAAGCGCTGTAATTAATATTCTAGCCAATACAGGAATTCTCTATCAATATCTCGGCCGGTTCGATAAAAACCTGGAATATCTTTTACAGGCATTAGCGCTCATGGAAAAGAGAAAGCAAACGAATAAGCTAAGCGCAGTGTATCACAATATAGGCAACGCATATTTTAACCTTGCGCAATATCGAAAATCACTTGACTATTGTTTTTTGTCATTAAAGATCCAGGAGCAGACGGGCCAAAACAGCTATCCCAACAGGGTTTATTCTGCCATCGGTCAGGACTATGCGGGTTTAAAAATGAGTGATAGTGCGCTTTATTACTACAAGATTGCCATAAACGAATCAGCTAAGTTGAATGATAAATATGCCGAGGCTACGATCTACGGGTACATGGCCGACACCTATGCGGATCGCAGTGAATTTAAAGAAATGCTCGATATCTCTAAGAAATCCTACTTGCTGTCAAGGGAATTGCAGAGCAGTCAAATGCTTGCAAGCTCACTATATAATTATGCGTACGCGAGTTATTTGAACGGAGATAAGGGCCCTGCCAAAAGGTACATCAATGAGGCCCTTGAACTGGCTACAAAAGATTCATTAAAGGACGAATTGAAAAACACTTACAGTGTGCTGTCCTATATCGCTGCCGGCGAAGGAGATGTTAAGACTTC
>Ga0157378_10002802_pt1 | contig 15549 bp, 12 predicted proteins | sample M65metaG_FD_115309 | JGI IMG/M metagenome (GOLD analysis project Ga0157378, IMG submission 115309) | Miscanthus rhizosphere microbial communities from Kellogg Biological Station, Michigan, USA - M6-5 metaG | ecosystem: Host-associated > Plants > Roots > Rhizosphere > Soil | place: USA: Michigan...
CATCCATCACATAATAGCTGGTGCTATCTATCGGGCAAAAAACCACTGTATTATTAAAAGCAGTCATGGTTGGATTTGCCGGATTAACTTTGCCATTACTTTTGGTTGAAACGACAAGAGGATAGACAGTTATGCCTGATTTTTTTAACAGGTGATAAAGTATCATATTGATCTCGGTTGAATTGCCAGACTTTTTGTCCCAGGCTTTTACCGTTCCATCGAATGTGTAAAACCGGTATATGTCGTCCCATTTCATGCCATTTTTAATCTCGTCGAAAACATAAGCCACCCGGTTATCGACAGACGATATGGCTTTAGCTTTTTTAATGATCTCGTCCTCGCCCGATAGATTTCTGTCAAGGTCATATCCGAAATCATTATAAAACATCATTTTTTCGCCAATCTTTTGCCAGGTACTAATATTGGTATTGATCCATATATATTCGATACGCTGCCTGCTATCATCACGCGATCCCATGTAAGGTTCGCGGGGCATGGAGTGGATATTTGCCATCGCCCTCAATTGATACGCATCAGCGCCTTCCCCCTTGTTTTTAACAAACTCCTGTTTTATATGCGGTATACTCTTGAAATCAACAAAGCTGGGAATATTTACTTCAATTTCGCTGTAACGTGTTGGTATATAGTTTTGAAAGTACCAGGTGGGGAACGACTCGCCAGCCACCCTGTATTTATATTCAATTACAGAGCCTGCTTTTACGTTGGGAAGCGTAAAGGTCATCTCAGAGTATAATTTATCAAGCTTTTTTACAAATATCTGTTTTTTATCAAGCGGGGTTATTTCAACTTTATCATTTTCCAGGTTTATTGTTTGCGCTTGCAGGTCAGTAATGGCTATCGCTTCGAGTTTGCTATAAAAAGTGATTTTGACATTTGCCATGTTTTTACCGTCATCATTGAATATTTTGATGCGCATATGTCTTTTTTCGGTCAGGAATTGATTCTGACCTACCCCTTCAGGCGAAACTTCAGCCTTTTCAAACAATATTTCGGCATTGGCATCTCTTTCAAAATCACATTGCTTCAGCTCAAGGTCCGTTTTATCAATTTTGCCGAAAGATTGCACCCCGGGGTCTGTCTGGGCCCTGGTCATATATGAGAGCGTGCATAACGCCGCTATTAATACTGTTGTCTTCATATAAACAATGTAAGGTTATGGGTTTTATATAAGATTTAAATTATGCTTTTTTTAATATAATCTGTTCATTCATCAGCTCAAACATCTTTTTATAAAACTCGCGCAGTTCATCATAATTTTCTTTGAACAGGATTGATTTTTTGTAAGCGATGACATAACGTATCGTAATTACCCCTTCCTGCTCAGATACTGTTCTTTTAAAACCTATACTTTGATCGGACATATCCATCCTTACGCTTTTGGGTAGTGCATCCGTTTTAAACCCTGTCGGAAGTTTATAGTTACCTACTACCAGATAATTATTGTTATAACCAAAGTCGATATCGGTCATCCTTTTTTCACTCATAAAAGGGTTGTTGCCGATAGAGGTGAACAGGTTAGGCTTAAAGTAAATATAAGTTCCGTCAGACCCGGTCAAATCGAGGTTGAAGTTAATATTCTGGGTTAATGGCAAGGAATCAACTTCCATATTGTCAAACTTGACCGATGATATTTTAAGTTCATTATTACCTTCCTTTAAATTGTCGATGTACTTTTTTTCACCATCCGTTTTATAACTCTCTATATTGTCTATCCGGTTGTAACTGAAACTGCTTATTTGTGCCAGCCCATCCATTTTTCCTTCGGGCTTTATATCGGCATTTATAAAAACGACGTCGCGTACCGGTGTGGTGTTTTGTATAAACTCAAGATTGTATTTCTTATTTTCCTTATCGATAGTAAGGCCGAATGAGTTGAGAAATTTATCCGGTATAACATTGTACATATTGTATTTATTGGTGGCGTCCAAAACATAATAAGTAGCACTATCTATCGGAACATAAGTGGCTGTAGTGTTAAACTGATAACGGGTGGGGTACGCAGGATTTACTTTTCCGTGTTTGCGGGTGCTCAGCAAAATCGGGTAAGCTGTAACACCGGCACGGTTGAGCAAATGATATACCATCAGGTTGATTTCGGTAGAGTTGCCGATCTTTTTGTCCCAGGCCTTTGGTGTACCGTCTTCAGTGTATTTCGCATATATTTCGTTCCATTTCATCGTATTTTTTACCTGGTTGAAAATATAGACGATTTTTTCATCATTAGTTTTCAAGCCTTTGGCATGATTGATGATCTCCTCTTCACCTGCGAGTTTCTTTCTGAACTGGGGTCCGAATTCATCAATTTCTACCATGTCTTCACCTACTTTATCCCAGTTTTCTGAATAGCTCCGGTTCATCATACCTGCACCCGGGGTAACGCTTAATAGCTGGGTTTGTATGCATTGCAGATTATCTTTTATGGTGCTCATATACGGCTCGCTGTTGATTGACGGCACATTGGCCAGCGCTATTTTAGCGATCTCATTATTGTTATCGCGATCATTGAACACATACGGCTGATTTACCCGGACCAAATTTTTGTAATGCACATAGTCGGGTACTTTTGCTTCTAATTGGCTGTAACGGGTGGGCAGCTGCCCTTGGAAATACCAATCAGGAAAATTGCTTAAATAATTACTTTCAACATTATATTTATATTCGATAATCGATCCGGGTTTCACATCGGGGAATGTAAGCACCATTTCGGAGCGCTCTTTGTCAATGTGCTTATCAAAGATCTGTTTTTTATCAACTTTGGTTATTTCGATATTGCCGTTGTTCAGGTTAATGGTTTGCGCCTGCATTCTATCAATCCATTCAAACCGGTTGCCTCCGTAATATTCAAGATGAATATCGGCTGCTTTTTTACCGTTATCATTGAATATCTTGATCCTGATATGCCTCTCCAGCACAACTTCGGAATCAGTGAAATACACAATGCCTTTGTCAAACAGCACCTCGGCATTAGCATCCTTCTCAAAATCGCATTGTTTTAGTTCGAGGTCCGACTTGTCAACTTTTCCGAAAGCCTGAACACTTGGGGTGGTGGTTTGCGCACCCGCTGAATATGTCAGCGCGCACAAACAAATGGCGGCAGTAAAAATTTTGTTCATTTAAATTGTACTAAGGTTGGGTTTATTGAAGGTAATATATATTTTAAAATTGTTTATGTTTTTTTCAGTACGATCTGTTCATTAAGCATTTCGTGCAATTTTTGGTAAAAGGCTTTCAAATCCGGGTAATCCTCTTTAACGTAATAAGATTTTTTATAACTGATGGTATAATGCACTATCACGAACCCGTCATCCTCAGCTACTACTCTTTTAAAACTTATGCTTTTATCGGGCATTAATATATTTACCATTTTCGGTAAAGCGTCTATTTTGTAACCTGCCGGTATCTTGTACCTTCCGCTAATAATAAAATTATTCAGGAACTTAAAATCAATGTCTGAAAAGCGATCTTCGCTTAGAAAAGGGTTTGTATTTAACTGGGTAAAAAGATTTGGGCTGAAATATATATAGTTCTCATCCGATCCGGAAAGTTCCAGGCTGAAATCAATATTTTGTGTCAGCGGCAAGCTATCTACATCCAAATTTTCTACTTTCAGCGCTGATATCTTTAAGTTATTATTATCGTCGCGCAGATATTCAATGTATTTTTTTTCTCCGTCATCTTTGTACCTTTTAGCAACAGATGTTCTGTTATAGCTAAAGCAATTGATCTGGGTGGCACCTTTCATTGTTCCATCCGGAGTTATTTCAGCATTTACATAAACAACTTTTCGGGCGGGTGACAGATTTTGAAGTGTGATAAAACTTGATGCTTTGGTTTCGGGGTTTACCATCAACGCGTTTGAGTTGAGCAGATAGTAGGGTATTTGATTATAAACAGCAGATTTACTTACAGCATCCAGAACGTAGTACTGTTTGGCGCTATCTGCCGGTATATAGCAAACTACCCTGTTAAGCTGCCGTGTTGATGCATAGTAAGGCTCAATTCTGCCACGGGTATTTACAAGCAACAGAGATGCATTTATGCCTGCTTTTTTCAAAAAATGGTAAACAATTAAATTTATTTCTGCCGCGTTACCTTCCTTTTTGCTCCAGGCTCTTTTTATCTCATTATCCGTATAGATACCGGTTTGATCATTATACTTCATGCTGCTTTTGACAAGGTTGTAGATGTAAGCAATCTTTTCATCCTGGGTTGGCAATACACTTATCTTGTCCACTATATTAATTTCTTTATTCAGCAGTATCCGCGTATCAAGTTCGTTACCAAAATCGATATCGTCCAAAAGGTTCTTTACTAAATTAAGCCACGTTCTTTCTAAAAAGGATACCTGAATAAGCAGATGTTCTGTATTATCATTGGTTGAACCGGTGTAGGGCTCTTCCTTAAATGAATGGATGTTGTTGAGGGCCCAGATGAATGTTTTCCCCTGGTTAATATTTTTACCGTTGGTGAAGTAGGAGGTGTCAACTGCCATCTTTTGATATACCCGTTTTATAAATTTGAAGGTATAGTCTCTGCTGAATTCTGACTTTAGTTCGCTGTAGCGTACCGGTATAGCTTCCTGGAAAGTCCATTGAGGGAAATTACCGGCATACGGGGTCGACCACTTATATTTAAATTCGACGATAGACCCGGGTTTGATGTTTGGAAATGTAAAAACGATTGCTTTCGTATCCTTATCGACATTTTGGGTATAAATCTGCGATTTATCTACCGGTGTGTATTCTATAGTATTATTGGTAAGATTAATTGTCTGAGCCTTAAGGTCAGATATGGTTTCGTCGTTATGGGCACCATAATATTCAATGCGCACCTTAGCTGCGTCATTCCCTTTATCATTAAATATTTTTATTCTTTTATGGTATTCCATCACCACTGTCGAATATTTATAATAGACAAGAGCGCGGTCACAAAGTACCATAGCATTGGCGTCTTTCTCGAAGTTGCAGGATGTCAATTTAAGATCGGCGGTATCAACAGTACCAAATGGCTGGACCTGGGCATTTGTTGCGATACAAAGGAAAAGCAGGAAAAATAAGGTATAAGCGCACTTCACTAGTCAACAGTTTAGGGTATTTCTGTTGTAATGATAAAAAATTAATTTGAAATTTAAAAAGGAGTTTCGATAATAATTTTCGCGGACAGCCGCCTGGAAGTTTTTAAAGCGAAAAACGGCGGCATTACATAGTAAAAAATAAGTCCCTGCTTTGCAGGGACTTATAGGTGTAATTGCTCTTTATTACAGATTAAAAGAACTTAAAGCCAACGCTTAGTGCCCAAAGGTTTTGATGTTGGCCGAAATCATCACTGATTTTAGTGAGGCCACCTTCGTAACGCAGATCCGCAGTTATCGGCCCGATATCAACGCCGCCGCCTGCCTGGAAGCCAATGGTGCTGTTTTTGTAGTGACCGAAGTCGGCTATAGCGGCATTGGCATTGTCCGAAAAATCCTGGCTCTTGTCGAGGTTGTAGGTATAAACAGGGCCAGCCATTAACCGAAAATTAAGGTTTTTTGAACCAAATGAGTGACCGAGTAACAATGGCACGCTCAGGTTGGTAAAGTTTACCTTGGCGCTAAAGTTACCGTCAGTTGTGGTAAACTTGCCGCCTGTGCTGCTTAAATAGGCTTCAGGCTGTATATAAAATGCATTTCCAAAGCGGGCAAACAAACCTGCCTGGTAGCCTGTGCGGGTAGATTCATTCAGGTTATCAGCATTTATTTTTGAGAAATTTACTCCGCCTTTAACCCCGAGTGAAAATTGTGCCTTTGCGCTGATACAAACCGCTATCAGCAATGCGGCACTTAAAAGATACTTTTTCATAGTTATTTTATATTTAGTTTATAATGGGTTAGATACTAACCGTCAACAATGGTTTAAACAATTGTTAAGCCAAATTATTGCGCCCGGTGACAGCGGATTTTTTCTATTTTTGTTGAAATATTTTTCGACAATGGCAGAGATCAGCATTAGCAACAAGGACTGGGCACGCGTAAAGATCAAGTTACAAAGGAAATACAACCATTTAACCGACGAACAGCTTCAGTATACCGAGGGCCAGGAAGACACCCTGATCGGCAAGGTAATGGAGCTGGTTAACCGCGACCGCGCCTATGTGGTTTTCACCCTGAAGAAGGCTTTGGTGAATATAGATAACAACCGTTTGTAGGTAATACTATACATTGTCGGCCAATAAAGGTCAATACGGGCCAACATCTTGTTATTTACCTTTGGTGATACCTTCTATCACTGCCAGCGCTTTTTCTAATTCCAAATCTTTTGCGTCGCCGCTTAGCGGGGAAGCAGGTTCCACCTCTATCTGCGGCTTTATCCCGATATTGATAAATTCTGTCCCATCAGGAAACTCATCGGCTTTGGCGCATACCCTTGCCGAAAATCCATGTGGCAGTTTGAAAACTAATGGCTGACCGGAACTCCCGGCGGTGGTTTGGCCGATGCGGATAATGTTCTTGCTATAGTTGAGATAAATAAGAAAGTCTTCGGCAGCAGAAAATGTTTGCTTCGATGTCAGTATATAAACAGGCATATTCAGTTTGGCTAGTGATGCAGGGATACGAATGGTGTCTCCCGGATGTTTTTCCCAGACATTTCTATGAATATAACCTGTTAAAGAAGTATCGCCATTTGAAGCCCATGCCTTTTTTGCTGCGTTATGGGTCCGTGTTTTCCACATGGAGCCAACGATATAAGGCTGATCGGTAAGGTATTCGGCAATTTGAATAGCGTATTTATCGTTTCCGCCGTCATTGTTTCTCACGTCGACAATAAGAGCCTTATGTTTCCGGATCTCCGGCAGGACTTTTTCAAATTCTGCCACAACAGACGAGTCACCAAATGTGTTAAGCGCTACGTAGGCTACTTTTGGCTTTAATGATTTAAACTCAAAGTTTTCGTCGAAAGTAGCAGCAGATACCGGCAGCATCTTCAATGTTTTGGCTTTGCCCATTGCGTTAATATTCCGGTTAACGACAACCTTCGATTCTTTTTTGTCCCGTGATAATAAGGTAAGCTCAAGTTTTGTGTTCCTGAAACCGTACCAGTTATCGTTTTCAAGATCTGAACTGGTCAGACAGTCTTCCCAGGTTTTCCCATTCAACCTGGTTATTTCGGCACCGATCGGAACAAGGGCGTTAAGGGACTCATCCACCGCCTTAACATACCGTTTTCCATTAAAAGTGATGTAGAAAATGGGCGGGGAGTCTATATCCTTCCTGAAAAAATCCGATACCCAAATCGTAGTGTGCCCATCGTGAAGTGTATTGATAAAATTGCTCAACACCCGATAATATTCGTATACATTCTTTGTCGCCAGTATCTTTGGGATATAGGCTCTATATATGCTATCCCAGTTTAAGTGTGGCTGGCTGTCGAAAAAAACAAAGTTGTAATCTGCTTCTTTCCAGATGAGTGAGAGCGCATAGAGTTTATCTTCACGGGAGACAGTATCCCTCATCGATTGCGCCTGCATTTTTGCAGGTATAACAAACAATAAGAACAGGGCGAGGATACAAAAAGAGGCTTTCATTGCAAAATGGATAAAAAGGTTTGCAATAAAGTTAACGCTTAATCTTTTAACCATCAAGGTGGTGTCATTTAGATATCTCTGACTTTATAATCCGCAATAAAAATGCTTATTTAGCCCGATGATCAAAACCATCATTTTCGACCTCGGGGCAGTCCTGATCGACTGGAACCCGCGCTATATGTACCGAACCTTGTTTGAGGACGAGGCCGAAATGGAAAAATTCCTGGCAGATATTACCACTTCCGACTGGAACGAAGAGCAGGATGCGGGCCGCCCGCTGCATGAGGGCACGGAGATATTAGTGCAGCAATACCCGGAGCATGAATATCATATCCGCGCCTTTTACGGTCGTTGGGACGAAATGCTAGGCGAGGCCTTTCATGATACGGTAGAGATTTTCCAGCAACTGAAAGAAAGCGGGAAGTACAAAATATATGCCCTTACCAACTGGTCGGCAGAAACATTCCCGGTAGCTTATGAAAGGTTTGAATTCCTGCAATGGTTTGATGGCATCGTGGTTTCGGGTGCCGAAAAGATGCGTAAGCCCACCCCTGAGTTTTACCATATCCTGCTGGACCGATACCTGGTGAAGCCTGAAGAGGCTTTGTTTATCGATGACAATTACCGTAATATTTTAGCAGCTGAAAAGCTGGGGATACAGTGTATTCATTTTACCGTAGCGGAGCAACTGGAAGAAGAATTGAAAAGGCTAAACGTGATTTGACTTCATTGCTGAGAATAGCATTCAATAATATTTTGATTTAAACAATATTGGGTAGTATTACATTTATAATGAACGGAAATACATCAACCAATGGCAATAAAAATTAAAGACCAGCCTTTTTATATTCAAAGTACGGCTGTATTATTAGGATTGGTGCTGCTGGTTTATGTGATGGCACAACTTGCGGATATACTGCTTCCCCTGGCATTTGCCGCTTTTTTATCTATCCTGCTGAATCCGCTTTGCAATTGGTTCGAAAAACATAAGATACCCAAAGCATGGTCTATCGTTTTGTCGATGCTCATCGCTTTGACTTTTGTGACTGGGATATTTTATTTCTTATCTACACAAATCATTCAATTTGGCGATGCGCTCCCCACGCTGGAGAAGAAATTTGCATCCATTACCCTTAACCTAAAGGAGTGGATATCTGCCAATTTTAATATTACGATAGCGAAACAGGATCAAATGGTCAAAGAAGCCTTGCATAATAGCCAGGGCATGGTGGGAAAAACGCTTAATGGGTTACTGGGCACCTTAAGTGTTATTTTTTTACTGCCTGTTTATATCTTCTTTATGCTATTATATAAAACATTGATATTGAATTTTATATATGAAGTTTTTGCCGAAGAGAATTCAAAAAAAGTAAGCGAAGTATTAAAAGAGACCAAAAGCGCCATTCAAAGTTATATTATGGGGTTACTTATTGAAACAACCATAGTAGCCATACTCAATTCACTTGCATTGATCTTATTGGGTGTAAAATACGGGATATTGATAGGTTGCATTGGCGCACTGCTAAACCTGATACCTTACCTGGGCGGGATAATTGCAATTGCACTGCCGGTATTAATGGCGACCGTTACAAAGGATGGTTATTCGACCCAGATAGGTGTAATAGTAGCTTATATCGTTATCCAGTTTATTGATAACAATATTCTGGTGCCGCGCATTGTATCGTCAAAGGTTCAAATCAACGCTTTGATGTCGATTATTGTGGTGTTACTTGGAAACCAGTTGTGGGGTATACCCGGCATGTTTTTGTCGATACCTTTTGTGGCTGTTTTGAAAATCATATTCGATCGTATAGACGAACTCAAACCCTGGGGCAAATTATTGGGCGATAATATACCAACTATGCGCATAAGCGAACGATTGAAAAATACCGGGAAAAGAAAAGCTATTTTACCAGAATAAAATGAGCTGAATGTTAAAATATCGCTTCTGCAATTTTCCTTGTCGGGCCCCGGGGTTATTTGTCCAGGTACAATTTTGCGCCAATGCATATTGATCGGTTGGCCGCAAAGAAACTCGAATAATTTGTAAAAGCAGCATAAGCAACATAGGTAAAGGAAAATTCTATTTTTTTATTTAACGTTACACCTGCCTGAAGAGGAAAACTAACCCACGAAGACTTGAGGACGTAAGGTTCTGGAACCTGAATGGTACCGGAATTGGTATTATAGGGCGTAAATTTGTTGTTTGAGTATGCCGAAAGATTTAATGCCGCGCCTCCGTCTATGTACACTTTAAAATCATCTTTATTATAAACATTAAATAATAATTGAGGTGTAATGGTGGCGGTGTATTGATTAAATGAATAAAGGTCGTTAGTAGTTTCGGTATTTACTGTTACAGGATACACAAACCTGGGATTGATATAGGAAAAAGACAGTTCAGCTCTGAAAATAAATTGCTGAACATTAGGATTAACGAATATATCAATACCCAAATTAATTTTCGGTGATATAGCTGTATGGGTTATCAGCGTTTCATCAGGATGAGTGTCGATATCATTTACCTGGGTACTTGTGCTGTTAATTCCGATTCCAACAAATAACCTGTTAGACGACTTCTTTTTACTAATGGTTCCATTATTATTTATTTCATCAACTATGGATTCAAGGTCGGTCTGCTCATAACCGGACTGTTCAATTCTACCAACTAACTTGTTGTTTCCGGGCGTGAACTTTTCCGTGTACAACAGTAACTGCCCTTTATAAATATTGGACTTAGTAACCTCTTTTGAATCGTTATAATATTCATGATAGGTAAGCTCAACGGGCTCACCATTTGTTTCAGTGATAAAAAACCGGGTTTTAATTTCATCCCCATGCTGAAAAAGGGTTAGATGCTTGCCGGTTACCAGCTGTTTTAAAAATATAGTATCCTGTTTTTTACTTGTATCCAAACCGTCCGGCACATCCGGGAAATGGGTTTTGTCCGTACTGATCATTCCTGTATAAGTAATGTAGTGCTCCAGCCCGGTGATTTGAAATTCTTTTATGGTTTTAGGATCAAATTGCAGCGTTTGCTTATCATTTTTACCTTTCTTAAAATCAATTGACCTTGGCGATTGGGCCCAGTCACGGTAATTAATAAATCCTTTTAGGGTATCGCCGTTGTTTTTTAAAACGTAACCTTCATGGTAGTTAGACTGTGCAAAAATTGTGGTTGAAAAAGCGACGATAAGGGTAGTAAAAAATAATTTCATTTTAAATAGCGACTTGGTTCAGCCCCCAAATATGAAATTAAAATATCGCTTCTGCAATTTTCCTTGTCGGGCAAATACTGCTGAAGTTAAAGGAAGAATTAAGTGAACTTATATTATTTAGATATGTATCAACTCTGCTTTGAAAAGCTGCGGCTGGGGTACATCCAACCCTTCTTCCTTTAGACCATCTATATGAAATTCTATGGCATCCTTAATTTGGAGTTTAGCGTCATCCAGTGTTTCGCCATTGGAGTAGCACCCGGGTAGGTCCGGTACCCTGGCCCAAATAGTCCCGTCTGATGCACGTTCAAAAACCACTAAATAATCCATATACAAATATAATGTTTATTAATTACTATTTCCATCCCGCCTTTTTGAATATATCATTCAATACGCCAATGGATGGTTCCTTATTATTTCCATGATCAGGCAAAGTGATCAAATCTTTTTTGTCCGGGTGCTTGTATTGCTTATGGCTTCCCTTTTGCCTTGCTAAAACCCAGCCATCATTTTCAAGGCGTTTGATAATTTCTTTTACCTTCATTCTAATTTCGGAAACTAAAATATCGCTTCTGCAATTTTCCTCGTCGGGCCGGGGTTACTCATGGTATAAAAGTGCAGTACCGGAGCACCAAACTCAACCAGCTCTTTGCATTGGTTGATCATCCATTCGATACCTACTTCTTTTACTTCCTTCTCTGATCCGCAGTTATGTACCGCTTCACTCAGGTCTTCCGGTATATCAATATGGAATACTTTAGGCAGGGTAATGAGTTGTTTTGACGAAGTAATAGGCTTCAACCCGGGGATAATGGGCACATTAATGCCATTTTCGCGACAGGAGGCCACAAATTCCCTGTATTTATTATTGTCAAAAAACATTTGGGTAACAATAAAATCGGCACCCATGTCAATTTTCTTCTTTAAGTATTTAAAGTCCGATTTTAAGTTGGGCGCTTCAAAATGCTTTTCGGGATAACCGGCAACACCGATACAAAAATTGGCATTCATTACTTCATGATCTTCGTACAGATATTTGCCTTTATTCATATTAACCACTTGCTCCAACAGGTCGGTGGCATAGGCATGCCCGCCAGGAGTGGGTATAAAACCTGAATCAGCCATGCGGGCATCGCCGCGCAGCACCAGGACATTGTCTATTCCCAAAAATTGCAGGTCGATCAGGGCGTTCTCGGTTTCTTCTTTTGTAAAACCTCCGCAGATCAGGTGCGGCACCGCATCCACTTTGTATTTATTCATGATAGCGGCGCAAATAGCCACCGTACCTGGCCGTTTACGATAGGATACTTTTTCGAGCAAGCCACTTTCATGCTGTTTGTAGATGTAATCTTCGCGGTGGTAGGTCACATCAATAAACGGCGGATTGAATTCCATCAGCGGGTCAATGGCATTGTAAATACTTTGAATGCTGTTGCCCTTTACAGGAGGTAGCAGTTCAAATGAAAAAAGTGTTTTGCCTTTGGCGGCGGTAATATGCTCGGTGATTCTCATTTTTTAGTGGCACTTGCAGTAGCAGTGGCAGTTTGGTTTTTAGGGATAAACTTTTCAGGATTCAAGGCCATAGAATTCAACATTCTGCCAATTTCGCTATATTTTGTTTGCAAAGAAGTATGTTCAATCGAGGTAATATATTCACAATCTAAAGCAAAATCCAGCCATATTGAAGTTTCTGTTGCTTCTCCATCAGCGTCAGTCATTTTAGAAGCGAAGTGTTTGGGATAAATCCTTTTTCGATACCCTTCCCCAATATTGATACATACGGATCTGGAGGATCTCCTTATTTGGTCTGTTAATGAATATGTCTCTTCCTTGGGAAACTTAAATGTAAGAACCCGAATTTCACGGGCAGCCTGAAATGCTAACTGATACACTTTAAGCTCTCTAAAACTTCCTGTCATGTTTTAAATATAATAACTGCTACTACAAACTGCAACTGCCCACCTTTTAATAGTTTATGTTAGGGCCAAGCCAACGCTCAACGTCCTCCACAGACATATTCTTCCGCTTTGCATAATCCTCCACCTGGTCCTTACTAATTTTGCCCAGGCCAAAATACCGTGCCTGCGGATGCGCGAAATAGAACCCGCTGACAGATGCGGCGGGTGTCATGGCCAGGCTTTCGGTCAGGTGCATGTGCGCGTTGTCCTCTGCTTTTAGCAGATCGAACAGCGTGGTTTTTTCGGTATGATCGGGACAGGCAGGATAACCCGGCGCGGGGCGTATGCCCTGGTATTGCTCTTTGATCAAATCCTCCTTGGTCAGTGTTTCATCTTTGGCATAGCCCCAGTATTCGCGGCGCACCAGTTCATGCATTTTTTCAGCAAAAGCTTCCGCCAGGCGGTCGGCTAAGGCTTTAGCCATAATGCTGTTATAATCGTCGTGATCTTTTTCAAATCCGGCTACTAACTCATCACACCCGATACCTGCTGTTACGGCGAAACCGCCAAAATAATCCGGAATGCCGCTTTCTTTCGGCGCGATAAAATCGGATAAGGCATAATAAGGCTCGCCTTTGACTTTCTCGGCCTGCTGGCGTAAGGTATGAATGCGGGTCAGTAATTGCTGGCGGCTCTCATCGGTATATAATTCGATATCATCGCCAACGCTTGCTGCTGGCCAGAAGCCGATAACGCCGTTGGCCTGCAGCAGTTTTTCCTTTACTATTTTGTCCAGCAGTACCCGGGCATCATCGTATAATTTCTTCGCTTCGGTACCGACAAACTTGTCGTCAAATATTTTGGGATAGCTGCCGCGCAGTTCCCAGGTATGGAAGAATGGCGTCCAGTCGATATAAGGCACTAATTCTTCCAGCGGGTAAGCTTCAATAACTTTGATACCCGTAAAGGTCGGCTTCGGCGGGATCGATCCATTGAGGTTGATCTCCATCTTCAGCTTACGGGCATCATCTATGCTGACAAAGCGTTTATCCGAACGTTTGTTCAGGTGCGCTTCGCGAGCCTTTTCATATTCTGCCTTGGTGTTTTTTATAAAATCGTCGCGCAGATCCTTATTCATCAGGTTGCTGCAAACGCCCACACTGCGCGAGGCGTCCAGCACATGTATAACGCCGTGCGAATAATTTGGCGCAACTTTTACCGCGGCATGAATCCTGGAAGTGGTAGCGCCTCCGATGATTAGCGGAATAGAGAATCCTTCGCGCTCCATTTCTTTGGCGAAATGCACCATCTCATCCAGCGATGGGGTGATCAGGCCACTCAGACCGATAATATCCACCTGCTGCTTTTTGGCTTCCTCGATGATTCTTTGCGCCGGAACCATCACGCCCAGGTCTATGACCTCAAAATTATTGCAGGCCAATACTACGCCTACAATATTCTTACCGATATCGTGTACATCGCCTTTTACGGTCGCCATCAACACTTTGCCCGCATTGGCGCGGCTGCCGCTGCTATCTTCGCCGGCATCTATCACGCGTTGTTTTTCCAGTTCGATAAATGGCAACAGGTAGGCGACAGCTTTTTTCATCACCCTGGCTGATTTAACTACCTGCGGCAAGAACATCTTACCCGAGCCAAACAGGTCGCCCACTACGTTCATCCCATCCATCAGCGGGCCCTCGATCACTTCCAGCGGCTTGGCAAATTTTTGGCGTGCTTCTTCCACGTCATCATCCAGGTATTCGATGATGCCTTTTACCAGGGCATGGGATAACCGTTCTTCAACAGGCCCTTTGCGCCATTCCTCATCACGAACGATCTCCTTACCTTTTGATTTAATGGTATCTGCAAACTCAACCAGGCGCTCGGTAGCATCCGGCCGGCGGTTGAGCAATACATCCTCCACCATTTCCAGCAGGTCCTTCGGTATTTCTTCATAAACCTCCAGCATCCCGGCGTTTACGATGCCCATATCCAAACCAGCTTTGATGGCATGATACAGGAATGCCGAGTGCATAGCCTCGCGCACGGTATTGTTACCACGGAACGAGAAGGAAATATTACTAACGCCACCGCTCACCTTGGCCAGCGGCAGGTTTTGTTTTATCCAGCGGGTGGCTTCGATAAAGTCGACCGCGTAGTTGTTATGTTCCTCTAAGCCGGTAGCAACCGTTAATATGTTCGGGTCGAAAATAATGTCCTGCGGCGGAAAGTTGAGTTCATCAACCAGTATATCATAGCTGCGCTTGCATATTTCAATGCGGCGGGCCAATGAATCAGCCTGACCCTGTTCGTCAAAGGCCATCACCACTACGGCAGCGCCATAGTTTAGTATCTTGCGGGCCTGCTCCCTGAATTTATCTTCGCCTTCTTTCAGCGATATGGAATTGACAATGCCTTTTCCCTGCAAACATTTCAGCCCGGCCTCTATCACCGTCCATTTGGATGAATCGACCATGATGGGTAGTTTGGCAATGTCCGGTTCGGATGCGATGAGGTTTAAAAATTTAACCATCGCCGCTTCCGAGTCGATCATGCCCTCGTCCATGTTCACGTCTATCACCTGTGCGCCGCCTTCCACCTGCTGGCGCGCCACCACTAAGGCGCCTTCATAATCCTCGCCCAAAATGAGCTTGGAGAATTTTGGCGACCCGGTAATATTGGTACGCTCGCCTATATTGGCAAAGTTTGCTTCGGGTGTCAGGATCACTGACTCCAGTCCGCTGAGCCGCAAGTACGGTTCTGTTTCCGGCAGCCTGCGCGGCGACCCTTTGGCCGCCTTCTCTGCAATGCAGCGGATATGGTCGGGCGTAGTACCGCAGCATCCG
>Ga0157378_10002803_pt1 | contig 15539 bp, 10 predicted proteins | sample M65metaG_FD_115309 | JGI IMG/M metagenome (GOLD analysis project Ga0157378, IMG submission 115309) | Miscanthus rhizosphere microbial communities from Kellogg Biological Station, Michigan, USA - M6-5 metaG | ecosystem: Host-associated > Plants > Roots > Rhizosphere > Soil | place: USA: Michigan...
ACGCACGGCCGCGGGCTGAAGATCGCCGACGACACGCGCGGCGAGCCGATCGATCCCACCACCGCCAACCGGACGCCGACCGCCGCCGGCATCGTTCGAGCCCGCCGCGTTCTCGCCGAGCGCTTTCCCGAGATCGCCCGTGCGCCGCTCGTGGCCGCCGAAGTCTGCCAGTACGAAAACAGTCCCGACGGTCACCTGATCATCGATCGCCATCCCGAGACCGGCAACGTCTGGCTCATCGGAGGTGGATCGGGACACGGATTCAAACTCTCTCCCGCGGTCGGCGAGATGACCGCGCAGATGGTTTTGTCGGGGAAGGACGTCCCGAAACTGTTCCACCTGGAGCGGCTGCGCAAAACGGTCGCGCACAAGACGCAGTTCGAGAACAAGTGATCATCGCGTTGCGATCAACACCGCGTTCGTCCCCCCGAATGCGAATGAATTCGACATTACGCAGCGGATGTCCTGATCGGGACGGCCGGTGCCGGAAACATAGTCGAGATCGCACTCCGGATCGGGGACGTCGAGATTCGCCGTCGGCGGAACGGCGCGATGTTTCATCGCCAGCAGGGCGATTGCGAACTCCAGCGCGCCGGCGCCGCCGAGGAGATGGCCGTGCATCGATTTCGTTGAGCTGACGGGGATCTTGTAGGCGCGATCGCCGAAGACCTTCTTGATGGCGCGCGTTTCGGTCACATCGTTCAGTACCGTGGCAGTGCCGTGCGCGTTCACGTAGTCGATCTCCTCGGCGGCGATGCCGGCATCGGCCAGTGCCAGCGACATCGCCTGCGCCTGTCCTTCCACCGAGGGCTTGGTGATGTGCAGGTGATCGTTGCTGGAACCGTAGCCGGTGATTTCGCCGTAGATCGGCGCGCCCCGGAGGAGCGCCGACTCGCGCTCCTCCAGAATCACCATCGCCGCGCCCTCGCCGAGGACGAGGCCCGACCGCGTTTTCGAGAACGGACGGCAGGAGGCCGAAGGATTGGCCGGATCGGGGATGGCCAGGATGTGCATCGCCTCCCATGCCTTGAAAAAGCCGAACGTCAGCGGCGCCTCGGCACCGCCGGCGATCATCACGTCCGCGTAGCCGTGCCGGATCTGGCGGAACGCCTCACCGATGGAGACCGACGACGACGAACAGGCGCAGGAGTAGGTGAGGTCCGGTCCGGCCAGCCCGTGCTGGATGGCCACGTGGCCGGCGGAAGCGTTGTTCATCACCTTCAGCACTGTCAGCGGCTTCACGCGATTCGGGTCGCGCAGCAGCAACTGGGCAAACGTTTCTTCGAGCGCATTCGCCGCTCCCATGCCGGTGCCGAACGACACACCGGAGCGATTCCGGTTGTCATCGGTGAAGGTGATGCCGGCATCCTTCACCGCCAAGGCCGCCGCGGCGATGGTGAACTGGCTGACGCGATCGAGGCTGTCGGTCTTCTGCTGAAAATAGCTCGCGGGATCAAACTCCGCGCTCGCGCCGATGCTGGTGTGCGGTCCCTTCGATCCCTCGGTGACGATTTCGCGGACTCCCGAGCGGCCTTCCATCAGCGCGGAAAACATAGTGTCGGGATCGTTGCCCAACGGTGAGATGACACCGAGTCCCGTGACCACAACCCGTCGCATCTGTCTCCCTGCGGTCATCGATCCCCATCCTTCGCTCGTTTTTCGAACGCGGATATTGACATCTCCGCGTGGTGCCGCAAGCCGCGAGATCGTCCGGAATTCGGACGATGTCGCGAAAACGAATCAGTCGTTTTCAAGATCATCCTGGCTAAGCCATTGATCTTGCTCGGCTTGATGCAAACGCCAATCTGGCCGCGATCTTGGAGGAGCACGCCATAGGGCGGAGCAATTCTATGAATGTTTGGCAACTGCAATGGACGAGAGCCACAGGACTTCAATCCTTCGAACACGAGGCCGATCCACCGGCTGATCTGGCGTTTCTGTTTGGATCGCGCGCAGCGCTCCAGGACACGGATGTCATTGCGACGATCCGGCACCGCCTTCCCTCCGCCATCCTCCTCGGGTGTTCGACGGCGGGAGAGATTCTCGGGACGCGTATTTACGACGACACGGTCAGCGTCACCGCCGTCCGATTCGAATCGACGCGCATCGCCGCCGGTGCCGTTTGCATCGCTACTCCGGCGGAGAGCTATTCAGCCGGCGCTAAGCTGGCCCAGTCGTTTCCGATGAAGGATCTCGTGCACCTCTTCGTGCTCAGCGATGGTCTCAACGTGAACGGCAGCGAGTTGGTGAAGGGCCTCTCCGACAACCTACCGGAACAGGTCACGCTTTCCGGCGGGCTTTCCGGAGATGGCGAAGCATTCGGCGAGACCACGATCATTTTCGGCGAGGCACAGAGCGGCCGGACCGTCGCCGCCGTCGGCTTCTACGGCGACCGGCTCGAAGTCGGTTGCGCCTCTCTCGGCGGGTGGGACAGTTTCGGCCCCGAGCGGCTGGTCACGAAGAGCGAGGGCAATGTCCTCTACGAGCTCGACGGCGTCTCCGCGCTCGACCTCTACAAACGTTATCTCGGCGATCATGCCAAGCAGCTTCCCGGCTCCGGCCTGCTTTTCCCTCTCAGCATCCGCGATCCGCAGAACGACACCTCGGTCGTGCGCACGATTCTCGCCGTCGACGATGCCGCGCAGAGCCTGACCTTCGCCGGAGACATCCCGGTTGGCTGGTATGGGCGTTCGATGAAAGCAAACTTCGACCGCCTCATCGACGGAGCGATCGGCGCGGCGCGAAACAGCCTGGTGAAGGTCTCCGAACATCAGCCCGACTTCGCCATCCTGATCAGTTGCGTCGGACGGCGCATGGTTCTCCGGCAACGGACCGAGGAAGAATTGGAAGGAGTTCGCGACGTCGTGGGACCGGCGTCGGTGCTGGCCGGCTTCTACTCCTACGGCGAGATCTCGCCATTTACGCCCGACGCGAAGTGTGCCCTGCATAATCAGACCATGACCATCACTTCGTTCCGGGAAATCTGACGATGGCGAAACTCGGAGCCCGCGACGGCGACATCCACTCGCTTCTGAAGCGCCAGATCAGGCGCCGCATTGGAAGTGTCGATGCCATCCCCGAATGCGCGATCGACCTGCTCGAGGCGGTGGATGAAGCCTACTGTCAGAACGATCAGGACCGCGCGCTGCTCGAGCGGGCGCTGGAGATGAGCTCGCAGGAGCTTCTGCAGGCCAACTCGCAGATGCGGGCCATGCTCCAGGCGTCGCCTGACGTTTTTCTGCACGTCGCCATCGACGGAGCGATTCTCGACTACAAAGATGACCCGATCGTTCCGCTCTTTTGCAGGAAAGCCGAGGGCGAACGTGGGCGCCTCGAGCTCGAGCCCGAGTTCCTGGAACGTTTCAACCTCGCCGTCGACGAGCTGACCCAAGGGCAGGCGATGTCGTGCTTCGATATCGAGCGGCCCGTCTCCGGCGGACGCGTCTTCGAGATCCGCGTGGTGATGCTCTTTCTCGACCAGGCGGTCATTTACATTCGCGACATCACCGAGGCGCGGAAGGTGGAGCGGCAGATTCGCGAGAGCGAGGAGCGCCATCGCAGCCTGTTCGACTGCAATCCGCTTCCGTTGTGGGTCTACGACGCCGAGACGCTGGCCTTTCTGGCGGTGAATGAAGCGGCGATCAGGCACTACGGCTATTCGCACGAAGAGTTCCTGGCAATGACCATCAAGGAAATCCGCCCTCCCGGCCAGGTTCCGTTGATGCTTCGAACGATCAGGGAGATCGAGGAAACGTCGGCGCCGACGTCGTTCGGCGTGTTCAGGCACCGGAAGAAGGACGGGACCGAGATCGAAGTCGAGATCGCATCCAGCAGGATCACGTTCGCCGGCCGTCAGGCCAGCCTGGTTCTCTCGATCGATGTGACGGAGAAGCGCCGCCTGGAGAGCGAGCGCGAGGGAATGCAGCGCCAGCTGGAGCAGGCGCACCGGCTGACCAGCCTCGGCCACCTCGGCGCGACGATGGCTCACGAGTTCAATAACGTGTTGATGGGCATTCAGCCGTTCGCCGAGGCGATGGAGCGGCTCCATCCGGCGAGCGCCGAGGTGCAAACCGCCATGCAGCGGATCGGTACCGCGGTGAAGCGCGGGAAGCGCGTCACGGCGGAGATTCTCGGTTTCACGCGGGAAACGAGACTGATCCAGAAGCCGATCGCGCTCGACGGATGGCTGGACGATCTCGCCGCGGAAGCGGGCGCGCTTCTTCCGGCGGAGGTCGATTTCCGGCTCGACGTCCGTGAAGGTCTGGTCATCGGCGGCGACGCCGCCGGTCTTCAGCAGATTTTTCTCAACCTCGTCTCAAATGCCCGCGATGCCATCTCCGGCGCTGGAACGCTGCTCCTCCAGGTTCGCCGCGGCTCAGGCAACGGAGTCTTTTCGTTTGGAGTGGTGGACGATGTCGAGTCGTTCGCGCACTTCACGCTGACCGACTCCGGATCGGGGATTCCGCCCGAGGTGCTGAGTCATGTCTTCGAGCCGCTGTTCACCACGAAGCGCTCCGGGACCGGACTTGGACTGGCCCTCACCCACAGGATCGTACGGCTGCACGGCGGCTACATCTTCATCGAGAGCGAGGAAGGGAACGGCACGTCCATCCACATCTTCCTTCCTCTGACCGCCGCCTCCTCGGAGCGCGAAGAGGTGAGCACGTCCCGCAGCCGCTGCGGATCGCGAAAGCTCGTCCTGGTCGAGGATGACCCGCAAGTCATCATCGGCCTCACCGCGCTGCTCGAGCTCGAGGGAATCGAGGTGACCGTTGCCGAAAGCGGCGGTGCCGCGGTCGATGTCATCGCCGACGCCGCGCCGGACGCGGTCCTGCTCGATGTCGGACTGCCGGACGTCAGCGGAGTCGATGTCTATGCTCAGATCGCTGAGCGCTGGCCATCGTTGCCCGTCATTTTTTCGACCGGGCATGCGGACTATTCGCGGATTCGCGAATTGGCCACGAAGCCGAACGTCGGCTTCCTGCTCAAGCCGTATCAATTGAGGGATTTGATGGATTTGCTGGTCGTGCTGGAGCCGGTCGCCCACGATCAGTCAAAAATCGCCTGCTGAAACGAGCCGGAGCGCGCGAGGCGCTCCGGCTGCAGAATCAGAGGTCAATACTGAATGCGCAGGCCGTCGAACGTGTCGCGGTTTTCCCACGAGCCGTTCACGCTGATGTGATCGCCCGCGCGGGTCTTCCAGACGTTGACCGAGCGCTTCGTATCCATGTTGCGGACGTCGATCTTCACCGGTACGCCGGAAGCATCGTCACGGACGGTGATGTAGTTGAGGCGGCGGTTGACGCTCATGACCGTTCCGCTCAGCCAGCCCGTGGAGCCGAAGGGCACTCCTCGGTACATCGGATCGTTCGCGTACATCGGCTCGCCAGAGAAGGCGATCCAGTCCGCGTTCACCGCGTCGCCGTTCACCACGCCGCCGATGCGGACCACGGAGCCGACGTGGATGTCGCGGTTACGAACCGTCGACATCGGGATCAGGTACGAATACATGCCGTTGTTGAGGACGACCCGATACTGATCGCCTTCACGGGCGATGCTGGTCACTTCACCCTGCGCCGAGATGCGGTCCGTCCGGAAGTGATACTCGGTCACCGGCTGGGCATACACCGCTGAGCTCAGCAGCAAAATGAGACCGCTCACGGCAACGAGCGGCGCAAGAGCACTGATTCTTTTCTTCATGGAAGCCTCCTTTGGGTAGTGTCTAACTTCACCAAATAACAATGGCAAGTACGCTGCCAATTGGAGGGTTGAAGGCGTGCTGGAGCGCTGGCGGACGCCAGCGCTCGATCGTGTTGATTCACCGATCGGCGACTTCGACGATTGCTTATCCCGGTCCTTCCCGAATCTATAATCCCGCGCGATGAAGAAACGGATGTTGCTCATGCTGGTCGTCGTGGTCGCGTTCATCGGGGCCATCGGCGCGTACAAGTTCTTGCAGATCAAGAAGGCCATCGCTCAGGGGGCTTCCTATCAGCCGCCGCCGGAAGCGGTGACCACCGTCGTCGCGCAATCGCAGCAGTGGAACGCCACGCTCAAGGCCATCGGGACCGTGACCGCCGTTCAGGGCGTCACCGTCACCGCGGATCTACCCGGCGTAGTGGACCAGATCGCTTTCAACTCCGGCCGCTCCGTTCGCAAGAATGACGTGCTGGTCGTGCTCGACGCCAAACAGGAACGGGCTCAGCTGGCATCGGCCGAGGCTCAGCTGAATCTCGATCGGGTCAACCTGGGAAGGCAAAAGGGGATGCTGGCCGCCAAGATCATCCCGCAGGCGATGTACGACACCGCCGCCGCGCAATACCAGCAGTCGGAGGCGAAAGTAGCCGAGCTGCGTGCCACCATCGCCCGCAAAGTCATCCGCGCTCCCTTCGACGGCGTTCTGGGCATTCGCGAGATCAACCTCGGGCAATACCTCGCCGGCGGCGCGCCGGTGGTCTCGCTGCAATCGCTGCGGCCGGTGTACGTCAACTTCAGCGTGCCGCAGCAGGAGATCGGCCATCTCGCCATCGGATCGAAGGTGGATGTGAAAACCGACGACGGCATCGCCGAACAAGGCAAAGTCACCGCCTTCGGCGCCGTCATCGATGAAGCGACGCGCAACGGGCAAGTGCAGGCCTCCTTCCCCAACGCCGACGGCAAACTCCATCCAGGCATGTTCGTCGAAGCGCAATTCGCGCACGGCGCGCCGGCCATGGCCATCACCCTCCCGGTCTCGTCGATCAGCTATGCCCCATTCGGCGACTCCGTCTTCATCGTCGAAGACGTGAAAGGGCCGGACGGCAAGACCTATCGCGGTGTCCGCCAGCAATTCGTGAAGCTCGGCGACACCCGCGGCGATCAGGTGGCCGTGCTTACCGGCGTCAAGCCGGGCGAAGAAGTGGTCACCTCGGGCGTCTTCAAACTGCGGCCGGGAGCGGCCGTGACCGTGAACAACTCCATCCAACCGGGCAACAACCCTGCCCCCAAGCCGGAAGACCGCTGATGAAAATCACCGATCTCTTCGTCCGCCGGCCCGTGCTGGCCATCGTGGTCAACCTGGTGATCCTCATCGCCGGACTGCAGGCCATCCGCTCGCTCTCCGTCCGCCAGTTCCCCCGCAGCGACATGGCCAACGTGGTGGTGACCACGGCCTACATCGGCGCCAACGCCGATCTCGTTCGCGGCTTCATCACCGCTCCGCTGGAGCGCGCCATCGCCGGCGCCGACGGCATCGACTTCCTGGAATCGTCGAGCGCGCAGGGCGTCAGCACCATCACCGTCCACCTCAAGCTCAACTACGACACCAACGCCGCGCTCACGCAGATCCAGTCGAAGGTTGCGCAGGTTCGCAACCAGCTGCCGCCGGAAGCGGAAGCGCCGATCATCGACCTGCAGACCTCCGACAGCCAGTTCGCCGCGGCCTACCTCGGCTTCTCGTCGAAAGATCTCGATCAGAACCAGATCACCGACTACCTCACCCGCGTGGTGCAGCCGAAGCTGAGCGCCATCAGCGGCGTGCAGCGCGCCGAAATTTTCGGCGACCGCACCTTCGCCATGCGAGTCTGGCTCAAGCCCGACAAGATGGCCGCCCTCGGCATCTCCCCATCGATGGCCCACGACGCGCTGGCGTCGAACAACTATCTCTCCGCGCTCGGCCGCACCAAGGGATCGATGACCTCGGTCAACCTGGTGGCCAACACCAATCTCCAGACCGTCGAAGAGTTCAAGCAGATGGTCATCAAGGAACAGAACGGTGTGGTGGTCCGCCTCGGCGACATCGCAGACGTCGTTCTCGGCGCGGAACAGTACGAGCAGGAAGTCAGCTTCAACGGCGAGACCGCCGTCTTCGTCGGCATCTTCGTTCTCCCGACCGCCAACACGCTCGACGTGATGAAGTCGGTGCGCGAGGCCATGCCCGAGATCCAGGCCCAGCTCCCGGCTGGGATGAAGGCGGGCGTGCCCTACGACTCCTCGGCCTACATTCAGAACGCCATCGACGAAGTTCTCAAGACTCTGACCGAGACGTTGATCATCGTCATCCTGGTCATCTTCCTTTTCCTCGGATCGATCCGCGGCGTGATCATCCCGGTCGTGGCTGTCCCGATCTCGCTCATCGGCGCGGTCCTGCTGATGGCGGTCTTCGGCTTCACCATCAACCTGCTCACGCTGCTGGCCATCGTGCTCTCGGTCGGACTGGTGGTCGACGACGCCATCGTCATGGTGGAGAACATCGAGCGCCATCTGCACATGGGCAAGACGCCGGCGCAGGCGGCGATGGACGCCGCGCGCGAGCTGGTGGCGCCGATCATCGCCATGACCATCACCCTGGCCTCGGTCTACACGCCGGTGGCATTGCAGGGCGGTCTCACCGGCTCGCTCTTCCGCGAATTCGCCTTCACCCTCGCCGGCGCGGTGATCATCTCCGGCTTCGTGGCGCTGACGCTCTCACCGATGATGGGATCGAAGCTCCTGCGCGCCGGCGACACCGAGCGCGGCTTCGCCGGATGGATCAACGCCCGCTTCGACCAGCTTCGTGACCGCTACACGCGCTCGCTGGCGGGAACGCTCAACTACCGGCCGGTGGTGCTGACGCTGTGGGTGATCATCGTCGCCCTGATTTTTCCGTTCTACATGTTCTCGCAGAAAGAACTGGCGCCTGCCGAGGATCAGAGCTTCCTCTTCGGGATCATCCAGGCGGCGGCGAATTCGACGATCGAGCAGACCAAGCTCTTCGCCTCACAGATCGACAAGGTCTACCGCTCGTTCCCCGAAACCCAGTCGACGTTCGAGGTCATCTTTCCGACCGGCGGCTTCAGCGGCATGGTGGCCAAGCCGTTCAACGAACGGAAGAAGAGCACGTCGGAGCTGGTGGTCGAAGCCTCCGCTGCCGTTTCGAAGATCCCCGGCATTCGCGCCATCGAGATCGTTCCGCCGTCGCTGCCGGGCAATCAGGGATTTCCGGTGGACATGGCCATCGTCTCCACCGCGGAGCCGGCGCGTCTGGCCGAATTCGCCAATCAGCTGGTACAGAAGGCGTTCACCAGTGGCAAGTTCATGTTTGCCGACACCGATCTGAAGTTCGACCAGCCGCAGGCCCGCGTCGTCTTCGACCGCGACAAACTTCGCTCCGAGGGCGTCGATCTGACGCAGGCGGGACGCGACCTTTCCGTTCTCCTCGGCGGCAACTACGTCAACCGGTTCAGCATCCAGGGCCGCAGCTACAAAGTGATTCCGCAGGTCAAACGAAGCGAACGCCTCACGCCCGATCAGCTGACGCAGATGTACATCACCGGCGCGAACGGCAAGCTCGTTCCGCTGTCGACGTTCGCCACGCTGCAGACCTCGACCGAGCCGCGCGAATTGAAGCGCTTCCAGCAACTCAACGCCGTGCGCATCCAGGGAGCGATCCCGCCCGGCGTCTCGCTCGACTCCGCGCTCACCTATCTCGAGGACGAAGCGAAGAAAGTCCTGCCGCGCGGATTCACCATCGACTACGCGGGCGAATCGCGCCAGCTGCGCACCGAGGGGACCAAGTTTCTGGGTGTCTTCCTGCTGTCGGCGATTCTGATCTACCTCGTGCTGGCCGCGCAGTTCGAGAGCTTCCGCGATCCCTTCATCATCCTGGCCGGATCCGTTCCGCTGGCACTTTCCGGCTCGCTGCTCTTCTCATTCCTCGGACTGACCTCGATCAACATCTACAGCCAGGTCGGTCTGATCACTCTGGTGGGACTGGTGTCGAGAAACGGCATCCTCATCGTTCAATTCGCGAATCATCTTCAGGAAACCGGCAAGGACAAACTCAATGCCGTGCTTGAAGCCGCGGGAACGCGACTGCGTCCGATCCTCATGACCACCGCGGCGACGGTGATGGGACATCTCCCGCTGGTCTTCGCCCGCGGCCCCGGCGCCGGCGCGCGCAACAGCATCGGCATCATGCTCGTCACCGGAATGATCATCGGCACCTGCTTCACGCTCTTCGTCGTGCCGTCGATCTACGTGCTGGTGGCGCGGACGCACAAACGGATCGAGGAGCCGGAGACTGCCGCTGCCGCGGAGCTCGAGCCGGCGACGGCGGGGTAGGACTTAGCGAATCCAAGCATCGTCACACGAGCGCAGCAGGTCGAAGTTGGCCCCGTGCTCGCCGGCCGTTCGCTCGCTGCATTTCTCACGGCCTTCTTGAATCCTTTGCCACGCCCTTTCTTCGAGAGTCCTTCTCCCCCCGCGGTTTTTTGCGGGGGGAGAAGGTGGCGAAGCCGGATGAGGGGGCCTATACGCGATCTGTGCGATCTACCGAGATTCGGAAAATGTCGTACGCGGTGCAACGCCCCCTCATCCGCCTGTCGGCACCTTCTCCCCCGCAAAAAACCGCGGGGGAGAAGGACTCTCGATGTGACAGGGTGCCGGCCTTTCCACTCAGCGTGTGAGAAATGCGGCTCGCAATTCCGCATCTCTAATGCTACCCTGCCTTAACTAATCCCAACATTACTGCGTTCAACTCTACAGAAAGAGTGGAGGGTCTTATGGCAATCCGTTCGATGTGTGGAAGAGCGGTATTCGTGGTCTTCGTGTCGGTCGTGATCGTGGCGGGGGCGCCCGCACAGGAGACACGGTTCCGGGAGGTTCTGGGTCACGAGCATCCCATCGCAAAGTCGAAGGTGATTCCGACGACGCCGAACATCTTCGGCGCCTGGACCACCCTCGACTACGGCAGCCCGATCAATCCGGTGCACGTGGCGCTGACGCACGACGGAAAGCTCCTTGTGATCTCCGGATCGGGAAACTATCCCGAGAACCACGTGCTGTCTGCGGGCGTCTGGGATCCGGCCACACAGAGAATGACCACCTTCGCAATCAGTACGGACATGTTCTGCAACGGGATGGTGGTCCTTCCGGACGGACGGCCGCTGGTGATCGGCGGGACCCGCAGCTACAAGTTCACCGGCCTGAAATCGACGGCACTCTTCGACCCCGCCACCGGCACCTTCTCGAGCGGCCCTGACATGAGTGATGGACGCTGGTATCCGACGGGAACGGTCCTGCCGAACGGCACGGTGATGGCCATCTCGGGGCTCGACACCTCCGGCAACATGAACAGGACGGTGGAGATCTACGATCCGGCCACGAACCGGTGGACTGGCGCCGGCGCGGCGTTCGCGGACGTGCAGTTCTTCCCACGCCAGCACGTGTTGCCGAATGGAATGGTGTTCGAGTCGGGCTGGAACCCTGACACCCAGATGTGGGATCCCTCCACGCACCGCTGGACGCCGGTGGCGACGACGCAGTTCGGAGAGGATCGAACCTACGGCACGTCCGTACTCTTTCCCCTCACCCCGGCCAACGGATTCAAGCCGAAGGTGATCATCATGGGTGGCGGTCCCTCGACCGGGAGCATCACCAACACCACGGAGGTCATCGACCTTTCCGCCTCCAAGCCGGCCTGGGTATTCGGCCCGAAAATGGTCGCGCCACGGATCGAGCTCAATGCCACGCTGCTCCCGAACGGAAAGATGCTGGTCTCGGGCGGCTCGACGATCGATGAAGACGCCGGGACGGCGGTGACGGCAGCCGAGCTGTATGACCCCGATACGAACACGTTCGCCCCCGCGGGAAAGATGGCCTTTCCGCGCATGTACCACTCCAACACGATCCTTCTGCCCGACGCCACCGTCCTGGCCCTTGGAGGCAATCCGATCCGCGGCGCCTACGAGGGGCACATGGAGATCTACAGTCCCCCGTACCTCTTCAACTCCAGCGGCGGCGCCGCCGTGCGGCCGGTGATCGGAAGCGCTCCGGCGGCAATCAAGTACGGTGCGACGTTCACCATTTCCACGACGGCGGCAGTGGGCTCGGTCGTGGTGATGCGCGCCGGCGCCGTGACTCATTCGTTCAACATGGACCAGCGTCTGGTCGGTCTTGCATTCACCTCGGCCAGCGGCGCGCTCACGGTCACGGCACCGGCCAACGCCAATCTCGCCCCGCCCGGCTGGTACCTCGTTTTCATCCTCGACAAGAGCGGCGTGCCGTCGATTGGGAAGTTCGTACAGATCAGCAGTTGAGTGTCGTTCCGAGCTGAACAGGTCAAATGTGGCCCCGCGCTTGCGATACAGACAGGAGCAGCACAAGGAAAAGGAGCCACAAATGAAAACCAAACTCTTCATTCGCAATCTTGCTTTCGCAGGGGCGATCCCGCTTCTGCTCGCATCACCCGCATTCGCGCAGGGGAGGTATTACCAGCCCGTCGCCAGCGGTTACGCCAATCGCATCGTTGAAGGAACCGTCGCAGCCGCCGAGCCCGCTCGAGGTGGCGAGCGCATCCGTCTGACCAACGGCATGGATCTGGTCGTCCCGAACTCCGTTCTGGCCACGAACCAGGGTCGTCCGTATCAGATGAATCTGCTCCAGCCTGGTGACGTCGTGCGTATGACCGTCTACAGCCGCGAAGGCGACGGTCGTGACGCCCGAGTCCGCTCGTTCGAGTTTCTGCGAGCGAGCAGCGGCACCGGCTATGGCAACGGCTACTACAACGAACGTACGCTGACCGGAACGGTGCTCTCGGTGGACCGCCGCAATGACATCGTGGTGGTGCAGACTGACCGCGGCCGCACCGTGAGTGTCGACGTCGGCTCGTACAACGGCCGTATCCGCCGCGGCGATCATGTAAGCGTCTCCGGCCGGATGGACCGCGATGCCGGCAGCTTCATCGCCAGCGGCGTTCAGGTGAATCGCTACTAACGCAACGCGAAGAGACAGGAAACGCCGGAAGGTGCGAGCCTTCCGGCGTTTTTGTTTTTGCTGAGCTCGATTACAGCAGTCGTTAATTCTTGTGCCTTAAGATTTATGGCCTGCGTTATGCACGGCCGTCCGCCACGTCCGTGTGCCGAGAGAAGAGGTGGCTGGAAAGGGGTGAGCCATGACCTGACCGGTCATCGCCGCGGCCACATAACGTCTGTCTCTCTCTCCACCCTTCAACACTACGAGGAGACGCAATGTCCAACTTCTACAGAAGAACTCTGTTCATCCTCTTTTCGATCGCTGCCCTGACGATGTTCGCCGCCGTGGCGGTGGCTCAGGACTGCGACAGCTGCGATCCCTATTCGTCGCACTGCAACGACTACTGCGAGCGCTGCACGCACTACGGTGTCGACGGCTGCACGTCGTCGGTGAGCACCACCTGCGGCGACGACCGCGTTCTTGGCGGCAACTGTCTGCAGAACGGCTGTACTCCCAATTTCCAGGAAACCGGCCGCACCACGCAGGGAACCTACGGCAATGGCGAAGCCGGCTCCTGCACGCATCACAAGGTCGATTGGGTGACCCTGGTCGACGCCAACCAGTGCAATGAGAACTCGTACTGGTGGACCAAGCACACCTGCGAAGACAGCATCGACGGCAACAAGAGCGGCGTCTTCCCCGACTGCTGCAACGGCGTCGGGCAGAGCGGCTTGCCCGATCCGCTCTACACCTGCAACGGCTATCACAGTTGTACCGGTTAGCAGGCGCACTCCACGACGGCGGCGCCAGCCCGGTGGCGCCGCCAACTGCAGAAAGGAGAAAGACCATGAAAAGGACATTTTTTCTGACGCTGGCGATGTCGATGATGTGCGCGCTCTCGCTGTTCGCCGCGGACAGCGGCAAACCGGTGGCCACGATCGGAAAGACCCCGATCACTCAGGCCGATCTCGATGCCGCCATCGGCACGCGCATGACCCGCATCCTCACCGACGAGTACAACATCCGCCGCGGAGTGCTCGATGACCTGATCGCCACGAAGCTGATCGATGCGGAAGCGGCGCGGCGCCACATCACCACCGACGAGCTGTTCAAGGTCGAGATCGAAGACAAGATCCTGCAGCCCGATCCGGCGGAGATCGAGCCGGTCTACGAAGGAGTGGCTGACCGTTATCCGGGCATGACCAAAGCCCAGGCGCTCCAGGAGATCGCCGACGGCATGCGCCGCCAGCGCATGACCGCGCGGCGGGCGGAGCTCCTCAAGCAGTTGCGCGCCGCGGCCGGTGTCCATGTCAATCTCGAGCCGCCGCGCGTGGCCGTCACCGCTGATGGTCCTTCGCGCGGAGCCGCGAATGCGCCGGTCACGATCGTGGAGTTCTCCGACTTCGAATGTCCGTACTGCGCCCGTTCGGTGGAGACGCTGCAGCAGGTGGAGAAGGCCTACGGCGATAAGGTTCGCATCGTCTTTCGCGATTACCCGCTCTTCAGCCATCGAACGGCCAAGCGGGCCGCCGAGGCCGCGCATTGCGCCGAGGAGCAGGGAAAATTCTGGGAGATGCACGATCGCCTCTTCAGCAAAGGCGGCCCGATCACCGACTCCGATCTCTATCGCTTCGCCGGCCAGGCCAAGCTCGATCACGACAAGTTCGACGCCTGTCTGACCTCGGGCAAGTACAAAGAGGCCTGGAAGCCGTCGCAGGATGAAGGAAACCGCATCGGCGTCACCAGCACCCCGAGCTTCTTCATCAACGGCCGCCTGATCGTCGGCGCCGCCAACTTTGAAGGCTTCGCCAAAGTGATCGATGAGGAGATCGCCGCCGCTCCCGCGCGAACGGCGACCACCGTGGCCAGCCGGTAGATTTTCGTGACGATGACATCCGCGGCGTCGTGACCGGCGCCGCGGATGCCCATCAGCTGCGACGCCATTCATATGCGAGTCAATACATTTCGCAAGCCATTTCTTTTCAATGGGTTCGCGCGGGCAAACGTGTGATCCTCCCCACATCGCCCGTAAACGATGAGTCATAGTCTGCGTCAGATGGCGGTGCAGTCTTCCCGATCCTTTTCGGCCGATCTCCTGGTGATCATGCTGGGAGCACTGGTGGCCGGCCTCCTCGAAGCGGCCTTCATCACCACGCATCGGATTGCCGGCGTCGATCCCTTCGACTTCGTGCCGCTGCGGATCTGGCTCTTCGTTCCGCTGGCGTGGGTCGCCATCGCCGCGATCCTGTGCGTTCCCGCCTATCTCATCTCGCGGCAGTGGGGAGCACGCATCGTCCTCTGCGCCATCGCGGCGGCGTTTGCCGGTTGCCGGATCGCGCTGGTGAGCCGGAAGTGGGGACTGCTGGCGATGGTCATCCTCTTCCCGCTGCTGTTCTTCATCACGCGACGTATCCGCTTCTCGAGGCCGAGAAGATTGGTGGCCGTGACAATGACGATGCTTCTTGCCGCCGCGTGTGTCGGCGCGGCGATCCCTCGCCAGATGCCGCATGCCGCCACGCCCGCGGCAGCAGGCCCGAATGTGTTGATCGTCGTCGCCGACACGCTTCGCTACGATGCGGTGTTTCAGCCGGATGGCAGCGTGAAGCCGGAGCTTCCCGCGCTGGCGCGGTTCGCCGGCGAAAGCACGGTATACGACGCGGCGTACGCGGCTTCCTCGTGGACGCTGCCCTCACATTTCGCGGCGGTGACCGGTCTCGATGCGCACCGGCTGGGCGTCGACTTCGATCATCAGACGTTCGGCAAGCCGGCGCTGACGCTCGCGGAACGCTATCGGCGCAACGGGTATCGAACGGCGGCCGTACTCTCGA
>Ga0157378_10002804_pt1 | contig 15536 bp, 17 predicted proteins | sample M65metaG_FD_115309 | JGI IMG/M metagenome (GOLD analysis project Ga0157378, IMG submission 115309) | Miscanthus rhizosphere microbial communities from Kellogg Biological Station, Michigan, USA - M6-5 metaG | ecosystem: Host-associated > Plants > Roots > Rhizosphere > Soil | place: USA: Michigan...
CTTCATTAGCCGCCATACGCGAACGGAGCAGGTTCGGGATGGCAATCGCCGCGATGATCAAAATGATCGCCACGACGATCAACAGTTCGATAAGGGAGAAACCCTTTTGATTCTTCTTCACTTTACTAATCTCCTGTGGATGCACCACGAAATTTGTTTGATAAAACCACTTCCATCGCCCTACCTGCGTGCAGCGTGAGGGCCATTTTCGCCGGGCGCCCAGTATCAGTTTGAACACCGACAGCTAAGCGGCCTGATACCCATGACTTACCGGAGCCCTCATGAAAAAGGTCGCTGTCCAGAAGGCCAACAGCCCGATCAGAACGCGGCGGGAAATGTCCCGTTTTGGCGTTTCAAAAGTGACAAAATCCGTCGGCAGTCCTTGCTATGGCCGTCTCTGCATTGGCCGCCCGGGTAAATTGCCGGGCCGCGGGCAGCAGAACTGCAGCCAGCCCGCCTTGCAACACGCTCCGCGCCCATGCTACAACCACAAGATAGAGTGAAACGCGGCGCCACCAATCAGCCAGCGGAACCTCGGCTGAAAACACGGGTTCGATTCCCGTTAGCCGTAGCAAAGATCACTTAGCTTGAAAACAGGTCAACGTCAGATTTTTTCGACCGGCCTTGCCGAGACAGAACGTTATGAAATACACGCCGCCACCGCCGCCGAAACCGAACGACCAGTGCACCTGCGGGCACCCCTATTCCGAGCACGTTCAAGCCGGCGCTTCACACGGCTGCCAGCACGGCTCGACGCCGCCCTATGACAACGAATGCTCCTGCAAGAGCTTCAAGCAGAAGAAGGCGCGCTAACGACGCGGCACGCTCGATTGAGCTTCGAATTAAGGATTTTCTGATTGATTGGAGACCCAACATGGCCCGATTGTTTGGCAGCGCGAATCCCGTTCTAAAAGAGAAGACATTCGCAGGTCAGATCGCGACCGGCGAAGCGATGACGGTCGGGGGAACCGTCAATAGGACGGGAATTCTGCTGCTGTGTGTGGTTGCGACGGCGGCGTGGACCTGGGGTTTGGCGCACTCTGATCGGCCGGAGGCGGTGTTTCCGTGGATGATGGGCGGATTGTTTGGCGGGCTGGTCACCTGCCTGGTGACGGTGTTCAAGAAAGAGTGGTCGGCCCTCACAGCGCCGGTCTATGCGCTGTTTGAAGGTTTGCTGCTGGGCGGGCTTTCGGCGATCTTTGAAAAGTCTTACCCGGGCATTGCGGTGCAATCCGTCGCGCTGACTTTCGGCGTGCTGTTTGTGCTGCTGCTGGCCTACAAGACGGGATTGATTCGCGCTACTCGAGGTTTCACGCTGGGAATCGTTTGCGCCACGGGCGCAATCGCGCTGGTGTACACGGCGAATATGTTGATGCGCCTGTTCGGCTCCTCGGGAATGTCGTTTCTCTATGCGAGTACACCGCTGGGCATTGGCATCAGCGTGGCGGTGGTGATCATCGCGGCACTGAACCTGATTCTGGATTTCGATCTGATCGAGCGCGGAGCGGCCATGGGAGCCCCGAAGTACATGGAGTGGTATGGCGCGTTCGCGCTGATGGTCACGCTGATTTGGTTGTACATGGAGATTCTGCGGCTGCTGGGCAAGGCGCGGCGGCGGTAGCGTTCGCCAGACGAATCGGTATTCCGAGGGGGCCAGCGGATCCTCAGAAGGTGAAGCGGAGACGTGCGGAGGCGCTGCGCGGGGCGGCGACGGCAGTTCCGGAAAAAAGCCCAGCGAAGTTGAGGACGTTGACGCGGTCGGTGAGATTTGCCGCTTCGACTTGAAAATTAACTGTGCGGCCCTCCTTGCGATACAGCTCCGCACCCGCGGCTGCTCCCAGAGAGAAATTAGGTTTCACGCGCCCCCGGTCGAGATTGACGCGGGAGAGAATCGCCCCGCCGTATTGAGCCAGCAAGAAGTTCAAATCAATGCTGCCGGTATCGAGTTCGATAGGCAGACCGCTGCCGTAATCCACGCTGGCGGCGGCCCAAATGCGCTTTGTGGCTTGCATGCGGACCCGGGCGCGGACCGTGTTGCGCTGGTCCTGCGTGACGGCGAAGCGGCTGGTGCCGGTGAGCTCGTCGCCGGTTTCACTGCCCAGAAAGAGGCCGCCGGTGATAGGCCCTTGCGCGCTGGCGGATTGGTTCGAATAGCTCAAGAAGCCGGAGAAGCGGCCCCACTCGGTAACGGCGAGGCGAATTTCTTCGCCGATGACGCGCGCGTTATCAAAAGCGATCGGGAAGCTGACGCCGGTGTCCAACAAAACGTCGTCATCAGCGAAATTCCGGAAGTTCCGGCGAAATATGTTGGCGTCTAGGCGAAGCTTGCCGAAAAGCGCTTGAGTGACGCCGCCCTCGAAATAGTTACCGCGTGAGGGCCGGACTGGGACACGAACGACGACCGGATTGAGCGAATCGAGGTCCGGCGAACTGGCGAGCAGGAGGTTTTCCATTGCCGGCGTCTGAAAGACGCGGTCATAGGAAACATGCAGAAGCGTTTTGCTTTGCGGGATGAAGCGCGAAATGCCGAGGCGCGGGCTCCATGCCGATTCGCTGACGACCAAGCGGTAATGATCGAAACGCAGACCGGCGCTGACGTTCCAGTTGCCCGCGTGAAACGTGTCCTGAACATACCACGCCGGCTCGACATCCCATCTGCGATCAGCAAAAGCAAACTGCAGAAGCGTGTCCGGATCGAACTGCGAAGGATCAGTGATCTGGTAGGACAGCTCTTCATGTACCGGGGTGAAGAGGACGTCGATGCCGGCTTTCCAGTCATTGTGACCGCGATGCCAGGAAATGTCGCCACGGGTATAGCCTTCGCGGTAGCCGCGATCCTGCGAAACGATCACCGGAGTGGAAAGATCGTTGGAATTAAGCGTGAAGGAATCGTCACGGACGCTGGCGGAAAGGCTCCAGAGCAGATTGGGAGAAGCAATGTGCTGAAAGTAGATTTGCCCGCTGGTTTCGTCGCTGTCGGCGTCCTGACGCTGGCCTGCGGCTTGCTGCACGCGCTCGTTGGGAACGATGTAGCGGGTTTCACTTTGCGTGACGGTGAAGCGCAAACGGTTCTTTTCCGAAAAATCGCGCTCGTAGGACGCGGAGAAACCTGAGCCATTCGCCCGGTTGGTGAAATTGTCGAGCACCGGCGGATCGAGATAGCGATCAGTATGGAAGCCCTGCGCGCTGGCTTCGAAATGGTTCGCACCTGCGGAGTAGCCGACCTCCGCCCCACCGCCCACGGAATCGAAGCTGCCCCCTCCCAGTTCGAAACGGCCGTGCAATCCGGCGGGAGGATTTTTCTCGGTGGTGAGCTCCACGATCCCGCCTAGCTTGCGGCCGTATTCGGCGGCGTAACCTGCGGTCAAAACGCGCAAGGATTCGATATCGCCGGAATCGAACGATGGAGCGAATGCCGGCGACCGATTCTGAGTGAGCGGCATTCCGTCGAGAACATACTGCACCTGATATTCGGAACCGCGCGGATGGAGAATGCCGTTGGCTTCGTAGAGCCAGCCGGGCTGGTCGTTTACGGCGTCGGAAAGCGTGCGACCCGGCTGAGAAGAACCGTGCTCCCGGATTTTTTCGCCGCTGAGCGAGTAGATGGTCGCGGTTTCGGACGGGTCGAGAAGCGTGGCGGCATCGTTGACCTCAATGCGCGTGTTGACAGCGGCGACGCCAAGGGTGACTGTGACGCGGACCGGAACTTCGCTGCGAATTTCGACCAGATCGGTCCAGTCGGCGAAGCCTTCGGCTGCGACCGTGAGGCGGTAGACGCCAAAGGGAAGTTCCGCGGCGACGTACCTGCCTTCGGCGGGGATGGGAAAACCGCGCTTGAGCTGGTTGGAGCCGCTTACGAGCTCGGCCTCGGCGGCGGCCGGGCGGCCTTGGGGGTCCTTTACTTCGATACGGAGTTCGCCGCGCGCGCGCTGGGCTGCGGCGGGACCGGGCCAGGCGGCACACGATAGGGCGGCAGCCGCGAAAAATGCCAGATACCGGCCTAGCGAGCCGCACCTGGACGATGAAAGGCGAAAGAGCATCACATTCCAAGTTAACACGTGATCTGGCATTGGACGCGCGAAGCGGACGCCGAGTTGCGATGCTGATTGGCGAACAAAATTTTACCAACGCATGGTCTTGCCGCTGTGCGAGTAATCGCTGACAATTCCAAAGCCCCTGCGGCTCAAACTTCATTCATGCCTGGACCCTCCACTTCAGCGTTTCTCGTTTCCTCAAATGTCGCGTTTGGCTCGAAGACTGTGCCTTCCGAGGAAGTGGACGCGGCGTTTGGAATGCCGGTTGGCAAGCTCCGGACGCGGGCGGGCATCGTGTCGGTGGCCCATGCAGGTACGGGCGAGTCGGAAGTTACGTTGGGGGCGCGCGCGGCGGACGGCACGTTGCGACTGGCAGGTGTGGCGGCCGGCGAGATTGACTGGGTGCTTGCGACAACCGAGACCCATCACGCGGTTCCTTCGCTGGCGGCGCAGCTTCATCGAGCGGTCGGCGCGCGCGAGACCTGCGGAGCGATGGACATCGGCGGAGCGTGCCTGGGTTTTGTGCATGCGCTGGCCGTGGCGAAAGCATTGGTGGAGTCAAGCCAGGCGGGAGTTGTGTTGGTCGTGACCGCCGACCTGCATTCGCGGACGCTGCTGCCGGGGCGAGTGGCGGGTGAATTCGGCGGGCTGTTCGGTGATGGCGCGAGCGCGTTCGTGGTGCGGAACGACGTCGCGCGTGAAGCGCGAGCAGGCTACGAGCTGCGCGATTTCTTCTTTGGGTGCGCCGCGCAGTATCAGCAGGCGATTCAGGTTTCCGCTGAGCCGCGCGACCAGCTGCGCGTGGTGTTTGACGGCGACGCACTTTCGCGGGCAGCGACGGCGAGAATTGATGCCTGTTTGGAAGAATTGGAGCTGCGCAGCGGCGTGCAGCGGAGCGACGTGGCGGCGCTTGCGACGCATCAGCCCAATCCGAGACTGCTGGCGCTGCTGGCAAAAAAGGCTGGTGTGGCGCTGGAGAAATTTCCGTTGGTGGCGGATACGAGAGGGAATCTGGGTTCGACTACCTGCGCGGCCGCCCTGCACTACGCGATGGAGCGGGCGCGGAGCAGCGCGGCTGGCGGTCGGCAGCCGATTTTTCTGGCATCACTCGGCCCGGGATTGTTGTTTGGAGGCGGTTGGCTCGAGCCGCCGCCCGCCGGCAAAAAGACGCCTTAGGCGTGTTCCCGCCTACTGGCCGCCTACGGGTCGGACGGCACAGCCCATCGAGCCAGGCCAGCCTGCCAGGGATAACGCTGCACCCGGAGGAGCGATCCGAATCGCTTGCAGAGCCTCCCGCAAGTTCCGGTTTCCGTCGCACCACTTGGCTAAGACAATGTGCCGCCGGCCGGGCGCTCCTCCACCGGAGTATTGTTTTTATTTTCATGCCATTCGAGACGCTCTGCGAACAGGGCGGCTGGTTGGTTAAGGAACCGCATTCCCAAAAAGAAATCGGGCAATTCCCAATCGCCATCCCACTCTGTCCAGAGCATTGCAATCCGGCACGCTGGGCGTTTCGCCCTTGCCCTTTACTTCCGGCTCTCTTTAGATCATTACTCTTTCCATCCTGAAATGAACCATTCGGCTAGTCGCGGCGTCATGCGTATGTACAAGGAGCGCCGAGCGCGTGTGGCTCGCGGCGATGAATTCGTGCAGGAGTGGATCCTGTCTGCGATCGGAACCGAATCTGACGCCAAGGAACCTGGCGAAGAAGCCCGTGGCGCCAGCGGCGTTGACGAGCGTGAATGGGAAGCGCTGCTTCGAGAAAACGCGCCACTCGCCTATCGCGTGGCCCGCGGCGTCCTGCGCAACGATGCCGATGCGGAAGACGTGGCCCAAGAAGCACTGCTCCGCGCGTATCGGCGATTCGGGCGGCTACGTGAACGTTCCAAGTTTAGGAGCTGGCTGGTACGCATCAGTTTCCGCCTGGCCCTCGATCGATTGCGTTCGATCAGGAGACGGCAGCAGCGCGAGACCGCATGGGTGATTGAGAATGTTCGCGCGGACTCTGGTGCCGGTTGCGAGTTTCAGCGCCATCTGGATGTGGCGCTGGCGGAGTTGCCGAGTAAACAGCGCTTGGTTTTGCTTCTGGCGGCGATGAAGGGCCACACGCTCGAAGAAGTGGCTGCGTTGCTCGGTATCCCGCTGGGAACCGTGAAGTCCCGGCTGTTTTTTGCAAAGAAGGAGCTTGCGGAGAAGCTGCGATGTTTTGTGAATCCTATCGAGAAACGTTGAGTGAGGCGGCCATGCGCGATGAACGATTGCCCGCTGAAGTGCAGGGGCATCTCGCGGCGTGCGCTTCATGCCGTGATTCGTTTTCCGACGAGAAGGCTCTGTTTGATCGAATCGGAGCCCAAGTGCGGTCATCCGTAAATGCGGAAATGCCCGCCTCACTGCTGCCGAGAGTTCGGCAGCGGATTGCCGCAGCGCCGGCAGCTGAAATTTGCCGTGTGCCAGGTTTGGCGTATGTCGCTTGGGGGTTGGCAATTGGCGCGCTGGCACTCTCGTTCGCTGTGCGGACCAAGGTGCGGTCGGCGAAGCCGGAGCCCTCCGCCAGCGGCGTTTCGTCGCCGGGGCCTAACGAACCCGGCGCATCAGAAAAGGAGAGCGGCTCGGGGCAGATGCTTACGGCCATCTATAAAAAGGAACGCCGGGCGCCACAGGTCATATCAAAAGCCGCGCCGGAAGTGCTTGTTTCTGGCGAGGAGCAGCTCGGGCTTCGGCGCTACGCGGCGTCTTTGCGAAATACGGCGACCGACCGTACCGCAAGCGCGAAGAGCGACGCAGTGCTTGAGATCGAGCCTTTGGAGATTGCCGGCATGGATTTGAAGGGATTGTCCATCGATCCGCTGCAAAGCGGCGATAGGGACTGAACCGGCTTGGATTTTGGAAAGTTCTTTAGCCAGGAGCCGCCGATGAAAAAGAACGCGTTGGGTTTGCTTGTGGTCCTAGCTTGCTCAGCAGCAGCAGCCGCCCAGGAAAACGCTAAGCCGAAGCCGGACGATCACACGCCGGCCGTCATTCCACTACGGGTTCAGGTGGTTTTCACGGAATACGACGGGGAGAAGAAGGTCACCAACCTTCCCTACACTTTTACCGTCAATGCGGACGAACGGCGAGCGCGTCCGGGATCGCAGATTCGAACCGGTGCGCGCATCCCTGTCGCCACCGGCAAAGATCAGTACACCTACCTCGATGTGGGGACCAACGTGGATTGTTCAGCCACCCTTCAAGATGACGGCCGCTACAAACTGCAAATGGCATTGGAGCGGAGTTCGGTGTCACCCGATGCCCAAGCTGCGAGCAGCAATCCCGTCTTGCGGACCTTCAGGGTCGATTTAAACCCGGTACTCAAGGATGGCCAATCGATCGAAAGCATCGTCTCCACCGATCCCATGAACGGGCATGTCTACCACGTCAGCGTGACGCTAAATGTTATCAAGTAAGGCCAGGCGCCGGTACTGCGCTTAGCTGGACAGGATCGTCTTTAGCGCCGGCGGGAGCTGCGAGTGCAGGAATCGATAACCAATTCGCGTTAGAGCGGCTGGGACAACGCGATGGCTTGAAAGCAGCAGCGCCTCAGCCATTTCTTGGCCGAGAGCGAGCTTTAAGGCAATGGCGGGAGCTGGGAAAAGTGCCGGGCGATGAAGGGCATTGGCGAGCGCGCGCGTAAATTCCACGTTCCTTACCGGCTCCGGCGCGACGATGTTGATCGGGCCACCCATGTCTCGCGTGCTGAGCACAAACTTGACGATTTCCACGACGTCGTCGATTGCTACCCAGGGCATCCATTGCTGGCCGCTAGCGATTCTTCCGCCGACTCCCAGCCGAAAGGGCAGCACCATTTTCGGCAGCGCGCCACCATGTTTCGCCAAAATGATTCCAAAGCGCAGCAGCACCACGCGGGTGCGAAACATTTCTGCGCGAAGGGCTTCGGCTTCCCAATCCTTTGCCAAGTCGGAGAGAAAACCTTCGCCCGGTGTACTGCTTTCGCTGAGAACTTCGTCGCCGCGATTCCCGTAAAACCCGATCGCCGAAGCGCTGACCAACACCGAAGGCTTGGCATTCATTTTTCCCATCGCGGTGACCAACGCATGCGTAGCGTCCACGCGGCTGCTGCGCAGGATTTTCTTGCGTGACTCGCTCCAGCGGCCGTCGGCGATGGACGCTCCCCCAAGGTTCACGACCGCATCGGCGCCGACAGCCGCGCCGCCAAGTTCGCCGGTCGCGGGATTCCAGCTAACATCGAAGGCGCCCCGGGCGCCTCCGGCGGTCTTGGTCTGCGGCCGCACCAGCCGACAAACGGTGTGACCGTCGCGAGCCAGCGATCCCACCAGGGCGCTGCCGACCAGACCGGTCGCTCCTGTTACCAGAATTTTCATCGAACCAAGTATAGAGAGGTGCGACAGCGGCAGGAAGCGACGGCAACTCTCCTGGTGAAATTCGGGTTAAAATAGGCCAGCGAACCGCAAATGACCGTAAAAGTCCTCTATTTTGGCCGATTGAAGGAGCTCTCCGGGGCTTCTGAAGAAGTCATTGAACTGCGTGACGGCTCGGTCATTGAGGACCTCTTTTCCCGGTGCTGCGCTGCGCGCCCAGAACTGCGTAGATTCCGAGCATCGCTGGTTGCCGCGCGCAATCGCGAGTTTGCGGCTTGGAATACTCCCCTGTCTGCGGGTGATGAGGTGGGATTTTTGCCTCCCGTAAGCGGCGGCTGATCTTCAAATTCAATGGCGACTTCCCAGCTAGAGGATCGAATCGAAATCACGCGCAGCCGCATACCGAACGCGGAGATTGCCGCGCAAGTTCGCACCGATGCGGATGGCGCCGTAGCGACCTTTGACGGCTGCGTTCGCAACCACTCCCACGGCAAAACCACGCTCTACCTGGAATATGAAGCGTACGAGGCGATGACGCTGGCCAAGATGCAGGAGATCGTGGCACAGGTTCACGCAAACTACGCGATTCGCCGCGTAGCGATGGTCCACCGGCTTGGGCGCCTGGAGATCGGCGAAACCAGCGTCTTTATTGCGGTAAGTGCGGCGCATCGGGCGGCCGCGTTCGATGCCTGCCGCTACGCCATCGACACGCTGAAGAAAACCGTGCCGATCTGGAAAAAAGAGTTTTTCGCCGATGGCGCGGTGTGGGCTGACGGCGAACTGCCGCCGGTTCCAGCGGAGACTCCGGCCGCGAAACCCGCATCCAACTGAATTAATGAAAACTCCTCTGGCGCGCCCAACTAGCCCGCATCGGACATCTGCGATGGTTACTTGCCGCGCCCTTCTACTGAGTCTGCTCTTTGTGGCGACGGGCTCGGCACAGACCGACCGTCCATCGTGGGCGCGCAAAGGCAAAGCAGCGAACAACCCGTCCACCTCTGCCGACAGCTCCTCAGACCCGCTGCAGGATCGTGCCAAGATCAAAATTAAGGTCGATCTGGTCAGCGTGCTGGTCAGCGTTTTGGACGAACACAACCGCCCGGCGGCCGATTTGCCGGTAGAGGCGTTTCGGCTCTTTGACGAAGACAATCCGCAAACCATCGCGGTGTTCGAGAAAGAAACGCAGCAACCGCTTGACCTCGTACTGATGTTCGATGCCAGCCTGAGCACCCAACTTGGCCAGCCGGCACAGCGCGAAGCCGCCTCGCGCTTCATCCAGCAGGTCTTGCGCCCGGGCGACCGGCTGGCAGTGTATGCCGTGGATGAGAACGTTACGCAGATCGCCGCGTTTTCTGACAACGTTCTCCGCCTGCAAGACGCCATCAAGCGCATTCCGCAAGGTGCGGGCACCTCGATCTATGACGCCGTGTTTCTGGGTTCGAAAGCGCTGGCACGCCAAGGCGCGGATCGTCGTTCCGTGATCATTCTGATTACCGACGGCGGCGAAACTACCAGTCATGCTGACTTTGATACGGCGCGGCACGAAGCCGTTCGCAACGGAACGCTGCTTTATACCGTGGTGATTCGCGCCATGAAGAGCGAAAGCGGACGCAACACGGCTGGCGAACATGCGCTCGAGACAATCACGGATACCACGGGCGGCGCGGTTTTCTATCCGGACGGCACGGCGCAACTTGGAGAGATTTTTGACCGGATCAATCGCGAACTGCGCACGCAATACCGGCTGGGTTACTACCCCACGCCGCGCGGCCCGGCCGATACTTACCGCAGTATTGAAGTAACAGTCGTACCTCCAGCGGCCGCGCCAGAACCGGAGGCAGCAAATTCCGGCAGAGCGGCGCAGACTGGCGACTACTCAGTCCGCCATAGAAAGTCGTACTACACCGGGCGGCCGTAACCCACGCAGGTCCCGTACCGCCCCGGCACTTTGACTCCGGCCTGCGGCCGTTTTCCGCTTGTGCCACAAAGAACCTATCCCCCTTCCGCTAATTGTCTTTTGATCGGGCGTTTTGTGCCTCGCCGGGAAGGCAGCGTCATGAAAAAAAGCGGCTAGGGGAAGTCCCGACGGAACGCGGCAAGACTTGCGCGTCCGATCTAGCGAAGGCGCTTCAACTGCAAAAAGAAAGATCCGGCTATCTGGGCGAACTGCTTCTGCTGGCGGGTCTGGTCTCCAGGGAAGATCTGGTCGCCACGCTAGAGGGAGCGCGGCAGGCAGCCAAAGACACGTTCGAGAAGCCGAAGCTAGCAACGCCACCCGACATAGGCCTCCAGATACTGTACGTGAGAAGGGAATGGCCGTTGACAAACTAAACTGAACCGTTTAGTATAGGCGCGCTCGCACGGAGTTTCGCCATGATCCGCGTACAAAATCTGGTCAAGAAATTCGCCGACTTTACTGCTGTGAACGACATCTCCTTTCAGGTGCTCAGGGGCGAGATTTTCGCTTTCCTCGGGCCCAATGGCGCCGGGAAAACTACAACCATCAAAATGCTGACCACGCTGCTCCCGCCGACCAGCGGCACCCTGGAGCTCAATGGGCTCGATCCCACCCGTCAAGCGAACGAAGTCCGGCAGCAGTTCGGAATTGTCTTCCAGGACCCGAGCCTCGACGGCGACTTGACCGCCGCAGAAAACCTGGAGCTGCACGGCGTGCTTTACCACGTTCCGCGCAAGTTGCGCCGCGAACGCGCGGAGATGCTCCTGAAACTCTTTGAGCTGTGGGAGCGCAAGGATACGCAGGTCAAGAAATTCTCCGGCGGAATGAAGCGGCGGCTGGAAATTGCGCGCGGATTCCTGCACACGCCGAAGATTCTTTTTCTGGATGAACCTACGCTCGGGCTTGACCCGCAAAGCCGCAACCAGCTGTGGACGCACGTGAAGCGGCTCAACGAAACCGAACAGGTCACCGTCTTTCTGACTACCCACTACATGGAAGAAGCGGACCGCGTCGCCCAGCGCATCGCCGTGATTGACCACGGCAAAATCGTGGCTATCGGCACGTCACAGGAACTGCGGCAGCGCACCAACACCGAGTCGCTCGAGGAGGCCTTCCTGACATTAACCGGCACTACGATTCGCGACGAGACGGCCAATTCTTCCGATCAACTGCGCCAGATGGTGCAAATGTGGAGGCGGTAAGCGATGCATGCCATTTTCATCCTGTGGCTTCGTGAAGTGAAAAAATACACGCGTTCGCGCGCGCAAATTGTTGCCTCGCTCGGCCAGCCGCTTCTGTATTTGCTGGTCCTGGGATTCGGCCTTGGCCCGGTCTTTCAGAAGGCGGGCTACGGTAGTTATCTGCAATTTGTGGCGCCGGGCGTTATCGGTATGACGGTGTTGTTCACGTCGGTGTTCTCGGGCATTGCGCTGCTCTTCGACCGCCAGTTCGGGTTCCTGAAGGAGACCCTGGTGGCGCCGGTGCCTCGCATTCGCATCATGATCGGGCGCACGCTTGGTGGAGCGACCGTCGCGGCGTTGCAGGGCACGCTGATCTTCGTGGTCTGCATGATCGCAGGATTCCGCCCGACGCGTTTGGCGCTGATTCCGCTTGGCTTTCTTTTCATGTTGCTCATCGCAATTGTTTTCGCGGCGTTTGGCACCGCGATCGGTTCCGGCCTGCAAGACATGCAAGGTTTTCAGCTGGTCATGAACTTTCTGGTGTTGCCGATCTTCTTTCTTTCCGGAGCGCTCTATCGCCTGGACAATCTCCCCAAAGTCCTCTCCGTCTTCACGCGCGTGGACCCGCTCTCCTACGGAGTCGATGGCCTGCGCGGAGCTCTCACCGGCGTCAGTCAGTTTGGGGTTGTAACCAACCTGACCGTCCTGGCCTGTATTGCTGTGGTCTTGCTGGTTTTCGGCGCGTGGCGTTTTTCCAAGATCGAGATCTGAAATGGCCCGCGGCCTCAGCCAGCGCGCACACCAGCAAGTTCTCGAAGGCGCTCTCAAATTGTTCGCGGAAAAAGGAATTGACGCCACCAGCGTGGATGCCATTGCTGCCGCTTCCGGCGTCAGCAAAGCCACCATCTACAAGCATTGGGCGGACAAAGATGCCTTGTGCATGGAAGTCCTGGTCCATATCCACGAGCTCGACGAAGGCCCTCCCGATGTCGACTCCGGCGACCTGAAGGCTGACCTGGTCTGTTATCTCGTCTACGAACCGCCGCCCCGCAAAGCCGATCTGCAGAAACGCATCATGCCGCATTTGATTGCGTATTCCGCGGTCAACCAGGAATTCGGCCGCGCATGGCGTACGCGCGTGCTGGAACGCGCGCGAACGGGGCTAAAGAAACTCGTCCGCCGCGGCATGGAGCGGGGGATTTTTTCCACCCTGCTCGACGACGAGCTAGCCATACCTCTTCTCCTGGGCCCCATGATGTTTTGCCACATCCTCGGACCGCGACTGGACCGCAAATGGCTTGCCGAGGGCGCGGTCGATTCTTTTTGGAAGGCTCACGCGCGCCTGCTGCCGGCCGTCACTCGCCAGAAGCCCCGCAAGCTTAAGAAAGCTTAGCTGCCGGTGCCAAGACCCGGTCCTAGACCGCGGACCCGGATTCCAGATGCCTTCGCGCGCGACGCCCGATTCAAACTATCTCGTTTGCTGCCTTCTTGGGTCGGCGCAAGTTGACCGGTAACCGCTGGTAGGAGTGTCCATGACGGACATTTGAGTCACCATTGCGCTGTCGACGGTTTCTCCGGCCGCGATCACCTCCTTCGCCGCATGCTCTTTGTAAATCTCCTCTCGGGCAATTTCGATAACCCGGCCCGTTGGTTTACGGCGAGCAGAGGCCGGAAATACCGGTATCGGGAGGGGCGGAAATTACTGGCTGGGATTTGCCCGGGAAGGCCTGGTCCTATTCGGCATTCCTTCCGGGAGTTCAAGTTTTTGCGGTGTGCCTTTGACGCGGTCCGCGACGCCGGTCAGCGTGCGCAGCAAGACCATCTCGCCGCTTCCGTCCTTGGACTTCACCAGCCCCCACGGCGGCACGTCCGCGGCCACCCACGAGTCCCAACTTCCATCGTTGGCCTGGTAATGCTCGCACTTGAACGTCCCCGCTGCCGTCTTGACGTTCTCCGTGCCCACCAGGCGGCTGTCGACTTTCACGCTCGCCGATGTCGCCTGCCCGAACATCGCCGTCGGCATTTCCATTGGGCCGCCCTGCGGCGGCTGGAGGATTACGCGCGTGAGCGTTGTAGTGTTTCCATCCACAACCCTCAGCTGTTTGATGTACATCTCGCCTTCCGGAGAATTCACTTTGATCTGGATCCAGTAGCCCTGCTTTCCGCCTACGTCTTCTTTGCCCACCAGGCTGATCTCGATTTCCCCTGTGCTGCTTTGATACACCGCCCCGGAACCAATGACGGGATTCAGGATCCCGCGAATCTCCGGCGGCCGCTGTCCGGGTCCCGGTCGCCCAGACTGCGCCGACGCTGGACTTGCCAGCACTACAACCAAAAACGCGAAATGAACGAAATCGCGCAAAGCACGCATATCGCTACCCTCCGTCTTTCACACAACCGTATTTTTCTGGGTCCTGACCTGGGTCTGCCGGAATGCTACGCCTCATCTGCGCCCTAAACAACGAACTTGCATTCACGCTACTTAACTGGGTTGGAAGAGCTCCGAGCAGCGATTAACAGAAAGACTCCAGACCTGCTAACTTAGAAGTTGGTCCACCGCGGAACATGTCCAACCACTACTTTGATGTAGCCATCGAAACCGCACTCGAAGCGGGCCAGATCCTTCGCGAAGAATACGAGCGTCCTCCCGATATTGCATACAAAGGCGACGTGGACCTGGTTACCCAGGCGGACAAGCGCAGTGAACGGGCGATCGTCAGAAAGCTGTCCAAATACTTTCCGGAGCACACAATTTCCGCTGAAGAAGGATTGGGCCACCAACGCAGCGAGGAATTTCGCTGGCACGTGGATCCGCTCGACGGCACAACGAATTTTGCGCACAAGTATCCGTGCTTCTCGGTTTCCATTGCGTTGGCGCAAAACGGCTCGGTATTGGCCGGCGTAGTCTACAACCCGATTTCCAATGAACTCTTCGCCGCCGCGCTTGGCGAGGGCGCAAGACTGAATGGAAAAAGGATTTCCGTCTCGCAGGTTTCTACGCTGTCCACCAGCCTGCTCTGCACGGGATTTCCGGTACACAAGCGGCGCGCGAGTAACAACATTCACTACTACTACGATTTCACGCTGCGTTCGCACGGAGTGCGCCGCGACGGCTCAGCCGCGCTCGATCTGGCCAGCGTCGCCTGCGGCCGCTTTGATGGTTTTTGGGAATTTGGCTTGAACGCCTGGGACACCGCCGCCGGAGTGTTGCTGGTGCGCGAAGCGGGCGGATCGGTGTCAGACTTCGACGGTAATCCCTACGCCCTGGGCGGTCCTGTGGTGCTTGCTACGAACGCGCGTATTCACGAAGAGATGCGCCACGCCGCTCTCTCGATTTCCCAGCGCGACCCGAGCGCACCGCTCGAATCGCTGCGTTGAAGCCGGTTCCGCCAGTTCCGGCGTTCAGAACCTCTCTTTCAAGGCAGTAGGGGCACCGAACGTAACCACGCGGACGGCCCGTCCGCAGCCAGCCCTCCTGCTGCGACGCCGGGCATAACCCACGGATGCGCTTCGCAAACCGGGGATCCCCGGCGCCTATTTCGCGCCCCATTCCTTGTACAGCTTGGTGATCGTCGGGCCGATGGCCAGATTCCACGAGAAGATTCCCACGTTCTTGAACTTCTCAGGAACCACATATTGATCGGCGGCGTCCTCAGCAGGCACGCCTGCCTTGTGCAATTTTTGTGCCTGTGATTCGATGTCATCGAAAAGGTCCAGCGACAGTTGGTCTCCATCGGGGCCGCAAAGCTGCCCATGACCGGGAATGAAAATCGTGTCTTTTCCCCATGACAGGAACGTTTTCAGGGTCCCGCGCCAGCCGGAGACAGACGCTTGCTCATCGAATGTCACCGGATACATGTTGTTGAAGAGCAAGTCGCCCGTGTAGACCACATTCTGTTCCGGAACGCGCACGATGAGGTCGGTTCCAGAGTGGCCCGGATAGGTTTCGACCTGAGCGACAATGCCGCCGAGGTCGAGCTTCACAGGA